>Ga0272446_1005521_pt1 | contig 13881 bp, 11 predicted proteins | sample YNPCB0061_FD_194587 | JGI IMG/M metagenome (GOLD analysis project Ga0272446, IMG submission 194587) | Hot spring microbial mat communities from Yellowstone National Park, WY, United States - YNP-CB-006-1 | ecosystem: Environmental > Aquatic > Thermal springs > Hot (42-90C) > Sediment | place...
CAACCGCCTCCCCAGCCGCCGGAATGGGGCATGAAGGAGATGAGGGCCTCCTGGAAGCTCTTGGTGCCCGTGGACAAGCGGCCCAAGAAGAAGATGAACAACCTCAACACCGACAACCTCTTCTCCATCACCCTGCGTGACTCTGGCCAGGTGGCGCTCATCGACGGCGACACGAAGAAGATCGTCACTGTGCTCAAGACCGGTTTCGCCGTGCACATCTCACGCCTGTCCAAGTCCGGCCGCTATCTCTATACCACCGGACGCGACGGTCTCATCAACCTGATCGACCTGTGGATGGAGACGCCCCAGACCGTGGCCACCATCCGCACCGGATCCGACGCCCGCTCCGTGGATACCTCCAAGTTCAAGGGCTACGAGGACAAGTACGCCATCGCCGGCACCTATTGGCCCCCCGCCTACGTGCTCATGGACGGTCTCACCTTGGAACCCCTGAAGATCATGTCCACCCGGGGCTATACCTATGACGAGCAGGAATACCACCCCGAGCCGCGCGTGGCCTCCATCGTCTCCTCCCATATCAAGCCCGAGTTCGTGGTCAACGTGAAGGAGACCGGCAAGGTGCTGCTGGTGGACTACAGCGACATCAAGAACCTGAAGACCACCGAGATCGAGGCCGAGCGCTTCCTGCACGACGGCGGCTGGGACGCCTCCAAGCGCTACTTCCTGGTGGCTGCCAACATGCGCAACACCGTGTCGGTGGTGGATACCAAGGAAGGCAAGCTGGCCGCCAACGTGAAGGTGGGCACCAAGCCCCACCCGGGCCGCGGCACCAACTGGAACGATGTGAAATACGGTCCGGTCTGGGCCACCGGCCATCTGGGTGATGAGCGCATCGCTGTCATCGGTACCGATCCCAAGCATCATCCCAAAGAGGCTTGGACCGTGGTGCGTTGGTTGAAAAACCATGGCTCCGGCTCGCTGTTTCTGAAGACCCACCCCAAGTCCACCCACCTTTGGTCCGACGCACCGCTGAACCCGGATCTGGAGACCCGTCAGTCCGTCTCGGTGTTCGATCTGAAGAACCCGGACAAACCGGCCCAGGTGATCAACATCGCCAAGATTGCCGACATCAAAGAGGCCCGCGTGGCCCACCCCGAGTACAACGCCCGGGGCGATGAGGTGTGGCTGTCGGTGTGGGGGCCCAAGGACAAGGAGTCCGCCATCGTGGTCATGGACGACAAGACCTTGAAAGTTAAGGCGGTGATCAAGGACCCGCGCCTGGTCACCCCCACCGGCAAGTTCAACGTCCACAACACCCAGTACGACGTCTATTGATCCCGGAGGGTCCATTAGGGAAGTGCCGATGGATTGCCCCCTCTCCCTTGGGGAGAGGGCCAGGGAGAGGGCAACGGGTTGATTCGACGATGACGCGCCCTCTCCCCCGACCCCTCCCCCCGAGGGGGAGGGGAGTGACTGGGTTGATTGCAGGCTCCGGTCACCCTTCCGGGTGGCCGGGTTTGCAGGCCGTCCTCCACGAGGGGGGCCCGCAAACCGGATAGGAGTGAATGATGCAAGGGACCCGATCTGCGACTGGTTGCCGATGCCGTTCCGTCCCGGCGGAGAGCCGGACCGGACCCGTGCCGTCCAGGTGGATGCTGATGCTGTCGGGCATCGCTTTCGCCGCCTTGGCGGCATTGACTGTGCTGGCCCTGTCTTCCCTGGTGTCCCCCGCCAGTGCGGAGGCAGGCGCCGCGGCCCCCTCGCCGGCACGGCAGAAGGAACTGATCCACCTGGTGCGCCAGGAGTGCGGTTTCTGCCATGGCCTGCGTCTCACCGGTGGCCTGGGCGCCCCCCTCACCGCCCAGGCCATGCGGGACAAGCCGGCGGAAACCCTGGAAGCGGTAATCCGTCATGGCATCCCCGGCACCGCCATGCCCGGCTGGGAGCCCTTCCTGAGCGAACCGGAGACCCGCTGGATCGTGCTGCACCTGCAACGAGGATTTCCCGAATGACCACCAAGAAACTGTTGCCACTCCTGGCGCTGTGCCTCCCCCTGCTGGGTCAGGCCGCCGATCCCGTCGGCACCGGCCCCCTGCGCGGCACGGGCGATCTGGGCATCGCCGTGGAACGGGCCCGCGGCAGCCTGCAATGGCTGGACACCAGCAAGCTCGCCAGTCTGGGCCGCATCGAAGGCCTGGGGGATCTGTCCCACGCCTCCGCCGTGTTCTCTCGGGATGCCCGCTACGCCTACGTGTTCGGCCGGGATGGGGGACTCACCAAGGTGGACCTGCTCACCGGCACGGTGGTGAAGCGGGTGATCCAGTCCGGCAATTCCATCGGCGGCGCCATCTCCCAGGATGGCCGCTTCATCGCCGCCGCCAACTACACCCCGGGCGGGGTGAAGGTCTTCGACGCCGAGACGCTGGACCTGGTGGTGGAGATTCCCACGGACTCCAAGGTCATCGGCCTGGAGGACATCCCCGGCAACCGCTTCGGATTCAGCCTCTGGGACAAGGGCGAAATCTGGGTGGCGGACCTGTCCGAAAACCCGAAGCAGCCCAGGATCACCCGGTTCACCCACATCGGCACCCAGCCCTACGACGCCCTCGTCTCCCCGGACGGCCGCTGGTATGTGGCGGGCCTGTACGGCGAGAACGGCATCGCCGTGCTGGACACCTGGAACCTGGAGGCCGGCGTGAGGCGGGCCCTGCCGGACTACGGCCGGGGCGAGGAGAAGCTGCCCGTGTACAAGATGCCCCACCTGGAGACCTGGGCCATGGTGGGCAACCTGGCCTTCATCCCCGGCGTGGGCCGCCATGAAGTGGTGATCGTGGACGTGTCCACCTGGACCCAGGTGGGCGTCATCCCCGTGGCGGGCCAGCCCGTGTTCGTCATGGCCCAGCCGGATGGCCGCCGCCTGTGGGTCAACTTCGCCTTCCCCCATTACGACACCGTGCAGGTCATCGACGTACCGACGCGGAAGATCGTCCACGAGATGAAACCGGGTAAAGCGGTGCTGCACATGGAGTTCACCCCCCGGGGCGAACACGTCTGGCTCTCGGTGCGGGACGCCAACAAGCTGGAGGTCTATGACACGGCGAGTTTCAAAAAACTGGCCGAGCTGCCGGCGGACTCCCCCAGCGGCATCTTCTTCACCGCCCGCGCCCACAGGTTCGGACTATGAACACGCCCCAGCCCCTCACCGATCTGGAATTCCGCCTGCTCAACGACTGGCAGCGGGGATTTCCCCTCACGCCCCGGCCCTACGCCGGGTTGGCCGCCAGCCTGGGGACCGACGAGGCCACCGTGCTGGAGCGCCTCGCCTCCCTCAGGGAGCGGGGCCATGTCTCCCGCGTGGGGGCCGTGTTCCGTCCCCACGTGCTGGGCTGGAGCACCCTGGCGGCGGTGGCCTGCCCGCCGGAACGCCTGGAGGAGTTGGCTCGCCTCATCGACGCCTTCCCCGAGGTGAACCACAACTACGAGCGGGAACACGCCTACAACCTCTGGTTCGTAGCCGCAGCACCCACCCGGGAACGGGTGGACGCGGTGCTGGCGGAGATCCACCGCCACAGCGGTCTGAAGCCCCTGGACCTGCCCATGCTGGCGGACTACCACATCGATCTGGGCTTCGAGCTGGGCGAAGGCCCGCGCCGCCCCCACCAGGATGCCGCCGGCAGCCTGGTGGACGTGGCCGCCCTGCGCGGGCGGCTGGAGTCCGCCGACTATGCCCTGGCGGCGGCGTTGGAACATGGCCTGGAGCTCACGTCCCGGCCCTATGCATCTCTGGCGGCCCGCTGCGGCATGAGCGAGGCCGCCTGCCTGGCCCGGCTGGAACGCCTGCTGGCCCTGTCCGTGATCCGCCGCTTCGGCGTGGTGGTGCGGCACCGGGAGCTGGGCTACACCGCCAACGCCATGGTGGTGTGGGACATTCCCGATGCCCGGGTCGATGGAGTGGGGCGGCAACTGGCCGCCCAGGAAGGCGTGACCCTGTGCTACCAGCGCCCCCGCCGCCTGCCGGACTGGCCCTACAACCTGTTCTCCATGGTCCACGGCCGGGACCGGGATGCGGTGCTGGCGCAGGTGGAACGCATCCGTCAGGCCCTGGGGTTAGAGGCCGTGCGCTGTCAGCCCCTGTTCTCCCGCCGGCGCTTCAAGCAGTGCGGGGCCCGCTATTCCAGCCTGCCCAAGGCGGCTTGAAATGGGTGCCGTGGCCCTGGAGAGAACGGTGCGGATGGAACCCCCAGGCCCCGTACTGGATGAAGTGGACCGCCGCATCATCAATGCCTTGCAGGGCGGCTTTCCCGTGTGCGAGCACCCCTACGCCGTGGCCGCCCGCAACCTGGGGCTGGAAGAGGGCGAATTGCTGGCCCGCCTGAAGCGCCTGCTGGATGACAAGGTGCTGACTCGTTTCGGCCCCCTGTACAACGCGGACCGCCTGGGGGGCGCCAACGTGCTGGCGGCCATGTCCTTGACCAATGGGGATTTCGACCGCATTGCCCGGTTCGTCAACCAGCAGCCGGAGATCGCCCACAACTACCGCCGGGAACACCGCCTGAACCTGTGGTTCGTGGGCGCCGCCGAAACGCCGGAGAAGGTGGAGGCCGCCTTCCGCTACATCGAGGACATCACCGGTTATCCCGTGTACCGCTTTCCCAAGGAGCGGGAATTTTTCGTGGAATTGAAGCTGAAGGCATGAACGGTATGGAATTGGGCGAGACGGACCTGCGCATCATCCAGGCCACCCAGGCGGGCCTGCCCCTGGTGCCGGAGCCCTACGAGGCCGTGGCGGCGCAACTGGGCCTGACAGCGGCAGAGGTCATGGCTAGGCTACGGGACATGGAGGCGTCCGGCATCATCCGCCGCATCGGTGTCGTGCCCAACCACTATGCCCTGGGCTACAAGGCCAATGGCATGACCGTGTGGGACGTGGACGACGCCTTGGTGGACGAGTTGGGGGAGCGCGTCGGTCGGCTCGACTTCGTCAGCCACTGCTACCGACGTCCCCGCCGCCTGCCCCAGTGGCCCTACAACCTGTTCGCCATGGTGCACGGCCACGACCGGCACGAGGTCATCGCCTATGCCGCCGAGATCGGTCGCATCCTGGGCAAGGACTGCCATCACCACGACATCCTCTACAGCAGCCGCATCCTGAAAAAGACCGGCCTGCGCATAGGAGCCTGAGCATGTTCAGAGCCACCCAATTCATGCAGGAACTCGTCAACCCCACGCCGGTGGGACCCCATCGCAATCCGCCCGGCCCGGTGGTCATCTGGAACCTGGTGCGGCGCTGCAACCTCACCTGCAAGCACTGCTACTCCATTTCCGCCGACAAGGACTTCCCCGGCGAGCTGTCCACGGCGGAAGTGTTCCGGGTCATGGACGACCTGAAGGCCGCCCGGGTGCCGGTGCTCATCCTCTCCGGCGGCGAGCCCCTCTTGCGGCAGGACATCTTCCACATCGGCCGGCGCGCCAAGGAAATGGGGTTCTATGTGGGCCTGTCTTCCAACGGCACTCTGGTCAATGAGACCAACGTCAAGGCCATTGCCGCCACGGGCTTCGACTACGTGGGCATCAGCCTGGACGGCATCAGGCAGACCCACGACCGCTTCCGCCGCAAGGAAGGGGCCTTCGACGCCGCCCTCAATGGCGTGCGCCTGTGCCGGGAGGCGGGGGCCAAGGTGGGCATCCGCTTCACCCTGGCCCAGGAGAATGCCCACGACCTCCCGGCCCTGCTGGACCTGATGGAAGCGGAGTCCATCGACAAGTTCTACCTCTCCCATCTGAACTACGCGGGGCGGGGCAACAAGAACAGGAAAGACGATGCCCACTTCCGCACCACCCGCGCCGCCATGGACCTGCTCTTCGACCGCTGCTGGCGCCACGTGCAGGCGGGCCGGCCCAAGGAGTTCGTCACCGGCAACAACGACGCGGACGGCGTTTACCTGCTGCACTGGGTGGCGGCCCGCTTCCCGGAAAAATACGAGCACATGCGCGGCAAGCTGACGCAGTGGGGCGGCAACGCCAGCGGTGTTGCCGTGGCCAACATCGACAACATCGGCGATGTGCACCCGGACACCATGTGGTGGAACTATCCCCTGGGCAACGTGCGCCAGCGGGCCTTTGGCGAGATCTGGAACGATGTCTCCGACCCCCTCATGGCCGGCCTGAAGCGCTTTCCCCGGCCTGTGGGCGGCCGCTGCGCCCAATGCCGCCACGTGGATATCTGCAACGGCAACACCCGGGTGCGGGCCTGGCAGACCACCGGCGACTTCTGGGCGGAAGACCCGGGCTGCTACCTCACGGACGAGGAAGTGGGGGTGTCACAGCCCGTAGGTCGGCAATCCTTTGCCGACGCCGTTTGATGGCGGCATGAGAATGCCGCCCACCCGTCAAACCAAGGAAACCGCCATGCGCTGGATGATCCTGCTGGCACTTCTGGGCACCGCAGCCCATGCCGACCCCAACCCCAACCCCAACCCCAACCCCAACCCCAACCCCAACCCCGAAAAACTCTATGAAACCCACTGCCTGTCCTGCCACGCCCCCAACCGCCTAGGGGGCATGGGGCCCACCCTGTTGCCGGAGTCCCTGGAGCGGCTGAAGAAACCCGATGCGGTGAAGGCCATCGCCGAGGGCCTGCCCGCCACCCAGATGCCCGCCTTCAAGGACCTCCTCAAGCCGGAGGAGATCCAGGCCCTGGCCGCCTGGATCTACACCCCCAACAAGATTCCCCCCAAGTGGGACGCGGAGGACATCCGCGCCTCCCACATCGTCAACGCCGAGAACGTGGACCTGCCGGCCAAACCGGTGTTCAAGGCGGACCCCATGAACGTCACCCTGGTGGTGGAGCACGGCGGCGACTGCGAAGTGGGGAGCAAGGGCCCCTCTGGGGATGCGACCACGAAGCAGGATGCGGGCGCCTCTGGCGCAGTCGCTGGCATCCCCTCCGCTGCACGATCCCCCTCCGGGGGCCCCTCGTGCGACGCTTCGAGGCGCCACCACATCAGCGTGCTGGACGGCGACACCATGGAGCCCATTCACCGCTTCCCCACCCGTTACGCCCTGCATGGCGGACCCAAGTTCACCCCCGACGGCCGCTTCGTCTACTGGGCCAGCCGCGATGGCTGGATCACCAAGTACGACCTGTGGAACCTGAAGGTGGTGGCGGAGGTGCGGGCCGGCATCAACACCCGCAACGTGGCGGTGTCCTGCGACGGACAGTACGTCATGGTGGCCAACTACCTGCCCCATACCCTGGTCGCCTTGAGCGGCAAGGATCTCTCCCTGGTGAAAGTGATCCCGGTGGTGGGCGCCAATGGCAAGACCTCCCGGGTCTCCGCCGTGTACGACGCCCGGCCCCGGGCCAGCTTCATCGCCGCGCTGAAGGACATCCCGGAGGTGTGGGAGATCCCTTACGACGGCCGGCCGGTGTATCGCGGTCTCGTGCACGACTACCAGATCAAGGAGGCCATCCCCGAGCCCGGGCCGCTGCCGGTGCGGCGCATCGAGGTGGACCAGATCCTGGACGACTTCTTCTTCGACCAGACCTACACCTACCTGATCGGCGCCTCCAGGGACAATCCCAGGGGCCAGGTCATCCACCTCTCCGCCGGGCGCAAGATCGCCGACCTGGACATCCCCGGCATGCCTCACCTGGGTTCCGGCATCACCTGGGACTGGACCGACAAGGATGGCGTGGTTCACCCGGTCATGGCCTCTCCCAACCTGAAGGACGGCCACATCCAGGTCATCGACATGAAGACGTGGAAGACCCTGAAGATCATCCCCACCGCCGGTCCCGGCTTCTTCCTGCGCAGCCACGAGAACACCCCCTACGCCTGGGCCGACGTGTTCTTCGGCCAGCACCGGGACGTCATGCACGTCATCGACAAGCGCACCCTGGAAGTGGTGGCGGACCTGCGGCCCGAGCCCGGCAAGACCGCCACCCACGTGGAGTTCGACCGCTATGGCAAGTACGTCCTGGTATCCCTGTGGGAGGCGGATGGCGCGGTGATCGTCTACGACGCCCAGACCCTGAAGGAGGTCAAGCGCCTGCCCATGAAGCGCCCCGTGGGCAAGTACAACGTGTGGAACAAGACCCGGCTGTCGGCAGGGACGAGCCACTGAATCGCGGACCCGGAGGTGTCGGTGTCACGCATTGGCGCTATCCGTTGATGGGCGGCCCAACGTGAAGGCTCAGTCGAACAGACGGTCGATGTCGTCCTGGCTGACCCGCTCTTCCGCCCGCACCTGGGGCCCCGCCATCAAGCCTCCATCGCCTTCCTCTTCGATGAGCAGGTGGGCCAGCCCCGCCTCCATCTTCTCCACCGTCACCAAGAGCTTGTTCACCACCTGCCCCACCAGGTCCTGAAAGGCCTGGGCCTGGATGACCTCGCTGAGTTCCTCGGCGGAGGCGGCGTGCCCGGCTTCCAGGTCGGCGAGAAATGCCCGCACCTGGGGGGAGCGGGTGAGTTTCGTCAGGGCCTGGGCCTGCTGGCGCTGGTGCTTGAGCCGGTCGCCGATGGCTTCGGCGGCGTTGAGGGTTTGGCTGGCGGCCTGTTCGGTGAGGCTGGCGATGTAGCGCAACCGGTCCCGGGTATTGTTGACCACATCGACCTGGGGCATGGAATCCAGGCCGATCTCCCGTAGGTTGGTGCGCAGGTCCTCCACCAGTTCATGAATGGTTTGGCGCAGAACGGTTTCCTGCTTCATGGCGTCCCCCATTATTGGCTCTTTCATATCGGCCGGAGGACGGATTACTTTAAGGAAACGCTGATTTATTGCCCCCTCTCCCGCGGGGAGAGGGGTTGGGGAGAGGGTAACTGATTGATTTTTCGCGGATACGCTCCCTCTCCCCCACCCCTCCCCCCGAGGGGGAGGGGAGTTATTCAGCACTTCCTTAGGCCGGAGATGGGGAAGAGGGCTGCCCGGTGCGGTTGTCGGCTGCCAACCGTGCGTGCAGATCGGCCGCCGGCATGGGGCGACCAAAATGCCAGCCCTGGAGGATGTCCACCCCCATCTGCGCCAGTTTTTGAGCCACTTCAGCGTCTTCCACGCCTTCCGCCACGGTGGAGAGCCCCAGGCTCGTGGCCATGTTGACGATGGTTTGAATGAGGCGGGCCCCCTGGGGTTGGTGGATGCGTTTCACGAAGGCCATGTCGATTTTCAATTCATGGGCCGGCAGTTCGTGGAGTTGGGACAGGGAGGAATAGCCGGTGCCGAAGTCGTCGATAGACAGGCGGAAACCGGCGTCCCGCAGCTCTCGCAGGCGATCGGCGGAGTATTCCACGTCCAGCAGGGCCAGGGACTCGGTGATTTCAAGCGTGATGGATTGGGGCGACAGGTCATGGGCGGCCACGTCTTCCAGGAGTTTTTCCGTGAAGTAGGGCATGAACAACTGGCGTTTGGAGAGATTGACCGACAGCGACAGGCCGTGGCCGATATGCTCACGCATGTCGTGGAGGGCCTGGTGCCATACCTGTTCTCCCAGTTCGCGGATGAGGCCCAGGTTCTCCGCCATGGGGATGAAAGTGGCGGGGCTGATCCAGCCCATGTCTGGTTCAAACCAGCGCGCCAGGGTTTCCACGCCCAGAATACGGCCGGACTTGGCGCAGGCCAGGGGCTGGTAGTGGTTTTCGATGCGTTTTTCGCGAATGGCGGCCACCAGCCGTTGCTGGATGTATATCTCCTTCTTGCCGAGGCCTTTTTGAGACATGTCGCCAAAAAACTGCAAGGTGTTGCGGCCTTGCGCCTTGGCGTAGAACATGGCCCGGTCTGCCTGGGACAGCAGGTTTTCAGTATTGTCGGCGTCGTCCGGGTAGATGGAAAAGCCGGCGCTGAAGGTGAGGTTCATCTCGTTGCCTTCCACGTCCAGGGGAGCTTCCGTGGCGGCGCGCAACTTGTTGGCCACTTCCCGTATGGATTCGACATTGGGCATCTCCTGCAGCAGTACGACGAATTCGTCCCCGCCCCAGCGGGCCAGGGTGTCGCCACGGCGCAGGTATTGGCGCAGACGCTGGGCCAGGGCGATGAGCAGGGCATCGCCGGTCTTATGCCCCAGGCTGTCGTTGACGTTCTTGAAATGGTCCAGGTCTATGAAGCCCAGGGCCACTTTGTGCTGGCTGCGGGAGGCAACGCGCATGGCCATCTTCAAGCGGTCTTCCAGCAGTACCCGGTTGGGTAAGCCGGTCAGGGCATCGTGTAGGGCCATGTGGGTGATGCGACGTTCCTGCAGATAGCTTTGGGTGATGTCGCGCAGCACGCCCCGCAGGTGATTGCTGCCGCTGGCCCGAGCCAGGCGCAATTCCAGCCAGCGCCCATCGTCGGCTTCGTTGCGCTGAGGAAGGCGCAGGCGGGCGTGAACCTGGGACTTTTCATGGCGGGCCAGGCTAGCGATCAGTGCCTCCAGGGCCGGGGCATCCTCCCCATCCAGAAAACTGGACAGGGGTTTGCCCAGGACTTCATTTACAGAGCCGGCCTCGAACACCAACTCCCAGGCGCTACTGACCCGGGTGAGGCAGCCTGCCAGGTCCAGTTCCACCACGACTTCTTCCAGCATGTCCAGGGTTTGCTGGTAGGCACGCCGCTCCCGGTGGTGGGCTTCCGCCTCGTCCATGAGGGCGTCCAGGTTCTTGGTCAGCTGGGCCAGTTCATCGTTGTGCCTGGACGCCAAATCCACCTGCAGTTGCCAGTCTGCATCGCGATGAAAGTGGGTTTGAAAGGCCTGGGCCCCCTGACTGATGCGGTTCAGGCGCATGAGTTGCAGACGAATGACCCGGCCTAGCGCCAGCCACAGCAAACTGATCAGTGTCAGGATGGTCAACCCCACCCCCAGCATGAAATCCCGGGTGGAAAGCAAGGGCGATAGGGGGTGATGCACGATGAGCAGGGGGCCATCCATTTCCCCCCCCAATTCCAGGGGTATCACCACCCGCAAGACCTCTCCCTGGCGGGGGTGGTGTTCCATGTCCGGTATGTCGATGGGGTCCGCCATGCGCACGCTGCCCTCGGAGGTGGCCGTGACACGGTGGTCATGAAACAGGTAGAGCGTGTCTTCCTTGCGGGCCAGGCGGCCCAGGTAGGCATGGTCCAGGGGGGCGGCATACAGCGCGATGCCCTGGCCTTCCGGACCCAACCAAAGCGAGGTGTGGGTAACGGAATACACCGTGTTGCCACCTACACAATGGCCCCGCATGTACAAATCCTGCAGGGTGGTGGAGAGAATCTGCATGACATCCAGGCTTTCCTGCAGCAGGGTGGGGCAACCCAGGCTGAACAAGGGCATACCGCCTGAGTTGGCCAACAGGACGGCGGCAAAATCGCGATACTCGCCCTGGGCGTTGAAAAAGGCCAGCAGGCTCGCCCGTCGCTTCTCCGGCGCCATCTCTCCCAGGCGCATGAATTCGATTTGGGCCCGCAGGCGCTGGGCGGAAGCGTTCCAGGCCCGACGATCCTGGGCAACCCGGGCCTGGTAATACTCCACGGTCTGCGCGGCAACACGCCGGGCGTAGGCATCGAGGAAATGTTCCCAGGTGACCCAGGCTGCGCCCACGGCCAGCAGAATCAGGGTCAACCCGGCCAACGCCAGATGGCGGTTGGCCTGGGTCAGCAACGAAGAGCGCATCGCCGGGTCAGTGCTCACGCATGCCTGCCCAGTGGGGGTTGATGAGCCTGTCGTAGGTAAAAACGGCGGCAGGGCCGGCGCCGGCGTTGTTTTCCCGGAAGAATCTTTCCGAGGTGCGCACCTGCTCCTCGGTGAAGGCTCCGTCGGGGCTGTAGATATCCTTGTGGCGCTGCAGCATGTCTTTCAGCCCTGCTGCCGTGGCGTGATCCGCCGGGGCCAGCTGCGCCACGATCTCTTCCGCCGGATGCTGGTCGATCCAGCGCAGGGTGCGTGCCAGCACCCGCACCATGCGCGCCACCTTGTCCGGTTGGGCCTGGATCACGTCTTCCCGGGTGGCCAGTTGCGCATTGAGGAACAGCCCCCCCATGGCTTTGCGACAGGTCTCCAGATCGTGCAGGTCCAGCAGGAAGAACACCTTGCCCGCCCGCTTGAATCGGGTGGCGAAGGGCTCATCGCCCATGAGGGCATCCACCGCGCCGGAATCCAGGGCCGCGCTTTGATCCGCCAGGCTTTGTCCGGCGGGCATGAAGTTGACCCGGCGCGGGTCCACCCCCGCTTGGCGCAGGATGAATTCCGCCACCTGTTGGGAGGTGGATTTGGTGGCCAAGCTGGAGCTGTTGACGCCGATCACCCGGCCCTTGAGGTCGGCGATGCTTTTCACCTTGCCCTTGAGGTCGGTCCGCACCATGAGCACGAAGGTGGGAACCCGATTGACGGTGGCAATGGAGACCACCGGGGCGCCCTTGACCTTCATGCCCGCCAGCGCCGGAGCACCGGCTACGGCGAAATCCGCGTTCTTGTCCAGCATGTCCTGAAACGCCAGAGGGCCGCCGCCAAAGTAACGCACGACCAAATCCACACCCTCGGCCTGGTCCGCACCAATCTTTTTGATGAGATCGACGGGCAAGTGAGACAGATTGCCCGGGCCCGCCGTGGCCAAGGTGATGGGCATGGGGGAGACGGCCATGGCGGGCATGGGGCCCAGAAGCAGCAGGAAAAGCGCAAGACCTTGGCCTATCCCCAAAACCGCTCTTCGGGACATCAAGCGTAAACATGCCTGGGCTAAGCGCATGGTGCGCTCCTCATGGTTTTTGGAGTCGTCGGTAAACGCGCCTCACTGCTGCGTAGTCCGCATCACTGGCAGCGACGAAGCCCGGAGAGCCGACCTGGATCAGCAGGGCTGCCGCTGCCGGGTCCTGGTTCATGCCAACGAGGGCGTCCCGCACCCGCTCCCGCACGGCGGCGGACACCCGGGGATGAACGATGACCGCCAGTTCAGGATAGTCTTCCGATTCCTCGATGACCCGGAACCGGTAACCCGTCTTCTCCTGGTATTCCGCCAGGAAACGGGAGTTCACAGCCGCCGCATCGGCCTTGCGAAAACGCACCATGTTCAGGGCCGCATCCTGGTTGCCGGCCAGAACTTCTACCTCCGTTACCCGAGCCATCCGCAGCATCTCCTTGGGCACGGCATAGGCCACAAAGGCATCTGGGTTGGGGTAGGCCACGCGTTTGCCGTGCAGACCTTCTAGCCGGGTAACTGGGCTGTCCTGGGCCACGACGATACTGCAGCGGATGGGTTTGCCGGCCCAGCGGGCGATGACTCGGTAGCCCAAGGCGTCGTACTGGGGCTGGAAGTTATGATTTGTGAACATGAAATCAAAGACGCCCTGACCCATGAGTTCATCGGTGTCTTGAACCGTGGGCCCCATGCGCAGGCGCAGTTTTACCCCCGCCTTCTCGCCGACATACCGCAGCATGGGCAGCCAGCGTTCAGCAGTAGCTTGGGGGCTTTGCTGGTTGAGCACGCCGAACACGTATTCCGGTGTCTCGCCGCGCCCGGTCAGGGGGGCGAGCAGCATCAGCATGAGCAGGCTGGAAAAAATGAGGTTCACAGGACTTGGGCCTCCTTGGATTCGCCATACATCGGCGCGGCGCGAAATAAGTTTAATTGAGCGCGGGGTGGCACAGCTTTCTACGGGTTAGGGAAGCGCTGATTTATTTCCCCCTCTCCCGCGGGGAGAGGGTGGGGAGAGGGTAACTGATTGATTTTTCGCGGATACGCTCCCTCTCCCCCACCCCTCCCCCCGAGGGGGAGGGGAGTTATCCTAAAAACCTCAGTTGAACGCGTCCGAAGGCCGGACCAGGCAGGTGTCTGGCGCGAAGCGACGACGCCGCAGGGTCGTTCCCTGCAAGGAGGAGCGACAAAGCCAGGCGCCTGCCTGGTCCGGAAAGCGGGCGCGTAGCGGGCTCACCTTCCGGGTGAGCGTGAACACAGCCACAAACGTCACAATCCA
>Ga0272446_1005522_pt1 | contig 13881 bp, 13 predicted proteins | sample YNPCB0061_FD_194587 | JGI IMG/M metagenome (GOLD analysis project Ga0272446, IMG submission 194587) | Hot spring microbial mat communities from Yellowstone National Park, WY, United States - YNP-CB-006-1 | ecosystem: Environmental > Aquatic > Thermal springs > Hot (42-90C) > Sediment | place...
GGTGCCCAGGTTGAGCGCCAGACTGTGCTCGTCGTAGCAGCCGCTTCCGAGCGTGCCGGCTGCTCCATCGCCGATCGGCAGCGCCCATGGGACGTCGGCGAGCGCCGGCCACCGCTCACGCCAGGGGGACACGAGACCCGCCAGTATGTCCTGGATGTCCGCCAGGGCGCCGAGCCGGTCGGCGCCAATGCCGGCCACCGCGAGCGCGCGCTCGCTCCAAGCGCACGCCGTCTGGTCGAGAAGCCCCGTGGCGCTGGCCATCGAGATCGAGCAGGGCGACCTCCCGAGGAAGCGCTCGGTAAGATACTCCCCGGGCGAGACCCAGCGGATCGCCCGGGCAAAGATCTCGGGTTGCTCGCGGGCAAGCCAGCGTAGGCGCGCCGGGTAGAAGCTCGCGTGCCAGGGACAACCGACCTCGACGGACAGCTCGGCAGCGCCAGGTTCGGCGGCCAGTTGCGCGGCGTCGGATCCGGGGCGGCGGTCGGCCCAGGTGTAGAGCGGCGAAACGGGTCGGAACTGCTCGTCCACTCCCAGCATACTGTGCCAGAAGGTGCAGATCCCGACGGCGACGGGCCGGAAGCGCCTCTCGGAGAGCTGGTCCAAGCACACGTCGATGCAGCGTGCGACGGTCTCGAGGAGGGCGTCGCCATCGAACTCCGACGCCCCCGGAACAGGACAGGCGGGTCGATGGGACTCGCGGTGGAAGGCTCGAGCGATGGCCCGCCCTCTGAGATCGTAGGCGGCGGCCTTGACGGCCGACGTGCCGATATCGACCGCGAGAACGCAATCCGTGGTCGGCTGGCGGCCGAGGCCGACTTCTCGGAGCCTGGGTGCGCTGGGCATGCCTGCCTCTTCAACGTTCCGTTGCGCCTGACCTGCCAGCGAGGGCGGTCCGCCGCCCAATGTCTGCTGGCGCTCGACAGATCGGAGGTCGACACGCGATGGATGTGGTGAACCGCAACGCGGTCGAGCCCTTCACCACCAAGGACGGCTCGATGATCCGGGAGATCCTGGCGCCGCGCAACTCCTGCATCGCCCGGCAGAGCCTCGCCGAGGCCACGCTGCCACCCGGCTGCGCCACGACGCCGCACGTGCACCCCGTCGCCGAGGAGATCTACTACGTGCTCGCGGGCGAGGGGCGCATGTGCCTGGCGGGCGAGGAGCGACGGGTGGGGGCCGGTGACGGCATCGCCATCCCGCCGGGCGTGCTCCATACCCTTGCGAACGTGGGCGACAGCGACCTCGTCTTCCTGTGCTGTTGCGTCCCGGCGTACACGCACGAGGACACCATCCTGCTGGCGGCGGACAGCGGCTCGGACGAGAAGTCGGCGTGATGGACCAGCGTGCGCGGACGCCGCAAGCAGGCGCAGGCCGCAGCGTCGGCCGCCAACTGGCGCGCTCCGCGCTCCTCAGCCTGCTCGTGGCGCCGGTGTGTGCCTACTGGGCCCAGGCCGAGGGGGTCGACCGGATCTTCTCGCTGATGGTGCCGCCGGTCGTGCTAACGCTGCTGGCCGTCGCGGCGAACGTCCCGCTGCGCCGCTCGATGCCGCGGTACGCGCTCACGGAAGCGGAGCTGGTGACGTTCTATGCGATGCAGAGCATCGTGTGCGCCATGGCGTCCGAGTGGATCGACGTGGTCCACCCCGTCATCTTCAGCTACGGGCTCTTTGCCGACCGCTCGGAGCGCTACTCGGTGCGTGTGTTGCCTCACGTGAGCGACTGGCTCTTCTTCAAGAGCCGCGAAGGGCTGGAGGACTTCGCCACCGGCGGGTGGGGGGTAGGACATGCCCTGAGCCGCTTGCCGATGTGGCTGCCCAAGATCGGCGCGTGGACGCTCATCGTCAGCCTCGCTGCCGTCGCCATGCTCTGCGTCAACGCGCTGATGCGGGAGCAGTGGACCATCCGGGAGAAGCTGGCGTTTCCGCTGGTGCAGGTGCCCCTGGCCATCACGGAGGGAGGCGGATGCGGTCCGATCTGGCGCCGGCGAGAGCTCTGGTTCGCCGGCGGCACCATGTTCGGCATCGACTGCCTGAACGGTCTGGCCTTTCTTTATCCGGCGCTGCCGCGGGTAAACGTGCGGTTCCTGGCCGACGCGTCACAGTGGTTTCAGTCGCCTCCCTGGAACCAGATCGGATGGACCCCCGTTGGCCTCTTTCCGTACATGGCGGCTTTGGGGCTGTTCATGCCGACCGACCTTCTCTTCTCGTGCGTCTTCTTCTTCTTCGTACGCAAGGCGCAGCAGGTCGCAGCTGCCGCGCTGGGCCACGAGCAAGGGGTCTTCGGCGGCGGGGGCCTTGTGCCCGGCGCTCCCTACTTCAGCGAGCAGTCGTGGGGAGCCTTCATCGGGCTGTTCCTTCTCGCCGCATGGGTAGGTCGGGGGCACCTCGCCATTGTTTGGCGGCAGGTGATCAGGGGCGGTTCGGCGACCCAGAGCGGTGTACCGCCACGCCTGGCGTTCGGGGGGCTGGTCCTGTCCATCGTCGCTCTGGATGCGGTCGGCATCGGCATCGGCCTGCCGCCGCTCTTCGCGCTGGCGTACACCGTCGTGTTCCTCGTCTTCAGCATCGCCCTCACGCGCCTGCGGGCGCAACTCGGACCGCCCACGCACGAGATGGCCTTTATGGGTCCGAATCAGTTGCTGGTGGCCTTCCGCGGCACGCAGGGGCTCGGCGATCCGCTCCTGGCGCGGGTCATCACCACCTTTCACTTCATGAACCGCATCCACCGGACGCATCCCATGCCGCATCAGCTCGAGGCGATGAAGATGGGGGAGCGATACGGCATAAGCCAGCGCGCCCTCTTCGTTGCCATCCTGGTGGCGATCGCTGCGGGCTGCCTGCTCGGGCACATCTGCCGCTTGGTGAACGAGTACCGCTGGGGACCGGCCGACGGGGCTGGAGAGACCGCGCACGTCATCGCCATGCTGGGCGACAGCCAGCGACCGCCGAACGTCAGCGCCATCCTGGCGATGGCGGCGGGCCTCCTCGTCGTGGTTGCGCTCGACGCGATTCGCTTCCGCGCACCAGGGTTCCCCTTCCATCCGGCCGGGTATGCCCTTGGGATGAACTTCGGAGTGGACTACTACTGGTTCGGATTGCTCGTGGCCCTGCTGGTGAAGGGGTTCGTCCAGCGATACTGGGGCCTACGGGGCTATGACCGGCTGCGGGTCATCGCGATTGGCGTTGTGCTCGGGGAGTTTGTGGCCGAGGGCATCTGGGCGACCCTCGCCATGGTGACGCGCAGCGCCACGTACTCGATCTCGATAAACGGACGGCTGGGATGGGACAAGTGACCCGCGGCGGTCATCGGGCACCGACGTGACGGGCGCAGACTACTCGGCCGCCCGTGCCTGCCTGGCGCCGGCGGCCAGCAGGCTCACCGCGAGCTCGGGCGCGTCGCAAGGCCAGTACTCGCGCGGGCGGGGTAGAGGAACGGCGGGATCGTTGGCGCTTGGACGGCAGGCCAGCACGGTGTCCACCCATCGTGGCGGAATGGCGCCCATGCCGTGAACGGCCCCCAGCAGAGCTCCGCAGATCGCTGCGTTCGTGTCGGTGTCGCCACCGCGGCCAACGGTGTCGACGAGCGCTTCCTCGAAGGAGGGGGCGTGAAGGAGCTGCCAGAGCGCGTTGCGGAAGGCAGTGAGCACCCAGCCGCTCTGGTGCACATAGTCGGCGGGCGGCGCCATCGCGGCGTCATCGATCGCCTGGAGCAATAGCGATTCGGCCTGCAGAGCGTCCGCGTGTGAGCGAATGGCACGGTACACGCTCTCTGACGACTGCGCCTCCCGGATGGCGCTCGCGATCGCGCACGCGAAGAGGGCGCTTGCTTGCCGGCAGACCGCCACCGGGTGCGTGATCCCGGCGTCGGCGGACGCCCATGCCGCCGTCACGTCCCGAGCAAGGTATGCCCCGAAGATGCCCAGAGGGCTCACGCGCATCAGGGCGCCGTTCGCCTGGCTGGTGGGATCTGCCCAACCCGCAAGACCGCGGCGGGTCGTTGCGCCGCAGTCGAACGGACCAGATTCCATCCACACCACGTAGGCGGCACGGACGGATGACAAGTCGAACCTGCCCTCACGACAGAGCGAGTGGGCCAGGGCCAGCGCCAGCTCGGAGTCATCGGTGGGCTGCCCGGGGATCGTCCTCCATGTTCCGCCACCAGTGATCTCCCGGACCCCGCTCGGATGCTCTGCCCGAATGCTCTGCGGTGTCCTGAATTCCACCAAGCTGCCCAGGGCATCGCCGATCACCTGACCCAGCAGGCACCCCTTGGCGCGGTCGCACGCTCCAGTGTCCAGCGTCGCAACGTCATCGTCGCGCATGCGCATGCATCCTTACTCCGGCGTTCGCACTGCGGGTTTGGCCATCGTGACGGCATAGTCGGTTGGTTGGCGGAAGGGCACAGTGTGTCGTCGTCCACGAGAGGCGAGCTCGGCGGGCGGACGGCGCCACGTCGGTGCTCCCGCGACCAGGGCAAGGACGAACGGCCTCTCCAACGGCAAGACCCCGAGGCGCCATGCGCTCGGGGTCCGAGAGGAACGGTCTGTCAGTTGGCTCCCCGTGGTAGATTCGAACTACCAACCCTTCGGTTAACAGCCGAATGCTCTGCCATTGAGCTAACGGGGAACGACCCGCTGCGGAAAGAACCCCCGCAACTCGAAGCTTATTATGGCATTCCGAAGGCGGCTCGTCAAGAGTTGGTCGCCGTCCGCAGCGAGGCGCCGAGGTCCAGCACCATGTTGTCGATCAGCCGCGTGTCTCCGAACCGCGCGGCGACCAGCGCGACGGCCCGATCAGCAACCGCCTCTCCCACCGGCTCGAGGGTCTCGGCGTCGGCGATGACGGCGTAGTCGACGCGCGCCAGCGGTTCGGTGGCCAGACGGTCGCGCAAGGCGCTCGTGAGCGCCCCCGCGTCTCTCTCTCCCGCGCGGAACATCTCCAGCACGGCGGACAGCGCCGCATAGAGCACCGTCGCGGCGGTCCGCTCCTCGGGCGTCAGGTAGCGGTTGCGTGACGACAGCGCAAGGCCGTCCTCCTCGCGTACCGTCGCGACGGGTACGACGACGAGAGGCAGGAAGAGATCCGCGACCAGACGCTGGATCACCTTGAGCTGCTGATAGTCCTTTTGGCCGAAATAGGCGCGATCCGGCTGAACGATGTTGAAGAGCTTGGTGCAGATCGTCGCGACGCCCCGAAAGTGACCGGGCCGAACCGGTCCTTCCCAGCGGGCTGCCAGGTCGGGCACGTCCACCGTCACCGCCGGGCCGCCCGGGTACATCTCGTGCGCGGTGGGGGCAAAGAGCGCGTCCACACCGGCCGCCTGCGCGATGCGCGAGTCGGCCCGCAGGTCACGCGGGTAGCGCTCGTAGTCCTCGCCGGGACCGAACTGGGTCGGGTTCACGAAGACGCTGGCGACGACGTAGTCGCACTCGGTGCGGGCGCGCTGCAGCAGCGCGACATGTCCTGCGTGGAGAGCGCCCATGGTGGGCACGAATCCGATCGTCCGACGGTCTTCGCGTGCCGAACGCACGGCGGTGCGCAGGGCTGAGATGCTATCGAAGGTGCGCATGAAGCTCCTGTTCTGGTGCGTTGCTTGAAGCCCGGGGATGGTGCATCAGCTGTTGCTGCTCGACGGAGGTGTCTGAGCGCCGGCCTCCCCAAGCCCAACGGAGTGGTCCGCGGTGGGGAAGCGCCCTGAGCGCACATCGGCGGCGTACCGCGCCACGCAGTCCTGGATCAGCTCACCGATCTCCGCGTACCGCGCGGCGTGGCGGAACGCCTGGCCGGGGAACATCCCCAGGATGTCGTGAACGACCTGAACCTGCCCATCGCAGTGCGGCCCGGACCCGATACCGATCGTGGGAACTTCGGTGGCCGCCGTTATCTGCCGCGCTGTCTCGGCATGCACCAGCTCCAGTACGATCGCAAAGACGCCGGCCTCGACGAGCGACGCTGCGTCCGCCAACAGTCGCTCCAGACTCGCCTCGTCCCGCCCCTGAACGCGGTACCCGCCCAGGGCGTGGACCGACTGCGGGGTGAGACCGATGTGGCCCATCACGGGTATGCCAGCAGCCACGATGCGCTCGATGGTGTGAGCCATCGCCGCGCCGCCTTCGAGCTTGACGGCCTCCGCTCCGCCCTCCTGGACGAGCCTGCCGGCATTCCTTACCGCATCCTCGGGGCTGACCTGGTAGCTCAGGAACGGCATGTCCGCAACCAGAAGCGGGTGGGTCAGACCGCGGCGAACCGCGCGCGTGTGGCGCACCATGTCTTCCAACGTCACCGGGATGGTCGTCTCGTGGCCGAGGATCGTCGTTCCGACCGAATCGCCCACCAGGACGACGTCCACCCCCGCGGCGTCGACGAGCCGCGCCGTGGCATAGTCGTAGCACGTGAGCATGACGATGGGCTCACGACGCTGCTTCATCCGGCGGAGAGAGGGGACGGTGGTTCGGGTCTTCATGGTTGGGGGACGCAGAGCCTGGTGGCGCCCGTTGCGTGACCAGCATTCTACTGTGCTGTTCGGTATCAAGTCAAACGGAAGTCCTATGGGGGCGGCGAGCTTCGATGGCCGCAGCCGGCCCGCGGCGACCGGACGGCTCGCTCGATGCAGCGGGTATGCGCCACGAGCGGACAGGGGTGGCGCACGGCACGCGTGTATCCCGTCGGGTAATCTTCCGCCATGCTCGGGACCGACCCGCGGCCACCGACGGGTTGCCTGACGGCCACTCTCATCCGTGGAGAAGACAGACGTGAGGAACGAGCAAGCGCTGCACCTCTTCGAGCAAGCCGGAGCGCTGCGCGAGGGGCACTTTCTGCTCTCGTCGGGCCTCCACAGCGACCGCTACCTCGAGAAGTTCAGGCTGGTGGAGGACCCACGGCTGCTGGAGCCCATGTGCGCGGACCTCGCCGCCCGGTTCGCGGACGCGCGCCCCGACGTCGTCCTCGGTCCGACGACGGCCGGCATCATCCTCGCCTACAACGTGGCGCGGCATCTCGGGGTGGAGGCGCGCTATGCCGAGCGTGAAGGCGCGGGACGCGCGCTCCGGCGCGGCCAGACCCTTTCTTCCGGGTGTCGCGTGCTGGTGGTTGACGACATCCTCACCACCGGGGGCGCGGTGCGAGAGTGCATCGAGGTCGTGAGCGCGCACGGCGCGGTGCTGGTGGGGGTGGGGGTTCTGGGGGATCGGAGCGGCGGGACCGTGGACCTGGGCACTCGGTTGGAGGCGGTCCTGTCGCTGCCGGTCGCATCCTTTCCGCCGGAGGAGTGCCCGTTGTGCCGACAGGGAGCGCCTCTCGAGAAGCCAGGCACCACCCCGAACGTACGGTGACCCGTCACGCGTCCTCTCGTGAGCGAGCGCCCGGGGCGGATGCGCAACCCCGGGCGCTCGCGTGTTCGTCGCGCAGAGCCGCGGTGGGCTAGTTGACCGGCCCGGAGCCATCCGGGCGCAAGATCACCTGGCCGCGTGCCGTGTACGCCTTCTTGCCCCACAGGAAGCTGTTGGGGTTCAAGGTCTGCTCGATGCGGTAGAACTTGGAGTGCCCGTCCGTGAAGACGTAGTTGGCGCCGTCGTTGTGTCGGTCGGCGCTGATGTAGGTGATGTGATGGTGCGATGCGGTATCGCCAGGGTTCGACGCGTTCTTGGCGAAGACAAGCTCGGCGATCGCGAGGTCCACCGGCAATGCGCGCAGGTCGGGGGAACCCACCGAGTTGATGCTCTCGCCGTCGTAGACACCGCCCGCGGCCACCATGATCGCGTTCGTCGGACGGTGGGTCTTGTAGGCGGTGCCCGACGCGACGGAGCTGCCTCCGATCGCGTTCGCATTGTCGGTCATCTCCGCGATCATGATGACCTCCGCCGGCACGTCGATCGAAGCGAGGCTGGCCACGATGGAGGGGTCGCTGGACTTGCGCTTCCGTGGCATCACGAGCTCATTGCAGATGTAGGAGAGCCGCGGCGCCTGGATGTCCTGCAGATCGTACTGAGGGGTCTGCCCTGTGGGAATGCCGCCACCGGCGTTGTTGGTCGAGACCTGGAAGTTTGTCGGAGCCAGCCCGCGGTTGCGGTCGCTCGGGCAGACGAAGAGCTGCCAGTTCTTGATGTACGGCGCGCAATGGCCGGACCAGTGGCTGTAACCGCCCGACGAGTTCGTGTTGTTGGGGTAGTAGTAGGCTTGCGGGTACGTCTCGTCGTAGTCCTGGACGTACATCATCACGGCCGTGCCCATCTGCTTGCCATTGGACAGGCAGCTCGTCTTGCGCGCCGACTCTCGAGCCCGAGCGAACACCGGGAAGAGGATCGCCGCAAGAATCGCGATAATCGCGATCACCACGAGCAGTTCGATGAGTGTGAAGCCTCGGCTCCCTCGCCCTGCATGGCGCATGTTCTCTTGCACTCCTTTCGGTCTGTGTGGGCTGGCCCGGCGGCCAACCCGTTCATCCACCGCTGGAGGCTATCTGCGCCGTGTTAAAAGGCTGTTATGAGACCGTTAAGAGTATGTAAAACGACCTTAGCATTACTTAGCATTCAGCACTCCGTGCCGCGCGTGCGCCGGTTCCACTCGGATTGACTTCCACCAGTACGCGCGTCTACAATAACGAACCATGCCGACCACTGCGCCGCGGGCGCTGCAAGTCCACCTGCCGGCCTTCGAGGGTCCGCTCGATCTCCTGCTCCATCTCATCCGCCAGCAGCGGATCGACATCTACGACATCCCCATCGCGCGGATCACCGAGCAGTATCTGGATCAGCTGGAGGAGTGGCGCCGGACCGATCTCGCGATCGCGGGCGAGTACCTGGTGATGGCGGCCACGCTCGTCGAGATCAAGACGCGCATGCTGCTGCCGACGCCGCCTCGCGAAGAGGAAGACGCGGACACCGCCGACCCGCGGGCCGAGCTCGTCGAGCGCTTGCTGGAGTACCAGAGATACCAGGGCGTCGTCGAAGCGCTGCGCGTGTGGGAGGAGGACCGCCGGCGCGTCTTCTTTCGTGGGGCGGCGGAGAGCCTCGACGACTACCATCTGCCGGTGTCGGAGGATGGGCTGTCGGCGCAGACGCTGCTCGACGCGTTGCGCTCTGTCCTGGCATCGGCGGGCGTCGACGAGACGCCCGTCACCGCCGTCGTACCCCGGCGGCGGCTGACCCTGCGGATGAAGATGGCGGAGGTCTTGCGCCGCGTGCGCGCTCACCCTCAGGGCGTTCCGTTCAGCGATCTCTTCGAGCTGCCCTGCGCGCTCCACGAGATCGTCCTCGCTTTCCTGGCGCTGCTCGAGTTGGTCCGACAGCGGCTCGTGATCGCCCGACAGCGTGTGCCGGACGCCGAGATCCTCATCGTCACGCGCGAGGAGCCCTCGTGAGCGAGCTGATCGCGGCTTGCGAGTGCCTGCTCTTCGTCGCGGGGGAGCCGCTGACCATCGAAGACATCGCCTCGGCCCTTGGCTGCGATGTTGCGCGCGCCCGCGAGGTGACCGACGATCTGGCCGCTGCTCTCGACGAGCGTGGCTCGGGGCTGCAACTGCTTCGAATCGCTGGCGGCCTGCAGCTCGCGACCAGACCGTCCCATGCGCAGGTGCTGGCGCGGCACTTCGCCCGCTCGAGCAGCAGGCTCTCGCGAGCAGCCTTGGAGACCGCTGCCATCGTCGCGTACCGCCAGCCGGTCACGTTGCCCGAGATCGAGGCCATCCGCGGCGTGGGCAGCTCGGGGGTCGTCAAGACCTTGTTGGAGCGACGACTTCTGGCGGAGGTCGGCAGGAAGCAGGCCGCCGGTCGTCCGATCCTCTACGGGACCACTCCCGAGTTTCTGCACTACTTCGGTCTGACGGACCTCGCCGACCTGCCGCCGCTGCCGGAGCTGGAGGCTGTCCCGGATGCAGGAGCCGAGCACCCAGAGAGCCCGGCTCCGGACCGGACAGAGGCCATCTGCGTCCAAGAGGAGGCCTAGCCATGGTGACTGCCTACGCGCGGGTTCGCGCGGTCGCGGGCGTTGCGGCGGCGCTGACCGCCCTGCCTGCCGTCGTGCGCGCTGCCACCCCGACCGGTATGTTGTTCAAGCAACTCCGCGTCGGCGAGCGGGAGTACCGCTACGCGGTCTACGTGCCGCGCGACTACAGCCGCTCGAAGGAGTGGCCGGTCATCGTGTTCCTGCACGGAATGGGTGAGTGCGGTACCGATGGGTCGCGTCAGCTAGCCGTGGGGCTCGGTCCCGCCGTCCTCCTCGCGCCGGAGCGGTGGCCGTTCCTGGTCGTGTTTCCGCAGAAACCCTCGCCGCGTGATCGGTGGGACGAGCACGAGGAGGCGGTCCTGGCCATGGTGGCGCGCGTGCGCAAGGAATACCGTGTGGATGGGGGCCGCGTGTATCTGACGGGCCTGTCTCAGGGCGGCAACGGCACGTGGGTCATCGGCTCACGCCGGCCCGAGGTGTGGGCTGCCATCGCGCCGGTGTGTGGCTATGGCGATCCCTCGGTCGTGGGGCCCGGTCTCACGCGCGTGCCGGTCTGGGCGTTCCACGGCGAGGCCGACCCGGTGGTGCCTGCGAGCCAGACGCGCGATCTCGCGGCTGCCGTGGAGCGGAGCGGCGGCAGCGTGAAGGTCACGATCTTTCCGGGTGTCGATCACAACTCGTGGGACCGGGCCTACCGTGACGAACGTCTCTACGAGTGGCTGCTCGAACACCGCTTGCCGGAGCGCTGACCCCTGGCGGAGTGCGGAATGGCGCTGGTACTCGAGAGTGTCACGGTCGAACCCATGCGCTTGACGGATGTGCCGGTCGTCTCGGCGATCGACCGTCTCTGCTACCCGGTGCCATGGGACCCGCACGCCTATGAGACGGAGCTGGGGAACCGCTCCGCCTGCTACCTCGTCGCGCGCGTCGATGGCGAGATCGTGGGCTACGCCGGCATGTGGGTCGTCATGGATGAGGCGCACGTCACCACGCTCGCCGTGGCGCCGGAGCACCGACGCAAGGGCATCGGCGAGCGGCTGCTGGTTGCGCTTATCGAAGAGGCGATCTGGCGAGGGGCGATTCGTGCTTCGCTCGAGGTCCGCGAGCACAACCACGTGGCCCAGACGCTCTACAGGAAGCACGGCTTCCGCACGGCGGCAGTCCGCAAGCGGTACTACAGCGACAATCAGGAGAACGCTCTGGTCATGTGGGCCGACGACCTCGGCACCGAGGAATGCAGCCGGCGGCTGACGGATGCACGGGAGCGCCTCGCAATGTCTGGCAATGATCGTTCTGGGGTTTGAGACCTCCTGCGACGAGACCAGCGCGTCCGTCCTTCTCGACGGCTCGCGGGTCCTGAGCAGCGTGGTCGCCAGCCAGGCCGATCTGCACGCGCGCTGGGGGGGCGTGGTGCCGGAGATGGCCTCGCGCAAGCACGTCGAGCGCGCCCTGCCGGTCATCTGGCAAGCCTTGGAGGAGGCTGGCTGCTCTCTGCACCAGCTGGATGGCATCGCCGTCACCAACCGCCCCGGCCTCATCGGCGCGCTGCTCGTCGGCGTCGCTGCCGCCAAGGCGCTGGGCTACGCCTTGGGCCGCCCGGTGGTGGGAGTGCACCACTTGGCGGGGCACCTCGCCGCCATCCGGCTCACCGCGCCCGACGCGCCCTATCCGATGGCCTGTCTGCTTGCGTCAGGAGGCCATACCGAGTTGCTCTTCATGGATGCGGACGGCGCGATGGAGAGCCTGGGGCGCACGCAGGACGACGCAGCCGGTGAGTGCTTCGACAAGTGTGCCCGGCTGCTTCAGCTGCCCTATCCGGGAGGCCCGCACATCGAGCGTCTGGCTCGCGCGGGTAACCCACAGGCGGTGGACTTTCCCCGAGCCCGTATGGAGAACCCTCTGGATTTCAGCTTCAGCGGCTTGAAGACCGCCGTCTTGCGCTTTCTGGAGCGAGACGGAGGAGCGACGCCGGTGGCTGACGTCGCAGCATCGCTTCAGGAGGCGATCATCGATGTGCTCGTTCAGCGGACGCTCACGGCCACGACGAGCCGGCGTTGCCGCAGCGTTGCGGTTACCGGCGGCGTCGCCGCGAACCGTACACTGGCGGATCGCCTTCGCAGCGCCGCGATGGAAGCAGGTCTGATCTGCGTCGTGCCGCCGGTGGAGCTGTGCACCGACAACGCGGCCATGATCGCCGCCGCCGGCTGGCCACGCCTAAGAGCCGGCGAAGACGACATGCCCACTCTCGACGCCTTCGCGTCGGAGCCCCTTCCAGCACAGGAAGCGCCGTGCGCGCGGGTGGCGCACTCGCATTGAACGAACCCCTCGTGCGCAACGGTGCGTAGAGCAGGTATGAGCGCTCGGTCCGCAAACCACGCAACAACGCCGCGACGCCTGCGCGCCGCGGACCGCTGGATGCTGGTCGCCGTCGTTGCGACGGCAGGGCTAGGTTTCGTGCCCGCTGCGGAGCTCATCCTCTATCCGCTGCGGCTCTTCGTGACCATCGTCCACGAAGGGGCGCACGCGCTGGCCGCGCTGGCGACCGGCGGGCACGTGGAGTCCATCGTTCTGCTTCCGACCGGCTCGGGGCTGACGCGGGCAGCGCCGGGCGCACTGGGCCTCTACTACATGTCCGGGTATGTGGGCACCGTGGCAGCGGGCGCCGCAGGCCTGTGGCTCTGCCGACGTGAGCGGATGGGCCGGCTGGTTCTTGCCGGGCTCGGTCTCCTGACGGCCGCGCTGACGGTGCTATGGATACGCAACCTGTTCGGCTTCGCGGCTGGCGCCGGCATCGCGGGGGTGCTGTTGCTTGCCGCGTGGCGTCTGCCGCGTCCTGGCGCCGACCTGGTCGCCGCTTTCCTGAGCGTCCAGCTCGTGCTCAACGCTGTTCTCGACATCCGCACGCTGCTGTTTCTTACCACTTCCACGACGCTCGAGAACGACGCGGTCTTCATGGCGCGAGCCTTCGGCGGACCGCCGTGGTTCTGGGCAGGCGCCTGGGCAATGGTGTCCGCAGCGATCCTGGTGGGGGCGCTGCGCGCCTATCTCCGCCGCCGCTGACGCTGCGGTTCCTGCGGCAGCCTGCCGTTTGACGCTCGCCGAGAGGCAGTCCTATAATGCCGAAGCGAGCGGCGCGGCGCCGCGCGTCGCTCACCTCCGGGACGCAACATGGACCTTTTCGAGAAGCTCAACCGCGCGTTTGCCACCTGGTACGAAGGTCTCTTCGGAGCCGGGGAGGACCTTCGGCCGCGCGACATCCTGCGGGCCATCCTCTCCGCGCTGGAAGACCACCGCACGCAGGGGCTCGATGGTCGCATCTACGCGCCGAACCGGTACCAGCTTGAGCTGACGGTCGCCGATCCCGACGAAGAGGAGTACCTGCTCGCATTCCTCGACCGCGAGGAGCTGATCGAGGCCATCCGGCGCTACTGCGAGCAGAACCGCTACGTGCTGCGTGGCGAACTGGACTTCACGGTCACGACCGCCGCTGCCGGCCAGCCGTCGCGACCAGGCTCCAGGCTGAAGGTCCGGTGCCGCTACACCCCGCGGACCGCTGAGGCAGCTCGAGGCGGCGCCCCGGAGCCAGAGGGCGAGGCCCCCCTCACGGAGGGCGACGCACTCGCCACCCAGATGCCGACCGTCGCGAGCACCGACGGAGAGACGGTCGCAGGGATCGCGATGGCGCGGCTCGAGGTTCACACACCTGGTCAGGCGCCGAGCGACGTGCCGCTGGGGCGCGACCCCGTGACCATCGGGCGCTCTCGCCAGGCGGCGAACACCGTTGTGCTGGCGGCCGACGGCATGGTTTCCCGGCGCCACGCGCGCATCGAGCGCGATACCGACGGGCTGTACACTATCTACGACCTCGATTCGACGAACGGTACGTTCGTCAATGGCGTTGCGGTGGACAACCGCACCCTCTACGATGGTGACGAGATCG
>Ga0272446_1005523_pt1 | contig 13878 bp, 8 predicted proteins | sample YNPCB0061_FD_194587 | JGI IMG/M metagenome (GOLD analysis project Ga0272446, IMG submission 194587) | Hot spring microbial mat communities from Yellowstone National Park, WY, United States - YNP-CB-006-1 | ecosystem: Environmental > Aquatic > Thermal springs > Hot (42-90C) > Sediment | place...
GGATCCTGTCCCGGGCCGATGTGGTTGAAGGCCCGCACGCGCACGACCTGCAGGCCGTACCCGGCCCGGTACTGCCCCGCGGCCACGTCGGCCGCGGCCTTCGAGGCCCCGTAGGGCGAGACGGGTCTCATCGGCGTGTCGGGCCCCACGGGCAGATCCTCGGGCGCGACCCTCCCGTAGACTTCGCCGCTCGACACCGCCACGCACCGCGCCGGGGACCCCTCCAGCCGCAGGGCCTCGAGCAGCCCCAGCGTCCCGAGCAGGTTCGCGTGCCAGGTGGGGAGAGGAGCGCCGAAGCTCTGCCCGACCGAGGCGGCCCCGGCGAGATGGAGGACGCAGTCGGGCCCGACGCGCGCGAGCACGGCGCGCACGGCGTCGGGCCGCAGGAGGTCGGCCTCGTGGGCCGCGATGCCCGGGGGCGCCGCCCCGGCCCGGCCCGGGCGCACAAGGCCGTGGACTTCGTCGCCGGCGGCCCGGCAATGAGCGGCCAGGTGGCGCCCGGCAAAGCCGGTGACGCCGGTGATCAGCACGCGCACGGCGTCCGACCCTACCAGCGCCCCAGCGGGCATCCCGGCCGAGCCGGCGTTGCCAAAGCCCCGCGTTGTCAAGGTAGAGCCCGGCGTTGTCAAGTTTCTGTATGAGCTCTTGCCAGGCGCGCCGCAGTAGCACTACCGTGCGGTGCACGTGACCTCCCGCCGCCTCGCCCTGGCCTGCCTGCTCGCCGTGCTCGCCGCGCTGGCGGGTAACACGGCGGCCCTCGCCGGTCCGCGGGACGTCGTCGCCGACTACTGGGTGGACGGCGAGCTCGACGGTCACTACACGATCGCGGAGCTCCGGGGCGCCCTGAAGGAGCCCGCTGTGACGCGGGGCGGCGGCGCCTACGACGCCCTCGTCGACCTCGTGAACGCCGAGATCACCTCGCGGCTCGTCGGCGGACGCGACCGGGAGACCGCAGGGGCCCCCCGCCCCGCGCGGCAGGGCGAGAAGCGCTCGGCCGAGGTCGGGATCCCGCGGCCGGCGCGCCGACCTGCGGCCGCTCCCCCGGACCCGGCGCTCCCGGCCGACGTCCCGGTGGCGCCCACGACGGTCAGACCGGGCGAGGTGCCTACCCCCTTCGTCGTCCTCGCGGCCGCCTCGGGCCTGCTGCTCCTCGGCGGAGCCGGGACCGCCCTCTACCGGCGGCTCCGCCACTAGACGCGCTCGCGGCGGCGCCCCCGCGAGCGCGGCCGCGTGGCCGAGCCGGCCGGGGATCGGTAACATCGCGCGGCCTCGATACCCGCAGGATGCGACGTCCCGGAGCCGCCAATGCCCGCAGCCGGTAGCTACAGCCTCACCATCCGCGCCGAGATCCCCGCGAAGGTCGGCGTGTTCGGGCGCCTCATGGCGGCGGTCAGCGAGGCCGGGGGCGAGGTGGGGGGGGTCGACCTCGTCCGCTCCACGAGCGACGCCGTGACCCGCGACATCACCGTCTTCGCCAAGGACGACGCCCACGGCGATGCCATCCGGGCGGCCATCGAGGCAATCGACGGGGTCCGCGTGCTCTCCGTGAACGACCGCGTCTTCCTCCGGCACCTCGGCGGCACCGTCGGCATGCGCAGCCGCGTGGCCCTGGAGACGCGCGACGACCTGTCGATGGCCTACACGCCGGGAGTCGCCCGCGTCTGCATGGAGATCCACCATCACCCCGAGGCGGTCTGGGACTACACGATCAAGGGCAACAGCGTCATGGTCGTCACCGACGGCTCGTCGGTGGTGGGCCAGGGCGACCTCGGCCCCCTGGCAGCGCTGCCCGTGGCCGAGGCCAAGTGCATGTTCCTCCGGGAGTTCGCAGCCATCGACGGCTTCCCGCTGCCGGTGACCGTGCGCGACCCCGGCCAGATCACCACGGTCGTGTCCCGCATCTCCTCGGTCTTCGCGGGCGTGCACCTGTCGGACATCGCCGCGCCGCGCTGCTTCGAGATCCTCGAGCGGCTGGGCGCCGCGGTGGACATCCCGGTCTTCCAGGACGACCAGGAGGGGACGGCGGCGGCGGTGCTCGCCGGCGTGATCAACGGGCTGCGGCTGGCCGGCAAGCGCCTGGAGGAGAGCACGGTTGTGGTCGCCGGGCTCGGCCCCGGCGGCATGGCGACGGTCCGGCTGCTGGCGGCCGCGGGCACCGGCCAGGTCATCGCCTGCGACAGCCGGGGGGCCGTCCACCGCGGGCGGCGCGGCATGGACGAGCGGCTCGCGCGCATCGCCGAGCAGACGAACCCCGAGGGCCGCACCGGCGGCGCCCGCGAGCTGATCGCCGGCGCCGACGTGTTCGTCGGGCTCTCGGTCCCGGACCTGCTCTCCCCCGAGGACGTCCGCCGCATGGCGAAGGACCCCGTCGTCTTCGCGCTCGCGCTGCCGAACCCCGAGATCTCCGCGGCCGCCGCCAGCGGCGTCGCCGCCGTGTACGGCTCGGGGCGGCCGGACGCGCCGAACCAGATCAACTCCGGCCTGGCCTACCCGGGCATCTGGCGCGGGGCGATCGACGTGCGGGCGACCCGCATCAACGACGCCATGGTGATGGCCGCAGCGCGGGCGATCGCGAGCGTGGTGCCGCCCGAGGCCCTCACGCCCGAGAGCGTCGTGCCCTCGATCTTCGACCGGGCGCTGGCACCGGCGGTCGCCAAGGCGGTGCGCGAGGCGGCCTGGGCGACGGGCGTGGCCCGGGTCACCTCGGCCGTCGCGTAAGCGTCAGCGCAGGAGCGTCCGCGAGAGGCGCGCCAGCGGGATCGGGAAGAGCAGGGCCAGCAGGCCGGCGAGCGCCCCGGCGTGCGCCGCGATCGCCCAGCCCAGGTCGCCGAGCACGAGCGCGCGCGCGGCGGCCACGAGGTGCGACAGCGGCAGGCACCAGCCCACGACCTGCGCCCAGGTGGGTAGCCGGTCGAACGGGAAGAAGACCCCGCCGAACAGGAACATCGGGGTGAGCAGGCCCGTATAGAAGATGTTGAAGTGCTCGATGTTCGTGACGAGCGCCGTGTAGGTCATTCCGAGCGCGGCGAACGTCAGCGCGCCAAGCACGAAGAGCAGGGGCACGAGCAGCGCGGCGGGCGAGGCGACGAGGCCGAACGCAGCCATCACCACGAGGAAGACGACGCCGTAGATCACCGCCCGGGTGCTCGCCCACAGGTACTCGCCCACCACGACGTCCTGCACGGAGAGCGGCGTCGTGACCACGGCCTCGAACACGCGCCGCACGTGGATGCGCACGAACGAGTTGTAGGTCGTCTCGATCACCGCGCCGAACATCACGGTCGAGGCCGCGACCCCGGGCGCGATGAACTGGACGTAGTCGATCCCCTGGATCTCGCGCAGGTAGGTCCCCAGGCCGAGCCCCATCACCGCCAGGTACGCGATCGCCTCGACGAACCGGGGGCCCAGCGTCGTCACGATCGTCTTGCGGCCGACGGTGGCGTTGCGCTGCCACATGCGGAACGCGCCCCGCGGCGAGAAGGCGTAGGCGGCGAGGAGCCCGGGACGGCGGGGGCGGGGCTGCGCGACGGTCGCCATGCCGCAGGCGATGCTACGCCGCCCGGGCGCGCCGGGCCGTCACCCCGACCGCAGGCGCCCGGCCGCGCGCGTGGCGTCCCGCAGCCGCTCGGCCAGCCGCGGCGTGAGCGCGTCCGGCGCCATGCGCCACGACCAGTTGCCGGTGCGGGTCCCCGGCCGGTTCATACGAGCCTCGCTCCCCAGTCCCAGCAGGTCCTGCAGCGGGACGACGGAGACGCGCGCCCGCGAGGAGAGGCACAGCCGCACCAGGCCCCACACGGGGTCCGGCTCATCGATCCCCGCGGCCGCCATCGCCCGCCGGGCCGCGCGGCGCTGCCGCTCCGGCGCGCCGGCCCACCAGCCGGCCGTCGTGTCGTTGTCGTGCGTCCCGGTGAAGACGACCGCGTGCTCGGGGTGGTTCTCCGGGCGGTGGACGTTCCCCGGCCCGCCCTCCCAGGCGAACTGGAGCACGCGCATGCCGGGAAGACCGAGCCGGTCGCGCAGCCGCTCCACGGCGGGGGTGATCAGGCCGAGGTCCTCGGCGACCAGCGGGAGCGGTCCGAGCGCCCGCGCGGCCGCCAGCAGCGGCGCCGCGCCGGGGCCCCGCACCCACCGGCCGCGGCGCGCCGTGCGGGCACCGGCCGGGACCTGCCAGTAGGCGACGAAGGCGCGGAAGTGGTCGATCCGCGCCCAGTCGTGCAGGTCCAGGGCCCGCCGCAGCCGCTCGATCCAGAAGCGGTATCCGTCGCGGCGCATGGCCGCCCAGTCGTAGACCGCGTTGCCCCAGAGTTGGCCGCTCGCGCTGAAGGCGTCCGGCGGCACGCCCGAAACGACGTCGCGTCGGAAGAGCTCCGGCCGCTCCCGCTCCTCCACGCTCCCCGGGCCGACGTAGAAGGGGACGTCCCCCAGGATCTCGATGCCCCGCTCCCGCGCGTACCGCCGCAGCGCCCCCCACTCGCGCTGGAAGCGCACTTGGGCCGCCACCGCTCCACGCCCCGCCGCGCGCTCCCAGCCGGCGATCCAGTACGCCTCGCGCTCCCGGAACGCGCGCTCCTCCTCCGGCGCGACCGGCGCCCGGGGGTCGGCCAGGAGACCCGGCCACGCCGCGAACGCGGAGCGGGAGCGGTACGGCGAGCCGTCCCGTCCCGGCGGGGTCAAGGGCAGGACCTGCCAGAGCCCCTGGCCGGCGGCGGCCAGCCAGTCGACCAGCTCATAGGCTTCAGGCCCGAGGCGTCCGCCCGGGAGCGAGGTCGGGTGGAGCAGGACGCCGGAGATCCTGGGGAGCTCCCGGCCCACGGGGTAGGTTTCCTGAGCGCCGATCGGCAAAGGATTACCGACGATGACCTCCCGCACACGGCCACCTCTCACGGCGCCGCCGCGCATCCGGATCGAGCGCCCGCAGCCGCTCCTCGACTGCGGGCGCTACCCCGTCAAGCGCTCGCTCGGCGAGACCGTGGTCGTGGAGGCCGACATCCTGCGCGACGGCCACGAGCAGCTGGTGGCGGTGCTGCGCCACCGGCCCCCGGGAGCCCGGGACGTGTTCGAGGTCCCCATGGAGCGGCGGCAGGACCAGCCCGACCGCTGGGTCGCCGCCTTCCCCACGACCGCACTCGGCCTCCACGAGGTCGCCGTCGAGGCGTGGGTGGACCGCGTCGCGTCCTGGCAGGACGAGTTGGTCCGGAAGGTCGCCGCGCACCAGGAGGACCTCACCAGCGAGCTGGTGGAGGGGGCCGAGCTCATCGCCGCGCGTGCCGCCTCCATGCAGGGCGAGGACCGAGCGGTCGTGGAGCGCGTGCTCGCGACGCTGCGCTCGGACGCGCCGCAAGAGGAGCGCGTACAGGCCGCGCTCGCCGAAGAGCTCGGCGCCGCCCTGGCCCGCCACCCCGACCGGTCGGGCTCGACCCGGCTCGACCCGGCGCTGACCGTCGACGTCGACCGCGAGCGGGCGCGGTTCGGCACCTGGTACGAGCTCTTCCCGCGCTCCTGGGGCGGGTTCGCGGGCGTGGAGCGCGAGCTACCGCGGTTCGCCGAGCTGGGGGTCGATGTCCTCTACTTCCCGCCGATCCACCCCATCGGGCGCACCCACCGCAAGGGCCGCAACAACGCCGAGACGGCCGCGCCCGGCGACCCGGGGAGCCCGTGGGCCATCGGGTCCGAAGAGGGCGGGCACACCGCGATCCACCCCGAGCTCGGCACCCTGGAGGACCTGCGCCGGCTGACCGCGCGCGCAGCGGAGCACGGCATCGAGATCGCCCTGGACCTGGCGCTCCAGTGCTCTCCGGACCACCCCTGGCTCCGCGAGCATCCCGAATGGTTCGAGCGCCGCCCGGACGGGACGCTCAAGTACGCCGAGAATCCCCCCAAGCGCTACCAGGATATCTACAACCTGAGCTTCGACACGCCGGCCTGGGCGGAGCTGTGGGAGACGCTCCTCGGGGTTGTCCTCTACTGGATGGAGCAGGGGATCCGGATCTTCCGCGTCGACAACCCGCACACCAAGCCGCTCGGCTTCTGGGAGTGGCTGATCCGCGAGGTCCGGGCCGTCGACCCCGGGGTCATCTTCCTCAGCGAGGCGTTCACGCGCCCGGCGCTGATGCAGGTCCTGGCCAAGAGCGGCTTCTCGCAGTCCTACACCTACTTCACCTGGCGCAACTCCCGCCGAGAGCTCACCGAGTACCTCACCGAGCTCGCGACGTCGGAGATGCGCGAGTACTTCCGGCCCAACCTGTTCGCCAACACGCCGGACATCCTCACGGAGTACCTCCAGCGCGGCGGGCGGCCGGCCTTCGAGGCCCGGCTGGTGCTGGCGGCGACCCTCTCCCCGAGCTACGGGATCTACTCGGGCTTCGAGCACTGCGAGAACGTGCCGCTGGCAGAGGGCAGCGAGGAGTACCTCGACTCGGAGAAGTACGAGATCAAGCAGCGCACCCTCGATGGGCCGCTGCTGCCGTTGTTCGCACGGCTAAACGCCATCCGCCGCGAGCACGAGGCGTTGCAGTGGCTCGACGACCTCGTCTTCTGCGAGACCGAGAACGAGAGCCTGATCGCCTACGTGAAGGGGGCGACCACCGGGCGGGGCGCGGTGGTCTGCTGCGTTAACCTCGACCCGCACCGCCCCCAGGAGGGCGTCGTCACGATCCCCCACGACCTCGGGCTCCCGCACGCGTTCACGGTCCACGACCTCCTCACCGACGCCGCCTACCCCTGGCAGGTCGGGCGCAACTACGTCCGCCTCGACCCGGCCGCCGTCCCCGCGCACGTGATGCGGGTGGAGCCGTGAGCACGGACCCGACCTCCGCGAGGAGCGCGGCGGGGGCCGGCTCGACCCCGCCCGGTCGGGGCGGCCCGCCCGGAAAGGAGCGCGAGGCGCCCGAGCGCGAAACGCTGGAGCGGGAGTCCTCCGCCTCGAGCCCGTGGTTCGAGTCGAACCCGCTCTGGTTCAAGACCGCGATCTTCTACGAGGTCCTCATCCGCGGCTTCTACGACGCCAACGGCGACGGGATCGGGGACCTGCGCGGGCTGACCGAGAAGCTCGACTACCTTCAGTGGCTCGGGATCGACTGCGTCTGGCTGCTGCCGATGTACCCCTCCCCCATGCGCGACGGGGGCTACGACATCAGCGACTTCATGTCCGTCCACCCCGACTACGGGACGGTCGAGGACCTGCGCGCGTTCATCGCGGCGGCGCACGAGCGCGGGATCCGGGTGATCGCGGACCTGGTGATGAACCACACATCGATCGACCACCCCTGGTTCCAGGAGGCGCGCTCGTCGCCCAAGTCGCCCAAGCGGGACTGGTACGTCTGGAGCCACACCGACCAGCGCTACAAGGACGCCCGCATCATCTTCGTCGACAGCGAGACGTCGAACTGGACCTGGGACCCGGTCGCAGGCGCCTACTACTGGCACCGGTTCTTCAGCCACCAGCCCGACCTCAACTACGACAACCTGGAGGTGCGGGAGGCGATGCTCGACGTCCTGCGCTTCTGGCTGGACCTCGGGCTCGACGGCTTCCGGCTGGACGCCGTGCCCTACCTCTTCGAGCGGGAGGGGACCAACTGCGAGAACCTCCTCGAGACCCACGCGTACCTCAAGCGCGTACGGCGCGAAATCGACGAGCGCTATCCCGATCGGGTCCTCCTGGCCGAGGCGAACCAGTGGCCCGCCGACGTGGTCCACTACTTCGGGATCGGCGACGAGTGCCACATGGCGTTCCAGTTCCCGGTGATGCCGCGGATGTTCATGGCGCTCCGCCGCGAGGACGCCACGCCGATCGTCGAGATCCTCGACCAGACGCCGCCGATCCCCGACACCTGCCAGTGGGGCCTCTTCCTGCGCAACCACGACGAGCTGACGCTCGAGATGGTGACCGACGAGGAGCGGGACTACATGTACGCGGAGTACGCCAAGGACCCGCGCATGAAGCTCAACCTGGGGATCCGCCGCCGCCTGGCGCCGCTCCTCGACAACGGGCACGACGAGATGCGGCTCATGCTGGCCATCCTCTTCTCCCTGCCCGGGAGCCCGGTCCTCTACTACGGCGACGAGATCGGGATGGGCGACAACGTCTTCCTGGGCGACCGGGACGGCGTCCGCACCCCCATGCAGTGGACGGGCGACCGCAACGCCGGGTTCTCGCGGGCCGATTTCGCCCAGCTCTACCTCCCGCCGTTGATGGACCCCGTCTACGGGTACCAGGCGGTCAACGTGGAGGCCCAGCTGCGCAACCCCGGCTCGCTCCTGCGCTGGATCCAGCGCTTCATCGCGATGCGCAAGAGGCATCCGGTCTTCGGACTCGGGACCTACGAGCCGCTGCGCCCGAAGAACGAAAAGATCTTCGCCCACGTGCGCCGCTTCGAGCGCGACATCGTCCTCTGCGTGCACAACATGGCGCGCTCGGCGCAGCCCGTCGAGCTCGACCTCTCCCGCTTCGAGGGCATGGTCCCCTACGAGCTCTTCGGCGGCGCCCGCTTCCCGCGGATCGGCGAGCTGCCCTACCTCCTGACCCCCGGCGCCCGCGGCTTCCTCTGGTTCCAGCTCAAGGAGGACGACGGTGGGTGAGCTCGCTGCGCGGCTGGCGTTGGCCGACCTCGAGCTGGTGCCCGAGGAGGACCTCCGGGCGTTCGTCGCGGGACGGCGCTGGTTCGGCGGCAAGTCGCAGGAGATCGCCCACGTGCGCCTGGTGGACATGTTGCCGCTCCCGGGCGGCGAACCCCTCCTGGCCGTGGCGCTGGCCGAGGTCGTGCACCAGACGGGGACGCACGGCGTCTACCAGATGGTGCTGGCGGTGCGTCCGGAGGGGTCCGGCGCCCCGGACGCCGTCATCGTCCGCCGGGGCGGCGAGGAGCTCATCGAGGCGCTCGACGACGCGACCTGCGCCGGCCCTCTCCTCCGCCTGATCGGCGCGGGCGCCACGCTCGAGCGCGAGGGAACGGTCATCCGCTTCGTCCCGGCGCAGCCCATCGCGCCGGCCGACCCGCCGCGGCCGCTCGGAGCCGACCAGTCCAACTCGAGCGTGGTGTACGGCCAGACGCTCCTGCTCAAGGCCTACCGCGGTCTGGAGGCCGGCACCAACCCCGAGCTCGAGCTCCTGCGGTTCCTCGGGGAGCGCGGGTTCCCCAACGTCCCGCGACTCTTCGGCTGGTACGAGCGCGAGGGCGGACCCATCGAGGCCACGCTCGGCGTGCTGCAGCCCTACCTGCTCGGGGCGCGCGACGGCTTCGCGCTGGCCGTCGAGGCCCTCCGGTTCGACCCGCCGGCGCTGCTGCCCCGCCTCCGCCGGCTGGGCGAAGTGACCGGGGAGCTGCATGCGACGCTCGCCTCGGACGCGTCGGATCCCCGCTTCGCCCCCGAGGAGCCGAGCGCGGAGGCGATGGCGCTGCTCGCTGCGTCGCTCGACGAGGAGGTGGTGGCCCTGTTCTCGCGGCTGGCGGAGCGGGAGGATCTCGCCCCGCTCGCCGAGCGCGTGGAGGAGGTGCGCGGACGCCTCACCGCGGTGGAGCCGCACTGGGAGCTCGGCCGGCGCATCCGGCTGCACGGGGACTATCACCTGGGACAGGCCCTCTGGCACGAGGACGACTGGGTCCTGATCGACTTCGAGGGCGAGCCGGCCCGCCCGATCGGGGAGCGCCGCCGCAAGGCGCTCCCGCTCCGCGACGTGGCCGGCATGCTCCGCTCGATCTCCTACGCCGCGTGGTTTGCGCGCATCGAGCACGGGGCCGACGTGCCCGAGGCCCTGGAGGAAGAAGCCCGCTCGGCGTTCCTCGACGCGTACCTCCGCGTCGTCGAGCCGCTGCGCCTGCTCCCCGCCCTGCGGGAGACGACCCGCCACGTCCTCGACCTCTTCGAGCTCCAGAAGGCCGTCTACGAGCTGGGCTATGAGATCGACCACCGGCCGGAGTGGGCGGCGATCCCGGCGGCCGGGATCGCCGCCCTCCTCGGGCGGAGGGAGGCGTGAGGGGCGCCGTGCCGGGCGACGATGCGGCCCTGCTGGCCGCCCGCGACCACCCCGAGCCCCACCGCCTGCTGGGGGCGCACCCCGAGGACGGCGGCTGGAGGGTCCGAGCCTGGCGCCCCGACGCCGTCGCGGCCCGCCTCCTCCCGGAGGGCGGCGAGTGGGTGGAGATGGAGCGCGTGCACCCGAGCGGCCTCTTCACCGTCCGCGTGGAGGCCCCACCCGGCCGCTACGTCGTCGAGGCCACCTACGCGGACGGGGCGGTGGACGCGACCGTAGATCCGTACCGCTTCCTCCCGACGCTGGGCGAGCTCGACCTCCACCTGATCGGCGAGGGCCGGCACCGCGAGCTCTGGCGCCGGCTCGGCGCCCACCCGCGGACCGTCGAGGACGTCGCCGGCACGGCGTTCGCCGTCTGGGCGCCGAGCGCCCGCTCGGTCAGCGTCGTCGGCGACTTCAACGGCTGGGACGGGCGGCGGCACCCGATGCGCTCCCTCGGCGGGTCCGGCGTCTGGGAGCTCTTCGTCCCGGGGGTCGGGGAGGGGGCGCTCTACAAGTACGAGATCCGCGGCCCCGACGGGGCCCTGAGGCTGAAGGCCGACCCGCTCGCGCTCGCGACCGAGTGGCCGCCGCACACGGCCTCGGTGGTGTTCCGGTCCCGCTACCGGTTCGCCGATGCGCGCTGGGTCACGCGGCGGCGCCACGGGCGGCCCCACGCCGAGCCGGTCTCGATCTACGAGGTTCACCTGCCCTCCTGGCGGCGCAACCCCCTCGAGGGCAACCGCTCGCTGACCTTCCTCGAGCTGGCGGAGGAGCTCGGCGACTACGCGCGGGACATGGGCTTCACGCACGTCGAGCTCCTCCCCGTGATGGGGCACCCCTTCGAGGGCTCGTGGGGCTACCAGACCACCTCCTACTACGCGCCGATGGCGGCGCTCGGCGGGCCCGACGACTTCCGGGCGCTCGTCGACGGCCTCCACGCCCGAGGCGTCGGGGTCATCCTGGACTGGGCGCCGGCCCACTTCCCCCGCGATGACTTCGCGCTCGCACGCTTCGACGGCACCCACCTCTACGAGCACGCCGACCCGCGCCGCGGGGAGCACCCCGACTGGGGCACGCTGGTGTTCAACTACGGGCGGCGCGAGGTGCGCAACTTCCTCGTCGCGAGCGGCCTTTTCTGGCTCTGCGAGTACCACGCCGACGGGCTGCGCGTGGACGCCGTCGCCTCGATGCTCTACCGCGACTACTCGCGGGCGCCCGGGGAGTGGGTCCCCGGCCCGGCCGGGGAGCGCGAGGACGCAGATGCGATCGCCTTCCTGCAGGAGCTGAACGAGGTCCTCCACGCCGAGGAGCCGGGGTGCATCACGGCGGCGGAGGAGTCCACGGCCTGGCCAGGCGTCACGCGCCTGACCGCCGCGGGGGGCCTGGGCTTCGACTTCAAGTGGAACATGGGCTGGATGCACGACACGCTCGACTACTTCTCCCGCGATCCCGTGCATCGTCGCCATCACCACCGCAACCTCACGTTCGGGCTGCTCTACGCCTTCAGCGAGCAGTTCGTCCTGCCCCTCTCGCACGACGAGGTCGTCCACGGCAAGGGCTCGCTGCTCGGGCGGATGCCGGGCGACCGCTGGCAGCGGTTCGCCAACCTCCGCGCCCTCTACGCCTACATGTGGGCCCACCCGGGCAAGAAGCTCCTCTTCATGGGCGGCGAGCTGGCGCAGGAGGCCGAGTGGAGCCACGAGCGCAGCCTCGACTGGCACCTGCGGGACGACCCGGCCCACGCCGGGGTGCAGACCCTGGTACGGGACCTCAACCGCGTCTACCGCGCCGAGCCGGCGCTCTACGAGGTGGATGCCGAGCCGGCGGGCTTCGCCTGGCTCGAGGCCGACGACGCGGCCTCGAACGTGCTCGCCTTCTGCCGCTTCGCGCGCGACCGCTCCCGCCCGCTGGTCTGCGTCGCCAACTTCTCGCCGGTCCCCCGGGAGGGCTACCGGATCGGGCTCCCCACCGGGGGGCGCTGGGCCGAGCGCCTGAACTCCGACGCCGTCCCCTACGGTGGATCGGGGATGGGGAACGGCGGCGCGGTCGAGGCCGAGCGCGAGCCCCGTCACGGCCAGCCCTTTTCGGTCGCACTCACCCTACCGCCGCTCGCGGTCCTATGGCTCGTGCCGGAGGCATGACCGCGCCCGAACCGGCAGCCTGCGGCCGCGCGGGCGGCGGCGGGCGGCGGCCCACGGCGCGGACGCCCTTCGCCGGGAGCGCCGACCGGGGGGGCTCCCGACGCAGCGAGGGGCCGCCGAGGTCAGGGCCCGGGCGCCGCAGGCCGGGAGGAGCCACCGGTCCGGCGACCTCTCCCGGCGCACCGATCGCGGCGCGCCGCTCCGCCGGCGTCGCGGAGGAGGTCCTCCTCGCGGCGCCTCCCGTCGCCCTCGGCGCCGGCTCGGCGGTCACCCTTCCGCCCCGCTGCGGAGCGGCGCTGCGGTGAGGGTCTGGCCGGGGCGGCCCTTTCCCCTCGGTGCCACCTGGGACGGGCACGGGACGAACTTCTCCCTCTTCTCCGAGAACGCGGAGCGGGTCGAGCTGTGCCTGTTCGACGAGGCCGGCCGGGAGACCCGCGTGGAGGTGGCGGAGCACACCGCGTTCAACTGGCACTGCTACCTGCCGGGCGTCGGGCCGGGGGTGCGCTACGGCTACCGGGTCCACGGGCCCTGGGACCCGCAGCGCGGGCACCGCTTCAACCCGGCCAAGCTCCTGATCGACCCCTACGCGAAGGCGATCGAGGGGCCGGTCGACTGGAACGCCGCGCGGGCGTTCCCCTACGCGCCCGACGGGCCGGATGCCGACCTGGTGCGCAGCGACGAGGACGATGCCGACGCGATCCCCAAGTGCATCGTCGTCGACACGGCGTTCGACTGGGAGGGAGACGCGCACCCGGCGATCCCGTGGAGCGAGACGATCATCTACGAGCTCCACGTGAAGGGGTTCACCGCGCTGCGCCCGGACATCCCGCCCGAGCTGCGCGGCACCTTCGCCGGCCTGGCCTCGGACGAGGCGATCGGCTACCTGACCGGCCTCGGCGTGACGGCGGTCGAGCTCCTGCCGGTGCACCACATCGCCGACGAGCCGGAGCTGGTGGCCCGGGGGCTCTCCAACTACTGGGGCTACTCCTCCATCGGCTACTTCGCGCCGCACGCGCTCTACGCCGCCACCGGCCGGCGCGGCGAGCAGGTGCGGGAGTTCAAGGGCATGGTCAAGGCCCTCCACCGGGCGGGAATCGAGGTGATCCTCGACGTCGTCTACAACCACACCGCCGAGGGCAACCACCTCGGGCCGATGCTCTCGTTCAAGGGCGTCGACAACGCGACCTACTACCGGCTCGTCCCCGGAGACCCGCGCCACTACATGGACTACACGGGTACGGGCAACAGCCTGAACCCTGTCCACCCCAGCGTGCTCCGCCTGATCATGGACTCGCTGCGCTACTGGGTGCTGGAGATGCACGTGGACGGCTTCCGGTTCGACCTGGCCGCCGCCCTAGCGCGCGAGTTCTACGACGTCGACCGCCTCTCCTCGTTCTTCGACGTCATCCACCAGGACCCGGTCCTCTCCCAGGTCAAGCTCATCGCCGAACCCTGGGACGTGGGCCCCGGCGGGTACCAGGTGGGCAACTTCCCGGTGCTGTGGACCGAGTGGAACGGCATGTACCGCGACGCGGTCCGCGACTTCTGGCGGGGCGCCTCGCACGGGGTCGGGGAGCTGGCCTCCCGCATCAGCGGCTCGGCGGACCTGTACCAGAGCGACGGCCGTCGGCCGCTCGCCTCGATCAACTTCGTCACGGCACACGACGGCTTCACGCTCGAGGACCTCGTCTCGTACGAGCGCAAGCACAACGAGGCCAACGGCGA
>Ga0272446_1005524_pt1 | contig 13878 bp, 16 predicted proteins | sample YNPCB0061_FD_194587 | JGI IMG/M metagenome (GOLD analysis project Ga0272446, IMG submission 194587) | Hot spring microbial mat communities from Yellowstone National Park, WY, United States - YNP-CB-006-1 | ecosystem: Environmental > Aquatic > Thermal springs > Hot (42-90C) > Sediment | place...
TTACCCAGTCCCTAGTAATCAGATTTTGGCGAATTTCCCGCATAACCATTTCTGTGAACTTGTGATTCCATGATTGCCCAAATTTAGTTGATCTAAAATTAAGTTTTTGCGCTAAGATTGCCCCAGAAAAACTAGCCCTAGTCCCCTATGACCAGCGATGTAAGTGTAACTACACCACCTATGAGCGAGGATGAACTGTCTATTTATAAGAGGCTATACCGTCAAGCCCTAGCCCAGATTGAGGAATTACAAGAACAAGTCGCCCTGTCTCGATCGTTGATTCAACACCACGAGGAACTAGCGGTGGTATTGCAAGATAAGTTACGGCAGTTGGAACAACGATTAAGCGAATGTGAAGACCGCTTAAAGAGTGAACAAAAACGCAGTGCCCAGTTTCGCCTTGCCCTTGAGCGGTGTCAAACTACAGAGCAAGAAGCACCTGCCCCCGAAGCTAAGGTGGAAGCATGGGCGGTGCAAGATGTGGCAAGCGCTCCCCCCATCCCTCCCCTTGAGACCACTAAGCCCCCTGCTCAACCCCCTAATACTTACCAGAAACGCTCGATCGATTCTTTGGCGGCGGTACAGTTACCCCAATTCCCCAGTTTGCGCCAGCGGTGATCGGCTGGTTACAGGGACATCTGCGCTTGGCCTACCCCCCTGATCCAACCCGCAAAACCAGTCGTACCATTATCCTCGCAGTGCAGGGGGTGGGCTATGAAGTGATAGTGCCTGCCAAAACCTGTGCCAGTTTTCCTGCGGTGGGGTCGCCCCTAGAGTTATATGTACATTTACAGGTGCGGGAGGACAATCTGACCCTGTATGGGTTTCCCCAGATGGCGGAACGGGAGCTATTTCGCCAACTATTGCAGGTGTCGGGGGTGGGTGCCCACAGTGCCATGGCATTGTTAGATACCTTGGGTTTGCCTGACTTGGTGCGGGCGATCGTCACTAATAACCATAGGCTATTGACCCTTGCCCCGGGCATTGGCACGAAAACTGCAGAACGGCTGGCTTTAGAATTGAAAACCAAACTGGCTAATCAGCGGTTCCTCGATCGAGCCAGTGCGCCCACCCTCCCGCCCCAGATGATGGAAGAGATCGAGCTGACTTTAATTGCCCTGGGCTACAGCCCTCAAGAAATTCAACAGGCATTGGCGGGGGTGAGTTTACCCCCCGGGCAGGATGTGGAAGTGTGGTTAAAGGCTTTGATCAGTTGGTTGGCCCAGTGAATGCTGTCTGTGGTAGATTAGGGGCAAGTATTGGTGATTAACCCATGTCTCCCCTGTCCCTGCTTCTCACTTGGTTACTACTGCCTTCTACCCCTGTGGTGGTCAGTCAGGCATCGATCGATCCCGTGTCCCTTGCCCGCCATTTACAGAAAATTGATGCCAAAATGTATGGTGCGTTTTGGTGTCCTCACTGCACCAGACAAAAAGAACTATTTGGCGCAACGGGCGGGGAACTGATTAACTATATTGAGTGTGATCCACGGGGTAGCAACCCCCAACCCCAACTCTGCCGCAGGGCTAACATTCAGGCTTATCCCACTTGGGAAATCCATGGCAAACAATTTCAGGGCACTAGGTCCTTAGAAGAGTTGGCACGGCTGTCTAATTTTCGCCCCCCCGCCTCTCCTGAACAATAGGGCTTAGTTATGGCATTTCCCCGTTCCAGTGGCATCCTTTTGCACCCCACCAGCTTACCCAGTGATTACGGTATAGGGGATTTGGGAGAGACCGCTTATCGTTTCATTGACTTTTTGCGGGACAGTGGCCAAAAATTTTGGCAAGTGCTACCCCTTAGCCCCACTGGTTATGGCAATTCCCCCTATATGTGTTTTAGTGCCATCGCTGGTAATCATTACTTGATCAGCCCGCAAAGTTTATGGGAACAGGGGTTGTTGACTAAGGCGGATTTGGCAGACTGTCCCCAATTCCCCCCCGATCGGGTGGATTTCGATCGAGTAATGCCTTGGAAAATGGCAATCTATGCCCGAGCCTTCCATAATTTTCAACGCCAAGCCGAGTTAATGTCTCCTTTTCAGGAATTTTGTGCGCAAGAAAAGGACTGGCTGGAGGACTACGCCCTATTTATGGCATTGCAAGCCCAGTACCCTGCCTTGACTTGGAATCAGTGGTCCCCTGAACTCGCCCAGCGCGACCCAACAGCCCTCGATCGTGCCAAAGTGGCGTGGCAAGAGCTAATCCAATTTCAGCAGTTTTTGCAATATGTATTTTTCCACCAGTGGATGCACCTCAAAAATTACGCCAATCAACAGGGCATACAAATTATTGGCGATATTCCCATCTATGTGGCACACCACAGCGCCGATGTGTGGGCAAATCCCCACAATTTTCAACTCGATCGAGCCGATGGCAGTGTGGCTATGATGGCGGGAGTACCCCCCGACTATTTCAGTGCCACAGGGCAGTTGTGGGGCAACCCTGTCTATGATTGGGACTATCTGGAACAGACCAATTTTAGTTGGTGGGTGCAAAGGTTTCAATTTTTACGGCGGTTGGTGGATGTAATTCGCATTGATCACTTTCGCGGCTTTGAGGCATATTGGCAGGTGCCTGCGGGGGAAACCACCGCCATTCGCGGGGAATGGGTCAAAGCTCCGGGGCACAAATTATTTACTGTGCTACAGGAGAAATTAGGCAGTTTGCCGATCCTCGCCGAAGACTTGGGGGTGATTACCCCAGAGGTGGAAGCCCTGCGGGATGAATTTCATTTCCCCGGTATGCGGGTGCTCCTGTTTGCCTTTGGCGGCGGTAGTGACAATATCCATCTGCCCCACCACTATCACCGCAATGCCCTAGTCTATACGGGCACCCACGACAACGATACGGCGGTGGGTTGGTGGCAAAGGGCTGACCTTAGTGAAAAACAATTTTTTTATCGCTATGTAACGGGCTACGGCATTGGTGAACCCATCAACTGGGCATTGATCCGCCTTGCCCTTGCCTCTGTCAGTGATTTGGCCATTGTCCCCCTGCAAGATATTTTGGGCTTGGATAATTCTGCCCGCATGAATACCCCCGGCACTAGCACAGGAAATTGGGGTTGGCGCTTGGCTAGTCTGGGGAGTTTGACCCCTGCCCTCGTCGATCGATTGCGGGATTTGACCCAGCTTTATAGTCGCAGATAAAGTCCTACAGATGGGGTTAGTCATTGTTTGGTTTGTGCCTGCTCAAATTGGCAGTTTTTCCCTCTCCCCCAGCCCGAGGGGAGTAAGCATTTGTCATCAGCAGACCTTGCCATAGCGCCGCTGTCGCCTTTGGAACTCCAATAATGCCCTATGTAGCTCCTGGTGATTAAAGTCGGGCCACAGGGTAGGGGTAAAGTACATTTCCGTATAAGCCAACTGCCACAGCAGAAAATTACTCAGGCGCATTTCCCCACTGGTACGGATCAAGAGATCGGGGTCCTGTTGCTCCCCGGTGTATAGGTGTTGGCGAATTAACTGTTCATCGATCAGCTGGGGGTCCATGTGAGCGGATTTGACTTTAGTGGCAATTTGCCGACAGACCGAGACAATTTCGTGCCGACTGCCATAATTGATCGCCACATTGAAATGAATGGCTTGGTTGTGGGCGGTAGCCTCCATCGATCGATGCATCTCGGCACACAGGGACGGGGGCAGTTGGGACAGGTCGCCAATGAATTGAATTTTTACCCCCTCTCGACACATCTCTTCTAGTTCCTGTTTCAGGATTTGCTCGAACAGTACCAGCAAAAAATCTACTTCCTGATGGGGGCGCAACCAATTTTCCGTAGAAAAGGCATAGACCGTCAGGGTAGGAATGCCCCAGTCCCGACAACAGCGCAAGATATTTTTCAGCACTTCCACCCCCTTGCGGTGTCCTGCCACCCTGGGCAAACCGCGCTCCTGCGCCCATCTGCCATTGCCATCCATAATTAGGGCAATATGGCGGGGTAATTTGGATCGATCGAGGTCTGCAGGCAAATTTGGCAAATTCATAGTTATTTTTTAGGGGATTTGCGCCCAAAGTTTCGCAAAAGTTGGCTGAGGATTTGCCCCAAGTGGGGGACTCGGCGATGCACAAGGGTAGTGGGACGATTCACCGCAAACCGCTCCTCCAAAAATTCCCGCAATTCTTGATTAGTGACGGGACGATTCAATGTATCACCTTCGGCGATGGCGATCGAGCCTGTCTCCTCAGAAACTACGATACAGATACAATCATCGACGATTTCGGCAATGCCCATGGCGGCGCGATGCCTAGTGCCCAGCCCAGAGGGCGCAGGACGCTTGGACAGGGGAAACACCACACTTGCTGACACGATCGTATCGCCCCTAATCACCACCGCCCCATCGTGGAGAGGGGTTTTGGACTGGAATAAACTTTGCAGTAATTCTTTGGACAGGCGGGCATCTAGGCGGATACCGGGGGAATTAAAATGGCGCTCCTCGATCGGCTCCCCCGTTTCTAAGAGGATCAACGCCCCCACCTTTTTTTGGGATAGGTCTTTCACCGCTTCCGCAATCGCTACTGTCATGTGGTTAGACACCTCACGGGTGCGGGGCACCTGTCCCCTGAGACGATGCCATTGTCCCAACCGCTCCAAGAGTCGCCGCAGTTCCGTTTGCAAAATTACCGCCGTAGCAATCAAAGCTAACAATAAAAAACGATCGATTACAAATTGCAACAGTTGTAAACCTAAATACTGGGTGAGCCAATTCAGAGCCACCAAGGTCAGCACGCCCCTGAGCAGGGACAGGGTGCGTTGGTCGGCTTTGATGGTGAGCAGGGCATAGAAAATCAGTAGAACAGCAGTTAAATCCCCTAGGCGTAGCATCTGTAGCCAAGCATTCCCACCTGTGAGCCATTCCCAAAACTGCATAACCAATTGCATTACACGCCCTTAATTTTAGCTTAATCGGCGGGAAGCCCCGCACTGTATTTGTAGGTGGCGCAAGCCATATTGTGTTTACTCAACGAAGATGAGTGTCGGGAGTCGTTCACCCATAAAACTTGGCACTAATAGCCTTCAATACCTGATGCGCGCATCCAGCCAACCATTGATCAGATCGATGGAGATACTGGCAATTACCACAATCACAGCAAAGAAGATAACTATACCCTGCACCACAGGATAATCCCTAGCCACGATCGCCTCAAATAAGCGATTAGCCAAACCGGGGAAAGAAAAAGTAACTTCTGTGAGCACTGCCCCTCCCAACAGGGAAGCAACCGTCAAGCCGCCGATGGTCACTAGGGGAATCAGGGCATTGCGCAGGGCGTGATTAAATAAAATCCCAGTGGCGGGAATGCCCCTCGCTTTGGCGGCTAATACATAGTCCGACTGGAGTGCCCGCCCCAAATGTACCCTGACCACCCGCTCAAAAATGCCACTGATGCCCAGCCCCAACGAAAAGGCAGGTAATGCTAAGTAGTGTAAACTGACCGCCCACTTGTACCAATCCCCAGCCAGCAGGGCATCGATCGTGTACATTCCCGTTATGCCCACAGGCGGTGTCATTTGCACAGGAAACCTAGTACCGATGGGAAACCAGCCCAAATTTACCCCCAAGCTCAGCTGTAGTAACATTCCCACCCAAAAAAGGGGCAGAGAATAGGTGACAATACTAAAAATGCGCCCTACCCCCTGCGCCACCGCGCCCCCTTGGGCAGTCACCAGCCCCAAACCCACCCCGATCATCAGGGCAATTACCATGGCATAGAGCGTTAATTCTGCCGTAGCGGGAAAAAAATTTTTGATAATTTCTACCACAGGAGTAGCCCGATTATTTAAGGACTGCCCCAAATTTAACTGCCATAAATCCTGTCCATAGCGCAGATACTGCTCCCACAGGGAGCCAGTCAAACCCATCTGTTCCCGCAGGAGCGCCTTTAATTCAGGTTTAGCCCGCACCCCCAAAATCACATCCACTGGATCGCCGGGGGTCAAACGCATTAGCCAAAACACGATCGATGCTACAAAAGCAATAGACAAGGGCGCTAATAACAGGCGTAAGAGAAAGTACTGTAATAAACTTTTGATGCGTTCCGACATTATCTGGTTGTATCTCCAACTACTTTGGTTAGAATAGCAGTCCTGTGGGGTTTAGAAGGAGTTTTTATGGCTAAAGTACCTGTGGCGATCATGGGAGCATCAGGCTATGGGGGAGTGCAATTAGTCCGCCTCCTCTTAGATCACCCTGAAGTGGAAATTACTTATATTGGCGGGAGTGGCACTGCAGGACAAAGCTTTGGCGAACTCTATCCCCATCTAGGACACTGTTTCAATCTCCCTGTGGAAAATTTACCCCCCTCCGCCATTGCCGATCGTGCCCAGATTGTCTTTCTCTCCCTACCCAATGGTTTGGCATGGGAACTAGCGCCCCAACTACTGGACAGGGGTTGTAAAGTGTTGGATTTATCCGCCGACTATCGGTTTCGGAACTTGGACACCTACACCCATTGGTACAATACCCCCCGTTCCGATCACCACATCAACGCCCAAGCCGTGTATGGCCTACCAGAACTATATGGGGAAGCCATCGCCAATGCCCATTTAATCGGTTGCCCAGGCTGTTATCCCACCGCCAGCCTACTGGCACTATTACCGCTCCTCAAGCAAGGACTGATTGATATGTCCTCGATCGTCATTGATGCCAAATCGGGTACATCGGGCGGCGGCAGAAAAAAAGAAATCAATTTACTGTTAGCGGAAGCCAGTAACTCGGTCTGTGCCTATGGCATCGCTGGACACCGCCACACCCCCGAAATCGAAGAAATTTGTAGTCAGGTGGCAAGCCAAGAGGTGCTATTGCAATTTACACCCCATCTGATACCGATGGTCAGGGGCATTTTAGCTACCGTCTATGCCCAACTGCGGGACCCCGGGCTGGTGGCAGATGACCTGCTCACCATTTATCGATCGTTTTATCGCAACTCTTTATGGGTAAAAATTTTACCCAAGGGCATCTATCCCCAAACCAAATGGGCACTGGGCACTAACCTGTGTTACATCGGCTTACAGGTAGATCAGCGCACAGGCAGAATTATTGTGGTGTCGGCGATCGATAACCTCATGAAAGGGCAAGCCTCCCAAGCCGTCCAATGTATGAATATCATGATGGGTTGGCAAGAAACTTTAGGGATTCCCCAACTGACTTTTTATCCCTAGATTCCCTGCCCTCCCCTGCAAGGAGGAAAAGATAGCCAAACCTAGAATAGGCGATCGACTACATAATTAGTCAAATCCTGCAAAGACTGGCGATAGACACAGGCAGGCAAACACTCCAAAAAAGACAATGCCAAACGGGCGTGTCTCTGGGCTAACTCCTTGGCTTGGGCAATGGCATCCGTACTGTGGATTAACTCAATAGCCCGATCGATGTCCCCCGCCTCATGAAATTCTCGATCGATCAAGACCCGCAATTGGGGTTGCTGAGCCAGAGCATAAAGGGTAGGTGCAGTGATATTGCCCTGTTTCAGATCAGAGCAGGCGGGTTTACCCAGCACCTCCGTAGAGCCAGTAAAGTCCAAAATGTCATCCACCACCTGAAAAGCAATGCCAAAATTTTTGCCAAATAGATACATCTGCTCACTGACAGCATCTGACACATCACTCAGCACCGCCGCCGCCTTGGCACTACCCGCCATCAACGAAGCCGTTTTGTAGAAACTTTTATCTAGGTAATCTTCTAAACTCAGGCTACTGTCAAAAGCAGTCAAACTCTGGCGAATCTCCCCCTCCGCAAAATCCGTAATCACCTTAGACAACAGCTTCACCACCTGTAAATTGTCTAAGTTTGCCAAATACCAAGAAGACTGGGCAAACAGATAGTCCCCCGCCAATACCGCAATCCGATTACCAAAGGCATTATTCACCGTGGGTACGCCCCTACGCACCTCCGCCACATCAATTACATCATCATGCACCAGACTGGCGGTGTGGATCATCTCCGTAATTTCCGCCAAACGCCGATGCCGCTCACTGATGTCTGGTTTGCCCACCCTCAATAACATGGTGGCACGGGCAATCAACAGCACGATCGCTGGACGCAAACTCTTGCCCCTTGCTTCAAACAAATGTTCTGCCGCCGCATAGAGAATGGGATGCTTTGCCCCTACCAATTCCTTGAGATTTTGGGTCAGGTTGGTCAAATCTTCCTTGACGGGGCTAAAAAAATCGGTGGCGGAGGGGGCAGAGATAGTCATAATGTAACCAAAATTTTACATATCCTTAGCCCTATTGTAGGGGATCAGAGCAAATTCAGCCTGAGGATCGGGTCTATATTCAGGTATATTTCTCCAAGTCAAGTTATCGTTAAAGATGGCGCAAGTGGATACACAAAAATAAGCAACATTTATTAAAATTGTAATAGGGTAAGTCAAATCTCACGAGACTAGTCGATGATGCCAAGGGTACTACTAATAGATGATGATGCGGTGGTGTCAGAAATGATCACCGTCAATCTGGAGTCGGCGGGATACCAGGTGGTGCACGCCTCTGATGGGATTAAAGGGCAGGCAATGGCGATCCAAGTGCAACCAGATTTGATCATCCTCGATTTGATGTTACCCAAGGTGGACGGAGTAACCGTGTGCCAGCGCCTGAGACGGGACGATCGGACCAAAGACACCCCAGTATTGATGCTGACGGCGGTGGGGCAGACCCAAAAGAAAGTAGAGGGTTTTAATGCGGGGGCGGATGACTATCTCACCAAACCTTTTGAACTGGAAGAGATGATTGCGCGGGTAAGGGCACTGTTACGGCGTACCAATCGCATTATCGAAACCGCCAAACATGGGGAAATTCTGAATTATGGAGTGTTGACCCTTGTCCCCGAAAGGTTTGAGGCAATTTGGTTCAACGCAACCGTAAAACTCACCCACCTAGAATTTGAGCTTCTCCATTGTCTTCTGCAAAGGCACGGGCAGACCGTTTCCCCCAGTGAAATTTTACGGGAGGTGTGGGGCTACGAACCAGATGACGACATTGAGACGATTCGGGTACACATTCGCCACCTGCGCACCAAACTGGAACCCGATCCCCGCCATCCCCGCTACATTAAAACAGTGTATGGGGCGGGTTATTGTTTAGAATTACCCAGCGTGTCAGAGCAAACTGCCTGAAATTCTGCCGTAGTTATCTGTTATATTAGTCAGTGGCTCGGAACTATGCGATTTCAACGCCCGAACCGTGTCAGGGGCGGAAGTCAGCAGCACTAAGGGATGCTTGGAATAGGCGTAGTCCCCGGGCTTTATTAGGAAATGTGTCAGCGGTAGCCCAACGCTATTTGAGAACTTTAAACTTGTTAATAAATTATGCGATCGAGATGGCGAATACCTGTAATGTTTGCGTCTGCTGGAGCAGTTTCCTTTATCGCCGCTTCCCAGATGCACCTTAACCCCCTACTCTCGATCGGAGCCGCAATTTTTTTTACTCAAGGTATGACTTGGTTACTGTATACTCTTATCAAGGATAAACTGTAAAAATCTATGAAACAAAAAGCTATTGCTGTTCTCCTATGTTTCTTTCTTGGCGGAATTGGCGCGCACAAGTTTTATTTGGGTCAAATTGGTGCAGGGATTGTTTATCTTCTATTTTTCTGGACTTTTATTCCTGGACTTATTGCATTTTTTGAGTTTTTTATTTTGTTGTTTATGTCTGATGCCGAGTTCGATCGCCAATTTAATGCCGCTTATGCCCCCACACGCACCACCAACACCGCTACAGATGCTACTAAAGCTTTAGCTGAACTCAAAGCCCTATACGAATCAGGGGTAATTACTCCAGAAGAATACGAACAAAAGCGGCAAAATTTACTACGGCAAATCTAGTTAATTGAACCTAGATGACTAACATTGACAGTGAGTCTTGGTTTAGAACTACTCCCCAGTGGGTTTATTATTCCTTTGTTCCAGTTTTGGGGGGAGGGGGGCTAGTGTGGGCGGGCATCAAGGCGAAAGTTTATGCTTGGTCAGCTATTGGCATTGGCTTAATTGTGGGGTCGATCGTCATCTTCAATACTCCCCTAGCAGACCTATTTTGGTTAATCTGGGGTGGACAAATTGTCACTGCCTTTGCCCTGAAGCAAGAATTTTTGGTGCGTACCTATCCATCCCACCTACCCCTACCCAGTGACCACAAGTTAGCCCAGAGGGTAGGTTTATTGCGAGGCAAACTAGACATCAATACCTGTTCTAAAGATGAATTAGTCCGTATCGGTCTGCCGATCGTCTATGTAAATGATATTTTTGTCCTGCGGGAAAGCGGGCATATTTTTACCGATGTGGCGGAATTAGGGGAAATTATTGGCATTCCAGACCAAGCGTTACAGAGAATTGCTCCTTTTATCACCTTTAGTTACAATCCCCGTCAAGAGTCGTTTACTTCATGGCGCAGGGCAAATAGTTTTTCGGCACAGCAGTTAATCCAAGTGGGTTTGACACCTGAAGTGGCACAGAAGTTAATTGCAGGCAGAGAAACTGGTGCTTACAAATCGATCGTGGACATTACCAAGCGCACGGGTTTGCCCCTAGAGGCTTTACGGGAATTGCTTTGATGCGGCAAAGGCTATTTACTGATTTTGATGGTCCGCTAATGGATGTATCAGAGCGGTATTATCAAGTTTATTTATTCTGCTTAAACAAAATTAAATATCAAGGGCAGACGGTAGTTCCCCTGAGCAAGATGGAATTTTGGCGGCTCAAGCGCGCCCGTGTCCCTGAAAGAGAAATTGCCTATCGATCGGGTTTAACAGCCCAGCATCAAGACCGTGATTTTGCCGAACTGCGGGGACAGGTGATTCACAGCAAGCCTTTTTTTCCGTTTGATCATCTCCATGAATGGGCAATCCCTGCCCTAGAATTGGCACAACGATCGGGTATTGAGTTGGCAATTATGACCATGCGTCGCCAAAGTGAATTATTGCCCGTCTTAGATAAGTATGGATTACGGCGGTTTTTCCCTGAACATTTATGTTTCTGTCTCAGGGATGACTACCCCAAAACCTATGACACCCAAGATAAGCCCAGATTGATGTTACAGGCGATTGCTACTCTGCCCTTTCTCGATCGACACTGGATTGTGGGGGATACGGAGGCGGACATCATTGCGGGGAAACGGTTTAATTGCAGAACGATCGGGGTGTTGTCTGGTATTCGCGACCGTGCCCAGTTGCAATTGCATCATCCAGATTATATTCTGCGGGATTTAACTACAGCGGTGCAGTTAATCGTGACCATGGGGCATCGTTAGCTTTTTATACTGAAAACTTTTCCCTCACCCCCAGCCCCTCTCCCAAAGGGCGAGGGGAGTTATTCCAGTGCCAGTCCTAGGCTGGGAAGGGAGCAAAGACTATTTCATCCGTAATGGTATGGGGGGGCACATAAATTTCCCCTAAAGATACAGGTCTCTGGGCCCCTGTGACTTGGGGCAAGTTGCTGGCATAGCCCTTTAATCGCAGGTAACCCAAAAGGGCAAAGGCGATCGCTTCCTTGTAGTCGGCGTTAATCCCCAACTGCTCACAGCTCAGGACACGGCTAGGGGCAAGGTGTAAACTTAACCTGTCTAATAGGAATTGGTTGTGGACTCCACCCCCACTGATGATAATTTCTGGGGGGATACAGGGTAAAAATTGGTCATAACTCTGACGGATCGATCGAGCGGTAAATTCCGTGAGGGTGGCGATTATGTCTGGGTGGGATAGGTTATGGACAGCGCATTCTTTTAATTTTTGCTCTAAATAGGCGGGGCTAAACCATTCTCTGCCTGTGGACTTGGGAGGCGGTAATTGTAAAAATTCATCCTTCAGCCATGCGTTGACCAGTTCTGGGTGGATAGTGCCCGATCGAGCCACTGCGCCATTGACATCATAGAGTTTTCCATAGAGTCTAGTCATGGCTAGATCAATTAACACATTCCCCGGGGCATTGTCCCACCCCCTGACCGATTCTAGGGTGCATCCTTGGGGCAAATAAGTACAATTACTGATGCCACCGATATTTTGGGCGACCCGATCAATGTGGTCATGCCTGAGTAAATAAAAATCCACGATCGATACTAGGGGCGCACCCTGACCGCCTACCGCCATATCCCCCTGCCGAAAATTGCTAATGGTTGTTATTCCTGTATGATGGGCAATTATATCGCCTCTGCCCATTTGCCAACTGTAACCCAGTTGATCCCCTTGGGGCGGGCAATGCCACACAGTTTGTCCGTGGGAACTAATAAAATCGGGCTGGTGCTTCAATTCACGACTTAGTTGTAACGCTGATTCTGACAGTACCAAGCTAATTTGTCGATCGAGTTCCATAATTTGCCTTAACGATCGTTTGGCACCCCCACACAGGTCGAGAATTTCTTGTCTTAAGTCATGGGGATAGGCATAGGTTTGTCCCCCTAAAAATTCCATTTGCCAATTATTACCTATTTCTTTAATGCTAATCAGTGCTGTATCAATGCCATCAGCGGAAGTGCCACTAATTATCCCCAGACCTAAATATGTTCTCCCATCAGAACCGTAATCCATATCAACTATTAGCTAAAAATTCTCTGCAGATATTTCTTAATCGGTATAGTGAAAACCCCCTGACTTGGGCTAAATAAGACACTAAAAATAAATATAGCAAAGCCCAAAATTACGATCGTTGCCCCCGATGGTAGTGCCCAATAATAACTTAAATATAAGCCCGCCACACTGATTAAAACCCCAATGCCACTGCCTAAAATCATCATTTCATGTAATTCTTTAACCCACAAATAGGCAGACAGGGCGGGGGTGGACAGCATGGCTACCACTAAAATTACCCCGATCGTTTGCATACTGGCAATAATAGTTAAAGTAATGCCCCCGATTAAACCTGCATAAATAAAATTAGTAGGTAAACCGATCGCTTGAGCGCCTATGGGATCAAAAGTATAAAATAATAATTCCTGATAGAAAATTTTTCCCAGAACCAACAAAATTAAGGTAATTATTCCCGTCCTAATTACATCGGTCTGGGTCACTGCCAACAAATCCCCAAACAAAAAAGATTCCACATTTATCCTCACTTTCAAGACCGTAATTAACAACACTCCCAACGAAAAGAAACTATGGAAAATCGTTGCCATGGCCGCATCTTCTTTCACTTTTGTTTGTTGTTTTATCCATGCGATCGCCAAAGCACTGACAATAGCTGAACCCATAGCTCCCCACAGCACTTCCACCCCGCCCCAAAAAGCCAGCACCACGCCTGGGAAAATGGAATGAGCCATCACATCTCCCAACAGGGTCATCCTTTGCACAATCAAAAAAGTTCCCATCACAGGGCACAAAATGCCCGCCAACGCCCCCGCCACCAACGCATGGCGCATAAATTCATACTGGAGCGGTTCCCAAATTAATTCCATTACAGATTGCAAAAATGTTCAGAGATTGAGAGTGATTGCCTGCACGGGACAAGCCACAATACACTGCTCACACACCGTACACCTCGATCGACTAAAGTTTAAACGAAAAGTATCCCTGTGCAAAGTCAACGCTTCCGTAGGACAAACCCCCGTACACAGACCACAGTCCACACATTTATCTTCATCAATCACTATCTCCCTGCCATCGAGGGTAACTTCCACCTGTTGGGAACGCATCCACTCAATGGCTGACTCCAGTTGATCCATATCCCCTGAGAGTTCTAATACCATCTTCCCCACTCGATCGTGGTCGATTTGAGCGCGGATGATATTCCCAGCGATATTAAAATCCCGCGCCAAGCGATAGGTAAAAGGCACATTGGTGATGCGTCTTGGGAAAGTGAGAGTGACCCGTTTTTTCATAGGTATATTTTCCTGCTACATGAGGGTAATAGAAATTTCTAGCAGTCTTTGCACTAATCATAAAACTAATAACTAAAT
>Ga0272446_1005525_pt1 | contig 13874 bp, 9 predicted proteins | sample YNPCB0061_FD_194587 | JGI IMG/M metagenome (GOLD analysis project Ga0272446, IMG submission 194587) | Hot spring microbial mat communities from Yellowstone National Park, WY, United States - YNP-CB-006-1 | ecosystem: Environmental > Aquatic > Thermal springs > Hot (42-90C) > Sediment | place...
ATTACTTAATCACAAAAATTCTATGAAGAAAACCTTATCTATTTTGTTTTTTGGATTCATAGCCCTTGTTGCTTGCAATCCAAATGAAATTACTGCTACCCTTGCTTCTATCCTAAGTACAGGAAGTGGTACTTGGAAGGTTGCCTATGCTAAATTTGGCGACGAGGAGGCTCCAAGAGGAATGTATGACCGCTTTAGCATACAGTTTAAGAATAACGGCACCTATATCGCTATAAACCCTGATGGCTCTGTTATTTTTACTTCTTCTCTTTCAGGGAGCTGGAAAGAAAGTAGCAATAATACGATTATTTTTGACGGCTCAATCCTTGTTAGAGAACTAAAAAATCTCCGCACCTCTAATAAACTCGTTTTTGAATGGGAAGTAAACCTCCCCAGTAAAGTAAGCACCACTTACCGCGTAGAACTCATTAAAGCATAACTTTCATATTTTAAACTTTAAAGAACAATGAGAATAATATTTTTTATCTTCATGATGGGTTACTGTATATCGCTACCTATCTACGCTCAGAATCGTGCCTTGAATTTTGATGGGGTAAATGACAGGGTGGTAATTCCTAATATTAACTGGTCAGGAAGAGGTTGTCCTATTACAGTAGAGTTTTGGAATAGAGTAGATGCAGGGAAAGTTTCTACTTCTTTTATGCTGGGTAGCAATGCAGCACACCGTATTAGCTCTCATACCCCATGGATAGACAATATATTATATTGGGACTATGGCAATACAATTGCTGGACGTATTGCTGTTGATTATACGCCTTACTTAGGCAAGTGGACTCATGTAGCCTTAGTATCTGCAGGAAACGGAGGTAATTTTAGAGGTATTTACCTTGATGGTGTTTTAGTAGCTTCTATCAATAGTTCTGATGGTCCTGATGTAGATTTGAATGGACTTATATTAGGCTCTGATGGAATCGGAGGAGGTATATTTCACCAAGGCTCAATAGATGAATTCAGAATATGGACAAAAGTAAGAACGCAAGCTGAAATCATGGCAACGATGAATTGCGAACTTCGAGGCGACGAGCAAGATTTAGCAGTTTATTATAACTTTAATCAAGGAACTGCTGGGGGAAATAATACTACCGTAACTACCTTAGTAAGTAATGCCAGTAACTCAGGAACAGCATTTAATGGTGCATTAGAAAACTTTACACTCACTGGAACTACCTCTAATTGGGTAGCAAGTACCAATGGAGTGAGTGGAACTTGTAATACCACTGCCGCACCGACTGCCACAGTAGGAAATCGTGCTTTGGCATTTGACGGTATAAATGATTTTGTCAGCGTAGGGAATACAAACTTATCAGGTAATCAAGTTACACTTGAAACTTGGGTAAATGCTAAACAGTTTCAACCCGCATTTCCATTTATCTCCTCCCTTATTGGCATAGAAACAAGCCTTAGTAATGCAGCACTTATTCGCTTGGGTGATGCTTCACTACCTAATAATAGACCACAATTTAGCTTGTCTATTAATGGAATTTATCAAAGATTAAATGGCAATACAGTTTTAAATACAGAACAGTGGTATCATATTGCAGCGACTTATGATGGAGCAGTAATGCGTTTGTATGTAAACGGCAACTTAGATGCCCAACTGCCTATTGCGGGCAATATTACCGCTAATGGACCTTTTGATATTGGTTTTACAAGTATCGCACCGGGTACACGTTACTTAAACGGGACATTGGACGAGGTAAGAGTTTGGAATTATGCCCGCTGCCAAGCTGACATTATGGCTACCATGAATTGTGAACTTAGCGGTAGCGAGGCAGGATTAGTTTCTTATTATAACTTTAACCAAGGAGTTGCTGGCGGAGTAAACATCAGTAGAACAACTTTACCTAATAATGCAGTTTCTGGAACAGCTTTTAATGGTACACTCAATAATTTTAGCTTATTGTCTTCTTGTACTTCTAATTGGGTAGCAAGTACTAATGGAGTAAGTGCAAACTGCAATTTTAGGGCGGCTTCTCTAAACAACTTGATACTTAGCAATAATTCCATTTCAGAAAATAATGCAGTAAACAGTACAATCGGTACAATAAGCATACCTACTAACAATCCCTGCCTCCAAGCTACAAGCTATATTCTCGTCCCTAATCAATTAGATAACATCTTTTTCAATATCAACGGGAATCAGCTAAGAGCTTCGGCTTCTTTTGATTTTGAGGCAAGAAATACATACAATATTTTAGTACGAGCATTGGGTTCTTTTGGTTCTTATGACCAAATCTTTCCAATTAATATCATCAATGTAATAGATGCTAACGAAGTAATCTTAGCGCCAGAGGTTTCTGCCAAGGCAGGTAGCAAAGAGGTTACGCTAACTTGGCAGGCGGTGCGCTCAGCAAACCAATATGAGGTTTTTATGTACACTAACAGCACAGCCCAAAAATTAGTAAGTACTACCAGTAACAACTCGGTTGTTATCACTGGCTTAGAAAATGGTGTTACCTATTACTTTCGTGTAGTAGCTTTACTCACTAATTTTAATATACGCAGCGGATTCTCCAATACGGTTGCTGCTCGTCCTTCAATCGTTTTAGGCTCTGAGGAGGAAACCTCTAACAGCCTTCTAAAGCTATATCCTAATCCAAACAATGGAAGTTTTGGTATTGCTATTTCTGAACTGAAAGGCACCAAAGCAACTATCAATATTTTGGATATGACGGGCAGAGTTGTCTATGAAGATATTTTACAAGTTGCGGGGGGATTAGAAACTCAATTTAACTTGAACTTAGCCAATGCAATATACATCTTGCATATAAGTACAGAAAAAGAGAATCTGAGAAGGAAATTAGTAATTGAAAAATAATCTGTATCCTATAAAATGGTTTTATCAAAGAGTTAATTCTTTCTACTTTGGTAATCTGCATAATTGGTTCAATCTGTGTTATCAGTATTCTATTATGGAACAGTGATGATGCAGATTTGACCAATTTAAAAGGATTTTTTGAATGAAATATAAGATTATACAATCTTTACCGTAGGTAATTTGACTTATTGCGTAGCATTATATCTTTAACGCTACCAAATAAAAAGGGACTTTTATCAGTCCCTTCAAAAAATTTTGTTATTCCTCTATGACTTTCACGGGATTGTTTAACTCTGCTACTTTTTTGCGAAGGCTGGTTTTCTTTGTTTTTTCTTTCTCCACTACTACAACTTCTTCCACATCAGCAAGTACTCTTCCGCAATGCTCGCAAACGATGATTTTTTTCTTTTCTCTGATTTCTGCTTGGCGTTGGGGGGGTACTACATTGAAGCAACCACCGCAAGCATCTCGCTTTACTACTACTACTGCCAGTCCATTTTGAGCGTTCTGGCGAATTTTTGTATAAGATTTATACAAACGGGGTTCTATTGCTTTGGCTCTTTTTTCTCTCTCTTTCAACAACTTATCCTCATCTTCCTCACTCTCTGCCATGATAGTATCTAATTCCTTGCGTTTATTTTTGAGGTCTTTATGTCGTTCTGCCAAAATATTTTCTGTTTCTTCTATGGCTTCCTCTTTTTTTTCAATTTTGGCGAGAGTTTCCTTAATTTTTTTCTTTGCTAATTGAATTTCAAGGTCTTGTAGTTCTATTTCCTTAGCAATAGCTTCAAACTCACGATTATTTTTTACGTTGTTTTGTTGTTGCTGGTATTTTTCTATGAGCCGCTCTGCTTCTTTGATTTCTAACTTGTGCTTAGAAATGGCTTCATTAAGTACATTTAATTCTTCCTTGAACTTGCCGATTCTTGTTTCGTAACCTGCGATTTCATCTTCTAAATCTTGCACTTCAACAGGTAAATCGCCACGCACTTTTCTGATTTCATCTAATTTGGAGTCAATGTTTTGGAGTTTTAAAAGAGCTTCTAATTTTTTTGCAACTGTATTTTCCATAGAATAGAGCGGTATCTTTTGCTTGCAACTATTTGTTTATGTGTTATTTAAACTTTAAGAATTTTATTAACCTATCTTTTCAAGAAAGATTACGGCTTTTAAAACTTGCAAAGTTAAAAAACATTTTTCCAAAAAATAAGCTAATCCAAATATTTATCTTTGACTTTTTATAAAAAACTCTGTTCGGAGATAGAACTTTCATAATTTTTGCAAAATGATACAAATAGACCAAACTAGCCTGGGTTGCGAACGTTTACAAGGTTTAAAACTTTATAAACGTTTATTTTCATTGTCAAATTATATGGCAGCGGCGATTTGGCATTACTTGTTATACACTACGGATTTTTGCAAGGTGTTGAAACAGTAAACATTTCTTTTCCCCTCTATACCGCTTGGATACTATCATAAAAAACTTTTTCACTTACTTCTGAATAACGAATTGCTTGCTGTCTGTAATTTTTATAGGACTCATATACTTTTTTACTCATGGTATCTGCTTCTGCCAACTGTTCATAAATCTCAAATGCATATTTTCTTAGGATTGCTAATACCTCTTCGGGGAAGCGTTTGAGCGTAACTTTTTCTTCTTTGATAAGTTTTTCTAAATAGATGGCATTTTTTAACTCGAACTCTGCAAAAATCCAGTTATGTAGTTGATTCGTCGCCGCCTCAAAAATGGCTTTTAAGTCGCTGGGGAGAGAATCGTATGCTTTTTTGTTAATAATAACTTCTAAGGGTGTGCCGGGTTCGTGCCATCCCGGATAGTAATAATACTTAGCTACTCTATGTAGCCCAAGTAGGTAGTCATGGTAAGGTCCTATCCATTCAGTAGCATCTATAACTCCACGCTCCAAGTTGGTATAAACTTCCGCTCCTGCTACGGTTACAGTAGAACTGCCTGCTTTGGTCATCACTTTGCCCCCTAAGCCGGGTATTCGCATGATTAATCCTTTGAGGTCCTTGATGCTATTTACTTCTTTGTTGAACCACCCCCCCATTTGCATTCCCGTACACCCTGCTAAGAAAGGAATAAGATTAAAAGGACTATATGCCTCTCTCCAAAGTTCTATGCCCCCACCTCTCAGAATCCAAGAAACCATTTGTTGGGCATTCATACCGAAAGGTACGGAAGCAAAAAACTGACAAGAAGGCACTTTTCCCGCCCAGTAATAAGGAGCGCCGTGAGCTAACTCTACAGCCCCTAAACTTACTGCCTCAAAGGCTTCCAAGGCAGGAACTAACTCACCTCCGCCGTAAACGTGTACTTTGATTCTCCCGCCTGAGAGTTCTTCTAACCACTTGGCAAACATATCTACTCCCTCCCCTAAGACAGGAAAATGTGGCGACCAAGTAGTTACCATCCGCCAATTAAACTCTGTGTCAAATTTATGATTTTTACTTGATTGATTTTCAATTTGTTGTTTATCTTCATTACAAGCTAAGCTTGTTCCTACCAAAGTGGTTGCTAATGAGGCTTTCTTAATAAAATTTCTACGATGAATGTTTGACATAAAATCTGAATTATGTTAGCTATTATTTCGCTAACCTACAAGTTTTCATATTTTACAAACTGTTAGTCAATATCACTATTGTACATAAAAATAGTTTGTTGATGAGATGGCAATTTATTCAAAATATCATAGATAAAAAAAGAAAGTTTGAAAATAGTTGATTCTCGGAACTTGCAAGTTTTTTAGTCCTCACAGAATAAGACAAGCTAACCTGAAGAAAATTCAAAAGAAAGTAAATTTATTACACAAAGTCTATCATTTGAAAATCTTTCCCTAAGATAGCTTTACTATCAGCCTGCAACCATTTTTGTATCAAAGTGGCATAGATATTTCTAAAATCTATTTGATATTTTAAATCCCCGTCATCTAAATCTGTCAAATCAGGTGCGGGGTTATAAAATCCTGCTTTCTTTAAATTTCCATTGATAATGAACAAATTATTAGCTGTACCGTGGTCTGTTCCATTACTTCCGTTTTGTGCTACTCTCCTGCCAAACTCTGAAAAAGTCATTATCATTACTTTGTCCATTTTATTGTACTTTTTCATGTCTTGCACAAAAGCATGAACTGCCCCAGCATACTCCTCCAACAATCTATCTTGCTGAGGATTTTGGCGAATATGCGTGTCAAATCCAGAGAGAGAAACGTAATAAATACTTGTTTGTACTCCAGATATGATAAGTTCAGCAATGGTTTTAATATGCTTAGACAGCTTTCCTTGTGGATAGTCTGCGGTGCTTTTTTGTATCTTTGATTTGCTGTAAATATAATTGGCTGAGAAGGCTGTTTCAGCGATAGTCTTATATAAATATGCTACATTTTCATGAGCATCCTCGATAGGTTTTACTCTTTTAAGTCGTTCAAAAATAGGGTTTTGTGTACTCTGATACAGTTTTTGCGGATTCTGAAGAGCCAAACCTTTTACATGCTCGCCTTTGAGGGCTAAACTCAAAGTATCATCTATTTCTATGGCTTCAAAAGGTTGGCAAATTTCTGCCCGACAGGTAGAGTCCAAATACCTCCCTATCCAACCTGAGCGCAAGTATTCATCTGCAGAGCTACCTGTTTGCCATATATCCATAGACCTAAAATGAGAACGGTCTGGATTAGGATAGCCTACACTATTAATAATGCTTACCAAGCCCTCCTCGTACAGCTCTCTAAACTTTTGCATCACAGGATTAAACCCAAGTTCATCATTGATTTTCAGTACTTTTTCTTTACTAATAGCGATAGAGGGACGGGATTGGTAGTAAATATCATTATAATAAGGAACGATAGTATTCAGACCGTCATTTCCTCCTGAAAGTTGTATGATAACCAATATCTTATCGTTTTGTGGCAAAGGGCTTGCACTCAGTTCCCAAGATTTTAAAAAACTTGGAACAAGCATACTCCCTACTGTTGCCAGCGAGGAATGTTTAAGAAAATTGCGTCTTGAAGTTTTCATTTTTTAGCCTATTTTTAGCAATTTAGACTAAAAACTTATCAGGAGGTTTAAATGAAAACAAAACTTTGTTTTTATGAAAATTTAACAGCAAATAAAGTTTACAAATAAAATGGTATTATATAAACTTCATATTTTTAATTTATTAAAATAAAGCATAATTTTGGCACAGGCAATCTAACAGTAATTATATTTAAGCCCTATTTGTTTCATTTTAAAACACAATAAAATTTATGAAAATAAGCATGAAAATTTACGCTTCAAGTTTGTCCAAACTATTGATTCTGCTAATGATAAGCTTAATAAGCATCAATACAGGTTGTAAAAACAAGCAAAAAGAAGCAGAGAAAAAAGCCGCCGCTGAGCGTGCCGCTAAGATAGCTCAGGCAAAAACAGATTTGCAGGCACTCCTTGCTGACAATAACAAATCGCCCGAAGAACTGGAACGAGATTTGGCACGTATAAAGGCTATGGGCTTAAACGACCCTGAGGTCAATGCTTTGATAAGGCAGGTAGAAGAGAAAATAAGCAAGAAAAAAGCTGAAATTGCAGAGGCAAAGCGAAAGGCTGAGGAAGAAGAAAGACGCAGGCGGGAGGAGGAGGAAAGACAAAGACCTGCTAAATTGAGTTTGAATGATTACTTCAGCCGAATTATTAGTGCAAGTAGTGCTAATGAAGCCAATAACTATATCAATGATGCACTGAAATTATTTGCCTCCCCTGATACACCCGTCTTGATAGCTATTGGTGTTTTTGGTGGAGAAAAAGATTATGACAAACCTACTACCATCAAAAAATATTTAGAATATCTTAAAGACCAAAAGAAAAATCTCAACAATATAGACAACATTGTTTACGATAGCAATGGTAAAATTAAAGAATTAGAACTAATAAGAAAAAAATAAAATACTTGAAAATCAAGTATTGTTGTATTGAAAAACGAAAACTCTATTCATTATGATGGTAAAAAAGCAGATAGTTTTATTTTTCGCCTTGTTTTTAGGTCTGTTAGTAGGTGCAATAGCGCAGCCTGAACTTAGTCCTGAACGCAAGCTGGCAGTAGATTCGTTGGCTTTGGAAAAAGTGAAGGATTTGAGCAAATATATTAGCATGATAGGCGACAAAAAAACGCCTTTTTCAGAGGCAAACCGTGCCATAGACCGCGCTATGGAATTATTTATGGACGGCAGTCAGATGGGAGTTTCCTCCGTTAATCGCAAGGAAATTAAGTATTACCCTGTCCGTAAGTATTTGGAGAGGCTTATGGCTCTTAACTATCAAAGGGTTACTATTTCTTGGTACAATATCCAATATATCAGCGACTTACAAAGACAACCTGATGGAAAATATGTAGGGGTAATTACTATTTACCAGAAGTTCGAGGGAGTTACCAAAGAGGGTATGAAATACGTAGATACCACTAAAAAAGATATTACGGTGTATGTAGAACGCAAAAAGACGCAAATCAATGGACGAGAAATAGGCTATTGGGACGTAATGCTTGGCGATGTAAGGGTAAGCGAAACTAAGAGGGGTTAAATATAAGAATCAACTTTGATAAAACTTTGCTTTAAACTTTGTCAAAGTTGATTCTTTTAATGACGATTCTTCTATACTTGTTCAGGCTCAAAAGTAACTACTAAGTTGTAATCCTCCTCGAACTTTTTAATAAGACCTTCTTTGCTTATCTGAAGATTTAAGTAATGACTCAATTCCTCTGCGATGGGTTCTAAGATAGGTTCAATACTTGCTCTTTTGAAATATAGCCTACCTGTGCGACGCACAAAAAAATCGTTTAGATTATTTATATTCTCAAAATGAAAACAATACCATAGTTCTGCTCTTGCCATGATTAGGTGCATATCCACTTGTGAGCGGTACTCTTTGGAACGAAACTCTGTGATTTTATCTACTATCATTTTGGCATTTTTCCCATAGTTGAAAACCAAATAATTAGCTTCTTTACTTCCTAAGCCAAAGATTATCAATTCTTTATATAACAATTCTACATATTCTTCTACTGCCTCATAGTTTTTGAAGTCGCCCCCAGAAAGCACAATCTTATCTGTAAAACATTCTTTTTCTTGGTATTGATACTTTTTTTTGAGTCTTTGAAAAACCTTATCAGTTACGCGCTCTGCCATTTTGCGAAAACCTGTGAGTTTCCCGCCTGCAATAGAAATTAGCCACGCCTCTGAAACAAAAATCTCATCTTTTCGTGAGATTTCTGAAGGAGATTTACCCTCTTCGTGAATCAAAGGACGAAGACCTGCCCAGCTGGATATGATGTCTTGGGTTGTCAAGTTTACCGAAGGGAACATCCAGTTAGCCGAGGATAAAATATAATCTACATCTTCTGCACTTGCCTTAGGCTCATCTATTTCTGCTTTGTAAGTCGTATCCGTAGTACCTATGTAGGTAACTTCATCTCTTGGAATGGCAAACATCATTCTCCCGTTAGGTACATCAAAGTAAATAGACTGCTTGAGCGGAAGTCTATGGTAAGGAACTACTAAGTGTACTCCTTTGGTAAGTTGTAAGTACTTGCTGGTCTTAGGATTAGAAGTATCCAATGAGCGAACCTCATCTACCCAAGGTCCTGTGGCATTCACGGTAGTCTTGGAGCGAATGACAAATTCTTCTCCTGTAATTTCATCTTTGGCTCTGGTAGCTATAATTTTCCCTTTTTCGCTGTAAATGAAGCCAATAGCAGAAACATAGTTTAGACAATCTGCCTTATAACGCATCGTAGCAGTCTTAATGACTTCTATAGTCAGTCTTGCATCATCAGTTCGGTATTCTGTGTAAAGTCCGCCTCCTTCTAAGATGTCTTTTCTTAATAAAGGTTCTTGCGCGGCAGTTTCTTCTTTAGAAAGCATAATGCGTTGCTCTTCATCTTTGACTCCTGCTAACTTATCGTACACCCACAGTCCAAAAGAAGTAGCCAAAGGACCGTAAGTTCCTTTTTTGATGAGAGGAAGCAACATTTTTTCAGGAACAACTAAATGTGGGCAATTACGATGTAGAATCTCTCGCTCTCGCCCTACTTCCATGACTAAGCCAACTTCAAGCTGTTTTAAGTAACGTAATCCTCCATGAATCAATTTAGTAGAGCGGCTACTTGTGCCTGCGCCAAAGTCTTGCTTGTCAATAAGTGCTACTTTTAATCCTCTTGAAGCGGCATCAAGGGCTATACCCGCTCCCGTGATTCCTCCTCCAATAATAAGAACGTCATACTCAATAGATTTGAGCCTTTGTGTAAAGTCTTGTCGGTAAAGTGCTGAAAACATATTATATTGAAAAGTACAGTATATACATTTTTTAAAATTTGCTTTTACAGCTAAATGAGTTATGAATTTACTCCTTCTTTGTCTAACATCTTGATAGTATCCTCAGGCACGTTTTGTAAATCCATAATCAAAAAACCGTCCAAAGCATCATTAAACTTAGGGTCAATATTAAAACCAATAATTTTAGAGTTTTGACTAATATATTTTTTGAGCAGTATAGGTACTTTGGCGTTGGTCGCTTCTATCTCAGAAATTTGTAAATCTAAGTCTTTCAAGTTTTTAAAACTTTGTTTTAGTAAAATCTCCGAATCATCAGACTTTAAATTAGGTTTAAATTTTTTTCTTGGCTTAACGAATTTAGCCAATTCCCAATCGTAGTGATGCTCTTTGATAAACTTAACCATAAGTTCTTTGGAAAGAGTAGAAAAGTTATTACTAATACTTACAGGACCGATGAGATAGCGATACTCGGGATTGTTTCTCAAATAGAGCAACACTCCTTTCCAAAGTAAAAACAAAGAGGCATGTTTTCGTTGGTATTCTTCCACAATGAAAGAACGCCCCATTTCCAAAGATTGTTTTAGAATCGGTACAAAACCTCTGTCTATTTTAAATAACTCATTGAGGTAAAAACCTTTGACGTTGAATTTATTGTATAGGTCTGCGCCTCTACCTATCCTGTAAGCCCCTACTATTTTCTTTTCTTCTGTATCCCAGATAAATAAGTGAAGGTAATGCACATCGTACTCATCTATATCTATGCTTCGATTTGTACCTTCACCTTCGCTGCGAAAGGTTATTTCGCGCAATCGCCCTATCTCTCTGAGTACGTTGGGTATAAGGGTGGCTTCTGCAATAAAGACTTCATAGTTCTGATGTGAAAGTATCAAATCGTGAGGGCGAAGCGCATCGATATCTGCCTCCAATAATTCCACAGGAACAGCATCTATAATTGGTTCGGGTTTTCGCTTGATTTTAAATGGATTGCGAAAAAAAGGACTTACTTTGAGCGAAGAACCTAAGGCATACGTCTTTGCTCGTAAGAACCTGAGCATTTGGTAGGTGTCTATAAAATTTTCTAATTGTTCTGCTCTGATAGGATTGCCTATGCGGACAATAATGGTATTATCTTTTTTATTAAGCATTTCCGAAGGCAGCTTGGCATCTCTTAGAGAAGGGTGAATCATGCTCAATAAATTGAATAAGACGCTGTTAGAGCCTGAAAAATACACGGGGAGTACGTTTACCTTTGCTTTTTTAATAAACTTTCCTGCTATCAAATTCCATTCTTTATCTACTATTTTTCTCATGCTGGTCTTGAATTGCGAAACTTCGCCTGCGGGAAATATACCAATGCTATTGCCTTGCTGTAAGTAATCAAAAATAAGTTTTAATTCATTGGAATTTAGCTTTTTATCAGTCTGTTCGTCTAAGGAAAAAGGTGTAAAACTGTCTTTAAGTTGGGGAATAGCTTGCAATAAGGGGTCAGTCATAAGTTTGAAATCAGGACGGACTTTGGCAATAAGAGCAAGTAGAATCATCTCGTCCAAAGCTCCAAAGGGGTGATTAGCTATGGCAATGAAGCCTCCTCGCTTAGGGATACGAGCTAACTCTTCTTGGGAAACCTCAAACTTGATATTCAGTTCTTGGAGTGCTGTTTCTATAAACTCTAAACCTTCTTTATTGCCTGCTTTCTTAAAAAGTTCATTAAAGCGGTCTATTTTCATCAACTTCATTAGCGGCACTGCCAACAATTCTAATTGGTATTTGTCTAATTTTAGCGCTTTTGCAAATTCTTCTTTGGTAATCACTTTACTAACTAAGTTTTTAATGTCAAATAAAAGCCAAAGTTAAAATTATTTCGTAATTTCTTGGATTTGATTACGTCCAATTTTTTTAAACTTCCTTGCTTTCACATCAAAACGCTTAGATAAGTTCCAATCTACTGTATTCATCATGTGTGTCATGTCTTTTTTGATAAAGTCAATGATAGGGGCAAGGGAATCTCCCTTAGTGGAGGTAGGGAAATAGAGAGAAGTCCTCAAAAAATGCTTAGAAGAATCTGTAACATAAAATTGGAAATAGCTGGGAACATCTCCCTCCAATTCATAGACTACACTGGTATATCCTTTGGGAGTCTTACTTACTATTTCGTTAATAGCTTGGGCTTTGATATTGTGCTTCTGGGCAAGTCGGAAGCAGTCATCAACATACTCTCTAAAATCTTTTTCACCATTAATAGGCTTATAGGACACATCTATATTTGCCTCAAATTGAGGATAATACACTTCCAACCAATACCTATCTGCTAAGTAAGAAGTATCATTAAGTAATTTGGCGTGTTTGGAGTACTCAAATATATACGGAAAGGTATCAGGAAGCATTACATACTCGGCAGCAGGCAGTGCTATATAATGATACCCCTTAGGTTTAGGAGTATAAGTAGGCTCTTCACTACATGCTGATAGTAGCAAAGTGTTGATAATAAGATTAAAAATAATTATTTTCTTTTGAAAAGGCATAAAAATTAAGTAAGAGAAAGCAATATTAAATGAAATTTTACACAAAGGAAATATCTTAATCTTTGGAAACTTGGATTTGAAATAAGTAATCTTACAAAGATAATGATTTGTGTAATTTGGTTAGGAACTTTCCAAAAGTTTTTAATTTTTAGAAAGTCATAGAGAGTACATCAAATAGTTGCAAATATCTCCTCTTACTTTTGTTATACTCCTCGCCAATAATTACTCACCAAACTGCTTGGCAAACTCCTCAAGTATCATCAAAGATACACAAAACGATTTATCCTTGAAAGTCAATAAAGATTTGTTTAATTACAATGATAGCACAGCTAAATAGTTATTAAAAATTTAGCTTTTGAGCAATAAAATAAAACTAAAATGCGTATATTTAGAAGAATCTTGGTAACTAAAATCGGAACTGATAGTACGCTGTTTTTATCTATTAGTTTAGTTGCATGCTTTCACCTATTACTTCTAATCTTAATTTCTTTATCTTAAAATCTCTTTGACATGATAAGAATTTGTTACTTAAAAGCTGCTTGTATATTATTATTGCTCATTATACCTTTTGTAAAGCCACAAGCGGCAGAGTTCAATGTGCCTGCGGGCGATGTGAGAGCCTTGATAGATGCGATATTGGCAGTCAACACTAACAGAGATGCAAGCAATACGATTAATCTGGCAAGGAATAGTGTGTATGAACTAACTCAACCTCATGCTATTGATGTAACATCTTTCAGTATCAGGCATGGTAGTATAGGACTACCTATATTTAGGGACGGTAAAACTCTTATTATCAATGGAAACGGAGCAGTAATTAGAAGAAGAATTGACTCCGTTCCTTTTAGAATTATCTCTCTTGACATATACTCAAAAGTAACTATCAACAATCTTTCTATTGAGAATGGTTTTACTACAGGTGTAGGAGGCGGTATTTATAAAGTAACCGGCGGTGAACTTACCTTAAATAACGTCAAGTTTATCAATAACGAGGCAGGAGAACGAGGAGGCGGACTGTATATCGGTAGTAGAAATAATACCATCATCAATAACTGCGAATTTTTGAATAATAAATGTGCTATCAAAGGCGCAGGGATTTATAATGTACTTGCCGACCTTGAAATTAACAATACCAAGTTTTCAGGAAACAGTGGTACAAGCAATGAAATGGAAGGGGGAGGGCTTTTTGTTGAT
>Ga0272446_1005528_pt1 | contig 13868 bp, 14 predicted proteins | sample YNPCB0061_FD_194587 | JGI IMG/M metagenome (GOLD analysis project Ga0272446, IMG submission 194587) | Hot spring microbial mat communities from Yellowstone National Park, WY, United States - YNP-CB-006-1 | ecosystem: Environmental > Aquatic > Thermal springs > Hot (42-90C) > Sediment | place...
CCCCGAGGAGGACCTGATTTTTGTTGGTGACGCCCTTTTCGCAGGCTCCATCGGCAGGACCGATTTCCTTGGCGGTTCTTACGAACAGCTGATTTCCTCCGTGCGCGAAAAGATTTTTTCTCTGGACGGCAAGACCGTCGTCTACCCTGGTCACGGTCCGGCAACAACGGTGGATATCGAGCGAAAAACCAATCCCTTCTTTTGATGGTCTGCACAGTGGGGAAGATTTGAGGACCGGCGCCGCTTGTATGGCCCCGCGCCATCAAGGTTGCAGACTGCGGCCCCCTACATGTGATATCGGTGCGGCACGGGATGGGCTGATGCATGGCAGAGCTCATGAAAACCCGATCATGGTTATTGTTTCTGCTCGGTTTGTGGCTGCTCACAGCGCTGAGCCGCTGCTCCGCGTCCCTATCTCCTCCACCGAATCCGGTGGCGTCACAACCGCAGAATTCCGCAAGCGCACCGAGACAACCTCGGTTTTACGCTTTTCAGGACATTCCGATTCCTCCGGAAATGACTCTGCAAACGGCTGCTTCCCATGTATATCAGTCAGGGCAGAACAAGGTCGGACTCCAAGTCTTTCGGGGAAGAGTCGAGCTGGCCTCGCTGATCAAGTTCTTTCAGCTTGGTCTGCCCCATCACGGTTGGACGCCAAAAGGCGAATGCCATCACTACCAGTCGCTGCTCATCTTCGAGAAAGCGGACAAAACCTGCATCATTGAACTTTACAGCGATCTTTTCTCTGCTTATGCGAAGATATGGGTCATTCCGACCCATGCAGCACCATGACAATACCGGGCGCCGGTGCCAATCGCCCAACAGGTGACAGAATGGATGCAAACTTCGAGAACTGTGGACGGCTAAACGGCAAATCGATATTGCTGGGCGTCAGCGGCGGTATTGCCGCTTACAAATCGGCCGAACTGGTGCGGCAACTGGTGAAAGCCGGCGCTTCCGTGCAGGTGGTCATGACAGCCAACGCCCAACAGTTCATCACGCCGCTCACGCTGCAGGCGCTGTCGGGTCAACCGGTTTGCACCAATCTGTTTGACCTCGAGTTCGAGTCGCAAATCGGCCACATCCAGTTGGCTCGGGCCGCCCACCTGGTGATTGTGGCGCCGGCAACGGCAAACCTCATCGCCAAAATGGCGGCGGGCATTGCAGACGATTACCTGACCACCGTGCTGCTTGCAACGACAGCCCCCGTGCTGGTTTGCCCCGCCATGAACAGCAAGATGTATGAAAATCCGGTCACCCAAAGGAACCTGCAAGCGCTGCGGCAATTGGGATGCCATCTGCTCGAACCCGCAGCGGGGGAGCTGGCGTGCAAAGAGGAAGGGATCGGTCGCCTCGCCGAGCTGACCGATATCGTGGAAAAGGCCCAACACATCCTGACTCCGCCGACGCTCAAAGACAAGCGAGTGCTGGTAAGCGCCGGCCCCACCTGGGAGAGGTTTGACCCGGTCCGATTCATCAGTAACCCCTCCAGCGGCAAAATGGGCTATGCCATGGCTACAGCGGCCGCGCGCAGAGCAGCGGAGGTGCACCTGGTGAGTGGGCCGGTGGCGATCAAACCATCCCTTGGCGTTCAGCTGCATCGGGTCACCAGCGCCTTGGAAATGCAGGAAGCGATCCTGAAGCTGGCGCCGCAGATGGATGTGATCGTTATGGCGGCGGCGGTCGGTGATTATCGTCCGGTGCAGGCCTCGCCGCAAAAGCTCAAAAAGAATGCGCGCGAACTTCACATCACTTTGGTGGACAATCCGGACATCCTGGCGCAACTCGGACGGTCAAGACGTGAACTCAAGCTGCAGGTTTTGGTGGGCTTTGCCGCTGAAACTGAAAACCTGATTGCCAACGCCACAGAAAAGCTACAGAAAAAGAACCTCGATCTGATCGTCGCCAACAATCTCATGCAGTCGGGATCGGGCTTTGGCTGGGACACCAACGTGGTGAAGATCATCGATCGGTCGGGAGCAGTGAACGAGCTCCCGCGTCTGTCCAAAGAGCAGGTTGCCGACCATGTGTGGGACAGGATAGAACAGGTCATAGCGGAAAAGAGCCATGGAATCCAGTAGCAAGGACCGAGAAGAGTTGTTGCGCGTTCTTCAGGCGCTGCGCTTTACTGTCGCCAGCCTGTGCTGGGAGGGCCTTGAAAACTGGCCGAGAAGGACCCTGCCCAAATCCCTTGCGGCGAGAGAATGCAGCCTCGGCAGCCAACCGGACAGCATCCAAAGAGGACCTCGAAACCCTCAACGACTGCTCGAAATGGCACGCCAAGAACTGGGGGATTGCACCCGCTGTCGCCTGCATCAGACTCGAACCCATATCGTTTTCGGAGAAGGATCACCCACCGCCCGCCTGGTGTTTGTCGGCGAAGGACCGGGCTCCGAAGAAGATCAGCAGGGAAGACCGTTTGTCGGCAGGGCCGGCAAATTGCTTGACAAAATGATCCAGGCGCTGGGGCTCGCGCGCAGCGATGTTTACATCTGTAATATGGTCAAATGCCGTCCTCCCAACAATCGCACCCCCAACAGCGACGAAATCGAAACCTGTTCTCCCTTTTTAATCAAGCAGATCGAAGCGATTCAGCCGGCGCTGATTTGCGCTCTCGGCGCATGTGCCGCCCAGGGCCTGCTGGGCTCGACGGATTATATCTCCAGGCTCCGAGGAAAGGTCCATTCCTGGCGTGGGGTCCCCCTGATAGCCACCTATCATCCGGCTTATCTGCTGCGCAACGCTTCCCAGAAAGCCGCCGCATGGCAGGACTTCAGGGAGATCCTCAGGGTCCTTGCCGCGGATGCGGAGAACACCCGCAACTTGTAGACACACCATCAGCATACACGGAGTATCGGCCATGACGGCAGCACCGGCAGCCTACCGACGCGCAACACTCTTGGGGAGCCTGGCATTCTGTCTGCTTTTCGCATTTACGGCGGAAGATTTGTCCTCGGCCGTCTCTTTCGTCAACATCATCAAGGTGCAGGACTCCATCAATCCGGGCACGCAGGATTATATCGAGCGGGCCATCGGGCGATCGCAGGAAGAGGGTGCGGAGTGCCTCATCATCCTCCTCGACACCCCTGGAGGATTGATGACTTCCATGCGCGGCATCGTCCAGGCGATCATGGGGTCGGAAATTCCAATCGTGGTTTATGTTCATCCCAGTGGGGCGCAGGCTGCCTCGGCCGGGGTGTTCGTGACGGCGGCGGCGGACATTGCCGCCATGGCGCCGGGCACCAACATCGGTGCGGCCCATCCGGTGACCTCGAGCGGCGAGGAAGCGCCAAAAACCATGAACGAGAAAGTGCTGAACGACATGTTGGCTTTTGCCCGCAGCATTGCGCAACAACGGGGGCGCAACGAAAAATGGCTGGAAGAGGCAGTCGCCAAAAGCGTCTCTATAACCGCGGAAGAAGCCTTCCAGAACAATGTGATTGATCTGGTGGCGACGGACATCCCGGATTTGCTCAAAAAACTCGACGGCTGGGAACTGCAGCGCAAAGGCTACACCCGCACCCTGCACACGCAGGGAATCGAACAGCGCACCATCGAGGCGACCTGGCTCTACCGGGTGCTGGGCGCCATCGCTAATCCCAACATCGCCTACATCCTGCTGATGATCGGACTTGCCGGCCTCTACTTCGAGCTTTCGCAACCCGGCGCGATTTTACCGGGAGTGATCGGCGGCATCGCCCTCATCCTGGCGCTCTACGCGCTGCAGTCGCTGTCGGTAAATTATGCAGGCGTTCTCTTGATTTTGTTGGCAATCATCTTTTTCATCCTTGAAGTCAAAGTCACCTCCTATGGTTTGCTTAGTTTTGCCGGGGTCATCGCCCTTGTTCTGGGATCTCTCATGCTTTTTCCAGCACGCGGGTTTGGGAGCCAACTCAGTATGTCCGTTTTCATCCCCACCATCATCACTGTCTCGGCGTTTTTCATTATTGTCGCCTCACTTGCGTTTCGAGCACAAATGCGCAAACCCCAGACCGGCGCTGAAGCCCTTGAGGGCGCTCTGGCAGTGGTCAAAAAAGACCTCACCCCAGAGGGAAAAGTATTTATAGCCGGTGAGTTATGGAATGCCGAAGCGGAGGAGAACATCCCCTCGGGGGAAACGGTGCAGGTTGTCGCCGTGGAGAATTTAAAGTTGAAAGTTAAAAAGATCGATGCTAATTAAGTCAAGTTATTTTTTTGCCTGTTAAAAATATCCCGGTGACAGGGAGGGGAGAGATGCCTTTTTACGGTCTGGTTGCGGTCATCATCCTGGTCATTTTGTTTTTGGCTAATGCCATACGGGTGCTGAACGAGTATGAACGGGGGGTGGTATTTCGCCTCGGACGCGTGATTGCAGCAAAGGGCCCGGGGCTGATTATCTTGATTCCGCTCATTGACCGCATTCAAAAAGTGAGCTTGCGCCTGATCGCCACCGACGTGCCGCCACAGGACGTCATCACCCGCGACAACGTGTCGGTCAAGGTGAACGCCGTGATCTATTTTCGCGTTGTTGATCCCGTGAAGGCGATCATTTCAGTCTCTGATTATTTGTACGCCACCAGCCAGTTAGCTCAGACCACCCTCAGGAGTGTTTGCGGTCAGGCGGAACTGGACGACCTGCTGGCTGAACGCGAGAAGATCAATGCGCATATCCAGGAGATTTTGGACAAACACACCGATCCATGGGGCATAAAAGTCGGTCTGGTGGAACTGAAGTATATTGATTTGCCTCAAGAAATGCAGAGGGCCATGGCCCGGCAGGCGGAAGCAGAGCGGGAGCGGCGCGCCAAGGTGATTGCGGCGGAAGGCGAGTTTCAGGCCGCGTCACGGCTGGCGGAAGCGGCGGAAATCATCCAGCGCTATCCCACTGCTCTGCAATTGCGCTATCTGCAAACACTGAGGGAAATCGCGGCCGAAAACAACTCCACGACTATTTTCCCCATTCCCATCGATCTGTTGAAGCCATTCATGGCGATTTCTGAAGCGATCCATAAAAAATTCGAGGAAGGAGACAAATAAATGGGTAAGAAGAAGGACCAGGCGAAGAAGGAAAAACCCTTGGAGAAAATGACCGCCAAGGAACTGCGGGAATTGGCTCTCACCCTGGAAGGCATCGTGGGCGTTCATGCGATGAACAAGAATGAGTTGATCTCGGCCATCAAGGAGGTCAGAGGCATAGTCGAAGAGAAGAGAAAGAAAGCCATCGACGTACGCGCCATCAAGGCCAAGATCGAGGAGCTGCAGGGGAAAAAAATACAGGCCAAGGATTCTGGCAACACCAAGTTGGTCGATGCCTTTCGCCGCCGCATCAGCACATTGAAGAAAAAAACCCGTCGAGCCGCCTAGCCGCCGATGAATACCCATTCCATTCTGGCTGCAAATCCGACGCGCTGTTTTTTGCTCCGAGAAAGCCAGTTGATTCTTGTACCAGGGCCGGATGCCGTCGTCAGCAATCAAACTCAGACCAGATAGGTTCTTTGGGCCTGAATCGTGTTGCTGCGGCAGCGGATTCGATGGCCAAATGGGAATTTATATGACCCGCGATGAAGCCTTAAATCTGCTAAACACACACATTCAGGCACCAACTTTGCGCAACCACTGCCTGGCGACGGAAGCCATCATGCAGAGACTGGCGGCGCGGCTGGGAGAAGATGAGCAGTTTTGGGGGATACTGGGACTGCTGCACGACCTTGATTTCGAATATACTCGTGACGATCCCGCGGCCCACGGTTTGAAAACGGTGGAGCTGCTGGCCAACTATCAACTGCCCGAGCGCGCCGTCAACGCCATTTTGCGGCACAATGCCGAGGCTCTTCGGTTGCAGAGGGAAACGCCTCTGGACTATGCTCTGACTTGCGCGGAAACCGTAACCGGCTTGATTGTGGCGGCGGCACTGGTCCACCCGGACAAGAAACTGCAAAGCGTGAAGGCCAGCTCCGTGCGCAAACGCATGAAAAGCAAGGACTTTGCCCGAAACGTCAACAGGGAGCATATTGCTCTGTGTGAACAGCTCGGCATACCGCTTACCGACTTCATCGAATTGAGCCTCAGTGCCATGACCTCGATTAGCGACCAGTTGGGACTCTAGTTCTCGATCGACCAGCGGACATCAACTTTGCACAGGAGGGAGACAAACATGGAAATGAAAAAGAATGTGGTTGCGGCTATCTCCGCGGCGGTGCAGCTTTACATGCAGGCCGCACAGCAGCCGCCGATGGTGTTTGAAGAGCGAGTGGAAGCGCCGAGACCTGGCCCGGCTTTCAATGCCTGGGCAATGTCTGGGCGACAAGCAGCCATGGACATGAGGCGTCTTTGGCAGATGCGGCTGGTGCGTTAGCGCGTTGGTGGAGCACTGTGGTTACCGCCAAATCATGGGGGGTCGTTCAGGTGAAGGCGCAATTGCCGCGAAGTGAGAATGGTCCCATGCGTGAATACATGTCCTTCCTGATGACTACATGGAAATCAATGCTGAAATTAGTTGCGAAAAATTTCTCGAATGGAAAAAAGGAGAACTAGGATGGAGAAGGAACAACATGGCAAGCTGATTGCCGGACTCATTGGCGAACACCCCATAGAAGTGACCAACCCGGTTAAGATCCAGGACCTCACCTTCCGCGACGGCCACCAGTCGCTTTTCGCAACTCGCGGACGCACTGAAGACTTTATTCCCATTGCGGAAGACATGGACAAGGTCGGCTTTTATTCGATGGAAGTCTGGGGTGGGGCAACTTTCGACACCATGCATCGCTTTTTGGGGGAAGACCCGTGGGAACGCATTCGCACTCTCAAAAAATACATCAAGAAAACACCCTTCTCCATGCTGCTGCGGGCGCAGAACCTGGTCGGCTATCGCAACTATGCCGACGATGTGGCGGTAGCTTTTGTCGAGCGTTCCTGTGAAAACGGCATCGACATATTCCGCACTTTCGACGCCCTCAACGACTACCGCAACTTTGAAACGGTCGTTCCGGTCATCAAAAAATACAAAAAGCACTTCCAGGGCTGCATCTGTTACTCGCTCACGCAGCCTCGCCTGGGCGGTCCGGTCTACAACCTCGAATACTTCGTGAAGAAGGCTAAAGACCTGGAAGAGATGGGCGCCGACACCATCTGCATCAAGGACATGGCTGGGCTGATTGCCCCTTACGACGCCTATATCCTGGTCAAGGCCTTGAAGGAAAACAGCAAGGTCCCGATCCATCTGCACAGTCATTTCACTTCCGGCATGGCCGATATGTCTCTGCTGAAAGCAATCGAAGCGGGCGTTGACATTGTCGACACCTGCCTCATCCCCTGGGCCTATCGCACCTCGCATCCGGCCATCGAGCCTCTGGTGGTGACGCTGCAGGGCACCAACCGCGACACCGGTCTCGACCTCAAGCTGCTTGCCAAATGCAGTGACCACATGGAAAAAATTTCTCCCAAGTACCGTCATCTGCTCGATGACCGCATGTCCATCGTCGACATCAACGTACTGCTGCATCAGACTCCGGGCGGCATGCTGTCCAACCTGGTCAACCAATTGCGCGACATGGACGCCCTTGACAAAATGGACGAAGTGTTCCGACAGCTGCCCATCGTCCGCCGCGAACTGGGCCAGGTGCCGTTGGTCACCCCGACCAGCCAGATCGTCGGCATCCAGACCGTCAACAATGTCTTGTTCGACACGCCCAACGAGCGCTACAAGATGATCACCGCCCAGGTCAAGGACCTGTGTTATGGCCTTTACGGCAAGACCGCGATCCCCATCGACCCGGAAGTGCAAAAAAAGGCGCTCAAGGGGTACCCCCGCGGAGAGACGCCCATAACCGTTCGCCCTGCGGACGTTCTCGAACCCGAACTGGACAAAGCCAAGGCCGACACCGAAGGGCTCGCCAAGGACATGGACGACATCCTGATCTATGCGCTCTACCCCACCACGGGCAAACGCTTCCTGCGCTGGAAATACGGGCTTGAGGAAGTTCCCGCCGAAGTCAAGCCAAAGACCCTGGAAGATGTGAAGAGGGAAGAGGAGCTGGTCAAGAAGGCAAAAGCGGGGCAACTGGTGGAAAAAGTCGCCAAGGAAGCCCCGGCCAAAGGCCCGGAAGCCCGTACCTTCAATGTGTTTGTCGATGGTGAATACTTTGAGGTGGATGTGGAGCAGGTTGGCGGCGCCCCGATAATCACCGGCATAGCCCCCGCCGCGCAGCCCGCTGCAGCCCCCAGGCCGGCAGCCCCAGCCGCCGCCGCACCCTCGCCCTCGCTGGTGCCGCCGCCGCCACCCAGACCGGCACCGGCAGCTCCCGCCCCCACCCCCCAGGCGCCGCCAAAGCCCGCAGCGCCCGCCGCCGCGGACGGGACACCACTGGAGGCGCCGATGCCGGGCATGATCATCCGCTACGAAGTGAAAGAAGGAGGGACCGTCAAAGAAGGGGACGTGGTGCTCATCCTGGAGGCCATGAAAATGGAAAATTCGATCATGAGCCCAGTTTCCGGTACCGTTAAGAAAATCAATTTCAAAGATGGCGATAGCGTGCAAAAAGGTGATGTTCTAGCGATAATCGGATAGCACGAACGGTAGTTGTTCATGCATGCACCGGGCTTTCGTCAAGGCGCGGACGCGGACGGCGCAAACGGGCAAAGGCAGTGGCCCCACGTGAAGCTCGAACCGACTGCAAACCGGTGCATGCCTCACACTCACAAAGGAGTTGCATCATGACCATGAAGAGAAAAAAGATCACCGTAGTTGGCGCAGGTTTCGTCGGGGCGACCGCAGCTCATTGGGCGGCGGCGAAAGAACTGGGCGACGTTTGCATCGTGGACATCGTGGAGGGCCTTCCCCAGGGCAAAGCCCTGGACCTGCTGCAGGCTTCTCCGGTTGAAGGCTTCGATTCTCATATCATCGGCACCAACGACTATGCCGATACCGCCAATTCCGACATCGTCATCATCACCGCCGGTCTTCCCAGAAAACCCGGCATGAGCCGCGATGACCTGCTGGCCAAAAACACCGCCATTGTCAAGTCGGTGACGGAGCAAATTTGCAAGCACTCACCAAACGCCTTCCTCATCATCGTCTCCAATCCGCTGGACGCCATGGTGTATGTGGCGCACAAAGTGAGCGGCTTCCCCACCAATCGCGTGGTGGGCATGGCCGGCGTGCTTGATGCCGCCAGGTTCCGCACCTTTATCGCCATGGAATTGAATGTTTCGGTCGAAGACGTGAACGCGTTCGTTTTGGGCGGCCACGGCGACAGCATGGTGCCGCTGGCGCGATTCAGCACGGTTGCCGGCATCCCTCTGCCGGAACTGCTGTCGGCGGACAAGATCGAGGCCCTGGTGGACAGGACCCGCAAGGGCGGCGGGGAAATTGTCAATCTGCTCAAGACCGGCAGCGCCTTCTTCGCTCCTTCCGCTTCAGCCGTGCAAATGGCTGAATCCATCATGAAGGACAAGAAGCGGATACTGCCCTGCGCCGCTTATTGCGACAAAGAGTATGGCGTCGGGGGTTATTTTGTGGGTGTGCCGGTGAAGTTGGGCAAGGAAGGCGTCGAGCAGGTAATCGAAATCAAACTGCTGCCCGACGAAAAAGCGGCTTTCGACAAGTCGGTGGAAGCGGTGAGGACCCTGGTGAAGAACCTCCCTCTATAAGCCGCAAAAAAAAACGGACCGAGCAATCCGCATCCAGCCCGTCGATGCCGTTGCTCGGTCCTTGCTTCAGATTGCTTCAATTCCTGCCAAAACCCTGCCTCAGTCCGTAGTCCTTGATGATCCGTTCATCGTTGTGGACGATTGCATCCTGAAAAGCCTGCAAGCGAAGGCATTGTTTGCTGCAGTCGTCCTTGTTGAGATGCACATTCTCACAGGTGCGGCAAGGACTTTCCATGGTCCTGTCGAAGGTAATAATCATCTCTCCCCTCCTCCTCGTTTGTGCCTCAAATCCAAAAACTTATAGCCCCTGAACCGTTGCTGCTACATGCCATGGAATCGATATAAGGTGATGCTCCTTGGGTGTCAAGCATTTCTGCACGGTCGTGGAGTTGAGCAGGACGCAAAATTTATTGGGATGCCTCGCCGCTAGGAAAGCAGTTTCTCCTTTTTGATGATGGCCTGCGCCTTCATCTTGTTCACCACTCCTTCCAACACGGGGAAAACATTCTCCCGAATGTCGCCGGCCACTGCGACCAGCAGCACGTCATCGCCGATTTTGCGCCGCCCGGTGAACAGATGGGCTTCAATGGCAGCGATTCCCGGCTGCGCCCGCATTTCGTCCAAAACCTGCTGCCAGGCTGCCGGGTTGACATCGATTTCAAGATATTCCGCCGGCTCTCCACGCCGGCTGGTGGACCGCACCAGACCATTGTGGCAGGCAATCATGCCGACTTTCGCCGGGTCCGTTTCCCGTTTAATTTTCTCTATCATCTCCATTAATTTCGACATTTTCTATCCTCTCCAGCAGCTCCAGAATCGTGGTTTGCCATCGCCGTCTGGTTGCGGCAAACCGTGTCGGTTTCCACTTCCAATTTTAATCCGAGATGCCCATAGATGCCTCTTGATTGCGGTTGATTCTTGCAAATCATGCTGCTATAGACAATGTGATAACGTGAACAAGGTGTTTCTTATCAGAAAGGTTGGTTTCATTGCAAAGCCGATCATTTTTGCTTATAACCCTCTTGCAACCAATTATCCACCGATTCATTGACCATCAGCGGCGAACAGGCGAAAGTCTGCGGCTGCCTCATTGAGCATTGCCAGCATAACAAACCGCCTCCGGATTCGGATGGGCGAATGTCAGGAAATCTCGTGGAGGAGACACATCATGTTCGACGAAAAGACCCTGGAAAAGATCAAAGCGGAAAAAGAACAGTGGGAACAAGGAACTCTCAAGAAAGCCCTCAGCCGCGCGCCTGAGAGTAAGGAGGTCTTCACCAGCATTTCCAACATACCGGTGGAACGTCTGTACACGCCACTGGACGTGAGCCAGATGGATTATGACCGCGATCTCGGCTATCCCGGCAACTATCCGTTCACCCGCGGGGTGCAGCCCACCATGTACCGTGGCCGCTACTGGACCATGCGGCAATACGCGGGATTCGGCAGCGCCAAGGAGAGCAACGAAAGATACCGCTATCTGCTGCAGCAGGGGCAAACCGGTCTCAGCGTCGCGTTCGATCTGCCCACCCAGGCCGGCTATGACAGCGACCATCCCCTGTCCATGGGCGAAGTGGGCAAGGTGGGCGTCGCCATTGACTCCATCGAAGACATGAAAGTGTTGTTCAATCAGATCCCGCTCGACAAAGTCACCACCTCCATGACCATCAACGCGCCCGCCTCCGTACTTCTGGCCATGTACCTGGCGATCGCGGAAGAGCAAAATGTCAGCTACGACAAGCTGGGTGGAACGGTGCAAAACGACATTTTGAAGGAAATCACCGTGCGCGGTCAGTACATCTATCCACCGAAGCCGAGCATGAGGCTCACGGTCGATCTGATCGAATACTGCTTCAAGCACGTCCCCAAATGGAACACCATCAGCATCAGCGGCTATCACATCCGCGAGGCCGGTTCCACTGCCGCTCAGGAAATGGCCTTCACCATCGCCGACGGCATTGCCTATGTGCAGGCCTGTGTGGACCGCGGCATGGCGGTGGATTCGTTCGGTCCCCGCTTGAGCTTTTTCTTTAACGCCTTCACCAATGTTCTCGAGGAGGTCGCAAAGTTTAGGGCCGGCCGGCGGTATTGGGCTCGCGTGATGAAGGAGCGCTTCGGCGCCAAGGATCCGCGCTCGATGATGATGCGCTACCATGTGCAGACCGGCGGGGTGACACTGACCGCTCAGCAGCCGCTCAATAACATTGTCCGAGTGGGCCTGCAGGCCCTGGCCGCCGCCCTTGGCGGTTGTCAATCGCTGCACACCAATTCGTATGACGAGGCCCTGTGCCTGCCGACCGAACAGGCGGTTACGGTTGCTCTGCGCACTCAGCAGATTGTGGCCGAGGAAAGCGGCGCGACCTTAACCATTGATCCGCTTGCCGGCAGTTACTTTGTTGAGGCCATGACCGACAAAATCGAGGCCGAAATCGACGATTACATCAAGAAAATCGATTCGATGGGAGGCACACTGGCGGCCATCGAACAGGGATACATCCAAAAGGAAATACAAAACAGCGCCTATCGCTTCCAGAAGGAAATCGAATCGGGCGAGCGCGTCTATGTCGGCATCAACAAATACACTATGGAAGAGCCCCCCCCGACCAACTTGCTGCAGATCGACATGGCGGTCGGTGAGGTGGAGTCCGCCAAGCTGGCAAAACTCCGAGCGGAGAGAAACCAGGCTGCCTGGAAAAAAGCCCTCGATAACCTCCGCGAGGTCTCAAAAACCGAGCAAAATGTCATGCCGGCAGTGATCGAGGCGGTGAAGGCAAGGGCCACCATCGGCGAAATCTGTGATGTGTGGCGCGACATCTATGGCGAATATCGCCCCAAAGAATTCGTTTAGGCACTGGACTTCAAAAGGAACAATGCTCTGTCTGTGGAGGAGGATTTCATGGCAACTGCAAGCAAAATCAAGATCATTGTCGCCAAGCCCGGCCTGGACGGTCATGACCGCGGCGCAAAGCTGTTGGCAAGAGTATTTGCCGAAGCGGGCATGGAGGTCGTCTATACGGGCCTTCGTCAAACCCCGGAAATGATAGTCGAAACGGCCCTGCAGGAAGATGCGGATGTGGTCGGGCTGAGCAGTCTTTCCGGCGTGCACAACTATTTCTTCCCCAAGGTAGTGCAGCTTCTCAAGGAAAAAGGCTTGGAAGACGTGCTGGTTGTGGGCGGCGGCATTATCCCCAAGGAAGACTACGATGGCCTGATCAAAACCGGCGTCAAAGGCATTTTTGGCCCAGGCACGCCAACGCCGGAAATTGTCGACTTCATTAAGGGCAATGTGCGCTCGCGCAATTGATGGCGAGTTCGACACGGATTGGCTGCTTTCTGAACTAGTCACAGCGCTAGGGCAATCGATTATGCGGAGGAGATACTGCAGGGCTCACCCCGTGCAGTGGCGCGGCTGATAAGCTGGCTGGAAGATGAAGATGAGAGGGCCTACCCTTTCATGGAAAAACTTCACCCCCACACCGGAAAGGCCTATATCATCGGCATCACCGGCTCGCCTGGAGCGGGGAAGAGCACATTGACAGACAAGCTGACTCATTGCATCCGCAAGCGGCAATTGACCGTCGGCATCATTGCCGTGGATCCTTCCAGCCCTTTCACCGGCGGCGCCATGCTGGGGGACCGCGTCAGGATGAGCAGCCTCAGCATCGATCCCGGAGTTTACATCCGCAGCATGGCCACCCGCGGGTTTCTTGGCGGCATGGCGAAATCGACCGGCGATGCGGTCAAGGTCTTGGATGCCTTCGGCAAGGACGTGATCATCATCGAAACGGTTGGAGTGGGCCAGGATGAGGTCGACATCATTCAGATTGCCGACACGACCTGCCTGATTTTGGTCCCTGGCCTGGGCGACGCCATCCAGAGCATGAAAGCCGGAGTCATGGAAATCGCCGACGTGTTTGTGGTGAATAAAGCCGACCGCGTGGGCGCTGATCAGCTGCTGGCAGAGGTGTCGCTGCGCATCGAACAGGACGCTCAGATCAAACACCGGCAGTGGACGCCCCCCGTGGTGAAGACGATCGCCGTGGAGGACCAGGGCATAGACGATCTTTGGCGAGCCATTGAGCAACACCGGGAACATCTGCGGAGCAGCGGCGACTTTTTGCAGCGGCGCCGCGCCAAGACTCGGCAGGAGACCCTGAGAATGATCCACGATGGGCTGTTTCGCACGGTCCAGGAACACCTCCAAAACAGCGGTCAATTGAACCGCATGGTGGAGGACATTT
>Ga0272446_1005529_pt1 | contig 13867 bp, 9 predicted proteins | sample YNPCB0061_FD_194587 | JGI IMG/M metagenome (GOLD analysis project Ga0272446, IMG submission 194587) | Hot spring microbial mat communities from Yellowstone National Park, WY, United States - YNP-CB-006-1 | ecosystem: Environmental > Aquatic > Thermal springs > Hot (42-90C) > Sediment | place...
ACCTGGTTTCCCCGTCCTCCCACCCGGTGGGAGGGTCTGGGAGGGCGCGGCCCTCACGGGAACAACCTTTCTTATCCCGTTGGTCTGGGGCAGAGGTGTGGGGAAACCAGGTTTCCCCACGCCCCCGCCCGCGGGAGGGTGAGGGCGGGCGCAGCCTTAGAGACAGTGGGATGGGGCATGGACCACTTGATCCCCGCAATGCGGCAAGCAGAGAGTGCAACACTACTTCCGTCCACCCAGAGGTGGCGGAGAAAGGGTACACGGAATGGAACCTGCGTACTGGTCCGGTGATAGCCTGAGAAAAGGCGACAGCGCCGCTGTGCATCTGCATATCCTGGCGATCCTTCCTGACTACGTGACAGCGGTGCTGCTCGGGCAGCCACTGACGGCGGCGCTGCGCGAGGTTGAGGCGCACCTGGAAGGCTGCGCCAGTTGTAGAGCTGAATCCGAGGCGTTGCGCTCCGCGCTGGAGGCGCTCTACGGCCACGAAGCGGTCAGTTTCCCCGAGCCGCCCGTGCCCGATCTGAGCTTCCTGCGCATCCCGCCCGCGCCGCTGGGCGCGCTGGCCAGTGCAGCTTCCGGCATCCAATCGGCGGTTGCGCGCATCCGTGACGCGATTGCGATCCAGTTCTCCGAAGCGCTGCTGACCTTCATGCGCCCGCCCGCCCTGGCCCGCGCCATCGGCCTGCGCCTGCGCTATGCCTATACCGTTCCGCAGACCAGCGACGACGACCCGCACATCACCGTTGAGGTGCTCGCCCCGAATGAGCGCGATGAGGAGGGGATGGTGCGGATCTGCGTCGAATTGCCCGACGCCGACCCTTTCGACCAGGCTGGCAGCACGGTGTTCCTGGAGACCGCCGAACAGAACTTCCGCGGCGAAACCGACCATACCGGCCTGGTGCATTTTACCAACGTGCCACTCGATGATGTCGCCTGCTGGCGCATCGTCGTCCAGCCGCGCCCGGCGCTGGCGCAGTGACCTGTCGTGCACAGGACCTTGCGCGGTGGCAGGACCGTCTCGTGCCGAATCGCCCCTCCCTCACCCTCCCCCCGCTAGGGGGAAGCGCGTGGTTCCCTCCACCAGCGGGGGTAAGTGTTCACATTGCTCCTGGGAGCGCGGGCATCTTGCCCGCGGAGACGCGACGAGGGCGGGACGCCCTCGCTCCCGGGCGCGTGTGTTACCCCAGGTGTGAACAGTTACCAGCGGGGGAGGGTCAGGGAGGGACCGGGCCGGGACGCGCCGCTTCATGGTCTTTGAATACATAATCCGCTATAGCCCGCGCAGGCGGGCTTCGCATTCCGTAGCCGAGGGCTTTAGCCCCACGGCCAGCCCGGCATAGCGGATGAATTTCTCAAAGACCTTCCAGCGGCGCCGCGCTCCCGAACCCCGGTCGCGCGGTGTGCGCGGGGGGGCCGCGCAGCACCGTTCGCGACACCCGAGCGGCGGTTGCTCCTCCGGGGGGATGGTATAATACAACGAGACTGAACGTGCCCCGCGTGTCGAGGAGCCTATGACGACAGACACCCCGGCCAGCGCCCCCCGGCGCCCCGCCGAGATGGCCAGAGCCTATGAGCACCAGCAGGTTGAGCAGCGCCTCTATGCGTGGTGGGAACGGAGCGGCTTCTTCGCGCCTCGCGACGATGCCCCGCGCCCGCCCTTCGTCATCTCCATTCCGCCGCCCAACGTCACCGGTGAGTTGCACCTCGGCCACGCCATGTTCGTCACCATCGAGGATCTGCTGATCCGCTGGCGACGCATGCAGGGCCACAAGACCCTGTGGGTGCCCGGCACCGACCACGCCGGCATCGCCACCCAGACCCAGGTGGAGAAGTTGCTGCTGAGCGAGGGCACGAGCCGCCAGGCCGTCGGGCGCGAGGAGTTCTTGCGCCGCACCTGGGAGTGGAAAGAGAAGTACGGCGGCGAGATCACCCGCCAGTTGCGCCGGCTGGGCGCTTCGTGCGACTGGTCGCGCGAACGCTTCACTCTCGACGCCGGTCTCTCGCGGGCGGTGCACACGGCCTTCAAGCGCCTCTACGACGATGGGCTGATCTATCGCGGCACCTACCTGGTGAACTGGTCGCCCGCGCTCCAGACGGCCGTGAGCGACCTGGAGGTGGAGTACGAACAGCGCCATGTCTCGATCTGGTACGTGCGCTACCCGGTGATCGACGCCGATTGGAGCGGGCCGGCGCATCCCTGGGGGTCGGGTCAGTGGGCCGCAGGCGCCAGCGCCTGGATCACCGTCGCCACGACGCGCCCCGAGACCATTCTGGGCGATACCGCGGTGGCCGTGGCGCCTGACGATGAGCGCTACGCGGCCATGGTCGGGCGCGTGGCGGTGCTGCCCGCCCTGGGCCGTCAGATCCCGATTATCGCTGACGACTATGTAGATAAGGAGTTCGGCTCGGGCGCGGTGAAGATCACCCCGGCCCACGATAAGAACGACTACGAAGTGGCGAAGCGCCATGACCTTCCCATGATCAACATCATGAACAAAGATGCGACGATCAACGAGGAAGGCGGCCCCTATGCCGGGATGGACCGCTTCGCGGCCCGCGCGGCCCTGCTCGCCGACCTGGAGCGCGAGGGCCTGCTGGTCAAAGTCGAGCCGCATACGATGAGCGTGGGCATCAGCCAGCGCGGCGGCGAGGTGATCGAACCGCTGCTCTCCGAGCAGTGGTTCGTGCGCACCCGCCCCCTCGCCGACCTGGCCCTCGCCGCCGTGCGCGAGGGGCGCACACGGATCATTCCCGAACACTTCGAGAAGGTCTACTTCCACTGGCTGGAGAACATCGAAGACTGGTGCATCTCGCGGCAACTCTGGTGGGGCCACCGCATCCCCGTCTGGTACCTGCCTGATGGCAGCTTCGTCGTCCCCGGCCCCGATGAGCAGCCGCCCGCCGAAGCGGTGCAGGACCCCGATGTGCTCGATACGTGGTTCAGTTCGGGTCTCTGGCCCTTCTCGACGCTGGGCTGGCCCGATGACACTCCGGATATGCGCGAGTTTTACCCCACCTCGGTGATGGAGACGGGGTACGACATCCTCTTCTTCTGGGTCGCGCGCATGATGATGATGGGCTGCTACCTCACCGGCACGCCGCCCTTCCATACGGTCTACCTGCACGGCCTGGTGCGTGATGAGCACGGGCGCAAAATGTCGAAAAGCTACGGCAATGTGGTCAACCCATTGGAGGTGATGGACCGCTACGGCACCGACGCGCTGCGCTACACCCTGGCGACCAGCGGCACCCCCGGTCAAGATCTGAACCTCAACCCACAGCGCATCGAGGCGGCGCGCAACTTCGCCAACAAGCTGTGGAACATCACCCGCTTCGTGCTGGGCAAACTCGGCGAGGAGCGCGAACTGGCCTATGGCCTGCCCCCCACGGCCTTCTCCCTCGCCGACCGCTGGATCCTCTCGCGCTACGGCCGGCTGGTGCGCGACGTGGATCGGCTCATGGAGGGCTACAACTTCGGCGAGGCCGGGCGGCAGATCCACGACTTCCTCTGGGGCGAGTTCGCCGACTGGTACGTCGAGGTGGCCAAGGTGCAACTCGAAGACGACCCCGCGGCGCAGCGGGCCACACGGGCCACGCTCTACACCGTGCTGGAGGGGAGCCTGCGCCTGCTGCATCCCTTTATGCCTTACGTCACCGAGGAACTCTGGCAGTATCTCGTGGGTGAGGCCCCCACGGCCAGCCACTACCCCAACGCGCCGCGCTCAATCATGCTCGCCGCTTACCCGGTGAACGAACCCGCGCCGCTGGACGAGGCCGCCGAGCGCGATTGGGAACTGGTGCGCGAGTTGATCGTGGCGATCCGCAACGCCCGCAGCGAGTTCAAGGTCGAGGCGGCGCGCTGGGTCACGGCGACGATTGCCGCTGGCGAGCAGGCCGCGATGCTGCGCGCCCAGGCGGCGCTGATTGCGCGCCTGGGCCGGGTGAAGGCCGATGATCTGACCATCGTTGAGCGTCTGGAGAACCGGCCCATCCACGCCGCGGCGATCGTTATCGGCAGCGTCGAATGCTACCTGCCCCTGGCCGGCCTGATCGACCTGGAGGCCGAACGCGCGCGGTTGCGCAAAGAGCTTGAGGCGGCCGAGGCCGACGTGGCCCGCCGCGAGGCGAAACTCGCCAATGACGGCTTCACCTCGCGGGCGCCGGCGCAGGTGGTGCAGCGTGAGCGCGAGGGCCTGGAACTGGCGCGCGCGGCCCTGGAGAAGCTACGCGCCCGGCTGGCAGAGTTGTGAGCTTGCGCGCGGGGTGTGGGGAAACCGGGTTTCTCCACACCCCCGCCCGCGGGGGGTTGGGAGAGCCCGGCCCTCAAGCAGGGGCCTGGGGAAACCCGGTTTCCCCAGCTCCTCACCCGGTGGAGGGGCGCAGCCCTCAAGCAGGGGCCGGGGAAACCCGGTTTCCCCAGCTCCTCACCCGGTGGAGGGTGGGCCGCGCCCTCCCAGGAAAATAACCTTTTTCATCCGATGGCGTGCGGCGTAGCCGCATGGACGGCTGTTTGGTAAGTGACGCCTACGATGGGGTAGGGGTAGAGGAGGGAACCAATGCACTTCCGGCTCAATGACAACCAGCAGATGTTGCGCGACACGGTGCGGCAGTTCGTCGAGAAGGAAGCCGCGCCCACGGTTGCGCAGCGCGATGAGGAGGCGATCTGGCCGACCGACCTGGTCAAGCAGATGGGCGAGCTGGGTCTGCTTGGCGTCGCCGTCGCGGAGGAGTATGGCGGGGCCGGCCTCGACTACGTCTCCTACGCCATCGTGATTGAGGAACTGAGCCGGGTTGATGCGTCCCTCGGCGTGATCGCCTCGGTCAATAACTCACTGGTGTGCTATGGTCTGGAGAAGTTCGGCACCGAGGAGCAGAAGCGCGAACTGCTGGTTCCTCTGGCCTCGGGGCGCATGCTGGGGGCCTTTTCGCTCTCCGAGCCGGGCGCGGGCTCCGATGCCGCCGCGCAGAAGACCACGGCCGTGCGTGACGGCGATACGTATGTGATCAACGGGGTGAAGAACTGGGTCACCAACGGCGATCACGCCGATACGATCATCCTCATGGCGATGACCGAGCCGGCGAAGGGCCACAAAGGCATCACCGCTTTTCTCGTTGACACCCATGCCCCCGGTTGCAGCATTGTCAAGGTGGAGAACAAGCTCGGCATCCGCAGCGCCCATAGTTGCCAGATGGCCTATGACAACTACCGGCTGCCGGTCTGGCGGCGTCTCGGCGAAGAGGGCCAGGGCTTCAAGATCGCCATGACCATCCTCAACGCCGGGCGCATCGGCATCGCCGCCCAGGCCGTGGGCATCGCCCAGGGCGCCTATGAGGCCGCGCTCAACTACACCCGCATCCGCGAGCAGTTTGGCCGCCCCATCCACGAGTTCCAGGCCGTCGGGTTCACCCTCGCCGATATGGCCACCCGCATCAAGGCCGCTCGCCTGCTCACCTACGAGGCCGCCTGGCGCAAGGACCAGGGGCTTGATTATGTCAAGGATGCTTCGATGGCCAAGCTCTTCGCCTCTGAAACGGCCATGTGGACGGCTACCAAGGCCATCCAGCTCCACGGTTCCAATGGCTACTCCAAGGAGTACCCCGTCGAGCGCTACTTCCGCGATGCCAAGATTACGGAGATCTACGAGGGCACCAGCGAGATCCAGCGCCTGGTGATCAGCCGCGAGATTACCCGGCACTAGAACCAGGATCGCTCACCTAAGCCGTCCATGCGGCTCCGCCGCACAATACCGCCACATAAGGTTGTTTTTGGGAGGGCGCAGCCCTCCCGAACCCTCCCCCCAGGTGAGGGTATGGGGAAACCAGGTTTCCCCATACCCCTCCCAACCTCCCCCCGCTGGGGGGAGGCGCCGGACTCCCTCTCAATCTGTCGCCGGCAACAAGGCGTTCAACGCGCGCACCAGGCGCACCTGGGCCGCCGGGACGGGGTCGTTCAACTCGACAGCAGGTTCCCGTCTGCCGATGCGCGTTACGATCGCATAGCTGTAGCCGTCGCGCGTGGCGCCAGGGGTACGCTGCGGCGTCCGCGTCAGTTCGCTGCGCAGGATCAGGCCCTCCAGGCGGGCCAGCGCCGCCGGCCCCAGGCGGCGTGGACGGCCCGCTACGCCGTCCAGCGGCATCACCCACCCATTGCGGTAGACGATGACTCCCCGTGAGGTGAAGCGCAGGCCGCCGCTCTTGCGGTAGGCGATCAGGGCGTTGCGGGGCAGCCGCAGGCGGTCCTCGTCTGCGCCCTCGGGCGCCCGCGACTCGCTCAGGCGCGTGTCATAGCCTCCCGATAGCGCGCCGCCGAGCTTGAGGCCCTCGGCGGGCAGGGCTGGCTTCTCGGTCTCGTCGCTCATTGCACCACCATGCTTGCGATCACCCGCTCAAAGCGCCGGCTCTCCCGGTCGAAGACCTGATCCGGCGCGCTGAAGGTGACGTAATACGACTGGTCGGCGGTCACGATAATGTACTCGCGCGCGCGCACCACCACCGGCAGCGAAGCGCGCCGTGGCTCGTCGATCGGCTGCACCACGTAGGCGTACTCGGTCACAATCGCCCGCGCTCCGCCAACCTCGGTCTCGGCCTCGCTGAGGAAATGGTACCCGGTGAGCGCCTGCCGTTGCTCCACCCGCCGGTCGAGCAGGGTCTGCAAGGTGGGCGGGGCAGCGGGGTCGAGGGGGCGGCTCTCGACCGTCATAGACGTTTTGACCGCCGAGGGCGTGGCCGGGTCCGCCACGCGCAGCGTGACGTCCTGAAGCGTTTCAACGGCGATCCAGTCAGCGGGATAGGCGAAGCGCAGCGGTGTGAACTCGTCCTGGAAGGCGCGGGTGCGGGTGGTGGCGCTGCTCATCAGCAGCCAGCCGCCGAGGAGGAAGAGCAGCGCCGCCAGGGCCACGCCCACATCCTTGGGCCGCATGCGCAGGGGGTAGATCGGCTCATTGCGCGCCAGGTCGCTCATCCGCGTCTCCCATCTACTGCCCGGCCCGACGCAGGGTAACCGCGGTGCTGCGGCGCATGAGCGCCGCCAGGGTCAGGAAGGCGCCCAGGGCCACGATCAGGCCCATGAGCAGCGAGCGCCAGGGGGCCACCTGCAACCCCACGGCGCTGACCTCGCTGATCAGCCAGCTAAACACGCCGTTGAGCAGCGTCGCCAGAACGTAACCCATGGGCACCCACCAGACCGGCCTGTGCTCGAACCTGGCCTCGGCCATGAACCAGCCCTGAAGCCCGCCGAAGGACGCCGCGGCCATGGCTGTGGTTACCGTGGCGATGGCCCCGGGGCCAGGGGCCACGCCGTCGTTGGCCAGCACGAAGTACAGGTTGCTGACCATGGCAATGCCCAGACCAGCCATGGTGCCGTAGATGATCCCGTCGATCCGTTCGTCGAACTCCGGGGTATCGTACACCAGCAGGCGCACGGCGAGGTAGACGATGGCCTGGTAGGTGGCACCGATGATCAGGATCGAGGCCAGCAGCGAGGTCAGCGTGGTGCGTGGCGCCCACTCGCTGACCCGGAACCAGTCATAGATGACGCGCCGGGCGACCACGTCGGCCAGCAGCGCCGCGAGCAGAAAGACCGCCGCGACGCGCTGTTTCGGCTCCGGTTCCAGGCGATCCTGCTGGTAGAAAAACACGACCCACAGGGCCGAGGGGATCACCGCCAGCAGCACGCCGGCCACCAGCAGGGCCGGGCCGCTCAGAGGGCCAATCCGGTCGGCAAGGTAGGCCACCACGGCCGCCAGCGCGGCCATCCCGCCGATCTGCAGGGCAGTTGCCCGCCAGAAGCCCAGGCGGGGGCGGTTCACCGCCGCGTAGCATCGCGCGCAGTAGGCTCGCCCGCCGAGGGTCTGGTACGGCGGCGTGAGCGGCTGGTGGCATACGCAGCATTCGATAGGGTTATTCTCTGACATCGCTGTTCCTGAAGGGCTACGCCCGCCCAGCCCCCTCTATCGTCCCCGGCGAAGTTCCGCGTCCACCCGGTACGGGTTGGTGGCAGTGGCGGGAATGGACACTTCCTGGTCGGCAATGATGGGCCGGTAGCCGGCGCCAAAGACGATAACGCTGTAGGTCTGGCCGCGGGGGATGGCCTGCTGCGTCCGATAGACACCCTGCCGGTCGGCGACGCCGAAGGTCAGCACCTCGTTGGGCGAGAGAGTGTCATCGGCGGCGGCCTGGCTCGCGGTGATCCCCGGGCGCATCACGAAAAACTGCGCGCCCTCGATGCCCCGGCGGGTGCTGGCATCGGTGATCTGCCCCTGGATGTAGACCAGGTCGGCGTTGCTGGTCGGCGGGGCGGCCGGTCCCTCGCCGGTGGTGCAGGCGATCAGGGCCACATCGTCAACGAACATACTCGAGACATTGCCACGGGGGTTCTCCGAGGCGAAGACCAGACGGACGTTCCGCCCGGCCAGGCGCGAAACGTCGAAACTCCGTTCGCGCCAGGTGTCATCGCCGCCGCGCGAGGAGATCTCCTCGACCACCTGGATCGGGTCGCCCTGGAGGCTGGCGAACAGGACGCTGAAGCGGGCGTCGGGGGCAAAGGCCCCGAAGAGGCCGGTGGTTTCTTCGTGGATCAGGCGGGCGTAGCGCAGTTCCACGCGGGTGGCATTGGCGGGGATGCGCACGTCCTGGTAGAGGTACTGGAGCGTCTCCTGGTCCTGCCCGCCGAGCCAGGCGCTGTAACGCCCGCTGCGCGGCAGTTGGGTGTCGATGATCGGCGCGTCGCCGCGGACGACCTCGACCCAGGCTTCGCGTTGCTCGAAGCCGCCGGCGACGACGATGTCGCTGCAGCCGGCGGGGAGGGCCGGGGCGGGCCGTTCCGGCGCCGGGCCGCCGGAGGGCACGCCGGTGGTGTCGGAAATCACCGGGCCGCCCGGCACGGCCTGGTCGGTGATGCCAACCTGGGCGAAGGCCTGGCGCACGGCCTGCACCTCGGCGCCCTGGCCGTACAGGTCGGCGGCGGCGCGGGCGCTGGCGTTGGCCGCGTCCACGAAATTGGCGCCTGGCGTGAGATACTGGGTCAACGCGCGGTAGGCGATCTGTTCGGTCTTCTCGCGACCGATGGCCTGGGCCAGCAGGAAGTGGGCATAGTTGGGGATGCCGCTGTTGACGTGCACGCCGCCGTTGTCGGCGCGGCGGGTGTTGGGGAGATTGGCGTACTGGTCCATCGTAGCCGGCTGGCCGATACCCTCCAACGGGTTGCGTGGATCGTAGGCGCCCTCGGCATTCGGGTCCTGCATGCTCCGCAGATAGGGACGCGGGTAGGGCGGCGATTTGATGACGTCTTCGCCGATCAGCCAGTCGTCGCGGTCGATCATGGCGGCGAAGACATCGGAGTACGACTCGTTCAAGGCGCCCGACTGCCCCTCATAGATCAGATCGGCGCTGTACTGGGTGATGCCATGGGTGAACTCATGGGCGATAACATCCAGCCCGAAGGGCAGCGGTTTGAAGATGCGCCCGCCGTCGCCGTAGATCATCTGGTTGTACTCGCCCACCCAGGCGGCGTTCTCGGCATCCTGGGGGTCGCTGCCGAAGTTGACGGTGGAGATCAGCGGCATGCCCCGCCCATCGATCGAGTCGCGCCGGAAGGTGTTGAAGTAGTAGTCGTAGACAATGCCGGCGCCGTCGTGGGCCGCCTGAGCGACGGCGTCGCGCGAGCGTTCGCCTTCGTCAATGATCAGCCGGCCCGGCACGCGGGTGGTGTTCTGCGCGGTGAAGGTGCGCCGGCGCTTACCGTGCATGATCGTGTCGAAGGCGTGGATCACCAGCGGCCGCCGGGCGTTGACAAAGTAGGTCCACTGGCCCAGGGGTGTCGTGGTGAGAATGGTGAGTTGCCAGGCCAGGGCGGCCGCGCCGCGTTCGTCCACATAGACCACCAGGCGGGTTCTGGCGGGCAGGGGATGGATCGCGATGCGCGCCAGTTCGTCCGGATCGAGTTGTTTGCCACGCAGGTCGAGCAGCGCGACGGCCAGGGCCGCCTCGGGGGTGACGGCGGGGCTGGTCGCGATGGCGATCTGGGGATGGAACTGCCCGTTCACGGCCACAATGCGCTGGTCAGGGTCGAGATGCACGACCAACTGGCGTCCAAAGACGGGCAGGCCCTGGTAGACCTGATCGAAGCGCAGATGGGCGAAGTTACGCTGCGCGTCGGGTTCGTAACGCAGCAAACGCAGTTCCTCGACGGCGCTGCGCAGGCCGAAGAGGGCGCGATTCTGATCGAGGAAGCCACGGGCGATCGCCTCGGGCTTGCCCGCCTCGGCAGCGGTGGGAACATAGGGCAGCCGGTCATCGGCGCGCGCCGGTTGCACAAAGCGGGCCACGCCGGTCAGCCGGTCAAAGCTAGCCTCGAGCGGCGCGGCGGTACGAGCCTGGAGGGCGGTGAATGCTTGCCAGGGAGTCGTAGCGTCAGAGACGGGAAGGGGCGTTGAGGCCGGCCCGGCGCCGGCAAAGCGGACCGTGGGCGCCGGGCGCGGCCATGCCAGCGGCAGCGCGGTCAATGCATAGACCAGAACCAGCAACCCGAGGTAGATCTGGCGACGCCCGGTAAGTATGAGCCGCTTCATGCAGACATTCCCAGGGACGTAGGTCGGGGAGGGTTTTACCCCCTCCGCAACCATACCCTGTCACAACCGGGTTGTCAAGTCATGAGACAATCGTCCATGCGGCTACGCTGCGGGGTGAGGAGTATGGGGAAACGCGGTTTCCCCATCCCCCGGCTCGAACGGGATGCACACAAGGCTGTTCCTGGGAGGGCGCAGCCCTCGCAAACCCTCCCAGGGGGTGAGGGGTGTCGGGAAACCGGGTTTCTCCACACCCCTCACTCCGGGAGCGGCGGCAGCAGCGAGAGCGGCGGCGGAGTGTGGGGAAACCGGGTGTCCCCACACCCCTCAATCGCCGGACTCGCGGGCGAGGTAGTAGGTGAGGCTGTGCAGCACGGCCACCGGATCGATGTAGCGCACCCAGACATCATCGGGGGTCTGCAGCACGATGGGCGCGTAGTTCAGAATGGCGCGAACGCCGGCCTCGATGAGCAGATCGGCGACATGCTGGGCCTGGGCCGCGGGCACGGCGATGATCGCCAGGCGCACGTGGTGCTCGCGAATGACCTGGGCCAGTTGGTCGAGCGGCAGGATGGGCAGATCGTTGACACGCTCGCCGATCTTGGCGGGATCGGTGTCGAAGAGACCGACGATTTGCAACCCCTGCTTGTGAAAGCCCTCGTAGCGAGCGATGGCCTGGCCGAGGTAGCCGACGCCGACCAGCACCACCGGCCAGCGCTGATTCAGCCCCAGGATGCGCTCGATGTGGTTCAGCAGCTTCTCGACATCGTAACCAATGCCCTGCTTGCCGAACTCCCCGAAGTAGGAGAGATCCTTGCGGATCTGGGCGGCAGTGACGTTGATCCGCTCACCCAGTTCCTGCGAAGAAACCGAGTGCACTCCTTCTTCGAGCAGGTAGCGCAGACTTCGGGCATAGAGCGGCAACCGCCGGATGACAACATCAGGTGGTACGTCCAGGCGATCCACAGGCGCCTCCAGGGAGTCAGGCTGTACGTTTTGTGAAGTGTAGCACGAGCTTTCGGGCCATGTCAAGCGCGTGAAAGAGGAGAGCCTTGCCCAATGGATCGATCACGCTAACGTGAACATAGGCGCTCGAAGAGGGGTGTGGGGAAACCGGGTTTCCCCACGCCCCCGCCCCGCAAGGGCATGGGGAAACCGGGTTTCCCCATGCCCCCACCCGCGAGAGGGTTTGGGAGGGCGCAGCCCCCCAGGAACAACCGTATGTTCATTGCGGCGTTGTGCGGCGGAGCCGCATGGAGGGCTACCGTGAACATACGCCCTCGGCCAGGGGTGTGGGGAAACCAGGTTTCCCCACGCTCCCGCCCCGCAGGAGGGCCAGGCCCGCACGCAGGGGGATGGGGAACCCCGGTTTCCTCATCCCCTACCCGGTGGGAGGGTGTGGGAGGGCCCGGCCCTCCCAGGAAGAACCTCTTTTCATCCTGTTCGTGTGCGGCGGAGCCGCATGGATGGCTGGTATAATAACAGCCAGAAGGGAGCGGTGGCGCTGCCGCGCCCGCTCCGAGCGCAGGAACGGTGTGCTGCGTGGGGGCTGCAAGCCATGGGGTAACGGCGTCGCGCCACCCGGTCGGCACGACGGAAGGAGCCATGAACCATGTCAGAACCACTTGATGCCCAGCCAATCGGCGCATTTCTCGACGCGCTGGCCTCGAACGCGCCAGCGCCAGGCGGCGGAAGCGTGGCGGCCCTCGCGGGGGCGATGGCGGCGGGGTTGGTGAGCATGGTCTGCGCGCTCACCGTCGGCAAGAAGCAGTTCGCGGCGATCGAAGATGAGGTGCGCGGCGTGCATGCGCGCTCCGAGGCGCTGCGGCACGAGTTCCAACACCTGGCGGCGAAGGACATCGAGGTGTTCGGGCGGCTCTCGGCGGCGTACAAGTTGCCGCGCACCACCGAGGCCGACGCGGCCACCCGTCAGGCCGCCATCCAGCAGGTCACCCGCCAGGCCACCGAGGTGCCGCTGCGCATCGCCCAGGCCGCTGCCAGTATTCTGCCCCTCTGCACCGCCCTGGCGCCCAGGGTCAGCCGGCTGGTGGTGAGCGACGTCGGCGTGGCTGCCGTGCTCGCCCGCGCAGCGGTGCAGAGCGCCATCCTCAACATCGAGATCAACCTGAGCGGGCTGGAGGATCAACTCTTCACGCGTGAGACCCGCGCGCAGGTGGAAGATCTGACCATCGGCCTCAGTGAAGAGACCGAAGGGATCATCGCCATTGTGCGGAGCCGCATCAGCCAGTAGTTGGAGTACGTGTTCACAGTTCTCCTGGGAGCGCGGGCAAGGTGACTGCCCCCTCCCCAGCCCTCCCCCCGCTGGGGGAGGTGAGTCCGGCTCCTCCCTCCAGCAGGGGAGGGTGCGAGGGGAGCTGCGGCGCCGCATGGGCTAACGTGAACATAGGCTGCTGGAGCAGGGGTGTGGGGAAACCGGGTTTCCCCACGCCCCCGCCCTCAAGCAGGGGTATAGGGAAACCGGGTTTCCCCATCCCCCCGCCCGCGGGAGGGTCTGGGAGGGCTTTGCCCTCCCAGGAGAACCCTGTTATCCCCTTGCGGATGCGGGCCGGAGGCCCGCGCACCCGGGCCCCGACCTACGGGAGGGTCTGGGAGGGCGCAGCCCTCCCAGGAACAACCTGTTTTCATCCCGTCGGTGTGCGGCGCAGCCGCATGGACGGCTGAGGTGAACGTATTGGCTCTCGTAGCCTATGTTATGGTCTTTGAATAAATAATCCGGTATAGCCCGCGCAGGCGGGCTTCGCCTTGCCTGGCCGAGGGCTTTAGCCCGACGGCTAGCGCGGGATAGCGGATTAATTTCTCAAAGACCATTCCATCAGGCCCCATTGGCGGGGCGCACAACGCCCGATGCAAACGGCCTGGGCGCGGGCGGCCTGCCCTCGTCACGGCTCCGCGGGCAAGCTGCCCGCGCTCCCAGTTCACATCAGCCGTCCATGCGGCTCCGCCGCACACGAAGAGCACGAAAATTAGGTTGTTCCTGGGAGGGCAAAGCCCTCCCAAACCCTCCCACGGGGTGGGGGCGTGGGGAAACCCGGTTTCCCCATTCCCCTGCGGGGCGGGGCGTGGGGAAACCCGGTTTCCCCATTCCCCTCTTCGAGAGCCTATGTTCACATCAGCCGTCCATGCGGCTGCGCCGCACAACGCCGCAATGAACATACGTTTGTTCCTGGGAGGGCTGCGCCCTCCCAAACCCTCCCGCGGGTGGGGGCATGGGGAAACCGGGTTTCCCCATGCCCCTGCGGGGCGGGGGCGTGGGGGAACCCCGGTTACCCACCCCCCAC
>Ga0272446_1005530_pt1 | contig 13866 bp, 10 predicted proteins | sample YNPCB0061_FD_194587 | JGI IMG/M metagenome (GOLD analysis project Ga0272446, IMG submission 194587) | Hot spring microbial mat communities from Yellowstone National Park, WY, United States - YNP-CB-006-1 | ecosystem: Environmental > Aquatic > Thermal springs > Hot (42-90C) > Sediment | place...
GTAGAAGGCATTAACAATGCTATTAAGACCCTCAAAAGGGTTGCTTATGGGTTTAGGAATTTTGACCATTTCAGAAACAGAATTTTAGTTTCTTTTCTATAATCGCTAAAATGTCGGAAGAACCATAATTTTTTACAATTACCCACTGGTTGTCAAGTACCTGATGTAGGTTCTAATCCAATAACAGGTGGTAGTATTGATTACAAATGTACAATAAGAGTAAGATCTACATCTACAAAATGCGGAAAATATTATGATAAAATTTATAATTTTCCTACCATTACTGGTGGCAATCCACCTCTTGAGCCACCTTATATGGTGCGGACTTTGAGAGATGAGTTCGTAACAGTAAGGGTAACATTTTTTGAGTCCTGCAATCAGTGTGTACCGTTGGGTTTAACTATGAGTTCTGGTAAAAAAATTTATGAAGGGGAGGTTCAAGTTTCAAACAGAACAGACTATACTAATGTGCCATTAAGATATACAGGAACTTTAAGTTGCGAATAATTCAAAAAATTTCCAAAATTTAAACTGTATTAAATATGAAAAGAATATCTATTTTCACCTTTTTAACATCAATATTCATAATTTTGGTGTTGGCGGCTTGTGAGCGTAAAGTTGAGGTTAGCCCCGATAAAAACACAGAGCCACAAAAAAATTTGCGAACAAGCACAGATATTCTCTTATACTATTATCAGATGCTTGGGGAGTTTGAGAAATGTGATGCGTATGCTTACATGATGAATTTTAATACACTGCCCTCGCAAAATTCAACTGATTATGAGGTATCCATTCTTTCTCAGTTTTTTAGAGATAGAGCTAAAATGCTTGGAGATAGTAATTATGATGCTTTTTCAGTAAATAATGTATCTATTCCGAAAGATGGTGTAGGTAGTTTCTTTACTCGAAATGTAACTTTTAATAATTTGTACGGAAAAAACATCAATCTGAAATTTTCAAAGGGACAAGCTCAGACAGAAATAAAAAATCTGTATCTTCCTAAAAAGTTGAATGTAAGTATCACTCCTGACATGGGAGGGAATAATTACCAGATAAAAGAGGGTACGGTATTTGAATGGAATGCAGACGAATTGAATGAAAAAGGTGTAGTCATAAAAATTGAATATAATCCAGTTTTTAACACCTCTCAAATTTCACAGAATTATCCAGAACCTATTGTTAAATTTGTTGGAGTACCAGACAATGGCAGTTATACGCTTACAGGACAAGATATTAGCGGTTTGCCTTCAAAAGCTTATGTTAATATTTCTGTAATGAGAGGGCTTGTACAACTGAATATGTTTGAAAATAACAATAAATCCTTTATCACTATTGCCTACCACGAAATATCGGCAGTTGGTTACGTAAAATAACGTGAATTATAAGGCTATTTTCTTGATTTACAATATTTTATCTTGCTATATTTTTCAAAAATTACAGTAGTGCAAAGTAAATTTGTACTTTTTTTTACCCCCCCTTAGTCCCCTCCTTAGCGTTTCGGCTTCGCTCAACGACCTAAGGAGGGGAAACCTTAACCACCTGATCAATTATTTTAAATATTTTCAAAACCAAAAAATGATTTATTTATGAAAAATATTAAATTTGTTTTTTCGTTTTTTCTGTTATTTCTTATCTCCTGTAACAGAGAGTTCGTACAGATAGAACAACCCGATAACCAAGTTGTGAGCCGTAAAGCAACTGATATTCTTTTGGGCTACTATAATTTTATTCAGCAACAGCACAAGAATGTAATTTCTGTACAAAGTTATACAACACTACCAGCTCAAAATACAAGCGAGCGATTAGCTCTTGCTCAAGCTGTATTTAAAAATGATAATGGAATAGCAACAAAAAGTTTTGAGGAAGTAAAAATAGATAATCTATCTTTACCTTTTCAGAATGATGGGGACACATTTGTTAGTGAAGATTACTCTCAAATAAAGTCTTTTTATGGAAAACAGACTCAGTTTTCAATGAAAAATTCCTCTAATCAAATATTAAGTACTAACATTTATATTCCAATGGAGATTAAGCTAACAAGTGGATTTAGCCCAAACAATGCTGTGATTTTAAAGAATGGTCAGACCATAACTTGGAATTCAGACTCCCAAAATACAAAAGGAGTAGTGATTGTTATTGAGTATGACCCCGATTTAAATACTAACCAAAATATTGTAAGCAATTATCCAAATTATATTAGCAAAGTTATTGGACTTGAGGATAATGGCTCATATACCTTCAAAGAACAAGATTTATCTTCTTTTCCAGTTGGTGCATCTGTTCGTTTTACCATTGGAAGAGCAGGCTTTTCATTATTTCAACCAGCAAATAGTCAAGAAACATATTCATTGTGTGGTTATAGCATTTTACAAGGAAAAGGTATCGTAAGTAATTAAAAGAAATTATTGAACTGATTTATCAGTAAAATTTGATAAAAGTTCAGTATTTTTTCGAGTGGTTTTGTTTATGTTAATTTATTTATCGCTGTTTCTGTGGCTCTTCTTGCAGGCTTTGGCTTGGCACGTAGAGCCACTTTTTAGTTTGGTGGCTTTTGTGCCTTTGCTTTGGCTTTTGAAAAGTAATAATCGCCTCAAAGTTTTTTGGGCGTATTTTTTTATTCTCACTTGGCATTTCGTAGTTGTATCTTGGCTGTTTCAATTAGACTGGCTCAAAGGGCTTATTGCGGTTCTATTCAATAGTTTGGTTCTTTTTTCACCAATTTATTTAAACACTAAAATTTTTTCACATTTCATATTTTGGTTTCGCTCAATGAGCCGAAAGCGGATTTTTTCCTACTCTATCTTCATAATTCTTTGGCTAACAATGGAGTACCTGCATCACCATTGGTTTATGAGTTTTCCTTGGCTCACTTTGGGCAATGTTTTTGGGGCTTCGCCTATTTGGGTGCAATGGTATGCCTACACGGGTGTTTTAGGTGGTAGTTTGTGGGTTTGGGTAGTAAATATAGCTTTGTATCATTGTTTGTCTCAACCTGAGTTTATCAAAAATTACATTTTTGCAGGTATTATTATTTTTCTGCCAATGGGTTTAAGTATTTTCCTTTACACTCTACCCGAAAAAAGTACTAAAAGTATGGAAGTCGCTTTTATGCAAAGCAACATAGCTTATGCCGAAAATGATAGCTACAAAATGGAACAACTTAGCCAAGCCTTATCAGGCAAAATTAGCCACCAAACAAGCTATCTCTTGCTTCCTGAAACTTTTTTTGCTTCGCCCCTTTGGGAAAACCAAATTAAAGAAACTGTTTTGTATCTCAAACTTCAGAATTTACTGCTTCAATATCCAAATCTTAGTATTATTTTTGGGGCAACGCTCAAAAAACCAAGTCCAAGTAGCACCAAATACCAAGAAATAGGTATTTTCTACGAAAAATACAATGTAGCTATCCAAATGGATACTTCAGGGAAATTGAAAATTAAGGAAAAGTCTGTTTTTGTGCCGATAGAAGAATTTATACCAAGTTTTCTGCAAGATTTGCCTTTTAGCTCTGATTTTTTGAGCAAGCCCTCAAAAAATAATTCTCATAGCTTCAATAACAAAAATCAGAAGGTTTTTGTAGGAATTTGTTACGAGATGGTCAATAGTTTTTTTGTAAAAAAAGAAGTTCAAAAATCGGATAAAGCCCTGCTGATGCTATCGAGTGAGGAATTTCTTAAAAATTCTCAAATTGCTATGCAGCAATATGCTAATATTTGCAGACTTAGAAGCATAGAAAACAAAGCCCCCTTGATAAAATCATCTTCTAAGGGTATTGCTTTTGCCTGCAATACAAAAGGCGATTTTATCTGCAAACTCTACCCTTGCGATAATCCCATTGAAGTACAAGTTTTCAGTTTTTATCCCCAAAATAGGTAAATCTTACATAAAAATAAACCTTTATACAATAAGTGCCACTTTGTTGCGTTTTCAGTAACGACAAAACAACAAAACAATATGCTCAAAAAAGAACTTCACTTAGTTTTTGCCTTTCTGATAGGCTTTTCTGGCTCTTATGGGCAATCTGACTACAAAAACTACTCGGCTCTTAGCAATGCACTCCGTCAAATCAACAACAATTACAAAAGCCTTAGTACCCTCAGAAGCATAGGCAAAAGCGTACAAGGACGTGATATTTGGCTACTTACCCTCACCAAAGGTGGCAAACCCGAAGAAAAACCCGCTATGCTGATAACCGCAGGAATTGATGCTCATCATTTGGCAGGAGTTGAAAGTAGTATCCAGATTGCTGAAAAAATCTTGCAAAATGCCTCCAAAGATAGCATTAGCAAGGTTTTGGAAACTAAAACTATTTACATTGTTCCTTGTGTCAATCCTGATGCCTATGAGCAGGCATTTGCTAAAATCAAATACGAAAGAAATCTGAATGCCTCTAATACGGATAACGACCGCGATGGCAAACTCAACGAAGATGGCTTTGAAGACCTCAACAACGACGGACTCATCACCCTTGTACGCATTGAAGACCCCACAGGTAATTTTACAAACCACAAAGACGATGCCCGCATACTCGTAAAACCCGATGCCACCAAAGGCGAAACAGGAAAATATATCATCATTTCCGAAGGCACTGATAACGACAAAGACGGACAATTTAACGAAGATGGCGAAGGAGGCATAAATCTGAACAAAAACTTCACACACGGCTATCCATTTTTTACAGATGGAGCAGGCGAGTTTGCCGTTTCCGAACCCGAAAACAGAGCCTTGCTCGATTTTATGTATGATGCCAAAAATATTTATGCAGTCTTTCAACTTGGTTTAGCCAACAACCTCACCGAACCCAATAAGTACGACAAGCAAAAAGCAACCCAAAAAATTGTCGCAGGTTGGCAAGAAAAAGATGTTGCTATCAACGAACAAGTATCTAAACTCTACACAAAAGCAGGTATCAAAGATTTACCGAGTATGCCTGCGGGTGGTGGTAATTTTACAAATTGGGCTTACTATCACTACGGAAGATTTAGTTTTGCTACGCCTGTTTGGACTATCCCCAAAGATACGGCTAAAAAAAATCAAACTGATAATGATGATGTTCGTTTTTTGCGTTGGGCAGAGGCAAACAAAATTCCGAATGTATTTGTAGAGTGGAAACCTATCACGCACCCCGATTTTCCTAACAAAAAAGCTGAAGTAGGAGGGATTGTACCTTTTGCGAAACTCAATCCGCCTACCTCATTTTTACAAAATGCTATCCAAAAACATAGTCAATTCTTTTTGGATTTTGCCTTTTTGATGCCCTCTATTCAGATTACGAATGTGCGTACAGAGGCAGTTTCGGGTGGGCTTACTCGTATTACGGTTGATATTCACAACAAAGGATATTTTCCTACACACAGTGAAATGGGAGAACGTACTCGACACGTAGATAAACTCAAAATAGAGCTGGTTCATAGCAAAAGTCAAAGTATTCTTGCTGGGAAACGCATAGAAGTTGTCAGACGAGCTATGGCTGGAGGCGAAAAAATGGAAGTTTCTTGGCTGGTGGCTGGCTCTGGAAGTCTGCAAGTACAAGTAGGTGCTGGCACTGTTGGCAAAGAGTCTGTCAGTATAAATTTGAAGTAAAATGAAAATACAATGATACAAGTATCAAAGGATACGCTTTGGAAAGGCATTATAGAAGATTTATTTGATGATTTTTTGATGTATTTTTACCCCGATTGGGTTAAGCAATACATAGACCTTAGCCGCAAGCCACAATTTATGGACAAAGAACTGGCAAAGATTTACCCCGAAGGAGCAAAAAAGAGATATGCAGATAAATTGGTGAAAGTCTTTACCAAGACAGGGCAAGAACACTGGATACTCATACATATAGAAGTACAAGGCTACGAAGACGAAAGTTTTGCCGAAAGAATGTTTACGTATTTCTATCGCATCAGAGACCGCTATCAGAAAGATGTTACAGCTCTTGCTATTCTGACAGATAGCAACCCAAACTATCAGCCCAACAAGTATGTGTATCAGTTTCATCGGACAAAAAATACCTACGAGTTTGATACTTTCAAAATCTTCAATAAAACTGAACAGGAACTAAATTTGCCTAATAATCCTTTTTCTATTGTGATGCTTACTGCCCGAAGAGCATTGGAAAAGAAACTCAATCAAGATGACCAAAGTATTTTTTCTTGGAAAAAGGAATTAGTATTGGCACTTAAAGAAGCAAACTATATCACCACAAAAATCAGAAAAATCTTAGATTTTATTCAGATATATGTGAGTTTTGATAGCAAGGAAATTTACGAAAATTTTGTTAATTTTACAGACCAAACTTTTAAAACTCGTAAAAATATGGGTATCAGAGAAGCTATACTAAACGAAGTAAAAGAGCAAGGCTTTGATGAAGGTATCAGAGAAGGCATTGAAAAGGGTATCAAAGAAGGTATCAAAGAAGGTATCAAATTAAGCGTGAAAGCAATGCTTCAAAAAGGAAAATTCAGCTTGCAAGAAATCGCTGAAACCCTTAATGTAGAGTTAGATTTTGTAAAACAAGTCCAGCAAGATACTTTAAACTCGTAAAAATATGGGTATCAGAGAAGCTATACTAAACGAAGTAAAAGAGCAAGGCTTTGGAGAAGGCATTGAAAAGGGTATCAAAGAAGGCATTGAAAAGGGTATCAAAGAAGGCATTGAAAAGGGTATCAAAGAAGGTATTGAAAAGGGTATCAAAGAAGGTATCAAATTAAGCGTGAAAGCAATGCTTCAAAAAGGAAAATTCAGCTTGCAAGAAATCGCTGAAACCCTTAATGTAGATGTAGATTTTGTAAAGCAAGTTCAAAATGATTTAGCATAAAACTATCAAACTTCAAAACAACAACCTAAATGAACAAATACATTTTTATTGCTTTGACTTTTTTTCCTTTGGCAATTTTTTCCCAAAAGAAAGAAGAACTCGGACTACGAGCCCTAGGCACACCTCACAACCCCAAAGTGCAGATAGCTTGGAATAGGTATTACAATTATACCGAAGTTACCGACATCTGCCGCCGCATACAAAAAGCCTATCCGAACCTTGTAAAAATGGAAAGTATCGGTAAATCTTTTCAAGGAAGAGATATTTGGGCTTTGACCATCACCGATGGCGGAAAACCCGAAAATAAACCTGCTTTCTACATCGATGGTAACATTCATTCCAACGAAATACAAGGTACTGAAATCGCACTCTACACCGCTTGGTACTTGACCGAAAACCACAAAGACGTAAAATTTATTCAAGACCTGCTCAAAGAAAAAACTTTCTACATACTGCCCACCATCAATCCCGATGGGCGTGATGATTTTCTCAAAAATCTTAACAATGCCAACACACCCCGCTCAGGACTAATTCCCGTAGATGATGACGGCGACGGCTTACTCGATGAAGATGATTTCGACGACCTCAACGGCGATGGCGAAATTACCCTTATGCGTAGGAAAAGCCCCACAGGCAGATATATCCCGCACCCCGAAGACCCCCGACAAATGATTTTAGCCAAACCCGGCGAAGCAGGCGAATATGAACTTTTAGGATACGAAGGTTTAGACAACGACGGCGACGGCTTCGTAAATGAAGACCGAAAAGGTTATTATGACCCCAATCGCGATTGGGGCTGGAATTGGCAACCCGACTACATTCAGCCCGGTGCCAACAAATACCCCTTCTCACTGCCCGAGTCCAGAGCAATTATGGAATTTATTATGGCTCGTCCTAATATTGCAGGTTCGCAACATTACCATAATTATAGCGGAATGTTTTTGCGAGGACCCGGCTCCGAAGAAGACCAATTTGTTTTCTCGCCTTCCGACATTGCCGTTTATGATGTACTCGGCAAAACAGGCGAAAAAATGATCCCTGGTTACAAATATTTGGTTACTTACAAAGATTTGTACAGCGTCTATGGCGGACTTTCCGACTGGATGCACGCAGGCAGAGGCGTAACGGCTTTCGTCAATGAACTGATGACCTCGTATCTGCTTTTTGATAAACAACCTGCTCCCGGCATCGGCAGATTTGATAATAATGAATTTTATGAATTTGATAAACTCTTGCTCTTTGGCGATGCCTTCGTAGAATGGAAACCCTACAAACACCCTAACTATGGAGATATTGAAATCGGTGGTTTCAAGAAAAATTACGTACGTAATCACCCCGGTTTTCTCTTGGAACAAGATGCCCATAGAAATATGGCTTTTACGCTGTTTCACGCCTATCATACACCTAAATTAGAAGTCGTTGAGGTAAAAAGTAAAGCCTTGGGAAATGGCTTTACGCAAATTACGGCAACCATCGCCAATACTCGTCTTATTCCTACGCACCTAAGCCACGACGTAAAATATAAAATCAATCCACCCAATTACATTACGCTTAAAAACGAAAATGTAATAGCAGGTTTGCTAATGGAAAATGCCGATTTTAATATCGGAAAAGAACAAAAAGGAAACTCACCCGCCACAATTGAAGTAAATAATATCGCAGGAATGAGTAGCGTGAAAGTACGTTGGATTGTAAGAGGCTCGCCTAAAAACTACAATATTGAATTGAAAAGTGCCAAAGGCGGACTAAGCACCCACACAGGAAATATCAAAAGCGAATAAAAATTCTAAAAGACGTACCAAATACGTCTTTTTTTGTTGTTTGCACCTTTTATACTTGCCAAGAAAAGAAAACGCAAAAACTTTTTTTTTCAGCATTTTTCTGCTAACTTTCGGATATTCAAACAAAACTAAATTTTATGAAAAAATTTATTTCCCTTGCTTGCATTTTGCTTCTGGCGAGCTTTCTACACGCACAAGTTTTGGATAGGCTTAAAAATAAAGGAAAAGACAGGTTAGACCAAAAAGCCAAAGACATAGTACAAAATCAGAAAAATAAATACCTTGAAAAACTGCGTAAGCAAAGAGCCGAAATGGACTCTTCGAATTTTACCTGTGCCATCGCCGTAACCGATAACACAGGATTTTATGAAGAAGAACAAAAAGGAAAAAAATTTCTTAATAGTTTAGGACAAGACTTTCTTGCCGACGGCAAAATCAATCTCAACGCCAGCACTAAATTAGCCGATAACGCCACCGACCCCTACGAAAGAGCCATAACCGCAATGGAATGGGGCGAAACAATGATGGCTATGAATAAATACAAAGCCGCCGAGAATAGCTTTTTAAGTTCAGAAAAAGATTTTATTGCCTCTAACAGAACCAAAAATATTTATTACGCCAAATTACTCACCGATTTGGGCTTGCTGTATTCGGCTCTGGGAAATTTTGAAAAAGCCAATCAATATTTAGACCAGTGTTTAGAACTTCGTAAAGAAATTGTTGGTGAAGCCACTACCGATTATGCCGTTTCGCTCAACAATAAAGCTATTGTTCAAAACCAAACAGGAGCCTTTACCGATGCCCAACAAACCATCAACAGAGCTATACAAATCGCAGAAAACAGCAACGCTGAAAAAAGTTTGCTCGCTATTATGTACAACAACAAAGCCTTTTTACAACAAACCATAGGACAAAACAATAAAGCCCTAGAACTTTATGACCTTGCCCTTAAAATGCTTGATGACGAAAAAGGACAAAAAAGCAATACTTACCAACGTGTTGCCATCAATAAAGCCTTAGTCCTGCAAGACTTAGGCAAAAGAGAAGAAGCCATAACAATCTGCGAGAAAGCCATTAAAATCAAAAAAAATAGATTTGGTACAGCCAGCCCCGACTATGCCCATACCCTCAATCTGGCAGCCTCTTTGTATATGCAACTGAGCGAATACAAAAAAGTAGAAAGCTATTTGCAAGAAGCATTAGGTATTTACAACAAAAAGTTTGGCGAAAATCACCCTTCCACAGCCAAGGTACGCAACAACTTGGGATTGTTTTATCTCAACCAAAATAATCTATCCAAAGCCGAAGAAAATCTTAGCAAATCTTTAGAAATAAGAAAACAGACACTCGGAGAAAATCACCCCGAATACAACGCCGCACAAGAAAATATGGCTATTTTGTATTGGCAACAAGGTAAAATCAAAGAAGCCCACGAATTGTATCGCAAAGTATTAGACAAGAACGATGAGTTTGTAGTGAAATATTTTCCCGCTATGAGCGAAGCCGAAAAAGACCAATACTGGGCAAAAATACGTCCTACTTATATGCGTTTCTTTAATTTTGCTGTGCAAAATGGCGAAAAATTCCCTGAGTTGCTTACCGAAATGTATAATGCTCATATCTCTACCAAAGGTATTCTACTCAATGCCAACAATAAAATTAAGCAAAGAATTTTAGCCTCAAAAGACCAAACGCTTATTGCCGAATACAAGCAATGGGTTGAACTCAAAGAACAATTAGCTCGTTTCTATTCGCTTACCAAAGAAGAACTGAAAGAACAAGAAATTGATTTGCCCAAAATAGAAAAAGAAGCAAACGACTTAGAACGCAAACTTTCGCAGAAATCAGAGTTTTTCAAGCAGAAAGTTGATGATAAGATGCACTCCATCAAAGAAATAGACCACGCCTTAGATGCCAACGAAGCCGCCCTCGAAATCATTGCTTTCCAAAGATTTGATAAAAAATTCTTGAACGAAAATATGTATGTGGCTCTCGTTGCAGGCAAACACCAACACAATCACCCTAAAATGGCTATCTTGGGCAAAGGACAAGAATTTGAAGAAGATGAGCTAAGATTTTATCAAAATATGACACGCTCTCGCAAAGAAAATAAAGTTTCGTGGGAGGTATATTGGCAGAAAATAGAACCTCTATTGCAAGGGAAAAAACGTATTTTCGTCTCGCTTGATGGCATTTACAACCAAATCAGCCTCAACACACTCCGAAATCCTAATGGAAAATACGTGATAGAAGATTGGAGTTTGACCTTCGTTACTAATACGCGTTTTGTACCCGACGTAAAAGAAAGAGAGAAAAAAGTAAAAGCCAAAAACAACAAAAAAGCCTTAATAGTCGGCTTCCCCAACTACGGAAGCAAAGGAACTATCAGTCCATTGCCCGGTACCAAGAAGGAAGTAGAAAATATTATGCCTATCCTCAAAGCAATGGGATACAAAGTAGAAACCTATATGGCTGATAATGCTACCGAAACCAATGTAAAAAAAGCTGATGACAACACTCACCCCGATATTTTGCATATCGCTACACACGGCTATTTTATCAACGAAATTGAGCAAGAAACTGGCTTAGTTTTTGGTGTAGAGCCTTCCAAAGCCCGAAGCAATCCTATGTTGCGTTCTGGTTTGGTTTTTGCAGGAGCAGAAGAAACCATAGATGGAGCTAAAAATTCGAGAGATTTTCAGGAAAAAGACAATGGCTTGCTCACCGCCTACGAAGTAGCCAATATGAACCTTGATGACTCCGAACTTGCTATTCTTTCGGCTTGCGAAACAGGGCTGGGCGACATCAAAGCGGGTGAAGGCGTATATGGCTTACAAAGAGCCTTCCAGATTGCAGGGGTTGATGCCAGCGTGATGAGCCTTTGGAAAGTAAGCGATGATGCTACCCAAGAACTAATGGTACTTTTTTACAACAACCTAAAAACTATCAAAAATAAACCTGAAGCATTTAGAAAGGCACAAATTAAGCTGAAAGAAAAATACAAAGAACCTTACTACTGGGGAGCTTTTATCCTGACAGAAAATTAAGCCTGAATTTAAACGTAAAAGAAACTGATGAAAACTTTAAAAATGATATTCGTTTGTTTATTTTTGAGCAATGTACTGCTTGCTCAAAGTAAGTTTAAAAATTTACCTAAACTCTCGGAGCAGGAATTTACTTCTTTTGTAGATGAAATGCTTGTAATTGGTTGTATCAACAATAAAGAATACAAAAAACTTATTAGCCAAAGAGATAGCCTCCCTCAAAAAGACGAAATAACAAACCAGCCTTTAAGTAGTGATAGAATTTTTGCTTTTTTGGCAGTTCAGAGAGAAGCAAATGCAAAAGAGAAAGTCATTACACTCAAAAGGTGGGTAGCATCTTTTGAGAAAAAAAATCTACTTAGTGCAAAAGAAGCTAAAAGGGTGCTTTCGTTCTTAGATGCCCAAAAAGTTGCAGAAATCAATCTAAGACTTTTTTGGCTTGTTTTGGCAAATTGGGACGAATAAAAAAAGTACCACAAGATTATGCTATAAATTACTTGGCAATCATAAACAGAAAAAGTCTTATATTTGTTGTGTTATAGCTAATCAAATATCAAAAACAATGAAACTGAAAAGTCTTTTTCAAAATATTGCTGTCAGTGTTGTTTCTGGGTGCTTGGGTGCTTGGGCTTTATATGTTTTTGCCTTGCCTCAAGTGGTAGAAAAAAATATAAATGTAATTTATCAAACCCCTCTACTAAGAACAGGAGGCGATGAAAAGCCCCAAACTCTACAAATACCTACTGATTTTGTGGAAGCCTCTCGTATTGCTACGCCAAGCGTGGTGTATATCAAAAATATTTCATCAAGAAGACAATCAGTAGATTGGTTTGACTGGTATTTTGGTGGAGGTGGTCAGAGTAGCCGAATTGTTTCTTCGGGCTCGGGAGTGATTTTTTCAGCCGATGGCTACATCATCACCAACAACCACGTAATCGAAGGGGCTGAAAGTATTGAGGTAATTCACAACAAAACTACCTATAAAGCTAAAATCATTGGCAGAGACCCCTCTACCGACCTTGCCTTGCTCAAAATTGATGCACGAAATATGCCCAATATCCGTTTAGGACGCTCGAAGGACGTACAAGTAGGTGAGTGGGTATTGGCTGTGGGCAATCCTTTCAATCTTACTTCTACGGTTACGGCAGGCATTGTCAGTGCCAAAGGACGCAGTCTGCAACTGCTACGTAGCACTCGCTTTCCAATAGAATCTTTCATTCAAACCGATGCCGCTATCAACCCCGGCAATAGCGGCGGGGCATTGGTGAATATGAAAGGCGAACTTATCGGTATCAACACGGCTATTTTGTCGCAAACAGGTTCTTACACTGGCTATGGCTTTGCTGTACCCGTTGATATTGTAGCAAAAGTAGTAGGAGATTTGATACAATTTGGTGAAGTCCAAAAGGCTTTCTTGGGCGTAGAAGTAACAGACCTCAACTCCGAAAATGCCAAAGAATTTGGTATCAAAACATTAGAAGGAGTAGTAATTGAAAAAGTGATGAAAGAAGGTGTAGCTTTCGAGGCTGGCTTGAAACGCGGAGATGTAATCTTTAAAATCAATCAAGAAAAAATCGATTCCAAAGCTGATTTTGACGAAAATCTAAGCTATTTCAAACCCGGCGATGAAATCACGATTCATTATCGGAGAAATGGTAAAAATGAGCAGAAAAAAGTAAAACTCACCAATAAACAAGGCACTACCGATGCCACCAAACAAGAAACCTTCTCCTCCGAGGATTTGGGAGCAGATTTGGAGGTTTTACCCAAAGTAGAAAAAGACAAAATTGGTCTAAAAAACGGAGTACGTATTCTGAACTTGCGTAACGGATTTTTTAGAAACAACGGCTTTGAAGAAGGTTTCATCATTCTCAAAATCAATAATACCGAAGTAAGTGAGGCTCAGCAAGTAGTAGAACTTATCAACAAAGCAGGACGCAGAATAACCATCGAGGGAATAGATAGATATGGGCAATTTAGCTATTATTCCTTTTCAAGATGAAATACAGAAAAATGTTTTTGAGATACGAAAGTGTAATAAGTAGTTGAACACAATTAGACTGACATTTGTGTTTTTGTAAAAATACGAAAAACAATATTTTACCTTGCTACTAACATCTATACTCATTCAAAATTGGTTTTTGTAAAAAGTTTTGAGAAAACTTGCTTTTCTGTACGTTGAGCGTGTTCATTGAGCGTGTTCATTGAGCGAAGCCGAAATGAGCCGAAA
>Ga0272446_1005531_pt1 | contig 13862 bp, 13 predicted proteins | sample YNPCB0061_FD_194587 | JGI IMG/M metagenome (GOLD analysis project Ga0272446, IMG submission 194587) | Hot spring microbial mat communities from Yellowstone National Park, WY, United States - YNP-CB-006-1 | ecosystem: Environmental > Aquatic > Thermal springs > Hot (42-90C) > Sediment | place...
CTGAAGCCGTCAGGCCGGGTGGCGCTGGAATGGGCGCGGATGATGGAAGAGGTGGATTAGCCGATGAACGAACTCGAGCCTCAGCAAACCCCGCAGGAAGCACAGGCGGTGCAGACGCCGCCCGCCGAACCGCCCGCGGCCCCTCAGGCGGAGACGGCGCAGCCCGAAACCCCGGAGGCGGAAGCCGCGGCCCCGGCGCCGGCCGCGGCGCAGGAAGCAGCGGCTGCACCGGAACCGGCGGCCGCCGCAGCCCCGCCGGCCGAAACGGTGGCGCCCAAAGCCGCTGCGGCGCCTGCGGCCAAGCCCGCGCCGGAAACCAGAGCCGCCCGCCCGGCCCAGAAGCCGGCCCAGGCGGAACGGGCGCAGCGGCGCGCCGCGAACGAGCGCAACGACCGCGCCAGGCAGGCCCAGGGCCGCGAAGCCGCCCGCACCGAGCCGCGCCGCGGGCCCGAGGGGCCGATCGAGATCGACCTCGAGAAACTGATCGCCGACAGCCTCTACCTGGACAACCAGGCCCACGCCATCGTGGCGCGGATGCGGGACATGGACTCGGGCACGCGAAGCCAGTTGCGGCGGCTCTTCAGCGCCGTGCGGCGCGCCTGCCGCACCTCGGAAGCCGAGCGCCAGCACGCGTTCGTCATGCTGCGGGCGCGGCTGGCCTACACGATCGCGCGGCACCAGCTGCGGAGCCTCGACCCGCTCGAAAAGCTGCTGTTGCAAGTCACGCGGAAGAACGACGCCCGGGGCTACGAGCGCTTCCGGGACCTGTTCGAGGCCATCGTCGCCTACAACGAGTAAGATTGCGAGATTGCGGAGAGACGCATGAGTTCACACACCGCTTCCACCAAGCTCGGCCTCATCGGCAAGCTGCTTTTTGACGGGGAGCTGATCTGCGAGACGGGCCTGCACATCGGCGCCGGCAAAGGCTCTCTCGATCTGGGCGGCGCCGACAATCCGGTGGTCAAGGATGCCTTCGGCCGGCCCTACGTGCCAGGCAGCAGCCTCCGCGGCCGCATCCGGAGCCTGCTCGAGCAGGCCTCCGGGCGCGTCGGCCCCGAAGACCTCGTTTACCTTTCGCGGCGCCGCGGCCAGGAAGTGCGCATCCACCAGAGCGACGACCCCGGCGACGAGATCTGCCTGCTGTTCGGCCGCAACCCGGGCCGCATGGAGCGGGTGGCGGGCGAGCCGCTCGAGCCGAGCGCGGCCACGCCGGCCCGGCTGACGGCGTATGACGCGCCGCTCGACCTCGACTCGATCACCCCGCAGATGCGCGAAAACCTCGACGACGAACTCACCGAGGTCAAGAGCGAGAACGCAATCGACCGCATCACGGCGCAATCCAGCGCGCGCACGCTCGAGCGGGTCCCCGCCGGCGCGCGCTTCCGCGTGCGCTTCGTGCTCGATATTCTCTGCCCGGAGGACCGCGAGCTGGTGGCGACCTTCCTCCAGGGGCTGCGCCTGCTCGAAGACGACGCGCTCGGCGGCGGCGGCTCCCGCGGCAGCGGCCGCGTCCGCTTCGGCAACTGGAAGGTGACCTGGCGCAACCGGGACTACTACGCCGGCACGGCGTCCGAGCAGACCCTCGTCGAAAAGGCGGAGACCACTGCCGATCTACAGGCCGCCGCGGGCGCCGCATTTCTGGAACAGCTCGTCTGAGCGAGGCGTCGGAATGAACCCTGCGCTGCTCGTCCGCATCCGGCCCTCCACGCCCTGGCGCCTGGGGCCGGAGTCCGGCTCGATGGGAGAGGCTGCGGCCGTCCTGCACAGCGACACCGTGTATTCGGCGGTAACGCTGGCAATCGAGCAGCTCGGCTGGATGAGCGAGTGGCTGGAAGCCACGGCCGACCCGTCGCGCGAGCCGGTGGTCCGGTTCACCTCCGGCTTCCCCTGGCAAAGAAACCTGCTGTACGCGCCGCCGCCCAAGGGCCTGTGGCCCCCGGAAGGGATCTCGTCGAAGGCCCGCTGGAAGGGCGCGCAGCTTGTGCCCTCGCAATTGCTCGGCGCTCTGCTGCGCGGAGAGCCGCTGGAAGAGGCCGCCTGGGAGGTGGACGGCTTCAGCGGCTGCCTCATTCCCTCCTCCAGCCGCTCCGGAACCGGCCCGTTCCGCCATCTGGTGCGCTCGATGGCCGCGGTGGACCGCATGACGGGCGGCAAGGCGCTGCCCTACGTGGCCGGCTGCATCCAGTTCGCCCCGGCCTCCGGCGTGTGGTGCGCGGCGCAGTTCGCCACCCAGACCGCCTACGCGGTCTGGGCGCCGCGGATCCAGGCCGCCTTTCGCCTCCTGGGCGACAGCGGCATCGGCGGGATGCGTTCCCGCGGCTTCGGCCGCGCCCGCAGCATCGACTTCCAGGCGGGCCTGCTGCCCGACCTCCTTTTCGGCGCCAAAGGCGGCCCGCGCGCGGGCCGGGCATGGTGGCTCCTGTCGCTGATGATCCCCGCGCCCGGCGAGCCGCTCCGCTGGGACGAAGGGCACTATGAGCTGGTGAAGCGCAGCGGGCGCATTGCCAGCAGGAACGGGGGCGGGCTTCCGAAGCTCGTTTCGCGCGCGCTGGCGGAAGGCTCGGTGGTGGTGTGCGACGCTCCGCCGCGCGGGACGGTGCAGAACGTCGCGCCGCAAGAGTGCCCCCACCCGGTTTACCGGGCCGGGCACGCAGTGGCAATTCCTGTTTCGTGGCCGGGGAACGCATGACACGCTACCGCCTGACAGTGTTGACCCCGTTGCTGGCCGGCGACGGCCAGAGGCTGGCGCCGATCGATTACATGGTCTGGAAGGACCAGGTGAATGTGCTCGACCAGCGGCGCATTTTCCGCCTGCTGGCCAAGGGGCCGCGGCTCGATGCCTATCTGGGCCAGATCCGGCGCGCCGACAAGCTCGATTTCGCCTCCTGGGGCGGCTACGCCCAGAACTACGCCAGCCGGCGCATCCCATTCGAACATCCATCCTCGGCCGCGTATTACGCGCGCGCCGCCGCGGAGCATCTGTTCATCCCCACGTTCGCCGCCGCGGCTGGCGGCGGCATCTTCGTCCCGGGCAGCGCAATCAAAGGCGCCTTGCGGCGCGCCGTGCTGCTCGACATGGCCACGGAACAGCACTGGAAGCAGGCCCTGGAGGCAGTGCAGCGGGCCGAGCGGCCGCCGCGGGCCCCGGCGGCGCTGCTCGAGGAAAGCGTCTTCGGCAACCGGAACGCCGACCGGCTGCGCGGACTGATGGTGTCCGACTCCGCACCCGTGCCCCCGGGCGGCAAGACGCGCATCTACCTGCTGCGCACGGCCACGCTCGTGCCTCGGGCCGGGCGGGTGGAGCTCGGCTGGAAAATGAGTCCCCGCGGTGCAGTGGAAAGCCGCCGGCCCGGCGACTCGACGCCTCACTTCGCGGAAATGGCCATGCCGGGCGTCGTCTTTGAAGGGACTCTCGGGCTGGCGAGCGTGGCGCGGCAGGAGCGCGCCCGGCGGGCATTGCGCTGGAACCACACGATGCCGGACTGGCGGCAGGCCCTGGCGGCCGCCAACCGCGCCGCGGCGCAGCTGCTCGCCCTGCACCGCCGTTACGCCGAAGCCACCGGGCTGCGCGCCGTGGCCGAGTCAATGGCGCGGCTCGAACAACGGCTCGGGCAGATCCGGGAATCGGGCGACGCCTGCCTGCTGTGCCTCGGGTGGGGTACCGGGCTGCTTTCGAAGTCGGCCAGCCTCGACACCGGCAACGGGCCGTGGCTCCAGTTGCTCCGCCTCCTGCCCGTCTACCGGGAGCAGCTGCGCACCGGGCTGCCCTTTCCGAAGACCCGGCAAATCGTTTTTCTGAACGACCAGCCGGGGACGATGGCCGGCTGGGCCGAGCTCCGCCTGGCCGAAGAAGACGCCCGGGACTGAGTCCGGATTCGGGCGGTTTGCCGGATCCTCATGCGGGAAGGGGATTCAGCCGATCCGGAATGTTAGAATGACACCAGCACGCCGGATGCCACCCTGCGAGTTTCGACAGCCGGGGATGCAGGAGGAGCATGTATAACGCGTTTTTCGGCTTTCGCGAAAGCCCGTTCAACCTCAGCCCCGATCCTGCTTTTCTCTACCGCAGCCCCCAGCACGAAGAAGCGCTCGCCAATCTGGTTTACGGCGTCCACGGCCGCAAAGGGTTCATCGTTCTCACCGGCGAAGTCGGCACCGGCAAGACCACGCTGCTCGAATGCCTCCGGGACGAGCTGGACGCGCAGGGAATCGAGTTCGCCTATCTGTTCAATTCGCGCATCAACACGCAGCAGTTTTTCGAAATGATCGCCTATGATCTCGGGCTGCGCTGCGACCGGAAATCCAAAACGGAAGTGCTGTTCGCGCTGAACCAGATGCTGATCGAGGAGGCCAACGCCGGCCGCACCACCGTGCTGATCGTCGACGAGGCCCACAACCTCGAGTGGGAGGTCCTCGAGGAGATCCGGCTGCTCACCAACCTCGAAACCCCGAAGCTCGGCAAGCTGCTGCAAATCATCCTTTCCGGCCAGCCGGAGCTCGACCGCAAGCTGGAAGCGCCCGAGTTGCGCCAGCTCAAACAGCGCATCGTGCTGCGCTGCACCCTGCGTCCGCTGTCGCTACAGGAGACGATCGAATACATCGAGACCCGCCTGGCGCGCGCCGGAATGACCGGACAGAAGGTATTTCCGCCGGAAGTGCTTGAGGAAATCCACGTCCGCAGCCAGGGGATTCCGCGCGTGATCAATGCGCTTTGCGACAATCTTTTGCTGACCGCGTTCGCGCTGGAAGCCAAGACCACCAGCCTCGACATGCTCGACGAGGTCTGCCAGGACATGAGGCTGGAGTGGCCCGGCATGCCGCGCCGACTCCGCGCCCGAACCTCCGCCACCCAGGATCCCCCGCACATTCTCACGCCGGAAGCCTGATTTTCCGGCGCCCGGCGGCTCCAGCCGCGTCCCTCCGTCATCGGACCCAAGCGATCCCCGCGCGTCCGCCCGACGCTTGCCGGCGCGGTAGCCCCGCAGCCAAGCCAGCGGAATGACAGCCGAATTCCTCGCGGCTGCAAGGCCGATTCCCGTTCCTTTCGGCGCCAATTCTGGGGGAAAGCCTTAAGTCAAATCGGTGTTAATACTTAGGCCCGGCCATCGGAAATATCCTAGCCCTGCGTTGGGACCCTAGGGATTAGCCTCAGGTGTAGATCTTAGGTTCGGCTGAGGGGAAGGCTTGTCCTTCTTCCGGACGCCGGGCCTCTCGGAAGGTGCATTGTGATGAGGACACCGATCTTGTTGGTTGCCCTTGTTTGTGTTGTCGCGGGGATGGTGGCTTCGGCTGCCGTGCTCCCGGCCGACAACATCGTGGCCATTTCGTCTGACCGGGCCATCCGGCCGATCCCGCCCCCGGACCCGCTGGGCTTCGACCGGGCCATCCGGCCGATCCCACCCCCGGACCCGCTGGGCTTCGACCGGTCGATCCGGCCGATCCCGCCTCCGGACCCGCTGGGCTTCGACCGGTCGATCCGGCCGATCCCGCCTCCGGACCCGCTGGGCTTCGACCGGTCGATCCGGCCGATCCCGCCTCCGGACCCGCTGGGCTTCGACCGGGCCATCCGGCCGATCCCGCCTCCGGATCCGCTGGGTTTCGACTAGGCCCTGAAGGTCAGGGAGCGGTTCGCCTCGGCCGGCTCGCTCGGCAGGGGTGAATTGATACCTGGGTTGAGTATTGCAAGGGCCCGGAAGCCGCACGGCTTTCCGGGCTTCTTGTTTTTCGGCTCGCCGGCCTGTCGCGGAGTGCTCCGCGTTCGGGGCAAGGCCATTCCCTGGCGCGGTCTGTTCTTTCTGCTCACCGGGCTGCTGCGAGGCGTTTCGCGACTCCATCGTTGTGCGTGGCGCGTGGCTTCTGGCAAAGACTCCGCCTCGTTGGCACAGTTCCCCGCGCAATGGATGGGTTCACGAATCCCTCAATGTATGGGCTTTCGCCAGGCCGTAAAAGAGTTGAGCCCAAAGGCGCAATTGATGGATCCACGGGCCCCTTGGCTGCATATGGGGCGTTATCGAACTCTGGATGCGCCCGTCGCCGGCCACGCCGAGGCTCTCCCCGCATGTGGAGCGTTATCGAAGTCCGGACGCCACCGCGATGTCAGGGAGCGATGAGGATGATGCGCCAGCATATGGGGCGTTATTGAAGTCCGGATGCGCCCGGCACCGGCCACGCCGAGGCTCTCCGTGCATATGGAGCGTGATTCCAGGCTACCGTCTGCTCCGGCTCAAGCCGTTCTCCGTTTTGGCCTGCACCAGGATCGGCCCGGGCACAGCTGTGTCCCGGCGGCGCCCCGCGCGAGGTGATTTCCCCGCAATTTCAGCCCGCGAACAACACCCTCTCGGCTGCGGCGCGGCCGGAGGTTTTTTTCGAATCAGGCCGGGCAGACGAGTGGTGAGGCCAAGGACTCTTTGGTATATTGGGAACAGTACGGCGCTATCGTCTAAGGGTTAGGACGGAGCCCTCTCAAGGCTCAAATACGGGTTCGAATCCCGTTAGCGCTACCACCTATCCTCCTTATATTCCAATAACTTACAAGATTTCAACGGCACCCCGTGCAGCCATATGCAGCCATCCGCGGGGCCTCACACGGTCTCTTCTGGCTGCAAGCCCGCTATTCTTGACCCGAAGACCGCATCCCATTTCTGGGCTGCCGCCAGTTCATCGGAAAGCATCGCATGACTGTAGATGTTCGCCGTTACCCATGTCGAGGAGTGTCCGAGACGCTTCGACACCGTGGGCAGAGGGACACCTGCCGAGAGCAACTGGCTGCCGTGCGTATGGCGGAGCGTGTGAAGCCCGACACCCTTCAGGCCTGCCTCCCGCGCGATCAGGCACGCCTTGGCGGTGACCGAATCGGGCTTTAGGTAATCACCGTTCGGGGCGCAGAAAACAAGATCGAGGTCGGAACGGTACTCAGTCCCGAAGAACTGCCGATTCTCCTCTTGCTCTACCTGCAGTTGCTCCAACATGCTGACGACGGATTTGGGTACCGGTACGATCCGTGACAAGCCGGTCTTGGTGGGCTTGAGCCGTAGGCCCTTGCGAGTCTGCTCCAGGGACTTCGTTATCCGGACCAGACCGCGTCTCATATCAATGTCGGACCAACGCAACGCGAGCATTTCGCCACGCCTGGCCCCGGTGGATGCGGCAAACACAAGAATCGGGTATAGCCACTTTGCACGGGCCTTCGCCGTTTCAAGGAAGCAGTAAAGCTGATCCGCGTCGAGTGCCCCTTTCTCGTGATGCTCGGGGCGGGGAATTTGCACGCCTGCCATTGGTGAGGTACGGATGAGCTTCCATCGGACCGCTGTGCCCAAAGCGACCGAAAGCAGGCCCGCGATATGCCGCACAGTTTTCGCTGAGAGCGGTCTCGCCTTGCCTGTTTTTCTGTCACGCCCGCCAGCATCCTTGAGATGGTTCAGAAGCCGCTCGATCTGCAGCGGCGTAATTTCGGCCAACGGCAAGTGGCCGATGTGTGGAAGCAAGTAGGTCGCGAGCTGGCGATAGCGCTCGATGGTCTTCGGGGCGCAGTGCCTGGATGCGTGGTTCTCGAACCAGTCATTCAGGAAAGCGCCGAACGTGTGGGGATCCGGCTTCACAAGCGTCCCGGCATCTCTTTCGACCAGCAGTCGCCGCAGTTCTCGCTCGGCATCAGCCTTGCGTGGAAACCCGCTGCGGAAAAGCCGGACGCGCTTGCCTTCCACCGAGCGCCCAACCTCCACTTGAAGACACCACGTGACTTTACCTGAGGGGAGCAGCCGCTTGAACACCGATCCTTTCACGATTTCCTCCGCAGTCTCAAAATCGCCTCCAAGTCGCGTAGTGCCGCTTCCACGCGTCCTCGGGCAGAATCATCTTTGCCGTAGAACAACACCGCCAAAGCGTCGCTGACGATTTTCACATACTCGGCCTGTACACCTTGCCAGCTGACCAGAAGCAGGGCACGGGACTCACTCCGACTTTGGGGGTCATTCTGTTCGAAGACGGGTTGTTCGAATCGCACGACGAAGAGCTGCTGGTTCGCGAGCCGGAGCCCATCTAGCAGCAGTGTGGTGAAGTAGCTGGTCAGATCGTGCAAATCAGCCTGGGCCGCAAGCGCGGCGAAAACAGCGAGGGGGCCTGGCTCCGGATCGCGCTGCCCGGCCTCGTATCGCCGGATGGCCCGTTCGGTGACGCCAGCCTTCTCCGCCAGCTCGCGTTGCGTCAGACGGAGTGATGACCGCAGTCTGCGGATGGCATTAACGACACGCATAAAAACCTCTTGACAGGACCACTGGCCCTGTGCCATATTACATACAGGACCACTGGTCCTAGCGGAGCATAGCACTATGGAGCATCGGAAATCAAGGGGCAAGGCTGAGGTAGAACCCGCAGTGCTGGACGTTCGAGGCTTACGCGAGTTCCTTGGCCGGACGGTTGGACTTAGTACGCTTTACAAGGCGATCCGCGAAGGGAAAATTCCCCATCGCCGTCTTGGCGCCCGAATTCTCGTTTCCAGACGCCAATTGCTGGCCTGGTTAGAGAGTGAGGAACCAGCCCATGGTGAGTAAAGCAAAGGCAAAGTTACTACCTCGGAAAGATCGGAGATGATCTGCAATTGTTCTACGCTGACAACAGCTTTAGACCTGCCGGGATTAGCCTGGCAGGATCACAACCCAGCTACAACCGCAGCTAGTGATTTCGAAGGCATCAACTTCGTCGAAGATGCCCCGGCCCACTCCTGGTTGACCCAGAACTTCGATCCTATCTCGAGGTCCCACAAGGGGCTTCCAACATCTTTTCGCGCACATTGCTCGACTGAGCACGGAGACACCACGGTTGGCTGGTGGAGGCACTGTCAGAAATTCGACCAGCCTATCGCCCAAGGTGGGTTGACATTCCCTGAGAATGACCCACGCAATGAAGAACTGCTGGGTCATAACGACGTCGCCCAGACTTTGGGGCCTCGATCAGGGACGACGGATGTCATGGCTGGTGGGAAGAGGCAGGGGATGTGCGTTCGAGCACCTGAGAGTCTGCATCCGCGGGTAGGCATGGCCAATGTTGTGGACGGCAACGACCGCACCGATTCTAACGCGATAGTGTCACCAAGCATTTACATGGTTGGTCGAGGTTACGTCCTGGAAATGCTTGCAGACCTGCTGATGGCACCGGGCAGTGTTACCACCGCCCCGGGTTGGGAAAGCCGGCCGTGTTCAAGGCTCCTGGAGTCGATCTCTTGCAGGAAGCCTTATCGACGGCTCTCGTCGCGCCCGGATCACGCACGAGCCGAGAGCAGCGACAGAGGAACCCGTGCTCCAAGCTTTGACAGCCAAGGAAGGAGGCTAAGTGATGAAGGACTCTAACCACATCCCACGCTGGGTGACTGCCAAAGAATACGCGAAAATCACAGGGCTTTCAACTCAGGTGCTAAACAATTGGCGCTATGAGGATCGAAAGAACGGTCGCAGCGAGCCCCGGCCCGGTTATCCGATCTACAGGCGCTTTGGGAACTGCGTTCGTTACTTCGTCGAACCAGAGTTGCTGTGTCCGGCACTGAAGACGGGTCATTCGGAGGGTGCCGCTGTCGTCAGAAGAAAGGACGGAGGGGGCACCGAACCACCATGCCCGACCTTATAGAGGGAGCACAAGTGTCGACATCGATGAGGCAGTTGAAGGCGATGAGAGGCATCTCAGGTGATCGATCCAAGTCTGAGGGCTTCGCAGCGAGTTTTGCGGCATTACGCGGGTTCTCTTGCCCTGAATCCCTCAGCGCCCGGACATCAGAGATGCCAGGGACGGCGAGTTTTCAAGCAGCCGAGCGAGCCTTGCTTCTGCAGCGCTTCGCCTGCTGGTGTCCACTCACGTGCCGGCTCGCCCTTTGGGAGAGATTCCCGCTTTTGGGTTTGCTGGCCAATCAGCCTTTCGACTTTCTCGGAAGGAAGAGAACCAGTGCGCGCGACTTGAGTTGGCGACGCAAAAATGCCCCGCCCGGAGGCAGGGCTTTAGGAGCGAAACATGAACCACAGTCTTCCACATCAGCATATCACCGTTGCACGGCAGCCGACTCAGTCTGGGTTGCCCCGTTGCTCTGAGGATTGCCGGCGGCTTCCAACCAGCCGAGGAGGGTCAAGGGCATGCCGTTGAGTCTGAATCCGGGCACGTTCTCTGTTGTCGACGCCTACGAGCAGGAACAAGGAACCACTCAGCGCAAGAAGCCGGACATCGACGTGACCGAAATGGACCTTGTGCGACTGCGCGAGCAAGCGTGGGAGGCGTTGGTCGAGGCAAATCGTCCACCCCGCCTCTTCTGCTATGGGGACACGCTTGTGCGTGTTGTGCAGAAATCTGATGGTGCAGTCCGCCTTGAAGACCTCACGCCGGAAAGGCTCCGCTACGAGCTCGCCGACGCAGCGAATTGGCTTCGCCGAAACAAAGCTGTGCCACCCCCCAGAGAGGTAGTGCAAGATCTTTTGGCCGATCCTCAGCCACCACTACCCATCCTCACCCGCTTAACGACTGTGCCAATGTTCCTGCCGGATGGGCGACTGCACAAGGGAGGATATGACTCACCGAGCGGCGTTTTGTGCCTTCCGTGCAGGGATCTGGAACACATTGACGTGCCCGAGAATCCGTCCGCCGACGAAGTGGCAGCCAACGTGAAAGATGTCCTTGACTTCATATTGGGTGATTTCCCCTTTGTTAGCGACGCAGACAGGGCCCACGCGCTCGCGTTGTTTCTTGAACCATTTGTCGCCCTATTGAAAGACGGGCCGTCACCCATGTACGTAGTCAGCAAGCCCGCGCCGGGTACCGGCGGAACGCTATTGGTTCATGTTCTGCTCTTTCCGGCTCTTGGGCAATGGCCGACCGCAGTAGCCGCCCCTGCCGATCAAGCTGAGTGGCGGAGGGAAATTTTCGCCGAGCTGAGAGGTGGGGCGACGTATGTTTTTCTTGACAACGTAACCCTCCTCAACAGCCCGACTCTCGCGTCTACACTTACGGGTGAAACCTCGAGACAGCGTCTCGTGGGCACGTCGACAGCCGCGACGGTGGAAAACAAGTGTTTGTGGGTAGCAGTCGGCAACAGCCCTGATCTCTCGGATGAGCTTCGGCGAAGGGCGGTTTTCATTTACCTGAACGCCGGGCAACACCCCGAATCGCGCAAAGACTTCAACATTCGTGATTTGAAAAGCATGGTCCGAGATTTGCGCTGGTTTCTGGTTGGGGCCGCGCTGACGATTATCCAAGCATGGATTCGGGCGGGAAAACCCCTCGCCAACGTGCATTTCGCCAGTTTCGAAAATTGGGCATGCATCATGGGCGGCATCCTTTCCGTGGCGGGGGTGAAGGGTTTTCTCGAGAAACAGACCTGTAACCAGGAACAGGCCCGCTGCACTTCGCTCGTCCAATTTCTGGAGCGCTGGTACGAGAAGTTTGCTGACCAGCCTGTAGGCATAGAAGAACTGAAGACTCTAGGCTACAACCCATTCAATCACGGGTTGGACAATGGACACGGCGTGGCTATCAAGTTTGGCAAGCATCTGTCTTCTCTGGCGGGAAAGCAGTTCGGGTGCTATCGAATCGAACAAGCCGGATCCAAACAACGGGCCAAGCAGTACCGCCTGGTTCGAGAAGATCCGGCTTCCACTGAGTCTTCCTCCGATGCGGTCTTGCCAAGCGGCGCTGACTCTTCATCGCATTCGTGCCTGTAGGCTTGCTGTGAAATCGGGCCAGCCTCGGTCGACATACCTCGTCCATTTGGACTTGCTCCCAGTTTTGAGACAAGCGGTTAAGACTCAAAATCCATTGAACGGAGAATTGAGTCATGAGCCTTTCACTGAGGCAGTTCACCAAGGAGTTCAAGCTGGCCGCGGTGCGGCGACTGGAGCAAGGAGCTTCCATCGCTGAGGTGGCGCGGGCGCTGGAGGTGAGTCCCAACGTGCTGCACCGCTGGCGACGGGAGTTCCGGCAAGGGCCGGGCAACGCCTTCCCGGGCAACGGGAAGCAGCGCTGGAGCGAGGGCCGCATCGCCGAACTCGAGCGCAAAATCGGCCAGCAGGCGCTGGAGATCGATTTTTGAAGGGGTGCTTGCAGCGCATCGACGAGCAGCGGATGCTGCAGGCATTGACTGGAAATCCGCCGTCCACCGGAAGGTCGAAGAAGAAGTGAAGGCCGGCCGGGGTTTGACGATCAAGCGCATGGTGGAGCTGGGCCGGGTCAGCCGGTCCGGCTTCTACCGCTTCGATGCTGGCCACGCGCCCGGCCCGGATGCTGACATGGATCTGCGCGACGCGATCCAGCGCGTCGCTCTGGAGTGGCCCAGCTACGGCCGGCCGCGCATCACCAAAGAGCTCCGCCGGCGCGGCTCGACAGTGAATCCCAAACGGATCTACCGCCTGATGCGGGAGGACAACCTGCTGTGCGTGCGCAAGAGGAAATTCGTCGTCACGACCGACTCCAACCGCACCCGCAAGGTCTACCCGAACCTGGCGCGCCAGATGGCGCTGACCGGCGTCGATCAGCTCTGGGTGGCCGACATCACCTACATCCGGCTCCAGCACGAGTTCGTTTATCTGGCCGTGATTCTCGACGCCTGCTCGCGCCGTGTGATCGGCTGGGCGCTGGACCGCACGCTGGAAGACGATTTGGCGCTGGCGGCGCTGCGCATGGCGCTGGCGCGCCGGACCATTCAGCCGGCGCTGGTCCATCATTCCGACCATAGATCGCAGTACGCCAGCAATGACTACACCGGCCTGCTGAAAGACCACGGCATCGACATCAGCATGTCGCGGAAGGCCAACCCGTGGGACAACGCGGCTTGCGAGTCGTTCATGAAGACGCTGAATTACGAGGAAGTGCTGCGAAATGAGTATCCCGATCTGAACGAGGCGCTGACGTCGATCCCGGACTTCCTTGAGAAGGTCTACAACGAGCGGCGCCTGCACTCGGCGCTGGGCTACGTGCCGCCGGCCGAGTTCGAGGCCAGCCTGGCGGCGCGCACCGGCAATGACGGCGCTTCGCGGCGGCTCTCTTTATGAGTTTTCAAAGGCATCGGGAAATCTATCCATCCGATGGAGGCGCCCGCGTTGAGGCCGGCGCCTCCACTCATCGTCTGGATGAGTTTCCGGCTGGCTATTCCTTGGCGGGTTGGTCTCCACGAGAGCCCGCCTCCGCTTCGTCAGCCGGGCCCCTGTATGCGATACAGTCATCTTGCCGGTCAAGGAGATTTCAGCGGACGGCGAACAGTGTCTTAACTGGTTGTCTCAGGCGAGGGGGCAAGCGCAATTGTGTTCAACAGCAGCTCTTCGCGACTCCAAACATGGTGTTGCCGAGTGCCGCGTTCGAGCTGTTACTGCCTGTTCCGAAAGCAGTTGTACTTTTTGAAGATTTGCGCCGTACTTGGGCATGGCCCGCCGTGACGCCCGTGCTTTGGATCACAAGACGCTGGAGGAAATGCGCATTCGCGCCGTCGAAGCCGTGCAGAGCGGACAGCGCGTGGAGGTGGTTGCCGAGGCGATGGGGCTGAGCCGCTCGACGGTGTTCGGCTGGATGGCGCGCTATCGGGCCGGCGGTTGGGACGCGCTGAAGGCCAAGCCCGTGCCGGGGCGGCCGGCCAAGATTACGGCATCGCAGATGGAGTGGATTTACCGCACGATCGCGGGCAAGACGCCGCAGCAATACCGCTTCGAATTCGCGCTGTGGACGCTGGATCTGGTGCGGTGGCTGATCGGGGAGCGTTTTGGGATCCGGCTGAGCAAGACCAGCACGTGGCGCCTGATGAAGCAGATGGGGTTGAGCGCCCAGCGGCCGCTGTGGCGGGCGCTGGAGCAGGACGCCGAGGCGGTGGAGCGGTGGAAGCGCGAGCAGTATCCCGGGATTCA
>Ga0272446_1005532_pt1 | contig 13861 bp, 5 predicted proteins | sample YNPCB0061_FD_194587 | JGI IMG/M metagenome (GOLD analysis project Ga0272446, IMG submission 194587) | Hot spring microbial mat communities from Yellowstone National Park, WY, United States - YNP-CB-006-1 | ecosystem: Environmental > Aquatic > Thermal springs > Hot (42-90C) > Sediment | place...
AGCCAGCCCACGCGGATCGACGGTGCGACACTGCGTCTGCACGACCACGCCATTGGGCAGGTTGCGATCTGCCATGCGCAGGATGCGATCCTGCCCGAAGGTGAAAAAGTCGGTGCGATCGACCCGGCCCAGCAGGAAGCATTCTAGCTGCGGCGGGGTCGGCACCAGCGTACCGAGTTGGCCGGTGATCTTGAACGAGTGCGACTCGCTAGCCGCGTAGAGCGGCTGCTGTTCGTAGGTGTGCCGCGTGTACATCCAGTTGCTGCGAGGGTCTTTGTCCAGCAGCGTGATGGCGGTGGTGGGGGTCGCCTCGTGCCAGGTGAGGCCGTCGAAGCGGTCGTAGGCACGCACGCGGATATGCAGCGGGGTGACGCCCTGCACCTCGAATAGCGCGCGGGCGGCACGGTCGGTGGGCCGGCGTTGTTCGCGCGGACTTTTGCGCGCGGTCGTGAACTCGCGGTTGGGACGCAGGTTGTCCGCGGGGTCTTTCTCACGCTCCAGCAGCTTCGTCTTCGGATCCAGCGCGATGGCCCGCTCCTGGTCTTTGGGTTTGATCGGCTCGCCGTAGCGGTCGTTAATAATGTCGTAGAGGCTGGGCAAGGGCGAATCGAGGAAGGTATCGGTCTGGGTCATGCCGGTGCTGAAGGGGTTGTTGCCCTTGACCTCGTCGTCGCCGTCGTTGACCCCGCCGCGGGCGTAGGGGTCGTAGTCGCCGGTGCCCCCGGAGGTCGGCAGCAACTCCGCCAGCGTGCGTACCGCCGTCTTGGGGCCGAAGGCCAATAGCCCCGCCAGACAGGCTACGATCAGCAGGGCGATCAGCGCCGCTGCCCACGGCAAGCGTTCCTTGCCGGGTTGGACGTGGACCTCGACCGCGTAGTCGGAGCTAACGAAAAAGTTGCGCAGCCCGATCCAGTAGACCAGCATCAGCCAAACACTGCCGACGGCGGTATACATGCCCAGCACCACCAACACCGCCGGGTGATCGGTCATGGCGGCGGCGAAGAGCATCAGGAACAGGCTGGTGACGCAGGCCGCCCGCAGGCAGAGCAGATACCCCGCCGCCGCCGCCAGCCCCAGCCCCAGGTTGCGTAGACCCATAACCATCTGCAATTCCAGCGGGTAGCCGTCGCCGGTCCAATATCGCCGCAGCGGCTCGACCAGAAACGGCGCGACGAACAAGCCCAGCAGTGCCAGCCCGACCCACACCGGCGGCTTGCGTCGTGAGTCGGGCGGGACCGGCAATAGCGCCGCGACTACCGCCGCCCCCAGCACCCACACCGCCGCTTGCCCCAGACTCAGCAGGATCGGTCGGGTGTCCACGGCGGCAATCTCGGTGGCGGCGGCTGCCAGCGCTAGCAAGCCGAAGGTCAATCGCCGGACCATGCGTGATAATTCAGGAACCATGCAACGCTTCGCTCCAGGCACCTCGGAGTTGACTGGGGACTTGGTCAGCCGATTCGATCACCAGCCAGGGCCGCATCGGCAAATGGAGTAACTCACCGACGCGGGACCGGCCATCGCCCGTCGCCGCAGCCGCCGCCACGCCCGCTCCCGCTTGCGTGCCCACGCCTCCGCCAAAGCCCTCGGCCCGCAGGATCAGCCAGCGTTGGGCCGGGTCGGGGGCCAACCCCGTGAACGTAGCCGCGGCCCGATCGGTGGTGATGATGATCTGCAAGCCCTCGCGGAACGAGCGACACTCGGGCCGGTTCAGCAAGTCAGCCAGACTTGGTTGGTCGGGGTGGTCGGGGTGGTCGGGGTGGTCGCGGTGAGGGGGGGCGTGGGCCAAGCCGGACGCGGTCGGTGGCACCTGGGCCAGGATGTCCATGATCCGTTGCAGTTGGCTCAGTCCCGACGCGGCGGGCACGACCCAGCGGCCGCAGACTAGCCCAATCTGCGCGCCCTCCTCCAGCCAGCCTTTGGCCAGGCTCGCCGCCACGCGGATGGCCCACTCGCGGCTGCTGTCGCGGCCCGTGCCCTGGTGCGAGTTGCTTGCCACATCCAGCACCAGTTGCATCACCGGCCGCGAGTTGGTTTGCAATTCGCAGACGATCAGCCGGTCGTGCCGGGCGGATTGCCCCCAGTGAATCCGCCGGGGCGAGTCCCCCCGACGATAAGGCCGCACCCCCAGCACATCCCCGTTGCTGCCGACTTTGTTCCGCGAGACGCTGCCCTCGGCAAGCCGCTCCCCGCCCGTAGGCGGGACCGGCCCGACCGGCACCGTCAGCGGCCAGACTAGCAGCCGCCCTTCGACATGGAGCGTGCGGGAGTATTCGCGGATGCCGAAGGGGAAGCCGGTGGTCAGCAACACCGGCGCATCGGGGTAGACGCCCCGACACCCCGGCACAAACGACCAACTGCAACGGATGCTGCGTCGCCGAGGTGCGGAGGCGATCCCCGCCACCGGAGGCACGGACGGAGGCAGCCCGCGCGTCTCGATGGGGCGGGTCGCCGGGTCGGGCAAGGGCACGGGACCGAACCCGTGGCGAACCGCCAACCCCCAGGCCGACCACGGCCAGCGGTTGCGCACATGCAGACTGACGGTGACCGGCTCGCCCTCGACCACCCGAGCGCGGTCGAACGCCAGCGTACCACTTAGCCCCCGCAGCGTCAGCCACGGCCAAGCCAACCCCAGCAGGATCACCACCAGCAAGCCGCCGGCCAACGCAAAACCCTGGGGATGCAGAAACAGACCGCACAATAGCGAGGCCAACGCCGCCAACGTCAGCACGCCCAATGGGTTGTAGATCAGCCGACGGACCTTGGCGCTGAACTCAGGAAAAACATCGTAGCTGGTCAGTGCCGCCAAGCGGCTACGCAGACTGGCCATCGTCCCTGCCCCTCGCAGTTGCTAGAGTTCTCGCCGACGAGGCATCTGTATATTTTTGTAATACTCCTTTGCCCGAAGGCAAGCCCTTTTGCCGCCCAGCGCTCCATTCCCCGCACTGGGCCGATTTGCCGCATTCCGCTCACCAGCCCGGCTTAACGGCGAGTTTGGATCAGACCGATTTTGCTGGAGTTGGCGGCCCGCGTCGGCCGATGATTCCTTTAACACGTCCGCAACGACTCAAGGAGGAGAGCCGATGAGCGAATTACGCTCATTGATGGAACAGATCACCGCCCTCAGACAACGGTTGATGCAACTGCAAGCGGAAGCGGGCAAGACCGACTCGACCCCCAGTCTGACCGCGCTACTTGCCGAGACGGTTGGGTCAGCCTCTCCTTCATCGGGTGAATCCGTCGGCCCGACGCAACGCACGCAAGCTCTGGTCGATCACGCTATCGGCCGCCTGGCCGACTCGCTCTCGGCGGTGGAAGGGTCGTTGCCCACCGCGCTGACTAGCCGGGTGCGTGCCTTGCTGGAGCGGGGACGCCAGATCGTCGCGTTGCTGCGGGCGATGGCCGACAGCCCCGAACTGTCCGCGACCTACACCACCCCCGCTCCGGGAGTGGCCGAATCGAGCGAGGACGAACTCGACCCGCTCGCCGCCGCATTCCGTGAGACGGCGGCGATGACCGAGACGTGCCTGCGGCTGGTGCAGGCATTCCCGAACTCACCGACGGCCCAATTACGCCTGGCCGACGGGTTGGAGTGTATCATCGACTTAATCGAGCAGCGGGTCGCCGGGTTGGCCCATGCGTTGCGTCTGCGTCGCGTGCAAACCGACCGAGTCGGCCTGCTGGCGACGCAGTTGGCCAACCTCGACCAGGGCCGCAGCGTGGACGTGGTCGCGTTGCAGGCGTTGGCTGAGCAGATCTGGCAAGACACGCTCAACGATGCCCCGCTGCGCTTGCTGCACACCCGGCCCGAGTCGGCCGACGTGGACCAGCCCGCCCCCGCGCGGTTTATCGCCTGCCGGGCGTTGACCGTCGCCCAACTGGTGGCGACGCTATCGCGGCAAGACATTCAATTGCAGCAAATCGTCGCCGATGCCATCCTCGCGGCATTACTGCACGACGTGGGACTGATGCGGGTGCCGTTGAGCGTGTTGGCGGCCAGCGGCCCGCTCGATGCGAACGGTCGCATCGCCCTGGAGGCACACCCACGCACCGGAGCGCAACTGATTAGCGAACACTTGCCGAGTCTGGCCCGGCTGGCCACGCCGATTCTCTGCCACCACGAACGCCCGGACGGCAGCGGCTACCCGTCTGGGTTGCGCAGTTCGCAGTTGCCCTTGCTGGCACGCATGCTGGCGGTGGCAGACTGCTATACCGATTTGGTCACGCCCACGCCGCACCGCCCCGGCTGCGACCCACGCACGGCCCTGACCGATACTCTGCTGCTGGCCGAGCGCGGGCAACTCGACCCGAATCTGGCCGAGCGGTTGCTGGGCTTGTCGTTCTATCCGGTCGGCTCGGTCGTCGAGTTGTCCGACGGCCAGATCGGCCAGGTCGTGACGGCTCGTGTCGATAAGCACGACCTGAACTCACCGAGTCGGCCAGTGGTGTCGATTCTCATGAATGAGCGGGGCGAGTTGGTGCATACGCCGGTCTTCATTGATCTGCTCAACGCACACGGCCTGTCCATACGCCGGGTCTTGCCAGCCGGTCATCGCCGCCGCTTCCTGGGCCGGCGCTACCCCCACTTGGCCGTCTGAGGGATCATTCACGCTCTGGCGGTTCGCTCACGACTGATCGCGCAGCGGCCAGAGCCGCTCGAAGTGAATCCGCTCCAGCGGGTGCAAATCGTGCTGGGACAAGCCGAGTTGACTGGCCCGCTCCAGGGCTTGGCGGGTGGCCGCCCGCTCGCGGCGGGCGAACTGCACTCGCGCCAGATGGAAGTATCGTACCGCGCTGGGTTGCTCGGCGATGGCCCGCTCCAGGTCGCTCACCGCCGCTTCCAGTCGTCCCGCTTCGAGATGGATCAAGCCGCGGGTTTCGAGCAACGCCGGCAACTCGCCGTGGCTGGCAATCGCCCGATGGATCAGCGGCAGTGCCTCGGAGTGGCGACCTCGCAGCGCCAGTTCGGTTGCCCAATGGTTCAGCGCCGCGAGGTTGTGCGGGTCACGCAGCAGCACGCGGTGGTAGAGTTGTTGGGACTGGTCGTAGCGTCCGCGCAGGCTTTGCAGGTCAGCCAGCCCCACCAGCAACGGCAAACTCTGCGGGTGTTGGTGCAGCCAGCCCTCCAGCCAGCGCTGCCCCCGGTCGAGGTGCTGGCTGGTCGCCTCGGGATGGCTCAGAACCGACAAGACCGCCCTCACCGCTGCCTCGGCCGCTGCCGGGTTGTCCAGGCGGTCGCATAAATCCAGCGCCTCGGCCACGCCGCCCCGCTTGCCGATCTGGATGGCCAGGGCGATCAAGCGTTGCACCGTGTGACCGCGTTCGTACCAGCGCCGCAGGATGGTTTCGCTGGCGGTGGCTTGCCCCATCTGATCGAGCAACCCGGCCACTTGCCGCCCGATACGTTCATCGTTGGTAGCACGGTCGAACTCGATGAGCAACTGCTTGGCCAGTTCGGGTTGTCGTTGCTGCAGCAGCAGACGGGCTTTGAGTGCGACGGTGGGCCAAGCCTGCGGCTGCGTCCGTTCGAGCCGTTCTAGCCACCGGGCGGCCTCGTCGGTCTGGCCGCGCTCGATCAGGGCCCCGATATAATGGGCCAAGTGATCGGGCGACACCATCGGCTCGGCCGTCAGCAATTCCAAAAATTGCTCGCGGGCCTTGGGCCAATCGCCGCTCGACTCGTACAACCGAGCCAGCAAGAATCGCTCCTGCGCGCCAACCGGAGCCTGCGCGATAGTCTGCTGGAGCAAGTGGATGGCCTGTTCGCGGGTCTGGGGCTGCGCTGCCAGGATGGCGGCCTTGACTCGATGATCCTCGGGGTGATCGGGCTGAACGAGCAGGTTGCGATGAATCAAGCGGATAGCTTCCTGGAGGCGGGCGGGGGTCAGCGTCTGGACGCAGACCAAGGCAAGCTGGCGTCGCCCCCAGCACGCTAACTCGGCTTGCTCGCTCGCAGCGAGGGTGCGCAACAGCGGCTCGGCCTGGTGCGGCTGAGCGTGTCGTAAGTAAAACTCGGCCAACGCCTGAAGCGGCTCGTGCCGCGTCGGGTTGGCGACCACCATAGCCCGGAAGGCTTTCTCCGCGACTTCGATTTGCCCCAGCGCCTCGTAGCCGTGTGCCTGCACCAGATGGACTTGCTCAGCCGGCAGACTCTGATCGGCCTGGCGGAGTTGGGCCAGGGCGGCGGCGGGTTGACCGCTGCGGACCAGGAACAGGGTGCGTTGCAAATGGGCGAGCGGATCGCGCGGAGCCAGCGCGAGTGCCCGGCAAAATGCCCGATCCGCCTCCGCTAGCCGCCCCGTCGCGGCATACACTTGCCCCAGCCAAACGTGGTCGTGGGGGTTGGTCGAGTGCGGGGGCACCATCTGCGCCGCCAGCGCCAAGACCGACTCGGCCGGGGCGCGGCATAGGAGGGCCGTCTCGACCGTCAGCCGGTCTAGTTCCGCAGGCAAGCTGCACTCCTCACGCAGGCCGACCAGCAGGGCGTGCGCCTCGTCGTAGCGGTGGAGTTGTTGCAACAGACCCACTACTTGCCGGATGACTTGCGGGTCGCGCTCGCCGCATTCGAGCGCGCGCTGGTAATGCTGCGTGGCCTCGGTCAGGCGGCCTTGGCGTAGGGCTATGCTGGCCTCCACGAGTGCGAGCGGCACCCAGCGCGGCCGGACTTGCCGGGCTTTCTCCGCCAGGGTGCGTGCCAGCTTGAGCTGCTCGTGGTCGCCGTCGTTGGCGAACCGGGCGATTTCCGCCGCCCGCGCGTACAGCGACAACGGGCCGTCCTCGCCCTCGATCCGCCTGATCGCCGCCACACTCGCACGGACTCGTTGCCGGTCGCCAGTCTGTAATCCTAAACGCAGCATTAAATGCTGCGTTTGCAGATGGTTTGGCTGCAACGTCAGCAGCGCTTCGCCCAGCGATTGTACCTGGGCGATTGCATCGAGACGAAGAAAATAAGGGATCAGCCCTGAGAGTAAACGGATTTGCTCGTCGCGCGGAAACTGGTCATACCCCTGAGCGAGTTCGATCAGTTCAATGAGCCGTTCGCGCGGCGATTGCGACTGGATTAAGGCAGCTCGCATCAAGCGAAGATCGACGCTGTCTCCCAATTTACCCTGAAGATCAGCGACCATCTTTAATGCTAGTTTCCAGTCACCTTGACGGGCAGTGAGCGCAGCCAAAATTAAGTGAGGCTCAATTGCCTTGGGATGGGCGGTAATAATCCGATGAAGTGTCTGTTGAGCCTGATTCAACTGTCCGCGGAGAGCGTGGGCCTGAACGCGGAGCAACGCCGCATCTAAAGATTGCCCCAATGGCTCAGGGGTATCGTCGAGTAAGCGTAAGGCCTCGGTTAAGTCCGCCAATCGCTCAGGATTCCATACCACCCGTTGAATCAATAAGCGAGCAGCAAGCAACCGAACTGTGGGCGTCGATTGAGCGATATTCAAGTACAGCCCCAGCGCTTCATCGTAGCGGCCAAGCTCGCTCAAGGTGCGTGCTAGCCCCAATTGCGCTTGCACACAGCGAGAATCCATCCTCAAGATGCGCTCGTAGGTGGTGCGCTGACCGTCTAAATTGCCTTGCTGGCTGTAGCAGTAGGCCAGGTTAAGACCAGATTGAATGGCTAGATCACTACCAGCCGGTAAGCGATTCAAGAGATATTCAAACTGGGTTCGTGCCTGGCCATAGTGCCCAGCAATTAAGTCGATTCGCGCGTTGAGATACTGAGGCCAATGATGGTCGGCTTGAAGGGGGGTACATGCAGCCAACAGTTCGCGTGCTGTGGAGGCATCGCCGAGATCCAACAGCAACTCGATAGTGGCCCAGCGCTCTTCGCTGGTGTTGATGAGCGGCAGGGCGGCGCGCACATGTCGGCCCGCCAGAACTACTTGACCCGCTTGTAGTTCGAGCCGGGCCAGCGCGTGGAAAAGCGCTAGCGATGGGCCGAAGGCCGACATGGCCTCTTGTAAAATGCAGCGCGACTCGTCAAGCCGCGCTTGCTGACGGTAAGCATCGGCCAACGCAAGGTACAGGTCTAACGATTTCGTTAATAGTTGGTCCCGTGCAAATGCCAAATCGGCCAGTGCTGCATCAACTAAACCACGACGCATGCAATACCGCGCACGCAGGATATACGCTTGGGCGTTGGCGAGGTTGGCCTGTACCATCGCGTTGAGGATCGCGGCAGCCTGGGTGGGCTGTTGCAGATGATACGCATAAATCATGGCCACGCGGTTGAAGCAAGTTAAATCATCGGGCCTTAACTGGGTTAAGACCTCACCATGACGCACCGCTTCGGCATACTGACCCTGTCGCTCGGCGCACTGCATCAATAATTCAACGATCTCCGCATCGCTAGGCTCGAGCGATTGAGCCTGCTGGGCATACTGACTTGCAACAGTATCTTGCCCGAACTGATGCGCCAAGAAGGCCAACTCTCGGAGTAGTCGGCCCTTGGGTTTAATAAGATGGTGTAGACTTCGTTTGAGCAGGGAGAGACAGTGAGCTTTCTCAGATGGGGTTAAGGATAATTCACGAACAGCCTGGATGTACCAGAGGCAGGTTTCTTCGGAATATATTCCCAGGCTAAGCAACTGCTCAAGATTCGATTTCGTTTGAGCGTATTGCCCGGTGGCCAAGGCCATCTGTGCTTGTTTAACCAACCGCTGCACACCGCGAGTCAACTGATAGCCGTGAAGCAAATGTATGCTTAAAGCCGCTATGAACCCCAACCCGATCAGCAATGCAATGGCCGATTTATTCACTCGCCTACGCATCTTCTTCGCTGCCTCGTGTACTGACACGTCAATTGACAAAATAGGACTATTTAGTCTGGTGTCTTTTCACTGGTTGCGAAGCAAAGAATAATCGTTGAAGCGGGCTTAAACCACAAAAAAACGAATGGTTTAAGATTGCGATTATCGGTAGCCTCTGATGCAGTGCTACCATTAAGCCTGAGCATAACCATTCAGTCTGAACCGATCAATACCGATTCTTCACCAGCCTGCCCGAACACACCTGGCTTGACAACGACCGCAGCCTGCCCGAACACACCTGGCTTGACAACGACCGCTAATTCCCGCCTAATAGCCCCCTGTCGCGGTCAGTCGCAGGAACTGTCTAGGAGGGGCCATGCTCTACGATTCACCACACGTTCGCCTCGATCGAGAGGGCCAAGTTGCCCGGCTGTGGCTGAGGCTGTCGGCTGACTATCCGGGTCTGTTGACGGCGGCAGCGTTGGCCGAGCTGGACGAGGCGTTGGCGGTGGTCGAGCGGTCGCCGGGGCTAGGCTGTCTGATCGTGCGTAATGCCCGGCCTGGCCAATGGATCGCGGGACTGGCCGCAGCGGAACTGACCGACTCGGTCCACCGACTATTGCTCGCGCAACGCGGGCAGCGCGTCTGTCGCCGACTAAGCGAGTTGGCCGCCACCATTCCGACGCTGGCGGTAATCGAGGGGCCGTGCCTGGATGTGGGGCTGGAAATCGCCCTGGCGTGTTCGCTACGCTTGGCCGTGGTCGGCCCGCGCGTCCGCCTGGGCATGCCCGGCACGCGCCTGGGCATCACCCCATTTTGCGGGGGCACCGCTCGGCTGGTCGCGAGGGTGGGGCTTCGGCGTGCCTGGTCGATGCTGGCAGAGGGACAGACCTTGACCCCGGTTCAGGCCCAGCGCGTGGGGCTGGTTGATCGCGTGGCCGTGCCGCTTCGCCTGGAGATTGACCTGTGGCAGATGAGCGAACGGATGCTGGCCCAGGGTCCGGGCGGGCGGCGTCGGGGGTTCTGGGGCTGGTTCGACGGGCTGACGCTGACGGCTACCCCGCTCGCCCAGCATCCCTCGCCGCGCGTGGCTCGGCTTGGCCGGATTGTGGGGGTGCTGGTGCGCGATGGGGTGGCTGCGGCGGAGGCGGCCGAGCGGCATGCTTTCACCGAGTTCGCCAGTTACGACCCATGCGCTACTAGACTGGATTCAACCGCGACCGCGGGATTATCAGCAGCGACAGCAGCGACCGCGAGGTTATCAGCAGTTGGTCAACTCGCCACGCCGCCAGCGGGGCGAGCGGCTGGGGTGGGTGAAGCGCGGGTGAGTGCGCTGGCCTGCCACTATCCGGGTTTGGCGTTACCTCGGCGGGTGGTCGTGGTTGGCGGGGGCGAGCGTGGCTTGGCGTTGACGCGGCTCGTGGCCAGCCAGGGCTACTCGGTGGCGCTGGTCGAGGCTTGCCCGTCGGCCCTGGCCGCGGCCCGCACTCGCCTCGACACGCAACTAGCCCAGGCGGTGCGTGATGGTGAGTTGCACCCGACGCAGGCACGAGCCATCCGCGCGCATATCGACTGGACGAGTGGCTGGGGGTGCTTGGGTGAGGCGCAACTGGTGTGCGAGGCGGTGACGCCGGAGTTGAGCCTTCGCCGCCAGGTATTCGCGCGCCTTGCCGAGCGCTGCTTGCCCACGACGATTTGCTTGACGACCGCTATCGTCCCAGAGGTGGACCGCCTGGGGTTGCCCCCCGAACGGCTGGGGTGGACGGCAGGGTTGCTGCTCTCGCCGGCGGATGGCCAACCACTGGAGCTAAACCAATTCGCCACGACCTACGCTTCGACCGTCGAGACGGTGGCGCGCTGGTTGGCCCAGATGGGCCAGCGCGTCCAGCGCATCCAGTATTCGGCCAGCGGGGTCTGGCCGCCGGTCGTGCTGGCGTATCTGAATGAGGCGGTGCGGCTGGTCGCCGAGGGGGTGGGCATTGATGAGTTGGATGAGACGATGCAACAGCTTGGCGTGGAGGTCGGCCCGCTGGCCTGGCTGGATGCCTTGAGCTTGCGACGGGTCGCCGAGTGGGCAGAGCAATGGCGAGCGCACCGCGGCGCGGGAGCAGCAGTGGGCGTGGAACTGGAGGAATGCTTCGCGGCTTGGCCGACCCTGCGCTTCTACGAGTCGGTGGGGAGTCGGCGGCGCTCGTGCGAGTCGGCCCGGCAACAGGTCTGGCATCTGTGCGGGCGAAGTGTCTGCGGGCAGTATGCGAGTGTGGCGGAGGTGCCCGAGCGGCTGTTGTTGCTGGTCGTCAACCTGGCGGCGGCGCAACTAGGGCACGGGGAGGCGACCGACCCGGCCAGCATCGACGCCATCCTGATGCGCTTGCCGGTCTGGCCCAGCGCGCGGATGGGGCCGTTGCGCTGGGCGGAGCGAATCGGCTTAGCTGAGATCGTCGCGCGATTGCAGCGGCTAGCTCAGCGTTGCGGGGCGCGGTATACGCCGAGTCTGGAGCTGGTGCGGCGAGCCGATGCCGCCGAGCCGTTCTTCGATACCCCGCAGTCGCCAGCGGCTGATCCGGTCAACCATCGCCTCGTCCAGCCGGTGCCCCCGGTCAAATTTTGCGCGCAGCTATTTGCTTTGCCGGTCGGCCAGCCATAAGATATTCGAGGAGACACCAAACAACTCGTACTCCAACCCAGATTAGTACAGGCGGTGCATGCGGCTTACCGGTCAGATGGTCGCGTTGTTGAAATCGGCCGTCAATCTCTGTCAAAACTTACCAGCCGATGCTATCTTGCTCCTGGCCGAAACCTCGCTCGATTGGCCAAGCGTCCAACAGCATCTAGGTGAGTTCCATCGTGTTTTCGTAGCGGTGCAAAGCCGCAACCTGGCTCAACGCCTCCGCAACTACCCCGACTTGAGCCTCATCGAATTGGAGCCGGTGCCTACCCCGGTCAGCGCGTTCATGAACCAGGCCCTGCTGAAGGCCATCGGGGTGGGTTGGCTGAAGCCCGGTGAGCATGTGGTGGTGATGTACAACGGCATCGAGATTGGCGAGGAGGATGTCTCCGATCCGATTGACACCCTCAGCGTCATTCACCTGCAAGAACATTTGGGCCGGCTGACGATCAACGACCTACGCCGCCTCAACACCTCCGTTCCAGATGAAACCTTGCGCTTGGTGATTAACTTGGCCAGCGAGATTGGCCGCGAGGGCCGCGAGGACAAACCCGTCGGTACGCTATTCGTCGTCGGAGACACCCGTAAGGTGCTGTCGCTTTCCAGGCCAATCAACTTTAACCCATTCCGCGGTTATTGTCGAGCCGAACGGGACTTGCGCGACCGCAGGGTACGCGAGCAGATCAAGGATATTGCCCAACTGGACGGGGCCATCATCATCAGCAGCGATGGCATCGCGGTGGCGGCGTGTGTCTACATTGATGTCCCGGCCGAGGGCATCCACTTGCCACGCGGGTTGGCCTCGCGGCACATCACCGCCGCAGCCGTGAGCAAACATACCAAGGCCGTGGCCATCGCCGTCAGCCAATCGACCGGCACGGTGCGCTTGTTCCACCGAGGCGAAGTCGCCTTGCACATCGAACCGCTGGCCCGTCCGCACATCTGGCAGCCGCCCCGCCCCGAAGTCTCGGAGACGGAAGAGGAAGAATGAAAGCCGGCACCGCCGCCTGGACCGGGTGGGTCCAGCGGGCGGCGGGCGGCGTGGCCTGCGGCGCGGGTGAGCCGGGGTAGTGCCTCACCGATCAGAGGATCAAGCGGGACAGCCAGAACAAGCCCCCGGCCAAGAGCATGGTCGCCGGCAAGGTCAGCACCCAGGCCAGCAGCAGGTTGCGGATGGTCTTCATCTGCACGCCCGAGCCGTTGGCGGCCATCGTGCCCGCTACGCCGCTGGACAAGACGTGCGTGGTGCTGACCGGCAAGCCGCCGACATCGGCCATCAGAATCGTACTCATCGCCACCAACTCGGCGCTGGCCCCCTGGGCGTAGGTCAGGTGCGTCTTGCCGATTTTCTCGCCGACGGTAATCACGATCCGCCGCCAGCCGACCATCGTGCCGATCCCCAGCGACAACGCCACGCCCAGCTTGACCCAGAAGGGGATGTACTCGATTGGCTTGCTGAGGTCTTTGCGCAGGGTCTGCAAAAACTTGCGGGTCTGTTCGGAGAGCCGAACCGCCCGCTCGGTCTTCTCCAGACTGGCGAAATCCTGCTGGAGCCGCAGCAGCCGGGTTCGGAACTCCAGGCGCTCTTCGCTGGTCAGTTCCTCGAAGCTGCCGATGGGTTGGCCGTCCCTGAGCAGCAACTTCTGCACAGCGGCTAGCTGCATGCGGGCCGAGGCACCAACTTGGTCGGGGTCTTCCAAGTTCGGCTCGGTCGCGCTGTTGGGCAGGGTGGCGGCGTATTGCCCTTCCTTGGCGAGGAACTCGTCGAGCTTCTGCGCCGAGGCCAGGACTTGGTGAATGTCGTCGCGGCTGGCGGCCAGATCAATGGCAAAGTAGGTCGGAATCACGCCAATCAGCACCAGCATAATCAGGCCCATGCCCTTTTGCCCGTCGTTGGAGCCGTGGGCAAAGCTGACGCCGGTGCAGGTGAAAATGAGAATGCCACGCACCCAGGTGGGCGGTGGCTTTTGGCCTTGCGGTTCCTGGTACAGTTCGGGGTTGCGGATGATGCGCTTCGCCCCCAGCAGCAACAGCCCGGCCAGCATAAAGCCGACGAGGGGGGACAGCAGCAACGCCAGCCCGACTTCCGCAGCCTTGCCCCAGTTGACCCCCTTCAGCGGCGAGCCAGTCACCAGCAAGGCGTTGGCCAACCCCGTGCCCAGGATCGAGCCGATCAGAGCATGCGAGCTGGACGCGGGCAGGCCGACGTACCAAGTGGCAAAGTTCCACACGATCGCCGAGATCAACAGCGACAGGACCATCGCCAGACCGGCGCTGGTGTCCGCTTCGATCAGCAATTCCACAGGCAAAAGGTGGACGATGGAGTAGGCAACGCCGATGCCCCCGATCATCACCCCCAGAAAGTTCCAGATACCCGACCAGACGACCGCCGTCGTGGGCCGCAGCGAGTGGGTGTAGATGACGGTGGCTACCGCATTCGCGGTGT
>Ga0272446_1005533_pt1 | contig 13859 bp, 9 predicted proteins | sample YNPCB0061_FD_194587 | JGI IMG/M metagenome (GOLD analysis project Ga0272446, IMG submission 194587) | Hot spring microbial mat communities from Yellowstone National Park, WY, United States - YNP-CB-006-1 | ecosystem: Environmental > Aquatic > Thermal springs > Hot (42-90C) > Sediment | place...
AACGGCTGCTTCGGATCGGGCTTGCGTTTCTCTTGCTTGTCTGGCTTGGTCGGATGCACGCCCACCACCGGGGGGCGATCCAGCGGGCTGGGCAAATACCAGCAGACGGCGTCCAGGAGCGGCTGAATGCCGATATGCTCGCGGCCCGAACCCACCAGCACCGGCTGAATCAAGCGCTTGATGGTCTGCTCACGCACCAACTGGCGGATCGTCTCCACCGCAATGGCCCGGCCCTCCAGGTAGGCCGAGGTAATCAAGTCTTGCTCATCGTGTTGGGTCAGGACATCAAAGAGCCTTTCCCGATAGGCTTTGACCTCCTCCTGCATCGACTCCGGGATCGGGGCCGACCGCACCGTTCGTCCGTAATCGCTCGGGTCGAAGTACAGCGCTTGTTGCTCGATCAGGTCGATCACCCCGGTGAAGGGAGTGGCCGAGTCTTTCGGCGACCCCGAGCCAATCGGGATGACCACCGGCAAGGGGTTGCCCTCGAGTCGCTCGGCGATTTCTTGCAAGACGTTGGGGAAGTTCGCACCGACCACATCCATCTTGTTGACGAAGACCAGACGCGGCACTTCGTACTTATCGGCTTGCCGCCAGACCGTTTCGGACTGAGCTTCCACCCCTTTTTGCGCGTCGAAGACGCAGATGCAGCCGTCTAGTACCCGCAAACTCCGCTCGACCTCTGCCGTGAAATCGACGTGCCCTGGCGTGTCGATCAGGTTGATCGTGTAACCACGCCAGGATAGCGGGATGCAAGCGGAGTAGATCGTGATACCGCGTTCTTGCTCCTCAACGTCGTAGTCTGTTTCGGTAGTCCCTTCGTCCACCCCGCCCAACTTGTGCTTCGCGCCGGAGTAGTACAACAGATGCTCGGAGGTCGTGGTCTTACCCGCATCGATGTGAGCGATAATTCCCAAGTTGCGCAGGCGGTGTATCTCAGTCTGCGGTGGTGCCATCGCGTCGCGCTCCTGTGAAACAGACTCTGCCGAAAGCCCAATCAAGCTCTACGCTCTACCAGCTCTGTAAATAGAACAACCCCGCTCCTGTCCACCAGAGAGGGGTCGTGTCGGGGTCGAACATCGCAACTGCGAGCGACTGGGTAACACCGGATGGTCTCACTCAGTTAGCGAAGTGAGAGAAGGCTTTGTTCGCATCCGCCATCTTGATGGTATTTTCGCGCTTGGCCATCGCCTCACCCTCGCGGCGGTAGGCGGCCATCAGTTCCAGCGCCAGCCGCTCGAACATCGGCTTGCCTTTCTTGTTCCGCGCGGCCTCGAGAATCCAGCGAATCGACAGGCTCTGCATGCGTTTGGGTTTGACGGCAATCGGCACCTGATAGTTGGCCCCGCCCACCCGCCGCGAGCGGACCTCGACGGTCGGCTTGACATGCTCGATGGCCTGCGTGAAGACATCCATCGGGTCCAGATCGGGCATGCGTTTTTGGATGTAATCCATCGCCGAATAAAAGATTCGGTAGGCCACCGACTTTTTGCCGTCGTGCATCAGGCAGTTGACAAACTTTGCGACTAGCAACGACCCATATCGTGGGTCCGGTTGCAGGCTCGATTTACTGGCAGTTGGCTTAAACCCCATGACTCACCCAAGGAATAAGGGATCGACAACGAATCATGCCCTACGAAGACCTATTAGTTGACCGAAGGGGTCGGAACCCGCTGCGGGTCATATACTGCTTCAACGGTGTGAATCGTGCCCTGTCCGTCGAAGCAAACCCGATTTAGACGCATACAAGTTGGGCAAGGCACATGGATCGTCGCAACAGTCTCGGTTAAGGTATGCTTAGACCCGGCGCAACGCAGTTTCACTCGGATTGGTTGCGAGCAACCGACACAGGTAAAGCCCAACTGGATCATCACCTCGATCATGGTGTATCCCCGTCTTGACCGTAAGCCTGTGCTGACCGTTAGATCACTTACCATCCCGCTTAGCACCGTATTTGGAGCGAGCTTGTTTGCGACCCTCGACGCCTTTCGCATCGAGGGGACCGCGGATGATGTGATACCGCACACCGGGCAAGTCGCGCACCCGCCCGCCCCGTACCAGGACAATCGAGTGTTCCTGAAGGTTGTGGCCCTCGCCGGGGATATAGGCCGTCACTTCGATGCCGTTGGAGAGCCGAACGCGGGCTACTTTGCGCAAAGCCGAGTTCGGCTTTTTCGGGGTCATCGTCTTCACTTGCAAGCACACGCCACGCTTCTGAGGGCAGCCTTGCATCGCCGGGTGCTTGGGGCGCGATTTCTGCACAACACGCGGTTGGCGTACTAGCTGGTTGATGGTCGGCATTCTTGACTGACTCCAAAATCCAAGCCGCCTGTTGGCCTTGCCAGTCGGCTTTCTCCCAAAACTGTACTGGATAGTATAGGGGCTGCCTCCCGACCGGCAAGAGTCAGGCGGCCAAAAAGTAAGTCGCGGGCCGCTATGGGGCGACCCGCGCCTGCCCGACGGACGGTTAGTTGGCCGAGCCGGCCGATTCTTCGACGATTATCGGTTGATCGCTGATCTCCTCCAGCGACCCTGCCTCCAGACGCGGACGCACTTCGCTTTCCTGGAACAGGCGGAAGCCGGTGCCCGCCGGGATCAGGTGACCGAGGATCACGTTCTCCTTCAGCCCCACCAGCAGGTCGCGTTTGCCCGCCAGCGCCGCCTCGGTCAGCACCTTGGTCGTCTCCTGGAACGAGGCGGCCGAGATGAAGCTATCTGACTGCACCGAGGCTTTGGTGATGCCCAGCAGCACGGTCGACTTGACCGCCGGGGTCGGTCGCTCCCAGGTCGGCGGCCGCTTGCCCTCGGCCCGCAACCGCTCGCATTCTTCCTCGTAGACATCGCGGCGAACGATCCGACCCACGCCAAAGTCCGAATCGCCCGGGTCTTTGATCTTGACGCACGTCTCCAGCAGGCGGCGGTTGATCTCGTCGAAGACGAACCGATCCAGTTGCGAATGCGGCAACAGTTCGGTGTCGCCCACCCGCTCGACTTTCACCTTCCGCAGCATCTGGGCGACGATGATCTCGATGTGCTTGTCGTCGATTTCGACCTTCTGAGTCAGGTAAACCGACTGCACCTCACGGACCAGATAGTCTTGGACTGCCTCGACCCCTTTGATTTCAAGAATATCGTGGGGCACCAGCGGGCCATGAACCAACGGGTCGCCGACGGTGACATAATCGCCCTCGTTGACCCTCGGCTGCTTGTTGGTAGGCACTTCGTGGCGGCGTTTCTCTTCGGGAGCGCGTTGCTCGCTCAAGACGTTGCCTTGCTCATCGACTTCGTCGATCCAGTAGATCTGCTTGCCGCGTTTGCGTTCGCCCTTGCGGACCTTGCCGCTGATCTGCGCTATCACCGCCGGGTTTTTCGGCTTGCGGGCTTCAAAAATCTCGGTCACCCGCGGTAACCCGATGGTAATGTCCTGGGTGCCGGACACCTCGCGGGTCAGCTTGGCCAAGACCGTGCCGGGTTCGACGATGGTGCCGTCACGCACTTCCAAGACCGCTTTCTCGGGAATATGATGCTCATCGATGACTTGGCCCCGCTCGTCCTCGATCTGGATCGTCGGATGCCTATCACTGCGATGCTCTGGGATCACCAACCGTTCGGTACCGGTGTTGTCCCGTTCGCGTCGCAGCGTCAAGCCCTCCTCGATATCTTTCCAACGCACCCGTCCGCCCTTCTTGGCGATAGTCGGCGTAGTGGCCGGCTCCCAGCGGCACAAGATGGTGCCCGGCGTGATAACATCGCCGGTGTTGACTAGCATCTCCGCGCCGTCGGGTACCCCGTAGCTGACCAGGACGCGGCCATCGTCGTCGAGGATCTTAATCTCCCCGTTGCGGGACAGTGCGATGCGTTTGCCCTCCTTGGTAGTCACCACTTCGATGCGTTCCAGCCGCACCTTGCCGCCCTTCCTGGACTTGTGTTCCGATTCCTCGACTGGCCCCTGAGCCGCCCCGCCGATGTGGAAGGTGCGCATCGTCAACTGCGTGCCCGGCTCGCCGATGGACTGGGCGGCGATGATACCCACCGCCATGCCTTCTTCCACCAACGCCCCAGTCGAGAGGTCCATGCCGTAGCACAGCCGACAGACCCCCAACGGGGCTTGGCAGGTCATCGGCGAACGGACCTTGACTTTGTCGAAGCCGGCTTTCTCGATGCGGTCCGCCTTCTCGGCGGTAATCATCTCGTTCTCCTGGACGATGACCTGGCCGAGGTGAACGATTGGTTCGCGGCTGACGCGGCCGCAGATGATCTCCGAGAGCGGGCGGGCGATCTCATCGCCCTTGTAGACGGCACTCTTGCTGACCCCCTGTAGCGTGCCGCAATCGTGCATGGTCACCACCACGTTCTGGGCCACGTCGGCCAGCTTGCGGGTCAAGTAGCCCGAGTCGGCGGTCTTGAGGGCCGTATCGGACAGGCCCTTGCGAGCGCCGTGGGTCGAGGAGAAGTATTCCAACACCGTCAGCCCTTCGCGGAAGTTGGACTTGATCGGCGTCTCGATAATATCCCCGGAGGGCTTGGCCATCAGCCCACGCATGCCCGCCAGTTGGCGAATCTGCTCTCGACCACCCCGCGCCCCCGAGGCCGCCATCAAGTAGATCGGGTTGAGGTAGGGCTTGCCGTCGCGGCGATCGGCTTTCAGCCCCGCCATCATGGCTTCGGCGATTTCGTCCGAGGCTTTCTTCCAGGCATTGATCGTGTTCTTGCGCAGTTCATCTGAGGTCATCGAGCCTTTGTTGTATGATGCACGCAATTTCTCGACATGTTCCTCCTGAGTCTGCACGATCTTTTTCTTCGAGACCGGCGTCGTCAGGTCGTCGGTGGCAAACGACAGCCCCGAGCGGGTCGACTCGCGGAACCCGGTGACTTTCATCCGGTCCAATAGATCAATCGTTTCCCGCCGCCCCAGCAACTGATAGCAGTCGGCGATGATGCGGCTGAGGTTCTTGTTGGACAGGGGCAAGTCGTAGAACGGCATCTTCGGGTGCAAGATCTCGTTGAACAAGACCCGGCCGACGGTGGTACGCACTAGCCCGTTAGGGTTGCGGGTTAGCTCGTCCACCTTGATCGACTTCTCCAGCTTGATCTCGCTGATCAGCCGCTTGCTCATGGGCAACCGCACCCAGATCCGCGCATGCACGCCCAGCTTACCCTGGTTGTACGCCGCCAACACCTCCGTCGGCGAGTGGAAACGCATGTCCTCGCCCGGCTCGCAGCGGTCCTCCGGCTTGCCCTCCTCGCCGCGGGCCGCCGTCAGGTAGAAGCAGCCCATCACGATGTCTTGCGACGGCGTGATGATCGGCTTGCCGTTGGCTGGGCTGAAGATGTTGTTGGTCGACATCATCAGCACCGTCGCCTCCACCTGCGCTTCGATCGACAGCGGCAGGTGAACCGCCATCTGGTCGCCGTCGAAGTCGGCGTTGAACCCCTTACACACCAGCGGGTGAATGCGGATGGCGTTGCCTTCGATCAACACCGGCTCGAACGCCTGAATGCCCATGCGGTGCAAGGTCGGGGCACGATTGAGCAAGACGGGGTGATTCTTGGTCACCTCTTCCAGAATGTCCCAGACTTGCTCATCTTTGCGTTCCAGCATCTTCTTGGCCGACTTGATGGTGTCCGCGTGACCCAGCTCCTTGAGCCGACGGATGATAAACGGCTGGAACAACTCCAGGGCGATTTTCTTGGGCAGCCCGCATTGGTGCAGTTTCAGTTCCGGGCCAACGACGATGACCGAGCGAGCGGAATAGTCTACCCGCTTGCCCAGCAAGTTCTCGCGGAAGCGTCCCTGCTTGCCCTTAATCATGTCGGTTAGGGACTTCAGCGGTCGGTTGCTCGACCCCAGCACCGGACGCTTGCACCGCCCGTTGTCGAACAGGGCATCGACCGATTGTTGCAGCATCCGCTTCTCGTTGCGGATGATGACCTCCGGGGCGTTGAGGTCTTGCAGCTTACGCAGCCGGTTGTTGCGGTTGATGATGCGTCGGTACAGATCGTTCAGGTCGCTGGTGGCGAAATTGCCGCTGTCCAACAGAACCAAGGGCCGCAAGTCGGGCGGGATGACCGGGATGCACTTCAGAACCATCCACTCGGGCCGGTTGCAGCTATCCCGCAGCGCCTCGACGATCTTCAATCGCTTGACCAGGTCTTTGATTTTCTGCCGCGAGGACTTCTCGCCGCGGGCGGTTTGCTTTTCCAAATCCTCGCGCAGCTTGCGGGACAGCTTGACCAGATCGAGCTTGCACAGCAGCTTGTAGATGGCCTCCGCGCCCATGTCCGCTTCAAAGTTCTCCGCCCCGTATTCCTCCTGGGCCTTGCGATACTCCTCCTCGGACAATAGCTGTGGCCCCAGGTCGTGGTCGGGGGCACGCAGCGGCGTGGTGCCCGGATCGATGACCACATAATCCTGGAAGTAGATGACCTTCTCCAGGGCGTTGGCCCGCATGTTCAGCAGCGTGCCCAGGCGGCTAGGCATGGCCTTGAAGAACCAAATGTGGACCACCGGGGCGGCCAGGTTAATGTGCCCCATGCGTTTGCGTCGGACCTTGGAGTGCGACACCTTCACCCCGCAACGGTCGCAGGTCATGCCCTTGTACTTCATGCCGCGGAACTTGCCGCAGGCGCACTCCCAGTCCTTCTCCGGACCGAAGATACGCTCGCAGAACAAGCCTTCCTTTTCGGGCCGATAGGTTCGGTAGTTGATGGTCTCGGGCTTTTTCACTTCGCCCATCGACCAACTGAGAATATCTTGGGGACTGGCCAAGCTAATCCGCACGGCCCCGTAGTCGTTAATGCGGTCGTAGTTGCTGTCGCCGTTGCTCATGGGTACTCCGAGGGGAAATTGAATCTCACAAAGGTCAATAACGTGGAAGAGGGGGGAAATCCCTCTTCCACCAACAACGGAGCAAGTGTGATTAGATTCGCGCCTTCTTTTCCAGTTGCATGTTCAAGCCCAGGCCGCGAATTTCGTGGGTAAGCACGTCGAAGCTAGCAGGCGTGCCCGCCTCCAGGGTGTTTTCGCCTTTGACCATCGACTCATAAATCTTGGTCCGTCCCTCCACGTCGTCGGACTTGACGGTCAACAACTCTTGCAGGATGTAGGCCGCCCCGTAGGCTTCCAACGCCCACACCTCCATCTCGCCAAAGCGTTGGCCACCGAACCGGGCTTTGCCGCCCAGCGGTTGTTGCGTGATTAACGAGTATGGCCCGGTAGCGCGGGCGTGAACTTTGTCATCGACCAGGTGATGCAGCTTGAGCATGTAGATGTAGCCAACCGTGACCGGTTGCTCAAAGCGTTCCCCGGTGCGTCCGTCATACAGATAGGTCTTGCCGCTCTCGTGCAAGCCGGCCTCACGCAGGCAGTCGCGAATCTGTTCTTCGGTCGCGCCGTCGAAGACGGGGGTAATCGCTCGGAAGTTGAGCTTGGAGGCGGCCCAGCCGAGGTGGGTCTCCAGGATTTGGCCGACGTTCATGCGGCTGGGCACGCCCAACGGGTTGAGCAGGATCTCCACCGGAGTACCGTCCGCGAGGTAAGGCATGTCCTCGACCGGCAAGATCCGCGAGATCACCCCTTTGTTCCCGTGCCGACCTGCCATTTTATCGCCGACCGATATTTGCCGTTTCGTCGCGATATACACTTTGACCATCTGCTGAACGCCATTAGGGAGTTGATCCCCGCGCGACAGCCAGTTACGCTTCCGTTCGCATTCGTCAACGTAGGTGTGAATGACCTCCATGTGCCGTTCACAAATGCTGTGAACTTGCTTGCGTACTTCCTCCGTGCGCAGGTCTAAATGCTCCACCCGGAAGGCCAGCGCTTGATCGTAAACCACCCGATCATCGCGGTCGGCAGCCAGGGCTTTCCCGGTAGTCGGGTCCTTTAACTCCTTGCGATCCACGACCTTGCTCAATTCTGCCACCATGCTCCGGAACTGGTTGGCGATTTTCTTGGTGTAGGTCGCTTCGAGGTCCTTTTGTTCCTTCTGCATCTGCTTCTTTTCATCGTCGCTCATCGCCGACAAGCGACTGAACCGCTGCGTGTTAATCACGATGCCTTCAATACCCGAAGGAACTTCCAGACTATCGTTCTTAACATCCTCACCAGCGCGACCAAAAATCGCGTGCAACAGTTTTTCTTCCGGGGTCAATTCCGAGCGCGATTTCGGTGAAACTTTACCGACCAGGATGTCCCCCGGTTTAACATAGGTGCCGATGCGGACGATCCCATTTTCGTCCAAGTTGGCCAACGCCTTCGGCGAAACATTGGGAATGTCCCGCGTGAACTCCTCTTTACCCTGCTTGGTTTCGCGAATTTCGATCTCGTATTCTTCAATGTGGATCGAAGTGTAGGTGTCACGCTTGGCCAGTTCCTCACTGATGATGATCGCATCTTCAAAGTTGTAGCCCTCCCAGGACATAAACGCCACCAGCACGTTGCGTCCTAGGGCCAGCTCACCTTGATGCGTCGCAGCACCATCAGCGATGATTTGCCCCTTCTTGACCCGCTCGCCCAGTTTGACAATCGGTTTTTGGTTGAGACAGGTCCGCTCGTTCAGCCCCACGAATTTCCGTAAATGATATTCGCGTTCATCAATCCGAATCATCGTGGCGTCAACATACGTCACCACACCATCCCGGTCGCTGCGCACAGTCATACCGGAGTGCTTGGCCACCTCGCGTTCCAAGCCCGTACCAACGATTGGCGGCTCGGTCACCAACAGCGGCACGGCTTGCCGCTGCATATTCGATCCCATCAAGGCGCGGTTGGCGTCGTCGTGTTCGAGGAAGGGAATCAATCCCGCCGAGACACCCACCATCTGCTTCGGCGAGACATCGATGTACTCGATCTGCTCGGCGGGGATCATCTCTAACTCGCCTTTGTCGCGGCCAGTAACCCGGTCATGCTTGATGCGTCGATTTTCGTCAATTTCAATATCCGCCGGTGCCAGCTTCGCGACCGCCTCATCATCCGCCCGCAGCAAGACGACATCATCGGTTAATTGGCGATTGACGACCTTCCGGTAGGGAGTGGTTAAGAATCCATACTCATCAACTTGGCTGTAAATCGACAACGACGAGATCAGACCGATATTGGTCCCTTCCGGGGTTTCAATCGGGCAAATCCGGCCATAGTGCGAGATGTGGACATCACGCACATCGTGACCAGCCCGCTTGCGGTTGAGTCCGCCCGGCCCTAGCGCGCTCAGACGCCGTTCATGCGTCAGTTGCGATAAGGGGTTGGTCTGATCCACCACCTGGGACAACTCCGAACGACCAAAGAAATAGTCGATGGCGGCCGAGACACTCTTCGGGTTGATTAAGGTGCGCGGGGTCATTTCCTGTTGATCGCGGATCGACATCCTCTCTTGTGCTGTACGCTTTAACTTAGCAAAGCCCTTGCGGAGTTCCTCAGTCGCCAGTTCATCAATCGTCCGCAATCGACGATTACCCAGATGGTCAATGTCATCAAACGACACACGAATGGTGTGTTCTTTGCCGTCCGCGTCGACGACTTTGCGTTCTTTAACGTCCGCGCGCAAATCAAGGATGTATTTAATGGCGTTGACAAAGTCGGTCGGCCGTAACCGCATTTCGGTTTCCGGCACATTCTGGTGGAACTTCCGGTTGATGCGGAACCGACCCACTCGTCCCAGGCGATAGCGGTTGGGGTCCTGGAATTTCTCCTCAAACAACTGCTTGGCCCGTGGTAGCTCCGGCGGGTTGCCCGGACGTAGCCGCTGGTAGATTCGCAGCAGCGCGTCTTCGTGCGACTTGGAATTATCTTCAGCGATGGAGGCTGAAATAATCGGGTCTTTGCATTGCACGATCGCAATCGACTCAACTTTAGTCATGAGTTGGTCGAACAACTCTTCCGTTAAGCGTGTGTTAGCTTCGGCGTAAACTTCACCAGTGTCTGGGTTGATTACATCCTCAGCGATTAAATACAACTGCTCTTTAGAAGCATCGCGCAGAGCGGTATGCTTAAAGATTCGCTCGCGTGTGGCCGACGTTAATTCTAGTCGTTCGACACCAAAAAACGTGGCTAAAATCTGCGCATCGGTCGAGTAGGCAGGATCCATGGCCCGAAGCAACGTGATCGCCGAGAACTTGCCCGATTGGTCGATCTTGACGGTCAACGTCTCTTTCTTGGAGATGACAATCTCAACCCAAGAGCCGCGCTCCGGGAGAATCCGGCACTTGCTGAACAACTTCTTCTTGTTGGATTCGTTTACACTTTCAAAGTCAATACCAGGCGAACGATGCAGTTGGCTGACGACGACCCGCTCTGCCCCGTTGATGATAAAATCGCCCCCGCCAATCATAATCGGCATCTCGCCGAGGAATACCTCCTCCTCGACGACCCCATCCTTTTTGTGCAGGCGGAGCAATACCTTGAAGGGCCGACCGTAAGTCACACGCAGTTGCCGACATTCGTCGGGGCCGTACCGCGGCTTGCCCAGTTCGTAGTGGACATATTCGAGGACGATACTTTTATCGTTGCTCTCGATGGGAAAAATCTCGCGCAGAACGGCTTCCAGCCCCGTGTTGGTGCGTTGATCGATTGGAACGCCTTCCTGCAAGAACCGCGCGTAGGACCGCAGTTGTACGTCGGTCAGCGGTGGCACATCCGCAGCATCGCCGTAGCGTCCAAAGTAACGCACGGTCTGAGGAACGAGAATTCGATTGGCCCCGACGGGCATATCCGTTGCTCCTCGAAAAATTGTAGAAATGGCAAGTTGATTGTGGTTATCCCAAGAACTTGCCAACGCTTAGAGGGACAAACAGCACAGGTGGTTTAGTCTCAGCCTTCGTAGCTGCTCGGACGCAAGAACAAGAACGCGGCTTGCCTAGGTTACAACGGATTGGAAAAACACAATAAACCAGCATAGCAAGTATTCGTGGTACTTGCTCTGCTGGTATCGGTGTGGCAGTATCAATCGTTGCAACGTATTTCTTGGCAGGCCGAGAAATATTTCTAGCATACACCTATAGTACGCAGCCCCCCGACGTTTGTCGAGGGGTTATCGACAAATTTTTTCTCGTCCACAGAAAATTCGTTGGTGGTTTTGCCCAGTCTTGAGCGTAAGTGCTTATTTCAGCGATACTTTAGCTCCGACATCCTCCAGAGCTTTTTTGTGCTTCTCGGCCTCAGCCTTGTCGATATTTTCCTTGACCGGCTTGCCGCCCGCTTTAGCCCCCTCGACCAGATCCTTGGCTTCTTTGAGGCCAAGCCCGGTGATCTCGCGAACCACCTTGATTACTTGGATCTTCTTGGCATCATCGTAGCCTTCGAGTTGGACAGTAAACTCCGTCTTCTCAGCCGGCTTAGCGGCTTCGGCGGCCGGTGCCCCTGGAGCTGGCCCCGCGGCCACAGCCATGACCGCCCCACCGGCTGCTGGCTCGATATTGTACTTCTCCTTGAGGTAGTTTTTGACCTCGACGGCTTTGACTAGCGTCAAGGAGGCGATTTTGTCGCCCAGTTCGATCACATCTGCACTGTATTCAGCCATCTGAAAATCCTTCGTTGATGTCTCGCTGTTTGAAGCAAAAACAGCAAATGGTACCTGCGTAATAGCTGATGCTCAAAGTATTAGGTTGCGTCTGACTTGGCAGCATCAGACGGGGTTTGGCCAATCTTTTCGATCTGCGAGGCCAGTTGACCACCAGGGGCGACCAGTTGGCCGGCGATGGCCATGAACGGTGCCAGCAACATACCCACCAGTTCGCCAATGGCCTCCTGGCGGGTGGGCATCTTCATCGCCTGCTCGAAGGTCACTTCCTGACCGTCGGCCACCGCTGTCTTGACTTTGATCTTGTCCTTCTGCTTGGGGTCTTTCTCAAAGTCGGTGATAAACTGATCGATGGTCGTGGAGAGTGCCTTGACATTCTCGGCACCGTAGGCCAGGAAGGTTGGTCCGCGCCAGACTTGCTCCGCAACCTGTATCCCCGCCTCTTGGAAGACTTTGCGAATGAGCGTATTCTTCGTCATCGTCAGACGAATCTTCTGCTTGCTCAGGGTGTTGCGCAGCAACATCGTCTGTTGCGAGTTGATTTTTTCCGCACTCAGAATGACCAGGTCACGAACGCCGCTGAACCGCTTTCGGAGTGCGTCGAGTTCTAATGCCTTGAGAAACTTACTCATATGTATGCCCGTCTGCTGGAGTGGTCGCTTCGGTGTTACCTCAGATAGATACCAGGATTCCTGGCGACTGCGTCGTACTCACACTGATCGACAGCACATAATTACCCCGCACGCCGCTGGGTTTGGCCGCTCGCACCTGCTCGACGAAGGTCGTGATGTTGCTCACCAGTTTGTCTTCGTCGAAGCTCAGTTTGCCAACCCCCGCGTGGATATTGCCGCCCTTGTCGGTCCGAAACTCGACCTTGCCCGCCTTGAACTCTCGCACCACCTGGCCGATGTCCTGGCCAATGGGCACGACCGTACCCGCCTTGGGGGTGGGCATCAAACCACGCGGACCCAGGACTTTACCCAAGCGGCTAACCTGACCCATGAGGTCTTGGGTGGCCAGGGCGACATCGAAGTCGAGCCAGTTGTCTTTTTGAATCTTCTCGATCAAATCGGTCGAGCCGGCGTAGTCCGCCCCAGCATCCTTGGCCTTGGCGATATTCTCACCCTGACAGAACACCACCACCCGCACCGACTTGCCGATGCCGTGTGGCAGGGTGACGTTGCCGCGCACGATCTGGTCGCTCTGAGAGGTATCCACCCCCAACGACATGTGGACTTCGACGGTTTCGTCGAACCCCTTGCGTTTGCGCTTCTGCTTGTTGCGTGCTTCGTTGATCGCGGCTTTGTATTCTTTGAGCATCGCGATCGCCTGACGAACCGACACGGCACCGGCTTTGGCGATTTTCTCTTGCTGTTTTTTGCGGACCTCGGCAATGAGTTTGCTCAAGCGTGGGCTGACGCCGGGCCGTTTGCGCCGCTTCAGGCTCGAGCTTTCTTGCGGGGTCGGGCTTGTCGTGGTCCCGGACGCTTGCGATTCCGCCTGTTGATTGTCTGCCATGAACGAGTCTTCCTAGCCTTGATAGCCCAGATGAAATTAGCCTTCGATGGTCAGCCCCATGCTGCGGGCGGTGCCCTCGATGATGCGGGCGGCATGCTCCAGATCGCGGGCGTTGAGGTCGTCCATCTTCCGCTTCGCGATCTCGCGAATTTGTGCTGCCGTCACCTTAAACCCTTTATATTTCCCCGACCCTTTCGCCTTCTCGTCAGCGGGGATCACGTCCCCACCTTTCTTCTTTTCTTTAGGAATCCCAGCCGCCTCTTTTAATAGCACTGCGGCTGGCGGACTCTTTAAGACAAACTCAAAGGACCGGTCACTGTAAACCGTGATGATTACCGGGATCATCATCCCGTTGAGGTCTTTAGTCTTGTCGTTAAAGTCCTTGACAAACTTACCGATGTTGACACCGTGAGCGCCGAGGGCCGGGCCAACCGGCGGGGCTGGGGTCGCCTTGCCACCAGGACATTGCAGCTTCACTTGTGCGGTTACGACTTTCGCCATATCGAGTTCTCACATCCCACGAGCAACACTTGCCTTGATGATGTCAACACCGACTCAAATCGGTTCCACTTGCCAGTATTCGATTTCCACCGGCACCGGGCGACCAAAGATGGATACCTCCACTTCGATCTTAAATGGTTCGTTTGCGTTCTTCGGTTCGATGATCCGCTTCACTTGGCCAACCTGATTGGCGAAAGTGCCATCGCGAATCCGCACCGGCTCACCGATGTTGGGCAGTTGCGACGGCTTGAGCGCGGCCAACTTCTCCCCGCCTGCCTGGGCCGCGTCCGCTTTCGGCTCGCCGGTGTCGAGCATCTTCTGGAC
>Ga0272446_1005534_pt1 | contig 13859 bp, 6 predicted proteins | sample YNPCB0061_FD_194587 | JGI IMG/M metagenome (GOLD analysis project Ga0272446, IMG submission 194587) | Hot spring microbial mat communities from Yellowstone National Park, WY, United States - YNP-CB-006-1 | ecosystem: Environmental > Aquatic > Thermal springs > Hot (42-90C) > Sediment | place...
TCCCTGGCCTTCGCAGCGACTCGGCGTCATCACCCAAGGCAGGAGCCCGGTGCGGTAATGCCGCACGCCGGGATCTGTGGAGGGGGTGATCAGCGATGGTCATCTCTACTCCGACTCCATCTGCGCGACCCGCCCGCCCCGAAACCGATGCGATCTCCCACTCGCGAGTCGGCCTCCCCTTTCGCAAGCGACGCGCCACCACGAGCGCGCACCTTCTCGGACGCGAACCCCGCGCGGCGCATGAGGACGCGTGAGGGCGCACCTGGGGAGTCGAGCCCCAGTGCGCTCGCGCGTCCGTCGAGGATGCGCGGGCGCGTGTGCACAAACGATGTAGGGAAATACGGGGCGAGCGGCGGCGAGCTACGGAAGGAGAACCACGCGGCCCTGCACGCGCCCACCCGACCAGGGCAGCGCGAAGGAGCGCGGCTTCGCCGAATTACTTTGAGCTCCAAGCGGTACGATCAGGCCACGCAGCTTACAGGATTTTGTGTCAAGCATGGCCGCCACCACCCCGCTCTCGTCGGGGAGGAAGTCGAGACCGGTGACCGGCTGCGGATCGCTCAGCAGCACGCGCGGCGCCTGCTCCTCTGCAATCAACAGTGTGCGGTCGGCGCCGCAGCGCTTGTCGTCGCTCGTGATCCAGCGGCCCGCGGCCAGCGCCAGCTTGCCGGATGGGGACTGCACCCCCGGGCGGAGCTCCGCCGGCGGCTTGCCCATCTTCTTCGTGTCGAGATCGAAGAGCGCGAGATCGGTCTCGGAGAGCAGCACGCGCCCGTCCTCTTCGCCCTGCTGCGTGAACATCTGGAAGAGCACCTGGCGCGGCCCGACGGTCTGGCGCAGCGGTCCGGGGGCGAACGTGCGCGAGATCTTCAGCTCCTCGAGCTCGCCCTTCTCGACGTCGACGAGCACGAGGTCGAAGAGGTCGACGCCAGCGGGGGTGATCTCGTGCACGGTGAAGATCGCGCGCTTGCCGTCGCCCGAGATCCAGGGGCGCTCGAGCTCCCACTGCCCGGGGCGGCGATAGGCGACGCGCGTGGAATTCTCGCCGCGCGTGACGCGGATCTGGCGCTTGTCCTCGATCGACACGACGACGCTCGCGTCATCGCTGGCGGCGGGATCGGCGCCCACGCCCTCGGCGACGCGCGCGGCGGCGCCCGCTCGCAGGCGATAGAGATCGTCGTCGATGACGACGAGCGCCTCGCCCTTGCCGACGCGGGTGAGCTCGAGGCGGCGCGGCGTCGGCGCGACGAAAGAAATCGGCTTGGCGGCGGCGCCGGTGAGGACGGCGAGCGGGACGACGGCGTTCTCGCCGGGCAGCACGAGCGCGCCCTTCTGCAGCGCGGCCATCGCCTCGGGCGTCGGCTTCGGGCGCGGCGGGCGGGCCGCCGCCGTCGACGAGAGCGCGGCCATCGCCAGCGCGACGGCCGTCACCCGACCGCGCGACCTCACCCGAGTCTCCGCACGAGCCGCGAGTAGAGCGGTCCGACGGCGGGGAGGCTCCCGAACACCGAGCCGAGGAGGTCCCAGTAGTCGCGGTGGTAGGCGATCTGCCCGTCGCGCACGCGCGCGTGGGTCGCGCCCTCGACGGTGATGGCCGGCCCGAGGCGCGGGCGGAAGCGCATCGTCCACGAGCAGAAGATCTGGTCGCCCGTCTCCATGAAGTCGTGCACCTCGACGTCGAGCTGCTGCCCCTTGTCGAAGAAGCGCCGGTTCATGGCCATGAAGGCCTCCTTGCCGACGACGGTCTGCAGCGGATCGCGGAAGACGACGTCGTCGGTGTAGAGGTCGGGGATGAGATCGAGGGCGCCGGTGCCGCCCACCTGGTTGAAGGCGTCGAGCACGGCCCGCAGGCGGGCGCCGGGGGACGAAGTCTGAGAAGAGGTCGCGGCCATGAGGGGACGTTACACTTTGCGCCGTGATCGTGCGCGCCCTGCCCTCCCGCTTCGTGGCCCTCGCCGTCGTCCTCGTCTCGCTCGCCGGCTGCGGCGAGTCGAATGACAAGACCTTCCGTCGCCTGCGCCCGCGCTTCGAGGCGATCCGCGCGCGGCTGCAGGCGATCGCCGCGGCCGTGCCGCCGCCGGGCGCCGTCGTCGACGGGCAGAAGCCGAAGGCGCCGCTCGAGCCCGCGCCCGCCGTCGACCGCCGCGCCGGGCGCGCCAACACCGAGCTGCTCCTCGTCGAGCAGCTCGCCGATCCCGACGCGAAGCCGCGCCTCGACCTCGGCGTCTCGGGCGACCTCCTCTACGGGCTGCGCCTCACCGGCGACAAGAGCCCGATGCCCGCGGCCGAGCGCGCGCAGAAGAACACACGGCTCGGGCACGACCTCGAGGTGGCGCTCGACACGCGCTGGGTGGTGGCGGTGCGCGTCGTCGACGAGGAGCCGCCGCTGGCGCTCGACGATCGCGCCTTCCGCGGCGGACGCGTGAAGCTGGAGGCGACGCTGTTCGATCTGGCCGCCGCGCAGCCGGCGCCGCTCGCCGCGGTCATCGTCGACGCGCGCTCGTCGCCGCAGGTCGACTACGCCTACAAAAAGGGCGAAGACCCGAAGGCCCGCCTCGAGGCCTACGCGCAGACGACGATGCTGCAGAACGCGCGGCGCGCCCTCGCCGAGAAGCTGGCCGACGCGACGGGCGGGAGCTTCGCGTTCGCCGAGTAGAGGCTGGCGGGGGCTCGCGCGTATACTGGACGGTGGGGATGGATGATCGCATCGGACAGGTGCTGGTCGAGACCTACCGCATCGAGCGGCTGATCGCCGAGGGCGGGATGGCCGCGGTGTACGAGGCGAGCCACCTGCGCGTCCCCAAGCGCTTCGCGGTGAAGTTCATGAAGCTGGGCCTCGTGAACAACGCCGAGGCGCTGCAGCGCTTCCGTCGCGAGGCGGAGATCATCGCCACGCTCGATCACCCCAGCATCGTCGGGCTCGTCGACTACAACGCCGCCGAGGACGGGACGCCCTACATCGTCCTCGAATACATCGACGGCGAGAACCTCGGGACGCGGCTCCTGCGCGGGCCGCTCGACCTGCGCGAGGCGATGAAGGTCACCGACGCGGTGGCCGCGGCGCTGCAGGCGGCGCACGACAAGGGCATCGTCCACCGCGACCTCAAGCCCGAGAACATCATGCTGTCGCCGGCGGGCAAGGTGAAGGTGCTCGACTTCGGCGTGGCCAAGCTGCGGCACGGGCCCGAGCTGACGGCGTTCAACGTCGTCGTCGGGACGGTGGGCTTCATGGCGCCCGAGCAGATCTCGGGCGGCGCCGTCGACGCGCGGACGGATCAGTTCGCGCTCGCCAACATCGTCTACACGATGCTGACCGGCGCGTCGCCGTTCGAGATCGAGGGGGCGATCACGCAGCAGGCGCTCCACATCATCCACTTCCAACCACCCGATCTGCCGGGGGTGCCGCCGGCGTTCAACGCGGCGCTCATGCGCGCGCTGGCGAAGGTGCCGACGCAGCGGTTCGCGTCGGTGGCGGAGCTGGCGCGGTCGCTGCGCGTGGCGCTCGGGCGGCGCGACTCGGGGGAGCTCGCGCCGCTGCCGGAGGTGGCGACGACGGTGAGCGCGCCGCCCGCGGCGATGGAGGGCGGCGAGGGCGGCGACGAGGCGACCGACATCGCGGCGCGGGCGGCGACCGATCCCGACGGGGTCATCGTCCACCCGACGCTGACGGTCAACGGCGCGCCGACGCGGTCGATCGATCGCAGCGCGATCCTGCCGAACGTGGGGTCGCTGACGACGATGGAGATCGAGACCATCCCGCTCGATCCCGACATGACCGAGCCGCAGGGGGCGCCGCTCGCGCCGATGGCGACAATGGCGACGACGCCGTCGGCCCTCGCCGGCGGTGCGCAGCCGCGCTACGTCCCGATCGTGACGCCGCAGCCGATGGCCGTCGTCGCGCCGGAGGCGGTAGAGGGCGCGACCAACGGCAGCGCGGGGCACGGACGCGAGCCGCTCACGACGGCGAAGTCGATGGCGGTGGTGGTCCCGCCCGACGACGACGAGGTGCGCGAGCCGACCAGCCTCACGCCCGGCAAGCGCGCCGCCGCGGCGGTGCCGCGCGCGCTCTGGATCACCGTCGGTGCGGTGTGCGGCGGGTCGGTGGCCGCGATCATCTGGCTGCTCGCGCGCTGAGATGCCCCTCCGCCTCGACGCCGGCACCGACGAGCTGGCCGCGGTGCGCGCCGCGCTGGAGGCGCTCGAGCGCGCCGCCCCGTCGCTGTTCGCGCGCCTCTTCTCGCCGGTGACGCCGCGGCGGGCGCTCCGGCGCGCCTCCCCGTCGACGGCCGACGAGCGCGCGCTGCTGGAGCCGCTCGTCGACGCCGGCCTCGCGGCGCGCGATCCCGACGATGCGGACGTCTACCGCGGCCTGCACCGCGTGCGGCGCGAGGGGCCGCGCCTCTACGTGATGGAGCTGGCCGACGGCGCCGACGAGGTGCCGCAGGAGGTCTGGCCGGAGACGGCGGCGGTGCTGCGCGCGATCGCCGAGTTCCCGTCAAGCACGAATCTCCTCGACGTCGGGACCGGCGCGGGGGTGCTGGCGCTCGAGGCGGCGGCGCGCGGGCTGCGCGTGACGGCGACCGACCTCTTCCCGCGCACCGTCGCGCTGGCCGCCTACAACGCGCGGCTGAACGGCGTTCAGATCGAGAGCGCCGTCGGGCACCTCCTCGACCCGGTGCGCGGGCGGCGCTTCGACGCCGTGGTCTCGGTGCCGCACTACGGCCGCATCCACGACGCGCTCCGCCTCGAGCTGTTCGCCGGCGCGCTCGACGTGCTGGCGCCGGGCGGACGGATGATCGTCGCCACCCAGCTCGAGTGGGACGTCGCGCGCGGCGAGCTGGGCGCGCTGGCGGTGCTGCGGCCGCTCGCCGAGGCGGGCGCCGACGTCGAGGTGGCGCCGATCGATCCCGCGCTCGACGCGCGCCACCGCCACTGGTTCTTCGTGCCCGACGCCGACCCGTCGCTGCCACGGCTGGTCGGGCGCCACCGCTTCGTGGTCACCATCACCGCGCCGTCGGAGCCGGGCGTCGTCGGCGGGGTGCGGGTGCGCCTGCCGGAGCCCGCGGACACGCGGCGGGTGACGGTGGTGCCGCTCGCGCGCGTGGTGGCGTCGGCCGAGGGGCGGCGCCCGATCGCGGCGGTGGCGTCGGCGGACGACGTCGCGGCGCTGGTCCGGATCGCCGAGGCGCTCACCGCGCCCGAGGCGCGCTGGGAGGGGGCGCTGCCGTCGGCGATCCTCGACGCCTGCCGCTTCGGGGCGCGGCGCTGCGTCGCGACGGACGGCGCGGCGGGGGCGATCGTCGACGGGGCGAGCGGCGCGGTGCGCCCCTGCACCGACGGGGGGACGGTGGCGTCGGTGGCGGACGGCGGCGCCACGCTGGCGGCGCTGCGGGCGCGCTACGCGACGCTGGCGACCGAGGCCGAGGCGCGCCGTGGCTGCGCGGGCTGCGCGGCGGCGCCCTCGTGCAGCCGCTGCCTCTTCCCGGCGGCGCTCTCCGAGGGCGACTATTGCAATTTGATGCGCGCGCACCACGAGGCGCTGGCGGTGCTGCTGCGCCTCCTGCCGACGCTCGATCGGCAGCTCGGGCCCTTCCGCCTCCGTCGCTGGCCGCACCCCGGCCAGCGGACGCTGGGGGACGACGCCGACCCGCTCGTGCGCGAGGTGCAGGAGGCGTGGACGCGGCGCGCGGCCTGGCTCGTCGATCAGGAGCGCGCCGCCGACGCGCTCCTGGCGTTCCTCTCGCCCGAGGGGCTGCAGCGGCTGCCGATCTCGCGCGAGCTCGCCGCGCTCGGCGCCGCCATCGCCGACGGCGCGCCGCCGCCCGACGTCGACGATGAGCGCCCGTCGCTCTACGCCCTCGCCGCGATCTTCGCCTGACGTCGATGAAGACCCAGCGCACACGGAAGCCGCCGCAGGCGCGCACGCTCGACCGCGACGGCGCGGCGCTGCTCGAGGCGGTGCTCGCCGCGCCAGATGACGACGAGCCGCGCCTGGTCTACGCCGACTGGCTGACCGAGCAGGGCGACCCGCGCGGCGAATTCATCCTCGTGCAGATCGAGCTCGCCCGCCTCGGCGGCGACGACGCGACCGGCCCGCGCGCCGAGGAGCTGCGCGCGCGCGAGGCGGCCCTTTTTGCCAAGCATAAAAAGGGGTGGCAGGCGCTCGCGCCAGGCGGGCGCGTCGAGCTGACCATCGGCGACCGTCGCTGGGTCCACGGCAGCCCGACCAAGTGGGAGTTCTGTCGCGGCTTCGCGCGCGCGGTGACGATGAACGCCGCCGACCTCGTCGCCAACTCCGAGCTGCTGTTCGCGCGCGAGCCGGTCGAGCGCGTCCACCTCACCAACGGCGACCTCGAGGAGGTGCTGGCGCGGGCGGCGGGCCTGGAGCGGCTGCGCGAGCTCGACCTGGCGCGCTTCAAGCTGCGCGGCGGGGCCGCCGACGCGCTCTTCGGCAGCGACCGCTTTCCGTCGCTGCGCGCGCTGGATTTGTCGTCTAGCGGGATCAACGTCGCCACCGCGCAGGCGATGGCGCGCGCGACGCGGGCGCAGTTCCCGTCGCTGCGCAGCCTGAACCTCGCCGACAACCGCGTCGGCGACAAGGTGCTGGCCGCGCTCGGCCGAGCGCCCCTCGTCTCCGCCGTCGAAGAGCTGAACCTCCTGCGCAGCGCGTTCGGCGCGACGGGCGCGCGCGCGTTCGTCGACGGGACGCGGGGCGCGCGCTGGCGGCGGCTGCTGGTGACCGCGGCCGACCTCGCGGGCGAGGCCGGACGGGCGCTCGCCGAGTCGCCGGCGCTCGACGCCATCGAGGAGCTGATGCTGCAGTTCTGTCGGCTCGAGGACGACGCGGTGGTGGCCCTGACGCGGCGGCCGCTCCCGTCGCTGCGCGCGCTGCGGCTCGCCTACAACCCGCTCACCGCGCGCGCGCACGAGGCGGTGGCCGCGGCGCCGTGGCGCGCGCAGCTCACCGTGCTGGAGATCGATCGGAGCATCGCGGGGACTATCGGCTAGACAGGATTACGCGCCCTCGACGGCGCGCCCGAACTGCGGCGAGACCGAGAAGCCGACCAGCGCGCGCACCGCCGGCGCCCCGGCGAAGAAGTCGTCGAGGTCCTCGATCTTCCCCGCCGTCGGGAGCTTGGGCAGCGCCTCGTCGAGGCGCGTGAGCAGCTTGGCCGCGAAGCGGAGGTCTGCCGCCGCGACCAGTCCCACGCGCCGCGCCGTCTCCGCCAGCGCCGACGCCACGCGCGCGCCCCGCTCCGCCGCGTTCCCGCCGAGCGGCTCGCCCGCGAGCGCCGCCGCCCAGCGCGCCCGCGTCGCGTCATCGACGCTGGCGCGGATCATCTCCGACAGCGGCAGCGCCGCCCCCGGTGGCAGCGCCGCGGCGTCGATGAGCCCGACCGCCGCCAGCAGCGCCGGCACCAGCGCCGCCGCGTCGTTGCCGAGCGCGTTCACCACCCGCGCCCCCGGCCGCGCCGCCTCGAGCATCGTCGCGAACAGCGCGTTCGTCTCCGCCGGCGACAGCAGCTGGAAGAGGTCGCTCTTGGCCACGATCGTCGCCGGCCCCGCGCCCTCCGGATCGAGCACACGGAACGGCACCGACAATTCCTGCGCGCGCACCAAAGTCGCCCCCTCGAGCCCGAGGCGCTCGGCGATGCCGGCGAAGGTCTTCCCGACCGCCGTCCGCAGATCGAGCTTGCCGAGCCCCGCCGCGCCGACGTCCTCGGGCGTCGCCGGGCCGAGCGGCACCAGCGCGTCGAGCTCCGCCAGCACGTCGACGAGCGGCTGCGTCAGGTCACGGTGACGCACCAGGCGGTGCGTCTCCCCCGACAGCGCGGCGACGTTCTCCGCCTTCTCGAACTCCTTGCGCAGCTCGAGCACCGTCGACTTCAGCTGCGGGTCGGGCATCGTCGAGTTCATGAGCGGCGACAGCACGCACCAGGCCCAGCGCCGCCGCCCGTCGGCGACGAGGCTGCGCCCGAGCTCGATGAGCCGCGGCATGTAGGGCCCCGACAGCGTGAGCAGGCCCGAGAGCGCCTCCTTGCGCTTGTCGTCGCTCTTCGGGTCGTCGCCGTACAGCGCCAGCAGCGCCTCCCAGTCCTCGCGCTGCGGCGCGAGGTCGATGACCTGCTGGAGGAAGCGCTCGGCGCGCCCGCGATCCCCGAGGTGCTCGGCGCTGATGCGCGCGAGGTGCCGGAGCGCGTCGGCGCGATCGCCCGGCGCCCCCGACTCCGCCTGCACCTCGAGCATCTCGACGAGCTGCTTCCAGTCGCCGCGCTTCTCGAGGAGCAGCGCCAGGCCGCTCACCGCCGGCCCGCAGCCCGGGTCGTAGGAGAGCGCCATGTCGAACGCCTCCATCGCCTTGTCCTCGTCCTGGGTGGCGAGGATGTGGCCGCGCTCGGCCCACAGCGACGCCAGCTCGTTCGGCTTCTGCGTCGCCGGCAGGAGCTGCTCGATGACCGCCAGCGCCCGATCGGTCTGGCCGCTGCGACGGTAGTGCGAGAGCGCCCGCCGCATGAGCTCGGCCTCGTCGATGCCGCTGCCGATGGCGAGGTCGTAGCAGACCCCCGCCTCGTCGAGCTGCGAGAGGCGATCCTCCCACAGCCGCCCGAGCCGGCTGTAGAGGCTCCCGCGCTGCGCCTCCTCCGACGCGAGGAGCAGCGCCTGCGTGTAGTGCTGGATCGCCGCCGTCACGCGGCCCTTCTCGGCGAGGACGCCGGCCAGCGCGTTGAGCAGGCCCGAGTGGAGCTCGTCGATGCGCAGCCCTTCGCGCAGATCGCCGATGGCCTGATCGAGCTTGCCGAGCCGCGCCGCCAGCGCCCCGCGCTGGAAGTAGGCGTGCAGCCGATCGCGCGACGCCAGCGACGAGGCGTCGCCGAGCACGCGGTCGTAGATGCGGTACGCCTCGTCGGCGACGCCCTCCTCCAGCCGCCGGTCGGCGACCGCCAGCGCGGCCGACGCCAGCGACGGCAGCAGGTCGTACGCCTTGCGCGAGAGGAGCGCCGCCTCGGCCAGCGCCTCGTCGCCGCCGTCGGCGGAGGTCAGCGTCTGGGCCAGCGCCTGGATGCGCTCGGCGTGCTCGCGCGCCCGCTCGGAGATCGGCGCCGTGGCGCGCTCGAAGGCCGCCACCGCCGCCCGCCGCGAGGCCAGCGCCTGGTCGCGGTCCCCGGCCGCCTCGGCCAGCCGCGCCAGCGCCTCCCACGCCGCGTAGCAGTCGGGGTCGACGGCGACGGCGCGCTCGTACCAGCTCGTCGCCACCACCGGGTCGTCCTTGGCGCAGGCGTCGCCGCGCTCGCACAGGCGCCGCGCGCGCTCGCCCCACGGCAGCGTCTTCTCGTCGCTGTCGTTGAGGAGCGCCGCCGCCTGCCGCCAGCTCTTCACGCGGCGGCCGATGGCCTTCAGCGCCTCCATCGCCGGCTGGTTCGCCGGGTCGAGGGCGCGTGCTTGACGATAATGCTCGAGGACCTTCTGCGCGTCGCCGCCGCGCTCGTCCAGCGCCTCGGCGAGGTGGCAGTGGATGAGCGCGCCGAGGCGCGCGGGCACCAGCCGCACCGTGCGCTCGCGCAGCGCGAGCGCCTTGCCGACGTCGCCCTTGCGCTGCGCCAGCGACGCCAGCGCGTAGCAGGTGTCGACGTCGTCGGGGCTGCGGGCGAGGCGCGCCTCGAGCAGCTTCTCCGCGTCGGCCGCGCGATCGATCGCGCGGTCGTAGAGGCGCACCAGCTCGTCCTCGAGGAGCCGCCGCTCCTTCGGCGTCGCCGCCGGGAGCATCTGCTCGATGAGCGCCGCCAGGCTCGCCGTCGCCGCCGCGTCGTCCGAGCGCCCGCGGTAGAGCGACAGCAGGCGCCGCCGCGACGCCGCGTCGGTGGCGTCGAGGTCGAGGATGCGCCGCGAGAGCCGCTCACGCCGCCCCGGCCCGACCGCCGCCGCGTGCTCCTCGGCGATGGCCACCGCCCGCTCGAGCGCGGCGCGCCGCTCGGCCGGCGCCTGCAGCGTCTCGGCGCGCAGCTCCATGAGGTCGACGAGCTCGCCCCACTTCTTGCCCTTCTCGAACAGCGCCGCCAGCGGCGCGTAGCCCGGCCCGTCGGCGCCCGCCTCCTCGACGAGCTGCGTGAGCCGCAGCGTCGCCGTCTCCACGTCGTCGAGGTCGCGCTCGAGGATCTCCGCCTGCTTGAGGAGGATCTCGGCGCGCCGCGCCCCCTGCGTGCGCGAGAGCTCGATCCCGAGCCGCCGCACCTCGAGCTGCGGATCGACGACGCCCTCGGTCAGCGAGCGGATCCCCGCCAGCGCCTCGGCGTTGGTGGCGTCGACGTCGAGCACCTGCGCGTAGGTCGCCAGCGCCGTCTCGGCGTCGCCGAGCTCGGCCTTCGAGATGCGCGCGATCTCCAGCCAGCGCGAGACGCGCTCGCCGTCGGAGGCCTTGCCCGCCGACGCCGCGGCGTCGAGCCAGGACTGCAGGCTGTCGCGCAGCTCGCGGAAGAGGCCCGCGCCGCGCTGGTGCTCGATGACCACCTCCAGCGACGGCAGCGACGACGACTGCAGCGACAGGATGCGCCGGTGCACGTCGAGCGCGAGGTCCGCGCGCTGCAGTTTTTCGCTATACACATTCGCGACCTTGCGGAGCAGCTCGAGCTGCCGCATCGGGTCGCCCGCGCGCGCCGCCGCCTGGCGCAGCACCGCCGCCAGCTCGGCGAAGCGGCCGGTGGCCGCCGCCAGCGCCTCGCACTTCGCCTCCAGCTCGGCCGCGCCCGGGCGCCGCACGAAGGCCTCGCCATAGAGCTCGAAGGCGCGCGCGCGATCGCCGCGCTTGTCCTCGTTGAGCCCGCCGAGGCGCGCCAGCTCCGTCGCCGCCTGCTCGTCGGAGAGCGTGGCCGCGCGCACCCGCGCCTCGAGGAGCGGCAGCACGCGGTCCCACGCCTTCTGCTGCTCGGCGGCGAGGACCAGCTGCCCCTCGGTCTCCTCCGAAGGCGCTAGACGATAAATGACCAGGAGCTGCTCGAGCGCGCCGGTCGCGTCCTTCAGCTTCGACTCGCGCACCTCGTGGCGGGCGCGCGCGATGGCCACGCGCTCGTCGGTGGTGCTGGCGCGATCCCACAGCTCGGCGTAGAGCGCGTCGAGCGGGCGCCACAGCTTCTTGGCCCCGGCCAGGCGCTTGGCCTCGGCCAGCGCCTCGGCGTCGCGCGCGTCGAGGCGCAGCACGCGCACGATCTCGTGGAAGGCGCGCTCCTCGTCCTTCAGCTCCTTCTCGCAGATCGCCACGCGACGGCGCAGCGCCTCCTTCTTGACCGCGAGCGGCGCCCCGGCGCGCGCCGCCACGTCGAGGAGCGCGAGGTGATCCTCGTGCCGCCCCGTCGCCTGCGCGAGCTTGACCAGCGGCTCGAGCTCGTCGAGCGAGCCGACCGGCTCCTGCCGCGCCGCCTGCAGCGTGAGGAAGGCGCGGACCGGATCCTTCAGCTGGTTCTCGTAGAGCGCGGCAAGCGCGCGGTGGTGCTGGCTGCGCTCGGTCGGGTCGGTCGCCTCGGCGCCGAGCTCGAGGTAGACCGCCTCGAGCTCGGTCCAGGCCTTGGCCGCCTCGGCCGCGCCGCGCACGTCGGCGACGCGCTTCTGATCGGGGCCGGCGAGCTGGAGCACGCGGCGGGAGGCGAACAGGCGCCCGAGCTTGTCGTCGTCGGCGACGAGCCCCACGCCCTCCTCGACGAGCGCGCGGCGCGCGTCGCCCTCGACGGTGGTGACGGCGTGATCGAGGACGCCCTGGTGGATGCCGGGCTGCGCGCGACGGAGCTTGCCGAGCTGCGCCAGCGCCGTGGCGTTGGCCGCGTCGACGCGCAGGACGCGCTCGTAGGCGGCGATGGCCGCCTGGGTGTCGCCCTCGCCCTCCCACAGCGACGCGATCTCGAGGAGGCGCTCGATCGTCGCCGCCGGGCCGGCCGCGCCGCCGCCCGCGCGCAGCGCCGCCTCGAGGGCGGCGACGAGCTCGACGGGCTTGCCGAGCGCGCGGTGGTGCATGACCAGCGCCTCGCGCGCCGCGACGTCGTCGGGCGAGAGGTCGGCCACGCGCAGCCAGGCGCGCACCGCGCGCGCCGGGTCGCTCAGGTTCTCCTGGACGTTCTCCGCCGCCTGACGCCAGAGCGCGCCGAGCGCGCCGTCGTCGAGCGGGCGCCAGGCGTGCGCCGCGAAGGTGCGGTCGAGCGCCTCGAAGTCACCGCGGCGACGGTAGAGGTGCACCAGCTCCTGACGGACGTGCGGATCGTCGGGGACCGCGGCGAGGATCTCGCGCCAGCAGGCCTCGGCGCGCGCGTCGTCGCTGAGGCGGTGCGCGCAGTGATCGCCGAGCTGGCGGAGGAGCTCGATGCGCTGCGACGGGCGGCGCACCAGCGCGAGCTGCCCCTCGAGCGCGCCGCGCAGCCCCTCGGCGTCGCCGAGCGACTCGTAGAGCGCGGCCAGCGCGGCGTAGGCCTCCGGCCGGCCGGTCGAGACCTCGCGCGCGCGCCGCTCCCACAGCCCGACGGCGAGGCGCGCGTTGCCGAGCTCCTTCTCGGCGATCTCGGCCGCCTTCTCGAGGAGGCGCCCGCGCTCGGCCTCGGTCGTCGCCTCACCGGCGCGCCGCGCCAGGAGCTCGACGAGCTCCTCGAGCTTGCCGGCCTTCGACAGGAATTCCTGCTTGGCGGCGAGCGCGTCCTTGTCGTCGGGCTCGCTCTCGAGGATTAAATCGTAGACAGAAACGGCGCGCTCGTGCTCCTCGCCCGACCAGAGCGCGTCGGCGACGACGCGGCGCAGATCGAGCAGCGCCGCCGCCTCGACGGTGCCGGCCTTCGGCGCCTTCTTGACGTCGGCCAGCTTGCGCAGGCCGTCCCAGTCGCGCCGCCGCGCCGCAACGCGCGCCTTGGCGAGGAGCGCCACCGGGTCGCCGGGGCGGAGCGCGGTAATTTCGTCAAGCACGATCGCGGCGCGCTCGTGATCGCGCAGGCCCGAGAGGTAGGCCTCGGAGACCTCGCGCAGGGCGACCACGCGGTGCACGCCCTCGAGCGCCTCGGCGCGCTGCGCGAGGAACTGCGCCAGGCGGTCCCAGCGCGCCGCCTTGCGGTAGTGGATCGACAGCTCGCGCGACGCCTCCTCGACGGCGTCGCCGAGGCGGAAGAGGCGCTCCCAGGCCTCGATGGCGAGGTCGCGCGAGCCGAGCTGATCGAGCGCCAGCTCGGCGGTCTTCTGCGTCCAGGCGAGGCGATCGCCCTCGTCCCAGGTGGCCTCGATGGCCGCGCCATAGAGGTCGTAGAGCGCGCGCCAGTCCTGCCGCTCCTCGAAGCGCTGCGAGAGGAAGGCGAGGGCGTCGTTCGACGCCGGCTCGAGCGCCGCCAGCTTCTTGAAGGCGTCCTCGGCGCTCGGCAGGTCTTTCAGGCGATCGCGGTAGAGGCGCCCGAGGTCGGCGAGCAGCGCGGCGCGCGTCTCGGGGACGGCGGCCCAGCTCCCGCTGTCGAGGACCGCCGAGGTGAGGCCGGCGAGGCCCTGCCAGTCGCGGGCGCGCGCGAGGCGCTGCGACTCGGTGCGGAAGAGGCCCTTGTCGTTGAACACCGACGGCTCCTCGGCGGGCGCGGCGGCGGCGGGCTCTTCGACCTCGTCGAGGCCCAGCAGCGACTCGCGAAGCGAGGCGCGGGGTCCCGGGGGCGAAGCCCCCGCGTCAAAAGACTCGCGCGCGGGCGGCGGCGGGGCGGCCTTCGCCGGCTTCGAGGGCGCGGCCGGCTTCGACGGCGCGGGGGCCGGCTTCGGCGGCGGCGCCGCGACGACGGGCGGCGGCGGCGGCTCGGGCTCCGGCTCGTCGAAGGCCATCGGCGGCTCGGGCACCAGCGCCGGCGCCGGCTCGGGCTCGG
>Ga0272446_1005535_pt1 | contig 13859 bp, 7 predicted proteins | sample YNPCB0061_FD_194587 | JGI IMG/M metagenome (GOLD analysis project Ga0272446, IMG submission 194587) | Hot spring microbial mat communities from Yellowstone National Park, WY, United States - YNP-CB-006-1 | ecosystem: Environmental > Aquatic > Thermal springs > Hot (42-90C) > Sediment | place...
CTTTCCCTGACCAGACTTGCCTTCCTTACCTTCTTTGCCCTCCTTGCCTTCCTTACCCTGACCAGACTTGCCTTCCTTACCTTCTTTGCCCTCCTTACCTTCCTTACCCTGACCAGACTTGCCTTCCTTGCCTTCTTTGCCCTCCTTACCTTCCTTACCCTGACCAGACTTGCCTTCCTTGCCTTCTTTGCCCTCCTTGCCTTCCTTGCCTGTGCCCTCTTTGCCTTCTTTGCCGGAGCCTTTTCGGCCGTCAGCGAGTTCCTTGGTTTCGCGAGTGACCTTGTTCTGATCTTTCTTGAGATCCTTGAGATCCTTGCGTTCCATCTCCGTCTGAGCGCGGACGCGTTCCTGCTTGGCGATCAGTTCCTTGAGTTGCTCTAAGAGTTTGCCCATTTTTTCCATCTGCTCCTTGTTGGACTGGGCATCGTCGCGATTGAGCAGACTCATGAGTTTCTGGAGATCCTTGCGCAACTCGGCGTTATCGCGTGTGACCTGCTTGAGAATATCGATGCTGTCGTATGCGCCTTTGCGAGTGAGTTCGCGGATGAGGGCATCGAATTTCGCCTCGGTGCCCAGTTCGCTGGCGGTCTTGAGGGCGGCGCGGAGCGACTTGGCCTTTTCCTTGTCCTTGTCCGAACCATTTTCGAGCCGGCCGGCCATGATGGCCAACCGCTGGCGGAACGACTCAAAGGCGCGTTTGAGAGCTGCCTGGCGAACGGCTGAGTCCTCGGTGAGAATCTTGGGATCGCCCTTGATCTCGGTTCCATCGGCACCGGGTTTCTTGGCGGACGAGGCCGGCGGTTGGGCTTGGATCGTCAGCACGAAGACCAGTGCTGACAAGGACAGTGCGGCCAGGACACGAGGCAGCATGGATCTTACTCCATCAGGGTTTCAGCACATCACCCAGCGACCGAGCATCGGGCCAGGCGCGAATTTCACTCTAACTACAAGATCACCAACCACAGCTGAGTTGTGACAGCCTCTTTTTCAGCTTCGTCGATCAGAACTGCCAAGTCAACGCAGATTTGCTGGGTTATGGACAGAAGGGTAGGCGCGGCTCAGTACCACTCGATATCCGACAACTGACGTTGCCGGCTCGCTAACTCCGATGCCATCCCCCCAGGGAGTGGGGCGAGGCAATCTTGTGCGATTCCTTTCGGGTCTTTCGCTTTGTGCTGGCTCTTTCTTCTCCCAGCGTAATCGATTCAGGCAGCAGCAGAAAGAGTGCTGAGCGGTAGCGTGCTTTCTAGCGTTCGAGCAGTTTCTTGGGGAATCCGTCAGCACGTTGCCCTAAATCGTGCTAGGGTTCAGGACAGAATGGCTTGTGTACAGGGGGAGAGAGCTAGTTCTCTATCGAATCCGGCCCGCCGAGATAATAGGTTTTTTCCTGACGCTTTCTTCTTGCCCTGGAGTGGTTGTGCCCATCTGCCGGAGGTTGGACAACGATGATCAACCGCAAACGCTTCGAGGAACTTAAAGCATCGAGGCAATTGCCATCTCCACCGGGCGTGGTGATGAATGTGCTGCGTTTGGCCGAAGACGAGGAATCCAACGCTGCCGACATCGCTAAAGCGTTGCAAACCGACCCGGCTCTGGCGGGGCGAATCCTTAAATACGCCAACTCGGCCTACATCGGGGCGGCTCGCCCAGTGATCTCGTTGCTCGACGCGGTTTCGCGTCTGGGCTCGCGGTGTGTCTATCGCCTGGCGCTGGGATTTTCGCTGGTTTCCCAGTATGGTCGCGGCACCTGCCAACGGTTCAATCACCAGCAGTACTGGTCGCGGTCGTTGGCGACAGCGATTGCTGCCCAATTGCTCAGTCGCACGACTCGACAGGGCAACAGCGACGAATTGTTCATGTGTGGCCTGCTCTGTGATGTCGGTTCGTTGGCCCTGGCGACCATGCATCCAGAAACCTACGATGAACTGCTCGGTCGCAAGGAATCCATCAGTTACAGCGACCTGTTGCGTATGGAGAAGCAGGCCTTTGCGATGGATCAGGTCGATCTGACCACGGCCATGCTGGAGGATTGGGGGCTTCCCGAAGAGTACATCCTTGCTATCCGTTGCTTGGGCCATCCCGAGAGTGTGGAAATCAGTCCGGGCAAGATGATCGTGTTACTGTCCTTGCTCGATATGTCGCGACGGATCGGCCGCTTTTGCACCACCACCGACGAGGAACGGCCGCGATTGGCCCAGGTACTGATGGCCCAGGCTTCCCGTATCGAACTGACCACCGCCAACCTGTCGCAGTTGTGCGAACAGGTCGTGCGCGAATGGCAGGAATGGGGCCGCAACATGGATGTCCCCACTGCCGAGGTGCCGGCTCTGACCGATTTTGCTCAGCCTGGCAAAACGCCGGTGCGGCAGACGCAGAGTAATCAGACCCCGACTCAGCAACCGGAGACAGATCGCTTGCGGATCTTGCTGGCCAGCGGCGATGAGGCCTGTTTGACCCGACTTGTCGAGGAAGTGACCGCTGCCGGCTTCGAGACCGTTACCGCCACCGATAGCCAACAGGCTCTTCGCATGGCATTGGAAACCTGGCCGCAGTTGATCATCACGGACTGGCAACTTCCCGGCGGTTCGGGACTGGAACTGTGCCGCATTCTCCGCAAGTCGCAGTCCGGGCAGCAGTTTCACATTATTCAATTGCTGCCCAGCGATGCCGACGAGTTTTTGGTCGCCGCCTTGGATGCCGGCTCGGACGATTTCTGCGTCAAGCCGTGGCGATCCAAGATCCTAACAACCCGGTTGCGAGCCGGTTCCCGTTCGATCCAACTCCAACGCGCTCTGGAACGCGAACGCGAAGAAGTCCGGCAGGTGGCAGCTCGGCTCGCGGTCGCCAATCGTCAGTTGGAGCAGTCGGCCTTCACCGATTCGCTGACGGGATTGCCCAATCGGGCCTTTGCTCGCGACACGCTCATTGCCGTCTGGGCCAGCAGTGGTCGCGACAATCGGCCGCTGACGTGCATGATGATCGACATCGACCATTTCAAGCGCATCAACGACAACCACGGTCACGACGTGGGCGATCTGGTCTTGCAGCGAACCGCAGCCGCTCTCAAGGCCAGCGTTCGTCCCAGTGATGTGGTGTGCCGACTCGGCGGCGAAGAATTCCTCGTTCTCTGCAAGAACACCACGACAGCAGACGGGCTGGCCCTGGCCGAGCGCATCCGACGTAATGTGGCCATCAATCGCATCAAGGCCCCAGCCTTCACCGGAGCCATCACTATCAGCATCGGACTGGCCTCTCGCACACCGGAAATGTTGCATCCCGAAGAAATGCTCAAGGAGGCTGACCGAGCCGTCTACGCGGCCAAGCACGCCGGTCGCAATTGCGTTCGCTCAGCGACGGGTGCCCCCCCGGTGGTCGAACAACCGTCTGTCGCAGCACCTACCCAGACGGCTCGCCGCAGTGCCCTGGGCATCGGGCTTCGTCCGGTCTCTTCGTCGGGTGCCCGCAGTGACGATCGCCCTTGAGGTTGCCCGCCAGATGGTGCCAGCGACCTGTAGCTGACAACTCACGTCAGCGGTGAGTTAGAGGGATACTTGAAATCTGCAATGCGCGGATCTGTCCCACTTGGTGTGCGGTATTGACGCGCGTTGGCTATGGCGGTTCGGTATCTGCCGCGGACTTTAGCGGCAAAGGCGGTCATGCGCGACTGCGGCGCGCCGTGTGCTGTGCCATTGCTACAACCAATGCAGGGGAATCGCCTCACGGTTCTGCCTGGACTCCGTCTCGCTAACTGCTGATCGTGCTTGCGCTTTCCCTGCCCGTAGGAACTCCGCATCACCCCCGAGGATTCAGCACAAGTGAGCAAACTGACTTGCCAAACCGGGACACGCGTGGAGGGGGGATCCATGTCGAGTGTAAAAGTCTGTTCTCGATGCTTGGTGAAGGTGGCCTTCAGTCCGGGGGATACCACAGCCCGCTGTCCACGTTGCGGCAAGCGGATCTGGATGGCATCCACCCCGCCCCCGCTGCCGAACCAACAACCCGCTCCCGCTCCGCCTACCCCTGTCGACCCCCCCCAACTCCCAGCTGCGACCTCCTTGACCGTTCGCCCGGATCGCATCTGCTCACGCTGTCTGGTTCCTCTAGTCACCAGCCCAGCAGATCCGGCGGGCCACTGTCCGCGGTGCCACAAACGCCTCTGGATGCCCACGCCGCCTCCTTTGAAAACACCGCCCGTTGCCGCTACCGATGAGCCGATTGTCCGGGCTGTCCCACATCGACCCCGACGAGGCCGCTATCGCAACCTGTTGCTCACGTTCGGCATTATGTTGTCGCTGCTGATTGTCGGCGGCAGTCTGGTGTTGGCTGTGGTCTACCAGCGCGAACAGGAGGAACAAGCCGCTCCCAAGCCAGCCCTTCGAACTGCCAAAAAACTGACGCTCAGCGGCAAGACCGCCAAAAACTCCAAGGCCAGCCCACGCCCAGCGGCTCCGATGGTTCAGCCGGCCGGCCTAGCCAACCAGCCCGATCAGATCCTCCGCTCCATCTACCAGAAATCCGCCGGCGATCCGCAACAGGGAGCCACCCGCATCGATGAACTGGTGCTAGCTCGCCTCAAGGAAAAGAACATCCCTCCGGCGGCTCCTTGCTCCGATGCCGTATTCATCCGCCGCGTGTATCTCGATGTGATCGGCCGGATTCCCACGGCCGAGGAAGTTCGCGAGTTCCTCGAAGACACCAATCCCAACCGCCGAGCGATCCTGATCGATCAGTTGCTGGCCTCGCGCCGAGAAGTGGCCGACTACCTGTCGCTCAAGTGGAACGATCTGCTCCGCGTCAAGTCGGAGTTTCCGATCAACCTCTGGCCCAACGGCGTGCAGGCTTACAGCCGTTGGATCTGGGCCGCCCTCCGCGAAAACATGCCCTTCGACCAGTTCGCCCGACACTTGCTGACCTCCAGTGGCAGCAATTTCCGTGTGCCGCCGGTCAACTTCTACCGCGCCGTGCAGGCCAAGAATCCGAAAACGCTGGCTCAGGCGGTTGCTCTGACCTGGATGGGTATTCGTCCCAATGGGCTGCCCGCCGAACGCTGGGAGGGACTGCAAGTCTTCTTCAGTCAGGTCGGCTATAAACGCACTGGCGAGTGGAAGGAAGAGATCGTCTACCACGATTTCCGCCAGCCAATCGATCCGACCAAGGCGATTTTCCCTGACGGCACGCCGGCCAAAATCGCAGCCGATCAAGATCCCCGTGAGGTCTTCGCCGACTGGCTGCTGGCTCCGAAAAATCCTTACTTCGCGCGGTGCATCGCCAATCGAGTCTGGTCGTGGCTACTGGGGCGTGGCATCATTCATGAACCCGACGACATCCGTCCCGACAATCCGCCCAGCAACCCCGAATTGCTCGCTTATCTCGAAGAGGAACTGGTCAAGGCGCGCTTCGATCTGACGCACCTGTATCGGCTCATCCTCAACTCGAAGACCTATCAGCAGTCGTCGCTGGCCAGCAGCAACCATCCTGATGCGGCCGCCCTGTTTGCTAGTTACCCGATTCGTCGCCTGGAAGCCGAGGTGCTGATCGATGCCATCTGCCAGATCACCGGCACCACGGAACGCTACTACAGTCCGATTCCCGAGCCGTTCACCTACATCCCAGAGAACCACCGTTCGATCACCCTGGCCGATGGCAGCATCACCAGTCCGTTTCTGGAGATGTTCGGCCGACCCAATCGCGACACCGGACTGGAATCGGAACGCAACAACTCCTTCACACCGGCCCAACGGCTGCACCTGCTCAACTCCTCGCATATTCAGCAGAAGATCGAGCAGGGGCCGGGCCTCAAGGCTTTGCTCGAGGGAAAAACCAAGCCGGAAGAACTGGTCGATGAACTGTACTTGACCATTCTGTCCCGCTTCCCCTCGCCTGAGGAGCGCAGCCACGCTCTGGATTACGCCCAGACGACATTCTGGGGACGCCGGCCTGGCATCGATCTGGCCTGGGCACTGATTAACACCGCGGAATTTCTCTGCCGTCACTGACACTCCAACCGACTGGATTCAACCATGAGTACCGACTTGTTTGGTCCTTGCACCACCCCGACGCGACGCGACCTGCTGCGATACGGTCTGATGAGTACGATGGGATTGTTCCTGGCGGGCCGATTGGCAGCCCAGCAGCCAGTCACTTCCAAACCTGGCAAAGCCAAAGCCGTCATTCAGGTCTGGCTGTGGGGTGGGCCTGCCCACATCGACACCTTCGACCCCAAGCCAGCAGCCGGCAACGACTACACTGGGCCGCTTGGCGTGATCGCCACCAAGACCCCAGGGGTCTCCTTTGGCGAACTGCTGCCGACAATGGCCAAGAACTTCGACAAGTTCTCGATCATCCGCAGCATGACGCACGGCAACAACGGTCACGAGACAGCCGCCTACCTCGTCCAGACCGGCCGCACTCCCAACGACCGTATCATTCATCCTAGTGCCGGTGCTGTAGTAACGCTGTTCAAAGGCAAGGAAAGTGCCGAGAAACGTGGCCTGATCCCTCCCTACATCGTGCTGACCCAGCCGCAAGGCCGCTTCTCCGAGGCCGGCTTCCTCGGCAGCCGCTACAAACCCTTCGCCACCGGCGGTGATCCCAACGCTCCACGGTTCGTCGTCGAAGGCGTGGTCGGCAAGGCCACCGAACACGAACTGCGCGACCGTCGGCGATTGCTCGAACGCCTCAACACGCTGCCCAGTGTGGCCACCGGCGATGCCACCCTGAACGCCCTGGCCAAGTCCGAAGATCAGGCCTATGACGTGATCCTCGGCGATTCCGGCAAACTCTTCGATCTCAACCAGGAAAAGACCGAGTTGCGCGATCGCTATGGCCGCAACACCTTCGGTCAGTCGTGCCTGATGGCGCGGCGACTGGTCGAACATGGAGTGCCCTACATCACCATCAACTTCGGCGGCTGGGACACGCACAAGGATCACTTCCAGGCCATGCGTAGCCTGCTGCCGCGACTGGACAAGGGCTTGGGCACGCTGTTCGAGGATCTCAAGGATCGCGGCCTGCTCGACACCACGATCGTCTGGTGCTGCGGCGAGTTCGGCCGTACTCCCAAGGTCGCTTGGGAGGCTCCCTGGAACGGCGGTCGGCACCACTTCGGCGCGGTTTTCTCCGCCGTGGTCGGCGGTGGCGGCTTCAAGGGCGGTCAGGTAGTTGGCTCCTCGGATGCCAAGGCCGAGACGGTCAAGGATCGCCCCGTCTATCCGGGCGATCTGATCGGCAGCATGTACGAACTGCTCGGCATCGATCCAGAGAGCAAACTGCCGCATCCCCAGGGCTTCCTGGTGCGAGCTACTCCGGATGCCAAGGACGAGGAAGAAAAGGGCGGTCGGCTCAAGGAAATCATGTGAGCTGCGGTCAACGATCGGCAAGAAGACTGACCGGCACGGTCAGGTCTTCTTGCTCAGGTTGGCCTTCTCGGCATTGAGGATACCCATGAACGCGTTGCCTCGGATAAAATCCCTTGCCCTGATCGTGCTGTTGGCCCTGACGGCCTCGGTGTGGGCACAGCCGGCCTCGCCGCACATCGGCTATGTCTACCCTGCCGGCGGCCAGCAGGGCACGACCTTTGCCGTTAAACTCGCTGGCCAATATTTCGACGGAGCCACTCGCGTGCAGGTCTCCGGCCAGGGGGTTCAGGCCAAGATTCTCAAGCAGACCAAGCCGTTGACTCAGAAACAGATCAACGACTTGCGCGATCGGCTCATGGACTTGCAGAAGAAGACTTCCAAGACCGCCGAGGACAAGAAGGAGATCGAGTCGATCCGCGAGAAGCTCGCGGAGGCGGCCAAGCCAGTCACTCCCGTTCTCGCCGAGTTCGTCTACCTCGAGGTCACTATCGCCCCCAATGCCGCCCCTGGCCCGCGCGAATTGCGTCTTCAGGGCAACACGGGTATGTCCAATCCCGTGGTCTTCGAGGTTGGTCAGTTGCCCGAAATTCGTCAGGCCAAGGAGTACTTTGATCCCGAAAATCCGGTTCGACGAGGACTGGCACGTTTCTACAAACCGAAGAAGCGGCCCCCTCCCGAAGAGGGAGAAATCGCCGTCAAACTCCCGGTCGTCCTCAATAGCCAGATCATGCCCGGCGAGGTCGATCGCTACCGCTTTACGGCCACACGCGGTCAGCAGTTGGTCTTCATCATGCGGGCACGCGCCTTGATTCCGTATCTGGCCGATGCTGTTCCCGGCTGGTTTCAGGGGGCCATGACCCTCTACGACGAGGAGGGCAACGAGGTCGCTTTCTGCGATGACTTCTACCATCAGCCCGATCCGGTGCTGGCCTATCTGGTGCCCAAGGATGGCGAGTATGTGCTGGAGGTCAAGGATGCGCTGTACCGTGGCCGAGAGGATTTCGTCTACCGCATCTCCGTAGGCGAACTGCCCTTCATCCGCAACGTCTTCCCCCTGGGCGGACAGGCTAACACGCGTACCACCGTCACTTTGGAGGGTTGGAACCTGCCGGTCAGCAGTCTGACGCTCGAACCCGGCGAGATGAAGCCTGGTATCAAGCGGCTCTCGACCACCAACAAGGAACTGGTCTCCAATTCGGTTCCGTTCCAGGTCAGCACTTGGCCGGAAATCGTCGAACAGGAGCCGAACAATACTCCCGATACCGCCCAGAAGATCACCTTGCCCGTGCTGATCAATGGGCGAATCAGCGAACCGGGTGACTGGGATGTTTACCAGTTCGAGGGCCGAGCTAAGCAGGCCATCATCGCTGAGGTTCGTGCCCGTCGGCTCGATTCGCCGCTCGACTCGATCCTCAAGTTGACCGATGCCAAGGGCAAGGTACTGGGCATCAACGACGATTACGTCGATAAGGGCGAGGGCTTGTTGACGCACCACGCCGATTCTGTGTTGCAGGTGACGTTGCCGGAAGACGGCATCTATTACCTGTATGTGAGCGACACCCAGAAGCAGGGCAGTTCGGCTCATGCGTACCGACTGCGGGTGAGTGTGCCTAAGCCCGATTTCGAGTTGCGCGTGACCCCGTGCAGCATCAACGCTCGTCCCGGCTCAGCGGTGCCCATCACGGTTCATGCGATCCGCAAAGATGGCTTCACTGGGGAGATCAACCTGTTCCTCAAGCACCATCCGGTGGACTTCGCGCTCATTGGTGCCAAGGTGCCGGCCAATCAAGACGAGGTACGTATGACCCTACACGTTCCCTCGACCGCTCGCGAGAAGCCCGTCCACTTGGACATCGAAGGCCGGGCCACGATTCAGGGGGTGCCTGTGTCCCGCTTGGCGATACCGGCTGAGGAAATGATGCAGGCGTTCATCTATCACCATCTGGTGACAGCGAACGAGATGGCCGTCACCGTCAACGGTCGGGCCAGACCGCGATTCCCGGCTCGCTTGCTGGATCAGGGGGTGGTACGACTGGTTCCGGGTGGAACCGCAGTGGTTCGGCTGGCGATCCCGCGTAGTGCGGCGTTCGAGCGGATCGATTTGGTACTCAACGACCCGCCCGAGGGAATCACGCTCAAGCGCGTTGTAGTGAATGCCGATGGGGCACTGCTAGCCATCGAGGCGGACGGCGAAAAGGCCAAGCCGGGACTGCGTGGCAATCTGATTATCGATGCCTACCCCGAACAACCCAAGAAGGCTGGCCGTGGGCCGCGAACTCCCTTGGGGACGCTGCCTGCTATTCCCTTCGAGATCCGCAAGCCGCCATCGCAGTAACCCTTCTGTCGTCTGGGAACAGAATGTCTGAGGCTATCGGGGTGAAGGTGCCACCACACCTTCACCCTTTCTCGTTGGCCGAATCGGTTGGCACTTCCCGGCCCGGCTCGACGTGCAATGGTAAGCGAGCTGATCCCATCCACGACAGCACGAGCAGGATGGTAGCCATCAGAGCATAGGTCGCTGCCCAGTGGTAGGGAGTCTGATAGCGAACCGCTGCCGCAAACCGTTCCATCGGCTGGCCTTCTGCAAACTGCGCTAGCACATTCCAGGGCAGGTCAATGCGTTCATCGGGCAGTGGCGAATGGATGATGCCGAATAGGGCGCACACCGCAGCGATGAAGAAGTAGATGGAAGCAGTGGGCAGTCGGCCATCGAGGATCAGTGCCAGGGCAGCTGCCCACAGCAAGCCGGAGATCAAAAAGCCGTTGGCCAGACAACGCAGCGTTTGCAGCACTTCGATACCGCTCTCGACATCGGGTAGGGCAAACGGGCCGAAGGTTGTCTTCAGTACGGTCAAGCACAGATACGCTAGGGCCGGCAGCATGGCCAGGGCCAGGCCGGGATAGTGCTGAATGCGGGTGGCATGAAACGACTGTGCGGTGATTTCCAGGCCGACGAAGACCAGGATGGTGAACATGGCGGCCTTGGGCAGCCAGTCGAACAGGTATTGAAAGCCGCCGAAGTAGCCCACGATACCGACAAACAGAGCCGTCGCGAGGGTATAGGCGGCCCTGGCACCCATCTTCTTGTAGGCGGGATGGCCGATGTACGGCGTGGTCTGGATCACGCCGCCGAGCAGGCCGGCCAGCACGGAGGCGATGGCCTCGGTGAACAGTATCGCGCGCGTGTCGTAGTCGTCGCCAGCGGCCAGGGCACTCTCTGTGCAGTCGATTCCACCTACCACGGTAGCAAGAGCGAACGGCAGCACCACCGGCAACTTGTTGAAGGCCTCAGCGAACACCGGCCCCCACCAACTCATCGGCAGGCTGTAGAACGACAACAGTGCATCCGGTTGCCAAACCACGCGGCCTTCTGAGGACGACATGCGTGGAGCAACCGGAATGCTCAGGGTGTATTCGAGTGCCTGGCCGACCAGATACACGAACACGCCCAGCAGCACCGCTGCCAAAGCACCAGGAAACCTGCCGGGCAACTCCCGATGAGCGACCAAGGTGATGAGGATGACCAACAGAGCCAGCATGCCGATGAGCGGAACTGCGGCGATGCCATCGAGAACCATCGGCAAAAAGGCGATCAGAGCCAGGGCGATGGCTGCCAGCGAGCCGAGCAACCCAGCCCGCGGCACCAGTTGGCGAATGGCATTACCGAACGGCGCGCACAACAGCTTGAAGATGCCACACAGCACCAAAGCCACCAGTCCGACGTTCCAGGCGAACAGCATGGCTTGTTCGTGATTCTGATAGCGTTGCCAGCCCACTTGCAACGAGGGGATCAACACCAGGAAGGTGACCCCGAAAGTGCTGGGGGTATCCAGACCGAGCGGCATGGCCGTCACATCGTGACGGCCGGTACGTCGCGCCAGTCGAAAAGCCATCCAGGTGTAGACCAGATCTCCGATGAGTACCCCCAGAGCGGTACCGGGGATCATCCGCGTCAACACAAACTCCGGGGTGAAGCGCACGCCGCCCTTTTGCAACTGTGTCTCGACGGGCTCGAGACTGGTGACCGCGCCAAAGAGAATGAGCATGACAGCGACGTTATCGAGCATCAGCCCAAAGAAGGCATTGATATCGCCGCGACGAGCCCAGTGATACGCCATCGAACGCTCCCCAATTTAGACGATTGATACGGGAGCAAAATACGAGCGATAGCCCTCAAGAGCAAGCGGCCTTTGGTTCGTCCCGGTGATTTTCCAGGTCGAAGGTGCAAGGCCAGCCGTCACGTCTACGCCGATCACCGAGATTGCTTGATCCTGTGGAGGAGGTTGCCGTGCCTCAGACGAGCGTAGCGACTGAACCCGTGTTCGGGTTCACGTCACTCTTTTAGAGTGTACACTAGATAGAGTCGTGGTTCGGGCTACCGAATTCCGCGGTTGGGTTCTCTGGAGTGAGGGTCGGGCATCATGAGCCAGTTGCTGGTCATCGATGATGACCCACTCGTGCTGGAGAGTGTCCGAGCGGCTTTTGCCACCACGGGAATCGACCTGGACACAGCGGAAAATGCCACCGAGGGGTTAGCCAAGTGTCAGCGTTTGCGGCCGGACGTGATCGTTGTCGATTGGCACTTGCCGGATCTGTCGGGCTTGGAGGTCTTTGACCGACTGCGACAAATGGGCTTCACTCTTCCGGTGATTCTGATGACCGGACACGGGTCGGCGACGACGGCGATCGAGGCCATGCGCCGAGGAGCGTTCGATTACCTGCTCAAGCCGATTGATCCGACGCAATTGATAGGGTTGGTACAACGCGCTCTGGAGATGAGTCGGTTGATGTGTGTGCCGACCCCACCCGCATCTGCCAACTGCAAAGACGATGAGGAGGCGGACTTACTGATCGGGGCCTGTCCGGCGATGCAAGAGGTGTTCAAGGCCATTGGCCGAGTCGCTCCGCGTGATGTCACGGTTCTGATCCGTGGCGAGAGCGGCACCGGCAAAGAACTGGTGGCCCGAGCCATCCACCAACACAGCAATCGCGCCAACGGACGGTTCCTGGCTCTGAATTGCGCTGCCATTCCCGAGACGTTGCTGGAAAGCGAACTGTTCGGCCATGAGCGTGGGGCCTTCACCGGCGCGGATCGTAAGCGGATCGGCAAGTTCGAGCAGTGTAATGGCGGCACTCTGTTCCTCGACGAGATCGGCGACATGACGCCGTTGACGCAGACCAAAGTGCTGCGCGTCTTGCAGGATCAGCAGTTCCAACGGGTCGGCGGTGAGCTGCTCATCCATACCGATGTTCGTCTGATCGCTGCCACCAATCGCAACCTGGAAGCCATGCTGAGCGATGGCCGCTTTCGCAGCGATCTGTACTATCGCCTCAACGTCTTCACAATCTGGCTACCACCCCTCCGCGAGCGGCCCGGCGATGTGCCGTTACTGGTCGAACACTTCCTCAAGCGGGCCAGTTTGGAACTGGACAAACAGGTGACCTACGCCACCCCCGAGACTCTGGCGTTGCTCGAACGCTACAGTTGGCCTGGCAATGTCCGCGAGTTGCAAAGTGTCCTCAAGCAAGCCATCCTCAGGGCACCGGGTACGGTATTGCTACCCGAGTTTCTACCCGCCGCGATTCGCGGTGAGACCGAATCGCTCTGTCCGCACACGGCTCCTCGAAGGCTGTTCGGAGACTGTCTGCACGAGTTCATCGCCGAACGAATGCAGGCCGGTTCCTCGCAGTTGCACGCCGAGGTATTCCAGCGAGTCGAACTTCAGTTGCTCTTAGAGGTCATGCAGCGGACGAACAACAATTTGTCGGAGGCCGCACGCATTCTCGGCATCACTCGCAAGACCCTACGCACTCGCCTGCTGGGGCTGGGCATAGGGATCGATCACAACTCCAGCGTTAGCAACTGAGACGAGCAAAACGGTATTCGCTAATCGGGAATTCGTCGCTCGAGCAATCGTCGCACCACCTCGACCGTACGGTTGATGGCGGCATTGAGGAAAGCCCGCCCCTTCTCGGCGGTGGCCAGTTGTGGGTAACCGACGGCTCCGTGATCGGTGCGTTGGTACATGTCCTCGGCCAGGTACAGACCGCGTAACACGCTCTCGCTTTGATCCGGGTCGTCCTTGATGCGGTCGCTGCGTACTAGTTCCGGCCGCAGTGCCAGCATCATGGAGGTCTCGAACTCGCAGGCGTGTCCCATCTGCTTGCGTGGCCCCTCGGCCAGCAGGGCGAGTTCATTGGCGGCCAGATCCCAGTAAGAGGCCGCCGACAGGAGGCAATTGCGGAAGTCCGGTTGCAGTCGTCGTAAAGCAACCTGCATGGTGTCGATGTTGCCGCCGTGACCGTTGAGGATGAGAACGCGCTTGAAGCCGTCTTCCAGCAGCGGCTCGATCAGATCACAGAGCATGTCGATGTGAGTATCGACGTGAGCCGAGAGCGTCGCTCCAAAGCGAAGATGGTGATGACTGGCACCAAACCACAGAGTGGGTAACTGCAACACCTGACGCGGTAGAGCGGCTTCGACCCCGTCGGCCACGCCGG
>Ga0272446_1005536_pt1 | contig 13854 bp, 16 predicted proteins | sample YNPCB0061_FD_194587 | JGI IMG/M metagenome (GOLD analysis project Ga0272446, IMG submission 194587) | Hot spring microbial mat communities from Yellowstone National Park, WY, United States - YNP-CB-006-1 | ecosystem: Environmental > Aquatic > Thermal springs > Hot (42-90C) > Sediment | place...
GAGATTATTCAATTAGAAATACTCCGCCATACTATCTTAAAAAATACTTTAAAACTGTTGATGGTAGTGCTTATGAAGTAGTTCCAGAAATTAAAAAGATGGCTTCTTTCAAAGTAATGAATCTTTATGATGATGAAGCTATGAAAATGATGTATAATTTCGATGTGATTTTTTGTGCCAATGTTCTAATTTATTTTGATACGGCATCAAAAATTAAAGTCGTTTCTCATTTGTATAATTCATTAAATAAAGGTGGTTATTTATTTATTGGTTATTCAGAAACTTTGCACGGTATTTCTAAAGCATTTAAACTTGTGAGTTTTCCCAACACCGTTGGTTATAAAAAGGAGTAGTATAAAATGAAAAAAGTAATTCTTGTAGCGGATGATTCACCAACTATAAGAAAATTTGTTTCCATTGCTCTTTCTGTTAAAGGATATGAAATCATTTCTTGTGCCGATGGAATGGAGGCAATAGAAATTCTTCCAAACCAAAAGATTGATCTCGTTATAACTGATTTAAACATGCCGAATGTTGATGGCTTTGAATTGATTTCTTCTATTAGAAAAAATGAAGCGTATAAAGATTTACCAATTATTGTTCTTTCTTCGCTCGGTGCAACGGAAGATATTCAAAAAGGTTTGGAGTGCGGTGCAAATTCTTATTTAATAAAACCTTTCGATCCCAAACGTGTTGTCTATGAAGTTTCAAAATATCTAAACTAGAGGTAAAAATATGGCATTAAAATTTTTAGTAGTTGATGATTCTGCTACAATGAGAAGAATTGTTCTTAATTCTCTCAAACAAATTGGTCATGAATCTTTTGTTGAAGCATCAGATGGCAGAGATGCATTGAATAAACTTTCGGCAGATGATTCAATTAATTTCATTATTACTGATTGGAATATGCCTGAAGTTTCAGGATTGGATTTGGTGAAGACTGTTCGAGCAAATCCCAAAACAGCAAATATTCCAATTTTAATGGTGACAACAAGAGGCATGAAAGAAGATATTGTTGAGGCTCTAAATGCAAAGGTTAATAATTATGTTGTTAAACCATTTACTCCTCAAGTTTTGAGAGAAAAAATTGAACAAATAATTTCATCAGTTAATGTTTAACGGGGTACAAATGGAGATGTCATTAAACATGGAAAAACTATTTGAGAAACTTGGCGACCTAAAATCATTTTTTGTTTATGGTCAGAAATTAATTCCAACTCTTCAAAAGATAATGGATTTTATTCAAGATACAGTTCCACTCTTAGAATCAGTTAACAAATCTATCGCTGAAAGTACAGCAAAAATTCCTAAAGCAAGCAATCAACTGCATAGCGTTTCAAGTGCTACTGAAATGGCTACAACAGAAATTTTGGATTTAGTTGATGGAATTTCTAATGAACTCAATTCAATTTTTACTAAAGTTGATGAGGTAAAAACAAAAGTTCAAAATCAATCTGAACTTTCAAAGAGATTAAAAGAAAAATATCCAGATGATCAAGATATTCAGGATTACATTTCTCATTCGATAACCTTAGAAGAGCTCGAATTATTTCAGAGTGTATCAAATAAAATTCAAGAGAGTGTAATGAATATTACTTTGGCTCTTCAAGTTCAGGATATTACTTCTCAGCAACTTTCTTCAGTAAATCATCTTATTAATTCTATTCAAGAAAAACTTGCTGGATTATTAATTGACCTTAATAGTAATGGTAAAGAAAAAATTGTTAACAAGGAAGAAAATCCACTTGATAAAGCCGCATTTAATGAGAATGCTCGTTATCAAAAAAATAATGAATCTCAAAAACTTGCTGATGAATTAATTGCACAAACTAATAGTTCAAAATCACAAGAAGAAATTGATAAATTATTTTCGAATACAAAATGAATGCTACAGAAAAATATCCGACTCTCATTGATCCTGAAATGAAGGAAATAGTTGAGAGTTTCATAGTCGAAACAAAAGAGATTCTCGAAAAACTTGATACCGATCTTCTTGAATTAGAAAAAAGGCCGGACGATAAAGATTTGCTCAATCAAATCTTTCGGTCTTTCCATACAATTAAAGGAACATCCGGATTTCTTGGCTTAGAAGCTCTTCCAGAAGTTACTCACAAGTGTGAAGATATTTTGAATAAACTTCGCAAAGGTGAAGCAACTTTAAATTCCAATCTTATGGAAGGAATTCTTCTTGCATTTGATACAATAAAAGAATTGGTTGTAAAAATTGAAACCGAGCAAAACGAAAATGTTGAAATAGAAAATGTTTGTAATGTTTTAAGTGAGCTTCTCAAAAATCTCGATTCACCACAAGAAATAAAGCAAGAGGGAACACTTCCAAAAGTTGAAAACCAAGTAGTTCAAGAAATTGCAGTTCAAGAAGAAATAGTTGAAAATAAAACTGAAGAAATAAAAGATGAATTGCCAAAAGAAGAATTTAAAACTGAGATAAAAACAAATGTTGAAAAAATTGAAAAAGCTGCTTCATCTTCCGCAACCAAAGAAAATACAATTCGTGTTGATGTCGAAAGATTAGATTCGCTTTTGGATATTGTTTCAGAATTAGTTCTTGGAAGAAACAGACTATCACAAATTAATACTCAGTTCTCGTTGGAAAATGAAGGCAATAAATACACAAAAGATTTTGAAGAGGTGACCAAACAAATTGATTTAATGACAACTGAATTGCAATTGGTTGCAATGAAATTGAGAATGATTAAAATCGCAAAAATCTTTAATCGGTATCCAAGATTAGTAAGAGATCTTTGTAAAGATTTGAATAAAGATGTCGAACTTATAATTAAAGGTGAAGATACCGAAGTTGACAAAAATTTAATCGAAGAAATCAATGATCCATTAGTTCATTTAATTAGAAATGCAGTTGATCATGGCGTTGAAAATCCTGAAGTCAGAATTAAAGCAGGGAAAAATCCGCGAGGAAAAGTTTTACTTGCTGCTGAACAACTTGGAAATAACATTGTCATTACAATTCAAGATGATGGAAAAGGATTAGATGTTGAAGTAATAAAAGAAAAGGCAATTGCAAAAGGATTGATTACAAAAGAAAAAGCTAAAGAATTATCAAAGCAAGAAGCAATGAATTTAATTTTCTTGCCCGGTTTTTCAACAGCAGAAAAAGTTTCTAATGTTTCTGGTCGCGGAGTTGGAATGGATGTAGTTAAAACAAATGTTGCAAAGCTTCGCGGAATAATTAACATTGAATCTGAAGTTGGTAAAGGAACAAAGATTGAAATTAAACTTCCTTTGACTCTTGCAATAATTTCTGGAATGATTGTAAAAGCAAATAGTGAGACTTTAGTAATCCCTCTCGGTTCTGTTATTGAAGTGCTGAGAGTTGATCCTAAAGAAATATATTCAATAAAAGGTAAAGAAGTAATTAAAGTGCGCGATTCAGTTCTTCCATTAGTTTCTGTATCTGAATTATTAAAAGGAAGAATGAATGGTAGAAGAGAAAATAACACTGGTTGGCAATATGTTGTAGAAGTTGGAATTGCAGAAAAACGTTACGGAATTAAAGTTGATGATTTAATTGGGCAACAGGAAGTTGTAATAAAATCACTCGGCTCATATCTCGGTAAAATTGATGGTATTGCTGGTTCAACTATAATGGGAGATGGAACAGTTGTGATGATACTTGATATTCACGAATTATTTAACAAGTTGGAACTTAACGCTTGAAAGACAAAATTACAGTTTTAATTGTTGATGATTCAGCATTCATGCGAAAATCACTTTCATTAATGCTGGAAAGTGATTCCGGAATTTCAGTTATAGCGACTGCTAAAAATGGACAAGAGGGAGTAGAACTTGCTAATAAACTTCGTCCGGATGTAATCACGCTTGATATCGAAATGCCAATAATGGATGGTTTAACTGCACTTAAAAAAATTATGGCTGAATGTCCAACTTCAGTCATCATGGTTTCTTCATTAACTACTGAAGGAGCGGAAGCAACATTAAAAGCATTAGAATTAGGTGCGGTTGATTTTATTCCTAAAGAAATGTCATTCGTTAGTGTAAATATTACAAAAATTAAAGAAGATTTAATTGCAAAAGTAAAAGAAATTGCACGAACAAAATTACTCAAAGCAAGATTAGATAGAATTAAATCAATTTCTGTAAAACCGGAAGTTCGTCCAAGAGTAACTTCTTACTTGTCGGATATTCCTAAAATTGGTTATCGCGCAATTGCATTAGGAATTTCAACTGGTGGTCCATTCACTTTACAAAAAGTACTTCCCCTTCTTTCGGAAAAAATTAATATTCCAATTTTTGTTGTTCAACATATGCCTCCTAAGTTTACTAAATCCCTTGCAGATAGATTAAATAGTTTGTGCAAAGTTCAAGTTAAAGAAGCTGAAGATGGAGAAAATGTAAAAGGTGGAATAATTTATATCGCTCCGGGTGGCTTTCACATGAAGTTAGGAAAAAACGGTTTAAATTCTTTCATTAAAATAACTCCAGAACCAAGCGATACGCTTCATCGTCCTTCCGTTGATGTTATGATGAGTTCTGTAATTGATGTTTATGGAAAATATACACTTGGAGTAATTATGACAGGAATGGGAAAAGATGGTTATGAAGCAGTCAAAAAATTGAAAAGTTTGAGTGGTTATGCAATCGCACAAGACGAAGAATCTTGTGTGGTTTATGGAATGCCAAAAGCAATTGTTGATGCAGGTTTAGCAGATGTTGTTCTTCCTGCAGAAAAAATACCAGAAATAATAAACAAAGTGGTGGTGTAAAATGGCAACGCAATTCGAAGATGCATTATTTAAAGATATCTTTACAAAAAATAAAACTCGTACAGGAAATTTAATTAAAGCCGAAGATGTTGAAATAAATGGCAAAGCTAAAATTTCCTGCGAAGATGATCTTGATGGCGTGAGAGTATTGTTGAAAAAAGATGCAAACGATAATCTCAAAGAGATCAAATTTGTTTGCTCATGTGGTCAATCGAAATCAATCATTTTAGATTATTCTGAATAATAATTCTCACGTGGTTAATTTTAGCCAATTATTAATATCGAATTTTATTCTTTCCTTTATTTTTTAATCCTTTTAGCTGGCACTTGATTTGGAACTGAAATCAAAAAAGCTAAAAGGATTTTATGCCTTCATCAGTTAAATTATTAACTAATCTTTTAGATTATTGCGCAGAGAAAAATAAAGTCATCGCAAAAAATATTGCCAACATCGGCACTGAAAATTACCGCAGACAAGATGTTGTGTTCAAAGATATTCTTAATGAAAGCACTGGCTCACTTCTTAAAAAAACAAATCCAAAACATTTAGATTCATTTCAAATAAATCCTGAAGGCAATTCGAAATTTGAGTACATCGAAGATAATAGCCAAGAAATGGAATCGGGAATAAATAATGTAAACATTGAAAAAGAAATGAGCGAGCTTGCTGAAAATACATTACGCTACAAATTTGCTTCAAGAAAAGTTGGCGATTATTACAGAACACTGCAGAAAGTTATTAAAGGTGGAGGTCAAATATGAAAATTAGCGGCAGTCTTTTTGGTCTAAATTTTAGTGCAAAAGGAATGAGTATCCAAAGGAAAAAAATGGATCTCATTTCTCAAAACATTGCAAATGCTGATAGTGTTCGCACAGAAGCTGGTGAACCATATAAAAGAAAATTCTTAAAAGTTGAACAAGAGAAAAACAATTTTGCAACTAATCTTAATATTGAAACAAAGACAATTAAACTTAACACAACAAACCCAAATCATATTTCTAATATTCAGTTGCCAGAAGAATTAAACATTAACGCTGACCAAGGCAAAGTGAAAATGAATGAATCAATCGATGAAAAACCGGGAGATATTGTTTACATGCCAGAACATCCAAATGCTAATAAAGATGGATATGTTGAAATGTCTAACGTTAATGTAATCAACGAAATGGTAGAAATGATTGCTGCAACAAGAAGTTATGAAGCAAACCTTCAAGCACTTAACTCTGCAAAACAAATGGCAAAAGATTCTTTGGAGATATAATAAATGAAAATTAATACAAACGTAGTTGGAAATTATTCCCCGACATATTTCAAACCGCAAGTCAACAGTAAAGAAAATGTGCAAGTTGAAAAACAAACATCAATTTCAAATGATGAGAAAAAATTCTTTGCGGAATTATATCCAAATAAAAAAGATGAAGTGATGAACTATCAATTCTACAATGCAAAAGGAAAAGTTTCCGGTTTGCATGTTGGTTCATTATTCGATAAAAGAGGTTAAAAATGAAAATAGAAGGATTTGGAATTCAATTACCGCCGCAACTTCAACCAGAAAAAACTAAAGCCATTGGCACAGAAAATTTTGGTAATGCACTTACTGAATTAATTAATAATGTGAATGAATCTCAACAAGAATCTCAAAAAGCAATTCAAGATTTTGTAAGTGGCAATGGCGTTGAACTTCATGAAGTAATGATTGCAGGCGAAAAGGCTAAAACCGATCTTGAACTTTTAATGGAAATTAGAAACAAAGCAATTGACATGTTCAAAGAATTAACAAGGATTCCTATTTAACTATGAACACAAATCCATTACAAGCGTTATTTGGGATTATTGGCAAATTAAATCCCAAACAAAAAATTATGCTGGGTGTGGGAGTCATTACAACTCTTGCATTGCTTGCAGTATTAATTTTTATTTTGAACGAACCTACATATTCTACACTTTATTCAAATCTTTCTCAAGAAGATGCTGCAAAAGTTGTAGAATATTTGAGTGCTCAAAAAGTTCTTTATAAACTTGATGACAACGGTCAATCAATAAAAGTCCCGCGAGAAAAAGTTTATGAATTAAGATTAGCTCTTGCATCGAAAGGAATTCCAAGCAGTGGTGTAATAGGTTATGAAATATTTGATAAATCAACTATGGGAATGTCCGAGTTCATGCAAAAGCTAAATTATAAAAGAGCACTTGAAGGTGAATTGGCAAGAACAATTCAACAACAAGATGGAGTTTTAGGTGCACGAGTTCATATAGTGATTCCACAAAAATCATTATTTAAAGAAGAGGAAAAACAGCCAACCGCTTCAGTTGTTCTTAAACTTAAAAATAATTCAACTCCGCCAAAAGAAAACATCGAAGCAATTGTTAATCTTCTTGTTGGTAGTGTTGAAGGTTTACAACCTTCAAAAGTTTCAATTATTGATACTAAAGGAAGAATTTTAAGCAATGAAACTGATGATGGTCCACTTGCATTTGCATCTTCAAAACAATATGAAATAAAAAAATCAGTTGAGAATTATCTCGTTCAAAAAGCTCAATCAATTTTAGATAATGTTCTTGGCTATGGAAATGCGATGGTGCAAGTGAATGCAGATTTGAATTTTGATCAAGTTGAAAAGACAATGGAACAATATGACCCCGAATCACAAGTTGTTGTTAGCGAAAACACTGTTAAAGTAAATAACACCGGCAAACAAAATTCAGATTCAACTGCTGCAACAAATGAAAATTCTTTAACTAATTATGAAACAAGTAAAACAATTCAAAAGGTGATTGAAGGAAGCGGCAATATAAAAAGATTGAGCGTTGCAGTTGTAATTAATGATATACCAAAAGAAGTAAAGAAAGGAGACAAAAAAGAAATTGTTTATGAACCAAGACCAGCTGATCAAGTAAAGAAATTAGAAGATATTGTTAAAAATGCTGTAGGTGTCGATCCAATCAGAAACGATCAATTTTCAATTGTAAATATTCCATTTGAAACAAAAACAGTTGATGATTCAATTGAAGAAGCTGGCACTTCATCTATGCCCGGAACAAATGAAATGATAAATTTAATTTTTATTGTTACTGCAATTATTGCCTCATTATTTGTTCTTAAAAGTTTGATGAAAAGATTAAAGACAGAAAGAATTGTAATTGGTACTGTGAATACCGGAAACTTTGCAATGGCATCTCAACCCGCAGGAGCTTTAACAAGCGGTGCGGCTCATAATGAACCGAAAGCAAATGCTTCTTTGATGGCAGCAAAGAAAAAAAGAATGTTAGTTCCTATGGGCGATCTTGAAGATGAAATTAGTGAAGAAGCATTAGCAAAGAAAAATCAACAAGAAAGAATTATTAATTACGTAACAAAAAATCCAATGGATGCTGCAAAACTAATAAACGCTTGGATGCACGAAGATGAAATCTAACGATAAACAACTTTCGAAAGATGTAAAAGAAGAAGTTACAGGATTGCAAAAAGCAGCAATGCTAATGGTTGCATTAAATGTTGAAGCTGCATCTGCAGTTCTAAAACATATGGATCCGGTAGATGTTGAAATGATCACCGCCGAGATTTCAAAGGTCAAAAACGTTTCTTCTAAAACTGTTGATAGTGTTATTTATGATTTCTACAATATGGTTACAGCACGCGAATATGTGTTAGAAGGTGGTTTAGATTATGCACAAGCTGTTTTAGAAAAAACTTATGGACCCGCAAAAGCAAGTGAAATAATTGATAAAATAAAACGCTTAACAACATTAAAAGGTTTTGATGTTCTTAAAAAAGCAGAACCTGCACAACTTGTGAATTTCTTAAATAAAGAACATCCACAAACAATGGCATTGATTTTATCTCAACTTGCACCAGATCAAACTGCAGCAGCATTAAAAGAATTACCTGAAGATTTACGCGTTGATGTTGCGTTTAGAATTGCTACACTTGGAAAAATTTCTCCACAAACTTTAAAACAAATTGAACATGTAGTTGATGAAATTGCCGGTGCTTCGATGAGTCAATCTGTTGGAAAACTTGGCGGACCTAAATGCTTAGCTGCAATTTTGAATCGTGCAAATGTTTCAATGGCAAAAGAAATTTTAACTAAACTGGAAGATGTTGATCCTGAAACATCATATGAAGTAAAAAGATTAATGTTCATCTTTGATGAAATTGTTAACATTAATGATAAAGATATTCAAAAGATTTTGCGTGAAGTTGATAGAAAAGATTTGGCGCTTGCTCTCAAAACAGCAGATGAAAAACTTCGAGAGAAAATTTTCAAAAACATGTCCGAACGTGCTGCTGATCTTCTTAAAGAAGAATTGCAATACATGGGTATGGTTAAACTAAAAGAAGTAGAAAACGCACAAGCAAAAATTATTGATGTAATTAAAGCCCTTGAAGAACAAGGTGAAATTTCGCTTAACATGAGAGGCGGTCCGGAAGAAGTTTATGTCTGATGTTATTAAACTTTCAAATAAAAAAAATAATAGCGCTGTTAAGGTCGCTAAAATTGGTAATACTTCTTTTAAAGATGAAGAAGGTGATTTATTCAAAAAACAATTAGAAGATTATTATAAACTTGGCTTTAAAGATGGTCAAGAAAAAACAAGAAGAGAATTAGAACAGGATTATTCCAACAAACTTTTCAGAAAATATGAAGAGGTTTATAATATTCTTCAACAATATGATGAGCACTTAATTGAATTAGAAAAAGATTTTGAAATTCTTGTAATTGAAACTGCTTGCGAGCTTGCAAAAAAAATTGTTGGAAAAGAAATTGAAAGTAGAAACATTATTAACGAGAATGTTAGAGAAGCAATCAATAAAGTTGTCGGTGCAAATCAAGTTAAGCTGAAACTTCATCCTGCAGACTTAGAAGAATTAACAGAAGCAAGTAAGAACTTAATTCATTCAAGTTCATTTACAAAAATTAAGATTGAAACTGATGATAGAATTGAACGAGGCGGATGTTTTATTGAAACAGAAATTGGAAATGTTGATGCAAGAATTACAACTCAATTAAATGAACTGAGAAAAAAACTTGAAGATAGTGTCGAATAAATTTTATGGAACAGATTTTAGAAAAATATAAAAGAGTAATTGAGAAAACAGAAACAATCCGTGTTAATGGAAAAGTAATTGACGTTATTGGATTGGTAATTGTTTCTGTTGGACCAAATGCAGTGCTTGGTGAAATCTGCACTATCTTCGATCAAAACGGAAATGAAATTTGTAAGGCAGAAGTTGTTGGATTTAAAAATGGTAAAGTGCTTTCAATTGCAATTGGAGAAGTTCATAATATTTCACCAGCATGCGAAATAAAAGCAAGTGGAAAAAGTTTTAACGTCGGTGTTGGAAAAGAATTATTAGGAAGAGTGATTGACGGTTTAGGAAATCCAATTGATGGCAAAGGTGAAATATATTATTCATCTTTCAGAGAATCTCACAGAGAACCACCAAATCCTCTTGAAAGAAAAAGAATTAATCAACCAATTCAAACTGGAATTAGAGCAATTGATGGATTACTAACAATTGGCAAAGGTCAAAGAGTAGGAATTTTTGCAGGCAGTGGTGTCGGCAAAAGTGTTACGCTTGGAATGATTGCAAGAAACACAAGTGCTGATGTTAACGTAATTGCTTTAATTGGTGAACGTGGAAGAGAAGTCCGCGAATTTATTGAAAGAGATCTTGGTGAAGAAGGATTGAGAAGATCAGTTGTTGTTTGTGCTACGAGTGATAAATCACCTTTGATAAGAATGAAAGGAGCTTATGTTGCAACTACTATTGCAGAATATTTCCGTGATCTTGGAATGGATGTTCTTTTAATGATGGATTCTGTTACTCGTTTTGCAATGGCTCAAAGAGAAATTGGTTTAACAATTGGTGAACCACCAACCACAAAAGGTTATACTCCATCTGTATTTGCCTTGTTACCAAAATTATTAGAAAGAGCTGGCAATACTGATAAAGGTTCAATCACCGGGCTTTACACTGTTCTTGTTGATGGTGATGATATGACTGAACCTATTGCTGATGCTGCAAGATCAATTTTAGATGGACATATTGTTCTTTCAAGAAAACTTGCTAACAAAGGTCACTATCCTGCAATTGATACTTTACAAAGCGTCAGTAGAGTAATGCCCGATATTATTGATAGAGAACATTATTTGCGTGCTATGAGATTTAACGAAATTCTTGCAACGTATAGAGAAGCTGAAGATCTTATAAATATTGGTGCTTATGCTAAAGGCAGCAATCCTCAGATTGATCATGCGCTATCAAAAATAAATCAATTAAGAGCTTACTTAAAACAAGACATATTTGAAAAAGCACTTTATGATCAATCAGTTGAAAGATTAAATCAAATAATTGATAGTCCTTTGCTTTAAGGTGAAGAATGGCAAAATATAAATTCAAATTTGAGCCGATATTAAAAGTGAAAGAAATTCTTGAAAAAAGAACAAAGGAAGAAATCTCCAGAATCTATCTTGAAATTGATGAACTTAAAAAACAAAAGGAAATTGTAATTCAAGAAAGAAAAAAAATATTAACTCAAATGACTGAACATTTATCTAAAGTTTCCGATTATCAAAGCATGAAAATGTATGACTCCCATCTTGAAGAAGAAATAATTTTCATTGAAAATAAAATTAGCGATTGTTACAAGAGACTTGAAAAAAAACAAAAAGAATTGGTCGAAAGAAAAAAAGAAGTAAAAGCTTTTGAAACATTAAAAGAAAATGATAAAGCAAATTTTCTTGTTGAAGAAAGAAGAGATGAGCTTAAGACATTAAACGAAATTGCAATTAGAAATTTTGATGGTGATAAACTATGAAAGAAAAAATAGTTTATGGATTAATCTTTGTGTTTTTATTCGCAGTTGTATCTGCAGGAATGATTTATTTCAATTCAATCTATAAAAATATTTTTGCATTTGATTTTACTCCTCGAGCACAAAAAAATGAATTAGCGAAAAAAAATCTTGCAAAAGCTGATTCTCTTAAAACAGATTCACTTAAAGTCGATTCCTTAAAAACCAATGTTGATTCAACACAAGTGAAAGAAAATGTTTCCATTGCAAAAACTAATCTTGTTTCCAATCAAAAGTTAGAGACAAAAGAAAAGAAAAAAGAAGAAGTTGCAGTTCAAACTCCATTTAGAGTTCCGGTGGATGATAAAATAAAAGCAAAGAAAGATTCCATTTATAACGAATGGGTGAAACAGACAGTTAAGCTATATGAATCAATGGATTCAAAAAAAGCTGCTAAAGTTATTGTCAATTATTCCGATAATATAGCCAGAGATATTCTTCTTAAGATGAAGAAGAAAAAAGCGGCAGAAATTTTAGCTGAGTTGAAGCCGGATGTTGTAACAAGAATAATAAGTGTAAACTAATGAATCTGAGTACATTCTTTTTTGATAAGCTGAGCAGAACGGATTCGAACTTGGCACAAGAAGGAAAAAAGAGCATTGACGCTAACTACCTTTTTTCCGATTTGATAAAAGTCTATGAAGTTAATAATGAATCTTCACAAGACTTGAAAACTTTTTCGTCAGATATTCCACAAGAAATATTTTCTGACGATGAGAAAATTATTAATCTCACAGCAAATGATTTTGCTTCTGTTGATAATTTGATTCAACAAATTTTGAAGAACGATGCAAATATAGATGTTTCAAAAACTGATTATAATTTCTCTGAAGCTGAAATTACAAAAGAAAAATTTATAGTTGATAAAGAAAAACTTCTCAACATTCTCGCCATCTTTTTCCAGAACCAAAATATCAAGTCAACTGATCTTGTAAAAGAAAAGATTGAGAATGGAGATAACCTCTCAATTACTTTCAAAAATAAACTTGATAAAATTTCTGTTTCAATTTCTCCAATAAAAGTTGAACCTCAAATTGATTCAGAAGAAAAACCGAATGATTTCTTGTTTGCAAGTAAAATCTTAGTCGATAGTCTTTTACCTGAAACACAAAACGAACAAAGCTCCGATGGAATGATAAGAAAAGTAGATGTGGAAAAATCAGTTGAAAAGAAAGAAGAACCGATAGATTTAATAAATGATGAAATTGAAGAAAAAAATATCGTCAATCAGTCAACACATGGTGAAAATGATTCCTTGACAAAAATTACTTTTATAAATGTCGATAAAAATCCTTTAGAATTTTCCAAGAACTTGGTAAATGCCATTGATGAACCGATAGATTCAAAACTTATTCAAACTGGTAGCGATGAACATATTACAAACACGTTTTACAAAGTTGAACTTATTAAGATTTATGATAAACGAAAATATGTCCCGTCCATTGATTCCAATGATGCTGATTCATTTTTACAAAAAGAATTGAACTTTAAATTCGTTGACGAAATGGTAACAAAACCAATTAAAGATTCATCGAAAATTGAATTGAATAATTCCGACAACTTAAAACAAGAAGAGGTAATTATTCAAAAAACAAATAATGAATCTTTAGAAAATGTTTCTGAGAGCTATAATTCATTATCATTAAAAGACATTTATGATGATTTGACTGATGAAGAAAAATCTGTATTTCGAAAATTCGAAGAGTCAAATGAAATTAAAAAAGTAGTTTATTCGTCTAATAAAATTGAAAAAGAAAAAGTTGCAGACTTCGTAAAAACAAAAACTATAACTGAAAACAAAGACGCAACTCAAGGAATTGAAATTCCAAAAGCTGAAACAAAGGTAGCATTTGATAAAAAACCCACAATAAACTCAGAACAAAAAGTTGCAACGGAAGAAATCCAAGAATTTGACGAAGTAAATGATAATCTAAAGTTGAAAGTTGAAAATCAAAATGGAAAAGGAAACAAGTTAGATGGCGTTAATTTATCAACAGATGAAAAAATAAATAGTGATAAAGTTGAAATAAAAGTTAACTTCTCACAATCAAAGCAACAAGCTGATAAAATTGGTCAAGAGAAATCACAAATTGAAACGGTTCAACTAAAAAATAATGTTGTTGAAGAAAAAGATAACAACGCAAAACCATCTATTACTTCAAAAGAAAATAATAGTATTACCAAAGAACAAACAAGTAAAGAGAACAATTCTGTCAATCAATTTGAAGAA
>Ga0272446_1005537_pt1 | contig 13852 bp, 10 predicted proteins | sample YNPCB0061_FD_194587 | JGI IMG/M metagenome (GOLD analysis project Ga0272446, IMG submission 194587) | Hot spring microbial mat communities from Yellowstone National Park, WY, United States - YNP-CB-006-1 | ecosystem: Environmental > Aquatic > Thermal springs > Hot (42-90C) > Sediment | place...
GTTGACGTTCTCGTCGTCCTTGGTGAAGTCCAGGCCTCCACGCAGGCACTCATAGACAGCGCGGCCGTAGTTTTTCGCCGACAGGCCCAGCTTGGGCTTGATGGTGCAACCCAGAAGCGGACGGCCGTACTTGTTCAGGATGTCCCGCTCCACCTGGATACCATGGGGCGGGCCGCCGCAGGTCTTGACATAGGCGATCGGGAAACGCACGTCCTCCAGACGCAGGGCGCGAATCGCCTTGAAGCCGAAGACGTTGCCCACCAGGGAGGTGAAGACGTTGACCACCGAGCCTTCCTCGAAGAGGTCGATGGGATAGGCCACGTAGGCGTAGAAGCAGGTGTCGTCACCCGGCACGTCCTCGATCTTGTAGGCGCGGCCCTTGTAGTAGTCGAGGTCGGTCAGTAGGTCGGTCCACACCGTGGTCCAGGTGCCGGTGGAAGATTCCGCGGCGACCGCGGCGGCGGCCTCCTCCCGGTCCACGCCGGGCTGGGGGGTGATCTTGAAGCAGGCCAGGATATCGGTGTCCTTGGGCGTGTAATTGGGGTCCCAGTAGGTCTGCCGGTACTCTTTCACACCGGCGGTGTAGGTCTTGACGGCCATGGTTACGCTCCTTGTCTACAAGTGAGGGGTTGTCCGGCTGGCAGCGCCGCCGCCGGGTTGGCGATATCATGCCGCGCCCGGGCCATAAACAACAGTCAGAATTTCCTATAGAATACATAAACGTTTATCTATGCATTAGAACTGGGGCCATGCGGCGTCACACCACTTTCCGCCAGCTCGAGATCCTCGAGGCCATCGCCCGTCTGGGCAGTTTTACGCGCGCCTCGGAGGAGCTCCATCTGACCCAACCCAGTGTCTCCATGCAGATGAAGAAGCTCACGGAGGCTGTGGGTGTGCCGCTCATCCAACAGGTGGGCAAGAAGGTGCACCTGACCGAGGACGGGCGCGAGCTCGCGCAGGCCAGCCGGGAGATCTTCGCCATTCTCGACCGCTTCATGATGAACGTGGACGAGCGTCGGGGCCTCAAGCGCGGTCGGTTGAGGCTCATGGCGATTACCACCGCTTCCTATTTCGCACCGCGCCTTCTCGGGGAGTTCGTCAGGCGTTACCCCGGCATCGAGGTGAGTCTGCGGGTGACCAACAAGGAACAGGTGCTGACCAGCATGGCCGAGCACCTGGATGACGTCTACCTGCTGGGACAGCCGCCGGCGGACCAGGAGGTGGTGGCGGTGCCCTTCCTGGAAAACCCCATCGTGGTGCTGGCTGCACCCGATCATCCCCTAGCCGGGCAGCGCCGCATCCCCCTTGCACGGCTGGCGGAGGAACCGTGGCTCATGCGGGAGGCGGGTTCCGGCACCCGCCAGGCGATCGAGATGCTTTTCCGTGAGCATGGGATCGAGATCCGGCCCCGGCTGGAGCTGGGCAGTAACGAAGCCATCAAACAAGCAATCCTCGCCGGGCTGGGCATCTCCGCCCTTTCCCGCCATGTGCTCGCGCTCGATCAGCCCGGCCAGTTCACGGAACTCGACGCGCAGGGCTTTCCCATCCAGCGCCACTGGTATGCCGTGCGCCCCGCCGCGCGTCAGCCCACACCGGCAGTGGAGGCCTTCCTCGCCTTCCTCCTCGAACGCCGGGCCGCCGCCGCAGGGACCGTGCTGGGGGCGCCGGGCGGGCGCCGCGCGAGGCGCCGCCAAGGTCGCGGATGAAACCTTTGGCGCGCCCCTGCGCGCAGGTCTTCCCCACGGACCGCAGGATTGCCCTCCCAGGTCCTGAACTTCAAGCACCACGAAGAAAAAACGGCCCATACGGGCCGTTTTTCACATCCGCCTGGCAGCAGCTTCAGTTGACCTTGGGATCAAGCTCGCCCTTCTCGTAGCGCTTGGACATCTCCTCGAGGGAATAGATCTTGGTGAACTTGCTTGCCTGACCCGCGGTGCCGAAGGCTTCGTAGCGCGCCTTGCAGATTTCCTTCATCGCCTTGGTGGCAGCGCTCAGGAATTTGCGCGGGTCGAATTCCTTCTTGTTTTCGGTGAGGAACTTGCGCACCGCCCCAGTGGAGGCCATGCGCAGGTCGGTATCGATGTTGACCTTGCGCACGCCATGTTTGATGCCTTCGACGATCTCCTCCACCGGCACGCCATAGGTCTCGCCCATGTCGCCGCCATACTCGTTGATGATCTTCAACCACTCCTGGGGCACGGAGGAGGAGCCGTGCATGACCAGGTGGACATTGGGAATGCGGGCGTGGATTTCCTTCACCCGGTCGATGGCGAGAATGTCCCCCGTCGGCGGGCGGGTGAACTTGTAGGCGCCATGGGAGGTGCCGATGGCGATGGCCAGCGCATCCACGCCGGTCTTGCGCACGAAGTCGGCCGCCTCGTTGGGGTCGGTGAGGAGCTTGGAATGGTCGAGGGTGCCTTCGGCGCCGATGCCATCCTCCTCGCCGGCCTTGCCGGTTTCCAGGGAACCCAGGCAGCCCAGTTCACCCTCCACGGAAACGCCGCAGGCATGGGCGATCTCCACCACCTTGCGGGTGACTTCCACGTTGTATTCGTAGCTGGAGGGGGTTTTGCCGTCTTCCAGCAGGGAGCCGTCCATCATGACCGAGGAGAAGCCAAGCTGGATGGAACGGACGCAGACCGCGGGCGAGGTGCCATGGTCCTGGTGCATGCACACCGGGATGTGGGGCCACTCTTCGATCGCCGCCAGGATCAGGTGGCGCAGGAAAGGCGCCCCTGCATATTTGCGCGCCCCGGCGGAAGCCTGGACGATGACGGGGCTGTTGGTCTCGTGCGCCGCCTCCATGATGGCGCGCATCTGTTCCAGATTGTTGACATTGAATGCCGGCACGCCGTAGCCGTTCTCGGCGGCGTGATCCAGCAGTTGGCGCAGGGTGATCAGTGCCATTGTTTTCTCCTTGAGGGTTTGACTAAACGTTCCGGGCGAAAAGGCAGTTGGCCATTCACGCCCTCCTGTGATCGCCCACCCGCACGATGCGCATGGTGTTGGTTCCCCCCGATTTGCCGATGGCTTCACCGAAGGTGATGATGATCAGGTCGCCGTCACGCACGGCGCCACGACGACGCAGCTCGTCTTCCGCCTCCAGCAGGAGCTGTTCCCGATCTTTCGTCGTGGTCTTGAAGTTGACGGGGTAGACGCCGCGGAACAACGTCAACTTTCTACGGGTTTCGACTTCGGGTGTCAAGGCGTAGATGGGCACTTCCGAGTGCAGCCGGGACATCCAGAGGGCGGTGGAGCCGGACTGGGTCAACGCACAGATGGCCTTCACCTTGATGTGGTTGGCAGTGAACATGGTGGACATGGCGATGGCCTCGTCCGCCCGTTCGAACACCTTCTTCACCTTGTATTGGGCGAGGAAGGAAATGTCGACTTCTTTTTCTGCCTCGGCGCAGATGCGGTCCATGGCGGCGATGGTTTCCACCGGATACTTGCCGGTGGCCGTCTCCGCCGACAGCATGACCGCGTCCGTGCCGTCGAGCACGGCATTGGCCACGTCGGAGACCTCGGCACGCGTGGGGATGGGGTTTTCGATCATGGATTCCATCATCTGCGTGGCGATGATGGCGAGCTTGTTCTGCTGGCGGGCCATGCGGATCATTCTTTTCTGCAGGCCGGGCACGGCGGCATCCCCTACCTCCACGCCGAGGTCGCCCCGCGCCACCATGATGGCATCCGCCGCATCGATGATTTCCTCCAGGGCCGCCACCGCCTCCGCCCGCTCGATCTTGGCGACGATGAGCCCGCGTCCACCCGCCTCGCGCAACAGGCGGCGCGCCCGCTCCACGTCGGCGCCGCTGCGGGGAAAGGAGACGGCGAGATAATCCGCCTTGAAGGCGGCCGCGGTCTTGATGTCCTCGATATCCTTTTCCGTCAGCGCCGGCGCGGACAGCCCCCCACCGAGGCGGTTGATGCCCTTGTTGTTGGACAGCACGCCCCCCTGCTTAACGGTGCAGATGATTTCATCCCCGCGCACCTCCTCCACCCACATGGTGATGCGGCCATCGTCCAAGAGGAGCGTGGAGCCACGGGAGACATCCCGCGGCAGCTCTTTGTAGTCCAGGCCGACGCGTTCCTGATTGCCCAGCTCGCAGTTGGCATCGAGGATGAAACGGTCACCGGCCTTCAGGGTGACCGAGCCGGTGGCGAACTTGCCGATGCGGATCTTGGGTCCCTGCAGGTCGGCGAGCACCCCCACCGTCTTGCCCCGCGCCCGCGCCAAGGAGCGGATCATCTCCGCCCGGCGGATGTGGTCCTCGGCGGTACCGTGGGAGAAATTGAGGCGCACCACGTCGAGGCCGGCGGCGATCATCTTGTCCAGAACCTTCGGGTCGTCACAGGCAGGGCCGAGGGTGGCGACGATTTTGGTGCGTCTTAGCATTGACGTCCTTCACTCAAAATGCAAAAGGCGCCCGGCCGCTCGCGCCGCGGCCCGCGCGCCCCGATCCGCCTTTGCCTCAACCCCGCGCCCGTTCTTCCAGGATGGCCACCGCGGGCAGTTTCTTCCCTTCCAGGTATTCGAGGAAGGCGCCACCCGCGGTGGAGATGTAGGACACCTTGTCGTAGATGCCGTATTTCTGGATGGCGGCGATGGTATCGCCGCCGCCGGCCAGGGTGAAGGCCGGGGTGGCGGCAATGGCCTCGGCGATTTTCTTCGTGCCCTCGCCGAACTGGTCGAACTCGAACACCCCCACCGGACCGTTCCACACCACCGTGCCGGCGGCCATGATGATGTCGGCCAGTTCCTGGGCGCTTCTCGGGCCGATGTCGAAGATCATGTCGTCGTCGGCCACTTCCTTGACGTCCTTCACCACGGCGGGTTCATTGGCGTCGAACTTCTTGCCCACCACCACGTCCACCGGGATGGGGATACGCGCCCCGCGGGCGGACATTTTCTCCATCAGCGATTTCGCGGTGGGAACCAGGTCATCCTCGCACAGGGATTTGCCCACGTTGTAGCCCGCCGCCTTGATGAAGGTGTTGGCAATGCCGCCCCCCACCACGAGCTGATCCACCTTTTCCGAAAGGGATTCGAGAACGGTGAGCTTGGTGGAAACCTTGGAGCCGCCGACGATGGCCACCATCGGCCGCGCCGGATTGGCCAGGGCCTTTTCCAGAGCCTCCAGCTCCTGCATCAGCAGCAGCCCGGCGCAGGCCACCGGCGCGTACTTGGCGATACCATGGGTGGAAGCCTCGGCGCGGTGGGCGGTGCCGAAAGCATCCATGACGAAGACATCGCACAGGGCGGCGTATTTCTTCGCCAGCTCGTCGTCGTTCTTTTTCTCGCCCTTGTTGAAACGAACGTTTTCCAGCACCACGAGCTCGCCTTCCGCCACCTCGAAGCCGCCATCCACCCAGTTGCGGATGAGGCGGACGGATTTGCCCAGCCGCTGGGAGATGTTGTCGGCCACGGGCTTCAACGAGTTTTCTTCGGAAAACTCCCCTTCCGTGGGCCGCCCCAGGTGGGAGGTGACCATGACCCGCGCGCCCTGCTTCAGGCAATGCTCGATGGTGGCCATGGAGGCGGCGATGCGGGCATCCGAGGTCACTTTGCCATCCTTGACCGGCACGTTCAGATCGGCGCGGATGAACACCCGTTTGCCCTTCAGATCGAGATCGGTGAGTTTGATGACGGACATGGTTCCCTCCTGATTGCGATAAGGTGTCAGGCATGGAGCCTCTCCATGCCTGACACCTCACGGCGCAGGCCGCGAGCGCTCCCGCGGCCTGCCCTTCCGCCGGTCGGTTACTTCGCGATGTGTTCGGCGAAGCGCAGCATGTTGCAGGTGTAGCCGTACTCGTTGTCGTACCAGGCCACCACCTTGACGAAGGTGTCATCCAGGGCGATGCCGGCTTCCGCATCGAAGATGGAAGCGTAGCTGCAACCACGGAAGTCGGTGGACACCACTTTTTCGTCCGTGTAACCCAGCGTCTTGCTGAGCTCGCCCGACTCGGAAGCCTTCTTCATCGCGGCGCAGATGTCTTCATACTTGGCCGGTTTCAAAAGCTCCACCGTGAGGTCCACCACCGACACGTCGGAGGTGGGAACGCGGAAGGCCATGCCGGTCAGCTTGCCGTTCAGGTCCGGCAGCACCTTGCCCACCGCCTTGGCCGCGCCGGTGGAGGAGGGGATGATGTTTTCCAGGATGCCGCGGCCGCCGCGCCAGTCTTTCTTGGACGGGCCGTCCACGGTCTTCTGCGTCGCCGTGGCGGCATGCACGGTGGACATCAGACCGCGTTTGATGCCCCAGTTGTCGTGCAGCACCTTGGCCACCGGAGCGAGGCAGTTGGTGGTGCAGGAGGCGGCGGAGACGATGGCCTGGCCGGCATAGCTGTTGTGGTTCACGCCATAGACGAACATCGGCGTCTTGTCCTTGGAGGGCGCCGACATCACCACCTTTTTGGCGCCGGCCTTGAGGTGCGCCTGGCAGGACTCCTCATCAAGGAAAAAGCCGGTGCACTCGAGGACGATGTCGGCACCGGCTTCGTTCCATTTCAGATTCGCGGGGTCCTTCTCCGCCGTGATGCGGATTTTCCTGCCGTTCACCACCAGGTGGCCGCCCTCGACCTTGATCTCGCCATTGAAACGGCCATGCACCGAGTCATAACGCAGCATGTAGGCGAGATAATCCGGCTCCAGGAGGTCGTTGATGGCGACCACCTCCAGGTTGGGGAATTCCTTGGCGATGGCGCGGAAAGCCATGCGGCCGATGCGACCGAAGCCATTGATGCCGACTTTGATTGCCATGAGTGTTTCTCCTTCAGGTTAGATGACAAGAATCTTTGCCCACGGAGGAGGCGCTGGTCACGGGCACCCTTCCGGATTTGCCCCTCCGCACCGCGCCTCCCCGTGGTGAATGGCTTTGTCAGAGGATTCCCTTCACCGTGTTCACGACGTTCTCGACGGTGAAACCGAATTCCTTGAAGAGATCGGCGGCCGGCGCGGACTCGCCGAAGCGATTGATGCCGATGATGGCGCCATCGCAACCCACGTACTTGTACCAGCCGTCGGTGGAGCCGGCCTCGATGGCCACCCGTTTCACGCCGGGCGGCAGGACGCTGTCCTTGTAGGCCGGCTCCTGACGGTCGAAGGTGGTGGTGGAGGGCATGGACACGACACGGGTGGGGATGCCCTGGGCATCCAGCACCTTCTTCGCATCCATCGCCAACTGCACTTCGGAGCCGGTGGCGATCAGCACCACCTTGGGGTTCTCCGCGTCCGCGAGCACGTAACCGCCGCGCCGGATGGCCTCGATCTGTTCCGGTGTGCGTTTCTGGAAGGTGAGATTCTGCCGCGACAGGATGAGGCTGGTGGGGCCGTCCTTTTTCTCCACCGCCGCCACCCAGGCCTGGAAGGTCTCCACGGTGTCGCAAGGCCGCCACACTTCCATGTTGGGCATGAGGCGCAGGGTGGCGGTCTGTTCGATGGGCTGATGGGTGGGGCCATCCTCACCCAGGCCGATGGAGTCGTGGGTGAAGACGTGGATGACGCGCTGCTTCATCAGCGCCGCCATGCGCAGGGCATTGCGGGAATACTCGGAGAACATGAGGAAGGTGCCCCCGAAGGGCAGCACCCCGCCGTGCAGGGCCATGCCGTTCATGATGGCGGCCATGCCGAATTCCCGCACGCCATAGCTGAAATAATTGCCGATCTTGCGGCCGTGGGTGTGATGGCAGCCGGTCCAGTTGGTGAGGTTGGAGCCGGTCAGATCCGCCGAGCCGCCGACGAACTCGGGCAGCACCGGCGCCAGGGCATTGATGGCGATCTGGGAAGCCTTGCGGGTGGCGACGTTCTCCGCCTTCTCGTTGATGGCCGCCAGCGCCTTGGCCACGTGCTCCTTCCAGTTGGCCGGCAGCTCGCCCCGCATACGGCGCTCGAATTCCGCGGCCTCGGCAGGATAGGCCTTCTTGTATTCGGCGAACTTGTTGTTCCACAGGTTTTCCAGGCCCTGGCCCTTGGTGCGGCAATCCCAACCCTCGTAGATGTCCTGGGGAATCTCGAAGGGGGGATAGGTCCAGCCCAGGTGCTTGCGCGTGGCCTCCACCTCGGCCTCCCCCAGCGCCGCGCCGTGGACGTCATGGGTGCCGGCCTTGTTGGGCGAGCCCTTGCCGATGATGGTCTTGCAGCAGATGAGGGTGGGCTTGTCCTTGGATTCCTTGGCGGCGCGGATGGCCTGATCCACCGCCACCGGATCGTGGCCATCCACGTTGCGGATGACGTTCCAGCCGTAGGCTTCGAAACGGGCGGGCGTGTCGTCGGTGAACCAGCCCTCCACGTGGCCGTCGATGGAAATGCCGTTGTCGTCGTAGATGGCGATGAGCTTGTTGAGCCCCCAGGTGCCCGCCAGGGAACAGGCCTCGTGGGAGATGCCTTCCATCATGCAGCCATCACCGAGGAAGACATAGGTGTAATGATCGACGATCTCATGGCCGGGCCGGTTGAACTGTTGGGCGAGGATCTTTTCCGCCAGGGCCATGCCCACTGCATTGGAAATGCCCTGGCCAAGGGGCCCGGTGGTGGTCTCCACCCCCGGTGTGTAGCCGTATTCGGGATGCCCCGGGGTTTTCGAATGGAGTTGGCGGAAGCGCTTGATCTCCTCCATCGGCAGGTCGTAGCCGGTGAGGTGGAGCAGGGCATAGAGGAGCATGGAGCCGTGACCGTTGGAAAGCACGAAACGGTCGCGGTCGAACCATTTGGGATTGTTGGGATTGTGCCGCAGGTGGTGATTCCACAGGACCTCGGCGATTTCCGCCATGCCCATGGGCGCCCCAGGGTGCCCCGATTTGGCTTTTTCCACAGCGTCGATCGCCAGGATGCGGATCGCATTGGCCAGGTCTTTGCGAGTTGCCATGTCAGAACGTCCTTATTTGTTGAGAAACCTCGTCCACCAGCCGGCCGCGCCGGCTTGTCGCATTTCATCTTCAGTGCTGGGCGGGGAGTAACGGCACAAGACCGGGGGCGCCAGCCATGCCCCGCTCGGGGGCGGAGTCTTCTTTCCCCTCCCCGGGGAAGGGGACGGGGCTCGGGCTTGCCGAGTTCCTGTTCAAGCGAACGGTCATGGCGCCGCGCCGCCCCGCAGGATGAAACGGCGATTCGCCATGATTCCATTCCCTCGCCCTGTCTTTTTCCGACAGGGAGGAGGGAACGCGTCGTCTGCTCTCACGTCAAAAGTGAAATTATCCCCTAGCCCGCCAAAGCTTGGCAACAGGATAATCCGCCAGGTTTTTCAATGACTTGGCTTTTGTCCCGGGGCTTGCCGAAAAGCCCAGGCGGGCGCAGAGCGGACGCGGCCATCAGCGGGGCGCGCGCAGCCAGTCCCGCCAGGCCTCGAACAGGGGGGGATGCCAGGCGGCGATGACGGAGCGCTTCCAGGGGCTTGCGGACCAGAAATCGTCCACCTCCAGGGTGGCCAGCCGCCCCCCCGCCTCCTCGAGAATCAACGCCCCGGCGGCGAAGTCCCACAGCTTCTGCCCGCCGTGCAGGTAAACATCGAAGCGGCCGGCGGCAACGAAACACCAATCCAGCGCACTGGAGCCGAAATTGCGCTGGGAGCGGTAGGGCGGCCGCGCCGCCAGCTCCTCGGCGAGCCGCCGGTCGAGCCGCTTGAGGTCCACGCCCGCCAGCGCCGCCCGCAGGTTGCGCGGCGGTTTTTCCTTGATGGGCAGCCGCTCGCCGTTGAGGAAGGCCCCCTGTCCCTCCACCGCCCAGAACATCTCGTCCAGTTCCGGTGCGTAGATGACCCCGAGGCGCGGCCGCTCCCCGCGCCAGAAGGCAACGGAGACGGCGAAATAAGGTAGGCCGTTGACGAAATTGGAGGTGCCATCGATGGGATCGATCACCCACAGCCCCTCGCCCCCCGCCTGCCACAGGTTCTGCTGTTCCGCGGCGCCCATCTCCTCCCCCAGCACCGGGCAGGGGGCGATGGCGCGCAGGCTTTCCACCAGCGCCGCCTGGGCCGCGGTGTCGGCGATGGTGCACAGGCTGCCATCCACCTTGTGCTGGTGGGCCACCCGCAGGTAGCGGGGCACGATCTCATGCTGCGCCACCCGTTTGACGGTGTGAATGACCGCCTCGAGCATGTCGCCCGCCCGCCTAGGCGCCTTCCTTCCACTTGATGGAGCAGCCCATGCTGGGAATCTGTTCCGCCGGCCCGCGCCCGGTGCGGGCAATCTGCACCATGGCCTCGTAGAGCTCCCGCCGGGCATCCTCAGGCGCCGTCTCCTTGCGGGAGGCATCCAGGCGGCCGCGGTATTGCAGCTCGAGGTCGGCGTTGAAACCAAAGAAATCCGGCGTGCACACCGCGCCATAGGCGCGGGCCACGGCCTGCGTCTCATCGTAAAGGTATGGGAAGGGATAGCCGTATTCCGCCGCCACCTTCTGCATGGCCTCGAAGGAATCCTCCGGATACTGGCTCGCGTCATTGGAATTGATGGCCACCACGCCGATGCCCTCGGCGGCGAGGTCGCGGGCATCGCGGATGATGCGGCTGCGGATCGCCTTCACGTAGGGGCAATGGTTGCAGATGAACATGACGAGCAGACCCCGCGGCCCGCGGGTGCTGGCGAGGGTGTAACGCCGGCCATCCACGCCGGGCAGATCGAAATCCGGGGCCTTGCGGCCGAATTCACAGACGGGGGTGGTGAGACTGACCATGATTCGTGCTCCTTTCGCGAGGGCAGCCGGTGTTCAACAAACCGCGCCCGTGAAGCGCAGTTTAACCCGGGCCCGGCGGCGGCCACCAGTCCGGGCCGGCTCACCCGTATGGCACCGTATTTCACCTTGGAGGGGTCAGGGTCACGTGCTAGCATGCAGATATCGTGGGTTTCCGGCGGGCAAGCCTCAGCGTGATCCGCATCCTGTCGCTTCTGCTCCTCCTCTTTGCCGTGGCGGCCGGCCCCTCCCCGGTGCGGGCGGAGGAGGAAACGCCGTTGACCATCGGCATCTTTCCCTATCTTTCCACGCGCACGTTGCTTGCAATCTGGCAACCCCTGCAGCGTTATCTGGAAAACCGGCTCGGCCGGCGGGTGGTGGTGGTCACCGCGCCCGACATGAGAAGCTTCGTCGAACGCACCTTGAGCGGCACTTATCCGCTGGTGGTGACAGCCCCCCATTTTGCCCGGCTGGCACAACGGGAAGCCGGTTACCGCCCCCTTTTGCGGGCCGAGCCCGATCTGGTGGGCGTCTTCCTGGTGGCGGAAGACAGCCCCGCCCGCAGTCTTGCCGATCTGCGGGGCAAAATCCTCGCCACGCCGGACAGCCTCGCCCTCATCACGCGGCTCGCCCTGGAGACGCTGCGCAGCCAAAACCTCGAGCCGGGGCGCGATCTGAGCCTGCAGGAAGTCCCCAGCCACAACGCCGCCGTGCTGGCCGTAAAACAGGGCGCAGTGGCAGCCGCGGTGGTCTCGCAAACCGCCTTTCAGCAACTGCCGGCGGAACAGCGGGCGGGCTTGCGGCCCCTTGCGCGCACGGCCTCGGCGCCCCACGTCATGATCCTCGCCCGGCGGGACCTGCCCCCCCGGGAAGCGGAGCGTTACGCGAACCTCATCCAGACCTTCGTGCAACAGACGCCGGAGGGACGCCAGTTCCTGGAATCCCTAGGCTATCTGGGTCTGCGACCGCCCACGGAAGGAGAGCTGCGCAGCCTGGACCCCTATGTGGAAGGGCTGCTGCGCACGCTGGCCGCTGGCCGTTAAACCCAGATTGTCCATGGGGACGCGGGAAGGCGCGCAGCCCATGCTGGAGACAGTTTGCGCGCGACGACCGCAGCCCGGATGGAACATCCAGGCGAAAAGTTGCGCGCAAAATGGCCGGGCAGGGGCAAGCGAGGCCCGCGTCGGTTCGGGCGATCTGAGATGCCGGAGACCTTTGCCGACCCTACCCGTCTCCCCTATAGGCTTACGCCGGTCTAATGGACAATCTGGGTTAAACCATGCATCGTTTCCACTGTCCACGGGATCTCGCACCGGGTGCACGGCTTGCCCTGCCGGCCGAGGCCGCCCATCACGCCATCCGCGTGCTGCGCCTCAAGTCCGGGGATCCCATTGGCCTTTTCGATGGCGAGGGTCACGAGTTTTCCGCGCGCATCACCACCATCGAGGGCGGCACGGTGTGGGTGGCCGTCGAGGCGGCGGCGACAAACGACCGGGAGCCGCCGCTGAAACTCGTGCTTTTGCAGGGCATCTCCAGCGGCGAGCGCATGGACTATACGGTGCAGAAGGCGGTGGAGCTGGGGGTGGCGGAAATCTGGCCCCTCCTCGCCGAGCGCAGCGTGGTGCGGCTTGACCGGGAACGCGCGGAAAAACGCCGCCTCCACTGGCAGCGGGTGGCGATTGCCGCCTGCGAGCAGAGCGGCCGCAGCAGGGTGCCGCCGGTGCACGCGCCGCTGCGCCTTGCCGACTGGCTCGCCATCTGGAGGGCGCAGCGCCAGGGAAACGAGCGGGCGTTGCTGTTGAGCCCCGCCGGCGGGGCGCGCCTTGCCGCGCTTGGCGAACCCCAGGGGCCCGTCATCCTCCTCGCCGGCCCGGAAGGGGGCTTCACCGAGGCGGAAGCGGCCGCGGCGCGCCACCAGGGTTTCCTGCCGGTCCGGCTGGGACCCCGCATCCTGCGCACGGAGACGGCGGCGCTCGCCGCCCTGGCCGCCATCCAGGCCCTGTGGGGGGATTTCTGACCCAAAGCGCCTCCTTTGAGTAAACTTGCCCCCACCATGAACCGGAAAACACCCCCATCCCGCCCCGCCACAAGCCGCAGCCAGGATTTCGTCAACTGGTTCCGCTCCGCCGCGCCCTACATCCACGCCTTCGGTGGCCGTACCTTCGTCATCGCCTTCGGCGGTGAGGTGGTGAGCGAGGGCGATTTCGTGCGCCTTGCCCATGACATCAATCTCCTCAATGCCCTCGACGTGCGCGTCGTGCTGGTGCACGGGGCGCGGCCGCAGATCGAGGCGGAGCTCAAGGAGCGCGGCGTGGCCATGAAATATGCGGGGGGCCTGCGCATCACCGATGCGGAGGCGCTGGCCTGCGTCAAGGAGGCCGCGGGATCGGTGCGGGTGGAGATCGAGGCCATGCTGTCCATGGGGCTGCCCAACTCGCCCATGGCGGGGGCAGACATCCGGGTCGCCAGCGGCAATTTCGTCACCGCCCAACCCATGGGGGTGCGCGAAGGGGTGGACCTGCAGCACACGGGGGAGGTGCGCAAGATCGACGCCGTCGCCATCCAGCGGCGCCTGGATCAGAACGAGATCGTGCTGCTTTCTCCGGTGGGCTATTCACCCACGGGGGAGGTGTTCAATCTCACCCTGGAGGACGTGGCCACCGCCGCCGCCATCGCCCTCAAGGCGGAGAAACTCATCTTCCTCATGGAAACGCCGGGGGTCACCGACGCCAAGGGGAGACTCCTCAAGGAGCTCACCGCGCAGGAGGCGGAGCGGGTGCTGCGCACCATGAAGGACACCACCTCCGACGTGGCCCTCTACCTGCCCTATGCCATCAAGGCCTGCCGCAACGGCGTAGGCCGCGCCCACCTCATCAGCCGTCATCTGGATGGTGCCATCGTCCAGGAGCTGTTCACCCGCGAAGGGGTGGGCACCATGATCACCAAGGACCCGGTGGAACAACTGCGCCAGGCCACCATCGACGACGTGGGCGGCATCCTCGCCCTGATCCAGCCGCTGGAGGAGGAGGGCATCCTGGTGCGGCGCTCCCGGGAACTGCTGGAAATGGAGATCGACCGCTTCTACGTCCTGGACCACGATGGCATCATCGTCGGCTGCGCCGCCCTCTATCCTTTTCCCGAGGAGAAGGCGGCGGAGCTCGCCTGTCTCGCCGTGCACCCGGA
>Ga0272446_1005538_pt1 | contig 13848 bp, 19 predicted proteins | sample YNPCB0061_FD_194587 | JGI IMG/M metagenome (GOLD analysis project Ga0272446, IMG submission 194587) | Hot spring microbial mat communities from Yellowstone National Park, WY, United States - YNP-CB-006-1 | ecosystem: Environmental > Aquatic > Thermal springs > Hot (42-90C) > Sediment | place...
CTGCGCGGCGACACGTTGTTCGCATCCAGCAACGATAACTAAAAGCAGCATTAAGCTAAGCTGAAAACTTTTCATAGATATACTGATTGTTCATGCATGAATCGAGATAAACAGTAAGCCAGTCTTAATACAGCCAAACTTTCAACAACTTCCGTAGCCTGCCAACACCTGTAAAATTGTGAGAGTAACAAACGTCCGTTGTTTATTGCAATTGTCGGAAGTGAATTTTCATAAACTACTGTGTTACTCGCTATGGTAAAGCTAAGAGAGAAAAAGGTAAGCGGAAACCGCGTTTCGTTTTACTTGGACATTTACAATGAGGCGACGAAAACCCGTCGCTATCATTTCCTCAAACTCCATGCGCCGAGCAAACGCGCCGACAAGGAACTCTACACGCTTGCCCGCCGCGATGCCGAGCGCATAAGAACACAATTTGAAGCCGATGCCGCCCTTGACCGCTACGGCGTCGCCAACGGGCGCAAGCTCACGATGAACGCAGTCGATTACTTCGCCGAGTGCATCAAGGACAAGCGCAACCAAAATTATTCGTCGGCATTGAGGGCGTTCAAAGAGTTCTGCAAAGGCGAAGCGACATTCGAGAGCATCACGCCGGAGCGATGCGAGCAATATCAACGGTTTCTTTTGCAAAGACAGAAAAGCACCGGCGGTGCAATCGTCTATTACACGCACTTCGTCTCCATGCTGAATAAAGCGGTCAAGGACGGTATCATTCAGGTTGCGCCGCACAAGCGGGCGGCGTTGCTCATTAAAAACCGTCCGCCGATGTTGCCCTATTTGACTTTTCCAGAAGTGCAAGCATTAGAGCGGACGCCGTGCCAAGACGACGAACTGAAAAGAGCGTTTTTGTTCATGGTGTTCACGGGAATCCGTGTAAGCGACGCACGGAATCTGAAATGGACGGACATAGCGGGCGATGTTTTGACCATTCGCATTCAGAAAACCCAGCAACCGCACACTGTTCCGCTCATACCGGCGGCGTTGCATTTGCTTGACGCGCAACGCTTGACGAGCGGGCAATACGAGCAAGTGTTCCGCATTCCCAATGACGGCGTGAATATGTTGAACCGTTGGGCGACAAGCGCAGGCATCGCAAAGCGGATAGGCTTTCACACGGCGCGGCGAACCTTTGCAAGCCTTGCGGCACAGCGCGGCGTTGATGTCGGCACAATCAAATCTTTGTTGGGACATTCGACATTGCAGATGTCGCTCCGATATGCACAGGTGAATCTTGAAAGTAAGCGTAACGCGGTGATGGTGTTGGAAACCGCGGCGCATCAATAAAACAAAAAGCCCGCAGGCGATTGGCGTCGCGCTACGGGCAAAAACAAATAACACTATGAGACAAGATAAGGCTACTTATTCCCCTAAGCAAATCGAGGCAAACCGCGCTGAATATCGCAGACGAAAAAAAATCATTCTGCATTGGCTTGTCGAGCACCGTCCCAAGAAAAATAATGCGCGGTTCGTGATGTATTGGTATAGGATGATGATATTCGTTCCCTATCACAATTTTGCCTCTCTCGATTTTCCTGCAAAATACACGGCGAGAAAACGCAAGCCGGTTGCCGAATACCTTAGGAAAGCCGAGAAGAAAAGCGTGTCGCAAATTGATTTTTGGAAAGTGCGTCGGCAGCAACTCCAAAGCTTGTACGATTTGATTATCGAGCAACGCCTCGATTTAAATGCGGTTGAGGAAGCGACGCGCCGATTGATAGCAGAAGTGCTAATGCATTCGCGCACCCCCAACAAATTTACTTTCGTGGAAAACGGCGTGAAATGTTATCGTTACGAAATCGGCGACATTCCCGAAATCTTACGCCTGCCTTTTGCCCCTATAAAATCGCCTGACATGCGCACTGGCTACGTCTCCGCGTTGCGCCAAATCGAGAGCCAGCTGGACGGGACGGTCAATGCAAAGCGGGCGGCTATCACAAGGTTGCTTGACGCATTGGGCGTGCCTGCGACAAAAAAAGAGACGGGACGTCGACTAAGAGGCGAGCGATAAAACAGACCCAATTTTTTTTATGGAAAAAATTTTTTTTGGTGGCTCTTTCGGCGACGGCGCGCGCGTTAATTGCGCGCGTTCTTCAATCAAATTCAATCAAACGGAGATTATATGTTTTTTGCAACAGAGACCGACCACAGAGTAGCGCAACTCGTTTTTCCGAAACTTGAACGCGCAATCGACGAAGCGGTGCGCCGAGCGATGGTGCAAGGACGCGGCGATTACCCGATGTCGATTGAGCAAATCACGAAAGACTATCATCTGACGAAACAGCAATTACATCATGCGACATCGACGGGTGCAATCGCTTTTAGCAGGAGAGGGAAGAGAGTTTACATCGAGCGAGCAGAGGTCGAGCGATTTCTTAAAAACAAAAAGCCCTCTCGGGGTGCAACCGAAAAGGCTCTATAATTTAATCCAAGCACGAAAATGATGATTCACAGTTTAAATTTACCATGGGGGGGCGACCTGTGCAAACTGCACGGAGACGTCGTAAAATTCAAAGTCGCTTTTGAGCAGTTCGCACAAAAGTTTATCGCCGAATCAAAAGCGAACGCTTTCGAAAGATTGCAACGCGGTCGGCTCGAATTGATTAAGCAAGCATACCGTAATGGGAAAATTTCCGAGCATGATGCGTTGCTTAAAGGTCTCGCGATTAAAAAATCGCTCGGTGAAAGCACTGACATCATTGAGACGCGAATCATGCGAAAGGCGGTGGCAGTATGACCGAGCAACCGTTGACCGAAGTTTTTTTGCAAAATGGGAATGGCTCGCTCTGCCAATTCACATACGGCGGCGTCAAGTATAAATTCGACGGGAGCGACAAGGATTTGACATTGACGTCGTTGAACGAAGATGGTGAACTGGTTAAACACGGGACGCTCGTGTCGTTTCTCAAACAAACTCGCATTGTGCTTCGAAAGAGAAACGGTGAATGCGTCGTTCACCCTGATTACCAACAAATCTTTAACGAACACAACGCACATACGACTAAAGCCGCACAGCAAGCCCCGCAGAGCCGCGACTATGCAAATGTCAAAACCACGCACAAAAACGCCACAGCGAAGCCGGACGGCGGTAAAGCGAAAAAGAAAATCGAGTTCGCCGTGCAAACGACCAATGAACTAACAGAGACGCCAGTCGAATGGATATGCGAAGGGTTGTTCGGTCGAAAGTGCCTCACCGAGATTTTCGGGGACGCGGGTAGCGGGAAATCGCTACTGGTTCAGTCAATGTTTCAACATCAAGACTGTAACGGTCTTAACCTGCCAATGAAACCTGACATGAGGGTTTTATACATCCTCGGAAAAGACTTTTTCGGCAACGCCGCCAAGCAGAGGCAAGCTGACATCGGCGGCAAATACGCATTACTTCACAACATCGAGGAAATCACAGTCGACATGAGAAACCCGCTCGATGCGGACGCGTTTATCGCAGGTGCAAAAGAACACCGACTCGACGCGATTGTGTTTGACACGAAGCGTGATTTCTTTTCAGGCGAAAGCAGAGCCGACGACGTTGCCGCCACTACGATGTCGTCGTTCCGGAAGATTGCCAATGAACTCGATTGCGCGGTCATTCTCATTTCGCATGGCTGCAAATCTCACATGAATGTCTCGATTAACAGCATCGTAGGCAGTCAGGTCTGGGGCGCAAAACTCGATGTCGCATGGTATATCCAAAGCGGCGACGGCGGCATCTTTCAAATCACAAATGTCAAAGACCGGCACAACGGCAGCTGGCGCGGCAAGCAAATAAAATTCCGCATGATTCCGGGTTCGGGCGTTGTGGCAACGCAAGAACCTTTCAAAGTTACCGCTGCCGAAAGCAACGCCTCTATTATTGCATCGCAGGGCGGACGTCCAAAGATTGCAGACATTGAAACCGGCGAAACGATTTTGGACGCACTGCAAACCGAATTTTGGACGGGCGATTTCGTGCGCGAAGCAACCCGAAAGGAATATGGAATGTCTGAGCGGACAGCAAAGAGTTTGCTCTATGAACTCCGCGATGGCGGTAAGGTCAAGCCGATGCACAAACAAGGGTTGTGGATTCGTGCAACTACTTCCGGCACAATTGAAAACTGTGCAACTACCTATACACACACAGAGGTTTTTGCACAGTCCGAAAATGAGGCAAAATCTTCAATTTTAGCCGAAAAAGAGCCTTTTTAACTAAAAAGCAACTGTGCAAAAACCTTATTTGTGTGTAGGGTTTCGGCACAGTTGCGGGAGTTTTTGCACAGTTCAAACGACGGGGGCGCAGAGCAAAAACCGCTCGAAAAACGATGCACCTTTTTAACACAGCCTTGCGCTTATCGACGAGTTTTTGAGACACCAAACCGCGCCGCCGTTCTGAATTTTTCAAGCACATTTTTTTTCAATAATCAAAAAAAAGGAATACAACAAATGACTGATTTCGCAGAAAGAAAAATTTTGGAAGGTATCGCCCGTGAGCGATTCGCCGCACTCTCCTTACAGACGAGCGATGAGTTCCGCGAAGAACTTGGACTCGAAGCCGAATTATTTTGGAAAGTGGTCAAGGCGTCGGGCGCACAATCCAACTTTGATTATGGTATAGTGATGTTCGACTCGCAGGCACGAAAGCAGGTGAAAGAGTTTTTGTCGACTGTGGTTTGGGTTGCCGACATTCCCGCCGACGACCTATCCTTGCTCATGGCATTCGGGAACTTCACTCAGCGAGAAGATTTCATCGAGCGTGAGCGATGGGAAAAGATGCAAAGAGCTCTCCCTGAAATGCGTAAGCGTAAGCATCGGCTCGATGAGGCGACCGCGAAGTTTTTTGATGAACTTGATAAACTCGCGGCGGTCTATGCGAGCGAACCGGTCGCCTTTCATCGCTCTTTGCGTGATGCAATTAACTCTCGCCAACTTTGGCAAGGCGACGCGCTCTATCCGGTAATCGGCGCGGCGATGCGTAAGTTTTTAAGTAACAAAAAATAAAAGGAGATAACATGACTTCAAATTGTCAATGCCTGCATTGTCAGATTAAACGAGAGCAGGGCTCAAAGCCGCTTGCACGGAAATTTTCATCATCAAGCGGCGAAAACTTGTTTGATTTCATGCGGCGCGTGATGGAAGAAAACGCCGCACTTCGCGCCGAGAACGCCGCACTTCGCGCACAGAGCGCACGCGAAGCGCAAACGTTCGCCGACCGACGATTGACCGAGCGCGTCGCACTCATAAAAAAGCAAGCGGGTTTCTGACGAGTTTTTCGTTCATCGCCTATCGAACCGACGAGAAAGAGGGGGCGGTTATACACGGCGACGTGCGCGGTCGAGCGTCGCCGATTTTTTCAAACTTTCAACACATATAATCAATGACAAAGAAAAATTTTGAGCGACGACTTGACCAACTCGAGGAGACCGTCGCCAAGCGGCAACGCCGAAATTTCAACTTCGCCGAATTGACTGCCGCACAACTTTGGTCGCTTTTGGTTCGTGCAAGCGAATTGTTAGGATTCAAGCGATATTATTGGGAGGTTCAATCGTTAAGCACCAACACGCCGCCGCCGTTTGTGCCGCTGCAGGTGAAACTCGAGGGGCTTACCCGTGATGAGCTCATTGATATTTGCGCGTGCGTCCGTGATGAAATGCGGCGGCGTTTTGACGGTGATGCTTTTTCCATTGAGGGACAGCTGCACCGCGCTGCGCTTGCCGAAGTGAAAGCCCGTTAAACAAACGAGGGAAAACGAGACCAATGCCAAAATTTGAAAAAGGGAACAAAGCGAGCAAGGGGCGACCGAAAGGCTCGTTGAACAAAACGACGCGCACGCTTCGTGAGCGAATCGAGAAGATGTTGGGCGACATTGACATCGAGGCTGACATTGCCTCGCTGACGGCGTCGGAGCGCGCGAAACTCTTTGTGGCGTTGGCAGAGTTCGTCGCGCCGAAATTGCAGAGAGCCGACGCTGATATTGAGGCGCGTATTCAAGCCCTCGAAACTTCAATCGCGGACAAGCCGATTCAGCAATGAGATGCGGGACATCGCAAAAAAAAGGGACGGCTTGACCGTCCTTTTTTTTTGTTAACAATTTGAAATTTGTCAAGTAAAATTCTTTATCTTTACAGAATAATTTTCAAACAATCTTTTTTGAGTATGAGAAAGGCAAGTGAAAAAGAAGTGCAACGGGTTACGATTGATTTACCGCAGGAAGTCTACAACGCTGTTCTAAGCATCGCCACCGAAGAGGACCGGACGATAAGGTCCGTAGTGGTGTTGGCGTTGAAAGATTCGCGGAAAGTCAAGGCAAGGTTAGAAGCCGAAAAAGCCGAAAAGTGAGGGTATTTTTACCGTCGTGTTACTCGCTAAAACTAAGTGTAGGTAAATAGAGGGCTTACGGGGATATAAGATTAAGCCAGTCTTACTTCTTTAAAGATCCGATAAGCAAGCAAAAACGTTTAATGGCATCATTGGAGTGCTTCACCTGTCTCTGCTATATTTTTTTACCATCTTTTTGATTGTCCGGGAGGAAAACCGAACAAATTGGCCTGTCCGTCATAAAATCTGATGCCATCAAAGTATGTCCAATAATGATTGCTTTCCGCTTTGAAATTAGCAGGTTGATAGACGCTCACATAACTAAACCCAGCGAAAGTTCCGTTGTATGTTTGAGCATAATCGCTTTCAGTAACAGTAATCAGACCAAAATAGTCCCACTCTAATTCTCCATATACATCCAGATATGCAGTACGGATACTCGAGATGGTAGAAGCACCCCAACTCACATCCTCAACGAGATAGGATTGCCCGTTTTCTTCCACTCTTCTGATAGATGTATTGATAAATAATAATGCGGTAACAGTGGGAATAGATAAAACGCTGGGCTGGGTGTCTCTGCTTGTATTCAAAGCAATCGTTTTGGTTGTTAGATTTAACATTGGATTTGCGTTAATGTAATCCCGATACTGCTCAACAGTCCACCCTTTTTCAGAAGACTTGTGAGAGAGAATCTTCAAGGCGCGGGAAAATCTGCCTCTTTTTGCAAGTGTTTCCGAACGCCCACGAACAAATTCTGCAAGGCTTGTCATTATCGGATCTTGTTTCAAATTATCTGCCGACATTTTATTTGTTGGAAGCGCTTCTGGGGTAACAGGCGAGTCGTCTTTACACCCCGTCATTGCAGCGAGGGCAACGAAGAGCAATGTGTAAACTATAAACGATTTGCGATTTGCGATTTGCGATTTGCGTGTTCATGGTGGTAACTGTTTTAGGTTAATGAAGCTGAAAACGCATAACAGAGTAACGCTGAAAAGATAAGCGTCGACCTACGTTTTTTCTAACTTAGGGGACGCCTTTCGCCCCAAACGCCTTGATTTTACAGGGATTTTCAAGATTCTGCACCAAAAAATTAACAAGTCGAAAACGTCTATCCCCACCGCGCTGTTATCAAATGGAAATCCAAATTTGTTTAGAATGATACACCTCGTCGATGTCGAGAAAATCTACAATGAAAAAACCTCGCCTGTCTATGCGCTCTCTGGTGTCAATCTCACGATAGAAAAAGCCGAACTCATCGCGCTGATGGGCAGTTCGGGAAGCGGCAAAACCACATTGCTCAACATCCTCTCCGCGATTGACAAACCGACGCGCGGCACGGTGGTCATAGACGGCGTTGATGTAATGTCGATGAGCGAGCGCGAACTGACGGCATTTCGCCGAAAAAAAATCGGCATTGTGTTTCAATTTTTCAATTTAATGCCGACGCTCACCGTTTTGGAAAACGTGCTTCTGCCAAGCGACCTTGCAAAATTAAGCGCCAGCGCCTCGCGTGAACGCGCGCTTTCGCTCATTGAGCGCGTGGGGTTGTCGCATCGCTTGAAGCACAAACCGTTTGAACTCTCTGGCGGCGAAATGCAACGCACTGCCATTGCACGCGCATTGATGAACAACCCTGACATTATCATTGGCGACGAACCGACGGGCAACTTGGATTCCAAAAACGCCGCGCAGATTCTCGACCTCATCCAAACGCTGGCGCGGGAAGAGAAAAAAACATTCATCATTGCCACCCACGCAAGCGACGTTGCTGCAATTGCCGACCGCGTTGTGGTCATGCGCGACGGCAAAGTCGTTGAAGCAGAATCAAAAGAATCGAAAAAAACAGTAGCGGCGTGAGTATCTTGCGCACCGTTTCATTCATCTATTCTCATTATGCAAAAGGCGGGTTACGCTATTGTCGAGCAAATTCTCCTGAACTTTTTGCGCACAGAGGTTCGCAAAGTCGGGTTCGAGAAAGTCGTCTTGGGGCTATCGGGCGGCGTTGATTCGGCAGTCTCCTGCGCGCTGGCAGTTCGAGCCTTAGGAAAAGATAAGGTGCTTGCTGTGATGATGCCCTACAAAACCAGCAGCGCGGATAGTTTAAGCGACGCTCAACTGCTCATCGAGCAACTCGGCATCTCCTCAGAACTTGTTGAGATTACGCCGATGGTCGATGCGTATTTTGAATCGAGGCCTGACGCGGGACAACTTCGCCGAGGCAATGTCATGTCGCGCTCCCGCATGATAACACTGTATGATATTTCCGCCCGCGACCGCAGGCTCGTCATCGGCACGAGCAATAAAACCGAACTGCTGCTTGGCTACGGCACGCTCTTCGGCGATATGGCGTCTGCCGTCAATCCTATCGGCGATTTGTATAAAACGCAAGTATGGGAACTCGCCGAGTATTTGAACATTCCAGAGTCCATCGTCAAAAAGAAGCCAAGCGCGGATTTATGGGAAGGTCAAAGCGATGAAGCGGAACTGGGATTTACCTACGCTGCTGTCGATGCGCTGCTCTACAAGTTGGTCGATATGCGGCTTTCTGACGAGGAAGTGCTATCAAGCGGCGATGTGTCGCCCGAATTTTTGCACAAAGTAAAAACGCTGATTGTGCGCAATCAATTTAAGCGCGTGCCGCCCGTGATTGCGAAACTTTCGCCGCGTACATTGGGAATCGATTTTCGATATGCGCGAGATTGGCAAGCAATCGCGTAAATTGCGAATAAACTAAAAAAATAATGGCAAATCTCTCCTTAAAAACAACCAGTTCTACAATTCGCTGCATCATCACGCTTTCCGGAGAAATCTGGGGCGGCGACCAATCGCATCATCTATACGAAGAAACCTCACGGCTCTTAGATGAAAACTTCAAGGAAATTGTCATTGACCTGAAAGACGTCGTCTTTATCAACAGTTCAGGTATAGCGATGCTCGTCAGGCTGCATGTCAAAGCAGAGCAAAAGCAAGTCCAACTCACGATTGCCTGCGCCAACGACAATTTGAAAAAGACGTTCGATTTTATGGCGCTCGATAAGGTAATGCACATTGTCGATAGCTATCGCCCGTAGACGATGGTAAAATCAGGGATACGCAGTCGTTCAGAAAAAAATTAAAACGAGCGAAGGACGGTGTCTTTGAGAAAATGCTTATCATCGGCGTTTGGGTAATCGGTGGTGTAGTGCAGCCCGCGCGACTCGCGCCGCTTCATTGCGCCCTCGATGATGAGTGTTGCCACTTTAATGATGTTGCGCAGTTCCAAAAGTTCCGCCGAAATTTTCGTGCGCTTGTAGTAGGCTTCCGTCTCCTCTTTTAGAAACTCAATGCGTCGCATGGCGCGCTGCAAGCGCAAATCGCTGCGCACGATGCCGACATAATCGCTCATCACTTGCTGGACTTCTCGGCGGTTGTGCGACACTAAAATCCACTCTTCGGGCGATTCCGTGCCGCTCTCGTCCCAATCGGGAAACTCTACGCGATTTTCAATGCTCGAGTGCGCGTTCTTCATATCCAAGAACGCGCGGTGCGAAAAGACCAACGCCTCGAGCAGCGAGTTGCTTGCCAAACGGTTCGCGCCGTGAACACCCGTTGAAGAAACTTCGCCGCAGGCGTAAAGTCGGTTAATTGTTGTTCTGCCGTAAAGGTCGGTCGCCACGCCGCCGCAGAGGTAGTGCATGGCGGGAACAACAGGAATCAAGTCTTTTGTAATGTCAATGCCGAAGTGCAAACACCGTTCATAGATGTTTGGGAAATGTTCGCGCACGGCGTCGGCAGGCTTATGCGAGATGTCGAGATAGACGAATTCATCGCCCGATTTTTTCATTTCGCTGTCAATCGCACGGGCGACGATGTCGCGCGGCGCAAGATCTTTGCGCTCGTCGTATTTTTGCATAAACGCATCGCCGCGTTTGGTTTTCAAAATACCGCCGAACCCGCGCACAGCTTCCGTAATTAAAAACGATTTTGCGTTTGGGTGATAGAGCGACGTCGGGTGAAACTGCACAAATTCCATGTTGTGAATTTCCGCGCCAGCGCGATATGCCATAGCAATACCATCGCCGGTGGCAATTGGCGGATTGGTAGTGTGCAGATACACATGTCCCGCGCCGCCCGACGCCAGCAGAGTTGACTTTGCAAGAATTTTTTTAAAGCGCCCAGTGTGCGCATCAAGGGCATAGACGCCGTAGCAAGTAATATCGTTTGTTTTTTTTCGAAGGTGATGCTCGGTGATGAGTTCAATCGCCGCGTGGTGTTCCAAAATTTGAATGTTGGGATTTTTGGCAACGTTGGCAAGCAGTGCGCGTTCTACCTCGCGTCCTGTTAAGTCTGCTGCATGAACGATGCGATGTTTGGAGTGTCCGCCTTCGCGCCCTAAATCCAATTCGCCGTCGCGCATAGTGAAATCGGCGCCGAGTCGCATCAGTTCCTTGACATGTTCAGGTCCTTCTTTAACGAGCGCCTCGACGGCGTCTCGCTTGCACAGCCCTGCACCGCACGCCAGCGTATCGGCGATATGCAAGTCATAGCTATCGTCTTGGGTCAAGACGGCTGCAATGCCGCCTTGCGCCCAATTGGTGTTTGAATCAGACCGTTCCTTTTTTGTGATAATGATGACATTGCCAATCGTTGCCGCTTTGAGCGCGAAGAAAAGTCCCGCAATGCCGCTTCCGATGACCAGCGTGTCGGTTTTGAGTGTTTCAGTCATGCGGTTACTTTTTTTTCTTTGGCGGCAGCAGCCACTCGTTAGTTTGTCGCACTTGACTTTGTGCGTATTGAATGACGACTTCCAATGTATCGGCAATCGTCTGCGAGAGCCGGTCGTCCTTGTCTTTTCGAAGTCTTGCTGCCGTTCGTTTGCCGCGTTTAATTTTTTGTTCCAACTCTTGTTTTGATGTGAGAATTTCTTCCCGCTTGCGCTTCGTGAGTTTATACATAGCCTATTTTTGACCGTTTGTCCCGTTGTCGCCTTTTCCGTTTTTTCTCCGCGATTTCAACTCTTCCGTCAAGGCGATAAGTATGTTTGTATTTGCAGTTAATGTATCTAACACTTTTTGTCGCTCGATTTGTTCTTTTTCGAAGCGGTCGTTAGATAAAGCCATTGCCCGCGCCAGTATTGAAGCAACCTCGAGAATCCCATCTAATTTTCGAGTTGTCTCTGCTTGCGCCTGCTCTCCGCGTTCTTTAAGCTCGCGGAACGATTGGTCGCCCTGTGCTTTAAGTTCTCGTAGGGTTTGTTCGCCCTGTGCTTTGAGTTCCCGCAGTGATTGTTCGCCCTGCGCTTTAAGCTCGCGGAACGATTGGTCGCCCTGTGCTTTAAGTTCTCGTAGGGTTTGTTCGCCCTGCGCTTTGAGTTCCCGCAGTGATTGTTCGCCCTGCGCTTTAAGCTCAACCAAGCGCTTGTCGAGTTCTTCAAGCCGTTTATCGAGCTTTGCTTCGGCGGCGCGATTTTGCTCTTTCAGCAGTTTGAGTTCGAGCTCTAAGGCTTGAATCTGTTTATCCGTCATATCGCCTCAACACGAATTGTATTAAATCTACTTCGTTTCTGTTTTCGGATTGATGAACCGCTCTTTGACAAATTCCCAAATCATCGGCAGGAGCGAGACCAAAATAATTCCGAAGATGACGAGCGAAAAATTTTTCTTGACAAAGGGAATGTTTCCGAAGAAAAATCCCGCGAGCGTCAGCGAGAAAATCCAGAGCAACCCACCGACGATGTTGAACATCAAAAATGTGCGATAAGTCATATCGCCGACGCCTGCGACAAACGGCGCAAAGGTGCGCACAATTGGCGCAAAGCGTGCAATAATAATGGTCTTGCCGCCGTGTTTCTCATAAAACGCATGAGTTCTATCGAGATACTCTTTTTTTATCAGCTTCGACGGGTGGTGAATGAAATAATTGCCGAACTTCGCGCCAATCCAATAATTGACTGTATCGCCCAACACGGCAGCGATAGAAAGCAAGACAAGTATCGTTAGAATGTCAAGCCCGCCTGTTGCTGCAAGCGCGCCGACGGCAAAGAGCAGCGAATCGCCGGGCAAGAACGGCGTAAGCACCAATCCTGTCTCGCAAAAAATGATAAAGAATAAAATGGCGTAGATCCAAACACCATATTCTTGTCCCAAATCAGCAAGAGATTTATCGAGGTGCAGAATAACATCGATGAAATTTTTAATCCAATCCATAGTGAAGTGTTCAGAAGCAGTTATAGGAAATTTTATGCGCGATGTTCAGGGCGACTTGTGTTCGAAAAACCTTGCTTTCGCTAGACGAAAAAGCGTGCTAAGCACAATTAGCGCAACAGAGACAGCGATGACAAGATTGATATATTTTTCCATTTCGGGAAATTGAGAGCCGAGGAAATAGCCAAGTCCGGTGAGCGACAGAATCCACGTGGTCGCGCCAGAGACGCTGAAGAGAACAAACGTCGGATACGGCATCTGCGCCACGCCCGCAACGGTGGTTGCAAAACTGCGCACAACGGGCGCGAAACGCGCAAAGAAGATGGTCTTTCCGCCGTGTTTTTTGTAGAACTCGTCGGTGCGGCGCAAGTATTCTCGTTTGAAAAATGCAGAGTCTTCTTTTTGAAAAAGCGTTATGCCGAGCGACTTGCCGATGAAGTAGCCTGTCGAGTCTCCCAGAATTGCCGCGGTGGTCATGACAAAAAGAGTTGTGGCAAAATCGAGGGTGCCGTTGGCGCAGGCAAGTCCAGCAGTGATGAGCAATGAGTCGCCGGGCAAGAGAAATCCAAAGAACAGTCCCGTTTCAGAAAAGATAATCGCAAAGAGAACAAGGTAGCCGCCCCAACGAATGAGGTCATCGAGCGAGCCAATGTTCAATGCGTTCTCCATTCAGTTAAGCGGATAGTTCCAACATTCTGAGGAGCGATTTTTCGGCTTGAGCGCGCAGTGTTTCGGGCATCGTCAGTTCTGGCGCCCGATGTGTCATACACAGATAGAGTTTTTCCAACGTGTTGAGTTTCATATACGGACACTCGTTGCAGTTGCAACTGGCTTCGCTGTTCGGCGGCGCAGCGATGAATTTTTTGTGAGGTGATTTTTTTTCCATCTCGTGCAAGATGCCCGCTTCGGTAACGACAATGAACTCCGTCGCGTCGTTTTTCATAGTGTATTCCAAGAGCGCGCGCGTCGAGCCGATGAAGTCCGCATGCGCCAAGACGGGCGATTCGCATTCCGGGTGCGCAATGACTTTGGCGTGCGGGTGGCGCGTTTTCAGCCAGATGAGCTTTCGCTCTGAAAATGTTTCATGGACGATGCACGAGCCTTGCCAGAGAATCATTTCGCGTCCCGTCTTTTTTATGAGATACGCGCCGAGATTTTTATCAGGCGCAAAGATGATTTTTTTATCGGCGGGAACAGACCGCACGATTTTTTCGGCGTTGGACGACGTGCAAATAATATCCGAGAGCGCTTTGATTTCGGCGGTGCAATTGATGTAGCTAATCACAACAGCGTCGGGGTGTTGCGCTTTGAAGGCGGCGAAGAGCGGCGCGGGCGCGCTGTCGGCAAGTGAGCATCCGGC
>Ga0272446_1005539_pt1 | contig 13847 bp, 11 predicted proteins | sample YNPCB0061_FD_194587 | JGI IMG/M metagenome (GOLD analysis project Ga0272446, IMG submission 194587) | Hot spring microbial mat communities from Yellowstone National Park, WY, United States - YNP-CB-006-1 | ecosystem: Environmental > Aquatic > Thermal springs > Hot (42-90C) > Sediment | place...
AAAACTGATGCAGCGCAAGCAATTAAAGAAATTAGAGACCAAGCAAAAATTGATGCTAAAAAAGAAGCACAACGAATTGTTGTTCAGGCTATTCAAAGAACTGCTGTTGATCATTCTGTTGAATCAACTGTATCAGTTGTTCAGATACAGAATGATGAAATGAAAGGAAGAATAATTGGTCGCGAAGGAAGGAACATTCGTGCCTTCGAAGCTGCAACAGGTGTAGATGTTATTGTAGATGATACACCAGAAGCTGTTATTTTATCTGCGTTTGATCAATTTAGAAGAGAAGTTGCAAGAATATCTCTTGAAAGATTAATTGCTGATGGAAGAATTCATCCAGCAAGAATTGAAGAAGTTGTAGCAAAAGTTCAATCCGAACTTGATGAAGAAATTATGAAAGAAGGAGAGAACACATTAATACAACTTGGTTTACACAATGTTCATCCTGAATTAGTTAAACACATTGGAAGAATGAAATATCGTTCAAGTTATGGACAAAATCTTTTACAACATAGTATTGAAGTTGCATATTTAACTGGAATTATGGCAGCTGAATTAGGATTTGATACAAATCTTGCTCGTCGTGCTGGATTAATGCATGATATTGGAAAAACAATTGATAAGAATGTTGAAGGACCACATGCACTTTTAGGATATGATTTAACTAAAAAGTATAATGAACATCCAATAGTTGTAAATGCTGTTGGTTCTCACCATGAAGACATAGAAATGGAACATCCGATAGCGGCATTAGTTCAAGCTGCAGATGCAATTAGTGGTGCTCGTCCGGGAGCAAGAAGAGAACCGCTTGAAAGTTATGTTAAAAGATTGGAGAATCTTGAAACACTTGCAAAATCATTTGAAGGTGTTGCAAAGACTTATGCAATTCAAGCTGGAAGAGAAGTTCGTGTTGTTGTTGAACCTGATAAAGTTGATGATGTTTTTGCAGATCGTTTAGCTAATGATATTGCGGCAAAGATTCAAGAAGAAATGGAATATCCCGGACAAATTAAAGTAACAGTAATTCGGGAATTAAGAAAAATTGCTTACGCAAAATAATTTATCTGGCTGTTGAAGTTTAGAAAATTCTAAATCTTTAACAGCCATTTTTATTTTTATGAAAAAATTTAAAGTTGCTATAACAGGTGGAATTGGGGCAGGGAAATCAAAGGTTTCTGATTTTTTGATGAAAGAGGGATTTCCGGTTTTTCGAGCAGATGATATTGCTAAAGATTTAATGCAAAATAATGCTGATGTTAAAAAGCTTATCATTCAAGAATTTGGGGATGAATCTTATAAAGATGGAAAGCTCAACACGAAATATCTTTCTGATAAAATTTTTAATGATGAAGATAATGTTGATAAAATAAATGCAATTGTTCATCCAATTGTTATAGAAAAAATAAATAAGCTTTGTGAAAAGGAGTTTTCTACTTCCAATTTAGTTTTTGTAGAAATTCCACTTCTATTTGAGTCTGAGCTACAAGATTTTTTTGATTATACAATTTTAGTTTTTGCTGATGAAGGTATAAGAATCAAAAGAACAATTGAACGGGGAAATATATCCGAAGCAGATGTAAAAAAGAGAATGCAATTTCAAATTCCTGATGAAGAAAAGAAAGATAAAGTTGATTTTGTAATTGAGAATAATTCTTCGATTGAGGATTTGGAAAATCGTACTAAGTTGATTTTACTTTTGTTGAAGAATTTAAGTTCTGTAGATTAACAATACATAGGTTTTAATTCTTTCAAAGTTCGTGGAGAATGCACAACGGACGCAAAGACTTACCATAGATAACACAGAAAAATTTGATGTCTCTCAAAGTAGAAGAATTTTTAGGTAATTATAATTCTTGATTTATTATACCTTGCTTTATCATTAAATCAAACCTAATTTTGTTCATCAAAAAATCTATTATAGGTGATATTGTGAATCCAATTAATTCTCTTATTGTTAACTTCGTAAAGCTATTGCCACAATCAGTAGTTTTTATATTTGCTAAGCGTTACATCGCTGGCGTGAAGTTGGAAGATGGAATTCGTGCAGTTAAAGAATTGAATGCAAAAGGAATTTTAGCAACTATGGATGTTTTGGGGGAAGCAGTAACCACAAAAAAAGAAAGTGAAGAAGCAAAAAATCAATGTTTGCAAGTACTTGATGCAATCAATGAACACAAGTTGAATTCTAATCTTTCATTAAAACCAACTCAAATTGGTTTAGCAATCGATGAAGAGTTTTGTTACAATCAATTGGTTGAAATTCTTGAAAAAGCAAAAGGTTATAACAATTTTGTCCGCATTGATATGGAAGATTCTCCATTTACAGATGCAACTATTAAAATGTTCAAACGATTGAAAGAAAAGTATGACAATGTTGGAATTGTTGTTCAAGCTTATTTGAAAAGAACACTTAACGATGTAAAATCTTTAAACTCACTTGGAACAAATTATCGTCTTTGTAAAGGAATTTATATTGAGCCGGAAGAAATTTCTTACAAGGATTATCAAAAAGTTCGAGATAATTATCTTGAGATATTAAAACAAATGTTTACAGATGGTAATTATGTTGGCATTGCAACTCATGATGATTATTTAGTTGAGAATGCTTATAAGATGATTAAAGAAATGAATATTCCAAAGGATAAGTATGAGTTTCAGATGTTGTATGGTGTAAAAGAAAATCTTCGTGATAAGATTAATGCTGATGGTCATAAGATTAGAATTTATGTTCCGTTTGGTGAGCATTGGTATAAATATTCAATTCGTCGTTTGCAAGAAAATCCAAATATGGCTTGGTATATAACTAAAAGTATTTTTTCGCTGAATTAATGAATGTAATTGGAATAGAAAGTTCGTGTGATGAGACTTCTGTTGCTATTTTAAGCGATGGAAAAGTTCTTTCAAATTTAGTTTCTTCACAAGACATTCATAAAATTTATGGTGGAGTTGTGCCCGAGTTATCAAGTCGGGCACACTTACAAATAGTTTTGCCATTAGTTAAAAAAGCAATTCAAGAAGCTAATATTTCCAAAGAAGAAATTGATTTAGTTGCAGCAACTGCTGGTCCAGGTTTAATCGGCGCTTTATTAGTTGGATTAACTTTTGCAAAAGGATTTTCTTTTTCATTGAATAAAACATTCATTCCTGTTAATCACATTGAAGGACATATTTTTTCTGGATTCTTAATGGAAGAAAAACCAGAATTTCCATTTTTAGCTTTAGTTGTTTCTGGTGGACACACTTTGCTTCTTTATATTGAAAATGATACTTCAATCAAAAAACTTGGAAGTACAATTGATGATGCTGCAGGTGAAGCATTCGATAAAGTTTCAAAATTAATTGGGCTTGGTTATCCCGGTGGACCATTAATTCAAAAAATGGCAGAACAGGGAAGTGAATCGAAAATAAAATTTCCTGTTGCACAATTAAAGTCTGAATTTGATTTTTCTTTCAGCGGAGTCAAAACTTCAGTGTTGCGATATATTCAAAAAGAATATGGTGATGCAGAAAAAATTCCTGCAGAAGATCTTCCCAACATAACTTTTGCTTTTCAAAAGTCTATTGTTGATGCACTTTCCGAAAAAGTTGAGAAAGCATTAAACAAATATTCTGTAAAATCATTATCATTGGTGGGTGGAGTTGCTGCTAATAAAAGTTTGCGCGAAAGATTGACTGAATTATCTCGAAAGTATAGAATTAATTTCGTTGCACCAAAGATTGAATATTGCGGAGATAATGCAGCTATGATTGCTTATCGTGGACAAAAAATTTTTGAAGCAGGTTATCGATACAATTTAGATTTTAACGCTTATCCAAGTTTGAACGATTATTCTTTTATTAAATGATTAAAAATCTTATGGAATTAAAGAACAAGAGTAAAATTTTTATTTCTCAAAGTGAAATTTATTTGCTGATAGTATTTTTCTTTTTTGTTTTTGCGGTTTTATTCTTTTCATTTTTTTTGCCGAATAAATTTAATTCAAATAAACCAATCGAGTTTGAAATCAAAAAAGGTGAAACACTTGAAAACATTGCCGATACGCTTTATTCAAAAAAGATAATTCCAAATAAATTGAATTTTAGAATTGCGGTTCTTCTTTCTGGTGCAGAGAAAAAAATTAAAGCTGGTGATTATGTCATTGATAGAGCATTAAGTTATTTTCAATTAATTGAAATTCTATCTGGAAAAATAATTTCATCACAAAAGAAAATTACAATTCCGGAAGGCATTGGACAGAAAGAATTAGCATCATTGCTTCATAAAGAACTTGGAATTGATTCGACAGAATTTCTGGCTCTTTCACGAAATAAAGCTTTTATTTTTTCTTTGGGATTGAATGTAAATAATCTTGAAGGATATTTACTTCCAGAGACATATTATTTTTATCCATCGATTGGAGCTCAAGGCATTTTGAAAAAGCTCAATAATGAAATGAAAAATTTCTTAGCAAATAAAAGAGCAAGAATGAAAGAATTAAAAATGAGTGAGCATGAAATTTTAACTCTTGCTTCAATCATTGATGCTGAGTCTAATAATTTTTCCGAGTTTAAAACAATTTCCGCTGTTTATCACAACAGATTGAAAAGAGGAATTGCATTACAAGCTGATCCAACGATTTCATATTTAATTAAGGATCGCACTAATAAACGAATAATGAAAAGTGATTTACAAATTGATTCTAAGTTCAACACGTATAAATATGTTGGATTGCCGCCAGCACCGATAAATAATCCAGGCAAGCAGGCAATTATTGCTGCACTTTATCCAGAGAAAAATAATTATCTTTATTTTGTTGCAGATGGGAATGGTTCTCATATATTTGCAACAACTTATGATGAACATTTATTAAATGTTAGAAACTACAGGCAATGGTTAAAATCTCAAAAATAAATTATCTATTGGCATTAATATTCATATTTTGGTCTTGTGCAAATCAATTGCCGCCAAGTGGTGGTGATGTTGACAGAATTCCTCCGGAAGTAATTGAATCATATCCAAAAGATCGAACGACAAACTTCAAAGAAAATTATTTTGAAATAAAATTCAGCGAGTATGTTGATAGACTTTCTGTTCAAAATGCAATTTTTATTTCTCCTGCTTTGAAATATGGATTTGAATTTAGTTGGTCTGGTAAAAAATTAATACTTGAATTTCGAGATACACTTCAGCAAAACACAACATATACTGTCACAGTTGGAACTGAAGTCGTTGATATCAATAATCGAAATAAACTTGCAAAGCCATATACATTTACATTTTCCACAGGAGAAAAAATTGATACTGCAAAAATTAGTGGAAAAGTTTATACAGAAAAGCCATCAGGAGTAATGATTTTTGCATATAAAAATAATTCTAATTTTAATCCTTCAATTCAAAAGCCAAATTACATTTCACAAGTTGGAGCAAATGGAAAATATATTCTTGATGGTTTGAGTGATGGTGAATATAAAATTTTGGCTGTAAGAGATAAGTCTCAAGATTTGTTTTATAATTCAAATGAAGATGAATTTGGAGTTCAGTTCAAAGAGATCAAGATTGATTCAGCGAAACAAAATTATGATGAAATAAATTTTTTACTTTCGAAAGAAGATACTATTGCACCGAAATTAAGTTCTGCGTTCATGAAAGATCGAAATCATTTGATTCTTGAATTTAATGAGGCGATCGATAGCACAAAGTTAACTGCAAATTATTTTCAATTAATTGATTCTTTGAATAACAAAAAAATTCTGGCAAAGTATTTTTACAAATTTGATGCTAAACCAAACCAATTTTATTTAGCATTTGAAGATTCATCATCATTTCAGAATTATGTTTTGGAAGCCAATAACTTTTTTGATTTAGCTGGTAATAAAAATGGGAAAGACAAAATTCAATTCATTTATAAAAATGAAAAAGATACAATTCCAACTTTCCCAATTAAAATTTTAGGCGAATATTCAGAAGATAAAATTGATTACGAAAATCCTACTTTAAAAATTCAATTTAATGATGGAATTGATTTGAATGAAGTGATTAAAAGAGCAAAAATTGTAGATGCTAAAAAGAACAATTATGAATTAACTATAAACAAAATTGATGATGCACTTTTTCAATTGAGAATAAATGAAAAGTTAAAACAAGCAAATGAATATTTCTTTTTGTTCGATGCGAGAGAATTAAAAGATTTTTCAAATAAAATGATTGACACAACTTATCGAATAAAATTCACAACATCTTCCGAGTTGGATTATAGTGGAGTTTCTGGAAAAATTATTGATAACGACTCAACTGATGTGGTTATTAACTTAACACAAGTTGTGAACAAAAAAAATTCTTATAAACAAAAACTCGCTTCAACTAAAAAGTTTGAATTTCCAAAAGTTATACCGGGCAAATATTTACTATGGATTTATAAAGATAAAAACAAAAATAGCAAGTATGATTTTGGGAAGGTGAAACCATTTATTTATTCTGAAGAATTTAAGTTTTATCCAGACACATTAAACTTGCGAGCGAGATGGCCAGTGGGGGAAATAGAATTTAAAATTGAAAATAAGAATTAGGAATTGAAAATAAGAATTAGGAATTAGGAATTAGGAATTAGGAATGAATGTTGTTGGTTATTGGAGGTTGATAGATGAAAGTTAGTGAGATTATTTTGAGGTGGTAAGAATTTATTATTCAATTAAAATTTTCTTGACATAATTACTTAAAAATATTATTTTATAAACAGTAATAAGCCAATATTCCTTTTGGTTTTATTTCTCTTCAGAGGGCTCTTGAAAAAAATAATTTATAATCTTAATTTGAACAATTAAATGCGCCTGCAAGCAGTATATCGTTTCTCAATAATAAACTCGTGCAGTATAATTAATAGTTAAGTGCTATTGAAAGTAAAGGTTTATTAATATACAAAATCTTTAAAGGCCAAGATTTCATCAAAGGTAGAAGGAATATATATGAAACTCCATTTGATAAAACACTATGAACCACATAAAAAGGGATCAATTATTGATAGTTATGATTTTAATGTCATACAAAGGCTTCCCTATGAATCACTCTTAGAGGATAATGAATTTAATATTATCGATGCCGCAAAAAGTGGTTATCATATAATAAGTGTTGCGATTATTGGTTTAACAAATTTTTCTGCTGTCTGTCAATATGGTTTTGGAATTGATCAGCCTGAGCAAGAGCGAATTATAACTCCAATTAATACCAAAAAAGAAACGGGAACTCTATTTCCAAAATATAAGCTCACAATACTTCCATGTAGATATAAAACGTCAGCATTTATGAATATGGACACTTATGATTATACAAATGGAAAGGGTTTTACAAGAGATGAAGTTATGGTTCATATTAAGGATGCAATTAAAGCTGAAATAGAGTATATCAAAAGTGGTAAACTTGTTTTTGATTTTAGAGATTTAGGAGAAGATATGCTTCGCTATAGAAATCTGTTGCACTTAATTTTAACAGAAGATTACAAGGATTACGATTGGGAACTTTTTATGAATTCATTTGATAATTCAGAATGGAAAAAATAAAGTATTATAAGCGAATAATGAGAACTGTTCCCCAAACGCACCTAACCCGCCGCTCAACCGGACAGCGTTTTTCAGTGCGGCATTTGTGTAATTGAATATTTTAATATGTAAAATAATATTTCTTTAGCTATGGCAAAATTAAAATTAGAAGATGTGATTGAGCAATTAGAATTTGTAAGTGAATTTCATAAATCATTTTTTAATAAAAAGACAGGTGAAATTCATTTGATCCCAGAGGAAGTGGTAAGATATGCCGAACAGAATATTGAAGATGATAATTTAATTCCAGAATGGGAAAAAGAACTTATACCAATTTCAAAAGATATCCTGAATAATCCTGAAGATTATATACCGTTTCCTGATCAATTTTATATTAATGAATATTCAATTATGGAGAGATTTTGCCTGAATTTAGATGATGAAAAACTTCGTGATAAAATGTATTCTTCAATAAAAGGAAGCGGTGCTTTTCAAAGATTCAAAAATAATATTCATTATTATGGGATTGCCGATGATTGGTATAAATATAAAGACGAAGCTTTGAAAGAATTGGCTATTGAATGGTGTGAAGAAAATGATATTGAGTATTACTAAAAAACAATATCTAAAGTCGCAACTAACCAGCCAATCAACCCGACCGCCCCCGAATCAAGTTCGGGGCAGGCTATTTTAGTTTGGCGGATTTATAATTTTTGGCGCTTGGTTTTTGTTCGGCATTTTGTGTTAAGTGTTCTCCGTCAGCTGACGGACTAATTAATTTATTAAATAATTTTTTGGCATTTGCGTTTTAGTTTGTCGCTCCTGTCCGTTAGCTAACGGATGGGCGGCGGGTTAGGCGCAACGTCGTTAGGCTTAAATATGGAGAAAAATATGGCAAAAAAATTTCGTGAAAAAATTGAACATTTTAATGAATCATTAAAGCCATATTATACACTTATCGGTATGATAATATTTTTCATTGGGATATTTATTACTAGCTATAAAATTCTAGTTAAATCACCAGAGTTATCAGTTAATGTATCAAAAGAGAATATCAATTATCCTAACAGCGTTAACGAACATTATAATAAAGTTTATGATTTTTTTATGAAACTGAATCCCGATTCAGCGTTAAAAGTTGACGCTAATACAGTATTCAGTTATTTACTAAAAACAAAACAAAATTGGATTATTAGGTTAAAAAATGAAACCGATAAGACACTTGAGAAAATAAATTTAAGGATTATCAATGTTTCAGATATTACTTCTTGGGCTATTTCTTCTGATTACCTCTTAGAAGAAGAAAAAACGAAAGTGCTTGGCAAAGTCAAGTTTCAAGAAAGTAGTGGTGTCGTTTATCTGAGTGATTTCGTTAATCTTCCTCCCAATAGTTCGATGAGCCTTTATTTGTGGGGTAAGTTTGACGAATCACTTTGGAATGATAATATTATTGTCACTTATGATGGTGGCGTCGGTATAATAGAAAAAAGCATTGAAGTAACTGGATTCAAGGCATATTTGGTAGACTATTTTTTTGAGATAATGTTTTTTCTTTTGTTAATCTTCTGTATAGTTTATTTATACACAGTCCGAGGTAAATTTAGTGAAGTTCCTAATGCTCAAAAGGATACTGGCATCAATAGTTGATCTAGTATTTTTTCTAATAATAGGTATAATATTATCGCAAGTATTGTCCTTCTTCAATATTAAGTTGGACTATTCATTTACGATTTTGTTTAATTTTTTAATTGGACTAATATTTCCAATTATTATCCTTGATAATACAGTTGGCTATTATTTACTACGCATTAAATATTCCTCTAGCAATAGACTAAAAATAAAATTGACGGTTAAATATTTTCTTTATTTTTTTATTCTCTCTAATTCAAGTGATCGTATATTCGGTTTTTTAAAAACTCTTTTTGAAAATTATTCCATAATTGTCTTACCAACCACATTTTCAATAAGGGCATCTTTTACTTTTCTTTTTTTATCATCTTTAATTTTTCTTTTTACTTTGGGTAAAGCAAATCTCATCGATCTATTATTAAAAATACAATTTATTAATGGCTCTGTTCCTCGCCGTAAAATATTGTTTTTTGCTTCATACATATTTGTTTTTATATTAATTACTTCTGGTATCGTTGAATACAAATTAAAACAACAGTTTAATATCCCCAAATTCATTACCACGTTACAGAAATCTACAAATTACGGTTATTATCCAATTGATGCATTTGGTGACTATCTTGATCAAGAGTATCCGATAATATTTCAGAAAGATGAAAATACTTACAATACTTTTAGTTTTTCAAATATGGCTTCATTTTTTTACAATAGATACATTCCAACTCGAACAATTAGTGTTATGCTGAATACTAAGACAAAAAATTCAATTCGCCTACGTCAGTTGCTTGCATATAAATTACTATTGTATGAAAGAACCTCGTCAATCTTTGAAGATAATGATATCGATCAGATTATTTTTCGTTTTTACTATTACGAATACAAATATTTTTACTACTATCAATATGTTTACACATATTACTATGACACTAAAATGAGGCAAATATTAATTCACGGTGGTCCAGAAAAAGAGAAGCTCAAAGAGTATTATTTTAAGGTGGATTCATCTATTGCGGATCAGAACTTAACTGCTATGGCACGCGGATTAAATTTACCAAAAGACACTTTATTAAAATATATGCAGAAAAATGGTGGTATTAAATTACCGGATTCGCTCAATAAAAAAATTACAAGTGACACAATAAAAACATCATTCAGTCTTCAACTACCAAGTCTAAGTTTTAGCATTATTCCATTCGAAAATGTAAAACCCGAGATAATGTTCGGTGTGACTTATCCAATTATAAGAACTAAGATGATTAATTTTATTGAACCACTGAATAACGAATATTCAATATATTCTCTACGGAATAACACTATTAATAATAGATTGTTTGAATACCGATAAGCCTAACACGCCGCTCAACACGGACAGCGTTTTTCAGTGTGGCATTTGTGTAATTATTTAGTTGTGTTTACAAAACTAAGTTGCTCTTTAAGGTAGGTTGTTCTAAGAAATATTTTTATAAATAAAAGGTAGTTGTTTCTATTCGGCATAGTTGTTCTGGGCTGCCGGTTAGCGGCAACGTCGTTATATTTTTTTACATATGGAAAATAATCTAGATAAAATAAGACCAATTGAAATAAAATATATCAGAAGAGTCATACCTCAACTTTTATTAAATAAATTAGAATTGTTAAAAATCAGCAATATACAAGGTATTATAAATACAACAGTTGAATCTTTTACATCAATGAGTGGAACTGGAGCAAAAGCAGTCGCATTATATAAAGAATTAAAAGAAGACATAATTGCAAATCCAACAAAATATTATGACATATACCTAAAAAATAAAGAATCAATTCTTCCAAATGATTTTTATGATAATGTTAATTTAATCGAAAATTTAAAACTATTTATAACGGAATATGAAGAATTATTTGAAAATAAAAGGGACATAGATATTATATTGAAAAAATATGGAATTGGAAATGATATTTTCACATTGGAAGAAATAGGAACATTCTACGATTTAACGAGGGAAAGAGTTCGTCAAATAAAAGAAGCTGAAATAAAGAAAATTCATAATTTGTTTATAGGAGATTTAAATCTAAAACTTAATTGCAGATGCAGAAAAGAATTCATTAGTCAAATTTCAAATTTATTGTCATTCATTGACAATAAAAGTATAGTATCATTAAATGAAATTAATAGTTTTTTTAAAGACACTAATAAATACGAAATAAAGAAAAATGATTTAAATTATTTGACATTCTTATTAAGCGTATTCGGATTTGATGATTTTACTTATTTAAATAACTTCCTCTATTATAAATCAGAAAAGTTTTCTAACGAAACTATAAAACAAATTCTAAATACAATTCAGAAAATTTTAGAAATTAATATATATCCGCTTGATTCATTTTCTATTGTAGTTAAAGTGAAAAAGGTTCTAAAAAATCCTTCAGTGGTAAATAAGGATATAACAAATGCGTTAGAGCAAATTAATGAATTTGAAAAAATCATTTACGATAGACAAGAATGCTACCAATTGAGATTAGACTTTTTATCTTCTGCTGGTGATATGGGAATGAGAATTCTTAAAGAAAATAATCATAGTATGCATTTCAATGATTTGGTTAGAATAATTAACCAAAAACTTTTAAAATACGGCTCGGATAAATTAATAACGCCAGAGAGTTTAAAAGCTCAGTTTATTTTATCTCAATATACTGTTGCCAGCGGTAAGACTGGATATTGGTCTCTTAAAGAATGGGAATCGGATTCAAATACAATACTATCTTTAATTAAAGAATCTCTCATTTCTAAAAATTCACCATTATCATATAATGAAATATTTGACTATATATCAAACAAAAGGAGTGAAATAAAAAAAGAATCCATTAGAACAATTGTTTCCTTAAATAAAAATGAACTTATCAAATTAGTTAATAATAAATTTATTCTTAAGGATTGGTCTCAGAAGTATAAAAATCTACTGCCAAAGGATTCTTTCACAAATAAGAAATCTTATAATGATATTGAGATAATGAAAAACATTATCGAAATCTTTAATAAGAATTCGTCAAACAAACTTAATTCTGTAATTCTAAGAAGAGAATTAAAAAATAATGGAATTACTTTTAAAGACTCAACTTATAACGCAAAATTATCTCGCTATCCAATTTTAGACAGACTTTATACAAATTCCCGGGATGTAATATTAAAGGATGAATACGAATCTATCTTATCACAGTATTCTATTAAAAAAGAGAAAAAATCAAAAATTGATATAATAAAAAAAGAAATTATTGGCATTCTAAAAAAGAACAATAATTTAATTCTCCAATCTAGATTAATAAAAATGTTACAAAATGATTTTGGCTTTCCAAAAGGAACCGTATATAAAATATTTCAAACAGATTATGACTTTTCTAAACAATTTGATGATAACCTAAAAACTTACATATCTTTTAGAAAGCAAGATAATGAAGATGTTCATATTGAAAATGAAGTTCTTCTTATAATAAAAAGTGGTGAAAATGATACCACCGAATTTAAATCAACTTTGCGATGGGATTTAAAAGAGAATAAAATTAATAAGGATATGGAATACGAAGTAATAAAAACAATCGCTGCCTTCCTAAATTCTAGTGGCGGAAGCTTATATATTGGTGTTGATGATAATAATGATATTTTAGGATTAGATAATGATTTTAAAACATTTCAGAAAAAGAATATTGACGGATTTCAGCTTCATCTTTTAAATGTTATACATAATTATTTTAGTAAAGATATTCATCGTTTTATAAAAATATATTTTCATAAAATAGATTCCAAAACAATTTGTGAGATAAAAGTTATAAAAAGCGACACCCCAAGATATATAAAACGAAATGACAAAAGTGTTTTTCTAATTAGAGCATCTGGTTCGTCGCATCATTTAGATATTGAGGAAGCAGTAAATTATATCAAGAGTCACTGGCAAAAAATATAACAAGTTTTTCAAGCCGACCGCTTTAAACTGTTCGGCATTTGTGTGGTTATAAAGTTGCGTTGTAAAAGTAAGTAGCTCTTTGAATGTAGTAAAGTAAACGAAGTAATTAATAAATTATTAGCGTTGGTTTTCAAAGCTGCATAGCTGTGTTGGGCGGCGGCTTAAAAACAACGTCGTTATACTTACTAACAAAAGGTTGTGTAAATGAAAAATAATATTATACGAAAAATAATTATGCTACTATTATTTATTAATGTTTCTATTCTATCACAAAATATAAAGTTCAATAATAATCTTTTTGCAGAAGCTTTTGGTAATGGTGGAGCTTACTCACTAAATTATGATCGTATTATTTTTGATAATCTAAGTGCTAGATTTGGTGTAAGTCTTCTCAAATCAAATGATTAATTACTGCAATCTTTCCCAATTTTAATTAATTATAGATTTTACCAGAATAGCAATTATATAGAATTAGGTATAGGTACAACTATTTTTACATTGCCGCTGGATTTAGGAAATTTTACAGATGATGAAATTAATGGTTCATTAGTTACTGGTGTACTCAGTTATTGTTTTCAAAGTGAAATGGGTCTGAACGGTAGAATAGCATTCACACCATTTTATTATGAAAATAAATTTATACCATTCGGTGGTTTTAGTTTTGGTTATAGTTTCTAAAATGTAGTTATCTACATTGTAAAAAAGTAAGTATAACCAATCAGTCAACCCGACAGCCTTTTCACATTCTGGTTTTCTAAAATTCTTGGG
>Ga0272446_1005541_pt1 | contig 13842 bp, 20 predicted proteins | sample YNPCB0061_FD_194587 | JGI IMG/M metagenome (GOLD analysis project Ga0272446, IMG submission 194587) | Hot spring microbial mat communities from Yellowstone National Park, WY, United States - YNP-CB-006-1 | ecosystem: Environmental > Aquatic > Thermal springs > Hot (42-90C) > Sediment | place...
CAAAGCCGGAAGGGACGTGGTATACTCGGAGGCGAGTGGCTATGGTGCGGTGCATGTCCACTGTCACCACCAAGGTGCTCGAACCAGGGCCCACCGTGCCCATCCTGATGCGGCCGCGAGCAGGGGGTTCGAAGGGCCATTGATCCGCAAGGCGGATTGAAACTTTTGGGGCGGGGGGGAACACGCGCCGCTGGCAGCAGTTCGAAGGGCCATTGATCCGCAAGGCGGATTGAAACCGCGCCGGCGCTGGTGCGGGCGCCGACTCATCGCGAGTTCGAAGGGCCATTGATCCGCAAGGCGGATTGAAACCACTCGTGGACCGGCGGTCTTGGGACGCCTGTCGCAGTTCGAAGGGCCATTGATCCGCAAGGCGGATTGAAACGATGCAATCCGCGTCAGCGCCGCGGACGCGCCCATCGTTCGAAGGGCCATTGATCCGCAAGGCGGATTGAAACGCAAATACGATGTCGTTGATCGCCGACGGCGCGGAAGTTCGAAGGGCCATTGATCCGCAAGGCGGATTGAAACAGGTCCTTGATCCTCGCCTCATTGAGACGATGCCCCCGTTCGAAGGGCCATTGATCCGCAAGGCGGATTGAAACCACGACCTGGCCGTTCGCGCCGACCGCCACGATCGTGGTTCGAAGGGCCATTGATCCGCAAGGCGGATTGAAACCTTTCCAATAGCCGCGCCGCCGCGAGAGATCCAGCTGGTTCGAAGGGCCATTGATCCGCAAGGCGGATTGAAACGACAGATAGCGATTGCTCGCATTGTTGCCCGCGCGAGTTCGAAGGGCCATTGATCCGCAAGGCGGATTGAAACCTGTGGCAATGGGTGCTGACACAGACACCAAATTGTTCGAAGGGCCATTGATCCGCAAGGCGGATTGAAACTGTGAACCTTCCCCATCGTTTTCCTCCATTAGGGGCTGTTCGAAGGGCCATTGATCCGCAAGGCGGATTGAAACCAGGGTCGGCCATCGCACGCTGCCACAAGAGCTTCGTCAGTTCGAAGGGCCATTGATCCGCAAGGCGGATTGAAACGGGGCGGCTACCCCGGCAGGCCGGGCAATCACGCTGTTCGAAGGGCCATTGATCCGCAAGGCGGATTGAAACAGTCACCGGGGGCGCTCCTAGCTGTTGGACGGGCGCTGGGTTCGAAGGGCCATTGATCCGCAAGGCGGATTGAAACCGCGCTACTGGCTTGCGTCCAACATGCTCGGCTACGTTCGAAGGGCCATTGATCCGCAAGGCGGATTGAAACCTGCCAATAGCGAGCTGATCATTGTCGAGAGTGTTACCAAGTTCGAAGGGCCATTGATCCGCAAGGCGGATTGAAACCTGGTCATGCGCCCCGATGGCGAGCTAGCGCTGACCGTTCGAAGGGCCATTGATCCGCAAGGCGGATTGAAACCTGCGCGGCGGTGCGTGTCGCCATCTCGATGTAGCGTTCGAAGGGCCATTGATCCGCAAGGCGGATTGAAACCCATCGCCATTGGCGGCGAATATGATGCCGCCATAGTTCGAAGGGCCATTGATCCGCAAGGCGGATTGAAACAGCGGCCACGGCCCGGAAAACAGGATGGCATCGCCAGTTCGAAGGGCCATTGATCCGCAAGGCGGATTGAAACATGACAACGATGTCGGCCGAGTCACTGAGCCATATTTGTTCGAAGGGCCATTGATCCGCAAGGCGGATTGAAACTGACCGGACGTGGTATGTCGGCGACGCAAGCGGCGTGCTGTTCGAAGGGCCATTGATCCGCAAGGCGGATTGAAACTCATTGCGAGCCGCGTCGCCGTGTTGGTGTCATTGAAGTTCGAAGGGCCATTGATCCGCAAGGCGGATTGAAACATGACCGACTGATGGTTGAACTAGAAAGAGCAGCTGGTTCGAAGGGCCATTGATCCGCAAGGCGGATTGAAACATGCGCCCCGAGGGGCTAGCGTTGACCGCGGGCAACGATGTTCGAAGGGCCATTGATCCGCAAGGCGGATTGAAACGACCCAGCCTCAGCGGGTGGCACTGGCCGCGGCCATCGTTCGAAGGGCCATTGATCCGCAAGGCGGATTGAAACGGCGTGATATGCCTGGCCTGCCGGGTCGCTGTCCCGGGTTCGAAGGGCCATTGATCCGCAAGGCGGATTGAAACTCGTTGCGTCAGCCGGCAGATCCGGCACGACGAGGTTCGAAGGGCCATTGATCCGCAAGGCGGATTGAAACCGCCGCCTTGCGCGCCAGGTCGATATCAAACCCATGTTCGAAGGGCCATTGATCCGCAAGGCGGATTGAAACGGCAAGGAGATCGTCCAGGGCGTGATCGACGGTGCCAGTTCGAAGGGCCATTGATCCGCAAGGCGGATTGAAACACGGATGAGCCTGAACGGGTTGTGCGCCCGGTGGTCGAGTTCGAAGGGCCATTGATCCGCAAGGCGGATTGAAACGACGCCGGCAGGACCCGATGCGTCAATGCCTGCTGCGTTCGAAGGGCCATTGATCCGCAAGGCGGATTGAAACGGTATTCGCTCGGCTCGAGCAGGGCGCGCAGCTGAAGTTCGAAGGGCCATTGATCCGCAAGGCGGATTGAAACATCGCGGAGCATGCGCGCAATTTCATCCAGTCGCATTGGTTCGAAGGGCCATTGATCCGCAAGGCGGATTGAAACAACACGGCGCTCATCACGGCGTGCCGGCGAGACGTGGTTCGAAGGGCCATTGATCCGCAAGGCGGATTGAAACGATGTTGCGGACAATCGGCCAGAGGCCCGCGGCGTGTTCGAAGGGCCATTGATCCGCAAGGCGGATTGAAACAACATGTGGCGCGCGCTGCGCGCCGATCCGGATGGCGTTCGAAGGGCCATTGATCCGCAAGGCGGATTGAAACCGCAGACCGGCAAGAACTGCCAGTGGGGCCGCCGCCGTTCGAAGGGCCATTGATCCGCAAGGCGGATTGAAACGTGCCTGGAGCACGGATCCGACCATCAGATCCGAATTGTTCGAAGGGCCATTGATCCGCAAGGCGGATTGAAACGCCGGTCATGACCCGCACGACGTGCCACTCGTTCATGTTCGAAGGGCCATTGATCCGCAAGGCGGATTGAAACCCTGGTCACTGCCCCGGCCCGCGATGCGCGCCAATTCGGGTTCGAAGGGCCATTGATCCGCAAGGCGGATTGAAACCGGCAATCATAAGCCGATCATTCATGGCGCGGACCGTTCGAAGGGCCATTGATCCGCAAGGCGGATTGAAACCGACTAAACTTCCGGCAGAGGGAGCCCAGCACCACCAGGGTTCGAAGGGCCATTGATCCGCAAGGCGGATTGAAACTACAAGATCATCGGTCTCCTTCCCCTCACCAACAGGGTTCGAAGGGCCATTGATCCGCAAGGCGGATTGAAACCGTCGATCTGCGCCGCTCCCGGCCGGCTCAGTTCGGGTTCGAAGGGCCATTGATCCGCAAGGCGGATTGAAACTGCCGGCTCCCGAACAGAGCGATTGCGGCAGATCGGTTCGAAGGGCCATTGATCCGCAAGGCGGATTGAAACCGCAGACCGGCAGGGTTTGATTCCACCACTCGCGACGGTTCGAAGGGCCATTGATCCGCAAGGCGGATTGAAACGATGAGCGCCCGCAAGAGCCGGGTCACGGTCGATTTGGGTTCGAAGGGCCATTGATCCGCAAGGCGGATTGAAACTCCCATCCGAGGGCGGGCGCGGCGGCTTCGACGAAGAGTTCGAAGGGCCATTGATCCGCAAGGCGGATTGAAACCCATCACCATTGGCGGCAAACATAATGCCGCCATAAAGTTCGAAGGGCCATTGATCCGCAAGGCGGATTGAAACGATCACGGCGCCGATATACGAGTCTGGCCACACGTAGTTCGAAGGGCCATTGATCCGCAAGGCGGATTGAAACCGGTCGCTGACCAGCGTGCGCGCCCGCCGGGCCGCGGGTTCGAAGGGCCATTGATCCGCAAGGCGGATTGAAACTCGAGCTGAACGACGGGATCAGCTATGCCGTCCCGGTTCGAAGGGCCATTGATCCGCAAGGCGGATTGAAACAACAGTCTCCACCCACGTTTCTCGGCGGCCCAGGTGTTCGAAGGGCCATTGATCCGCAAGGCGGATTGAAACGTTTTTTGGGGCCGCCATGTAGGGGCCTGTGTAGGGTTCGAAGGGCCATTGATCCGCAAGGCGGATTGAAACTGGAAAAGGAAATGACAGGAACCTGACAGGAACCTGAGTTCGAAGGGCCATTGATCCGCAAGGCGGATTGAAACGATGATCCGGGCAGCTGCCCGGTGCCAGCACACGCGCGGTTCGAAGGGCCATTGATCCGCAAGGCGGATTGAAACTTGGTGGAGTAGCGACGATGCGGCTGCACCGTCTCGGTTCGAAGGGCCATTGATCCGCAAGGCGGATTGAAACCCCTCCGCATCTGGGTGGCCGTGGTGGACTACCCGGTTCGAAGGGCCATTGATCCGCAAGGCGGATTGAAACACGCCCAGGCATCGTTGATGGAGTCAATCAGAGCGGTTCGAAGGGCCATTGATCCGCAAGGCGGATTGAAACGATAGTCTCTCTGTGAGCCTTAACAACCAGGCCGGCGTTCGAAGGGCCATTGATCCGCAAGGCGGATTGAAACCGCCAGCAGCGTCGGCAGGCATGCCTGACGCGGCCAGTTCGAAGGGCCATTGATCCGCAAGGCGGATTGAAACCGAGCTCTCGCGCCGCGAAGTCGAGGCCTTTACTCAGGTTCGAAGGGCCATTGATCCGCAAGGCGGATTGAAACCTGGTGGACGAGGTTGCAATCACAAAGCTGGCCTTCGGTTCGAAGGGCCATTGATCCGCAAGGCGGATTGAAACGTGCACCCTTTTCCCGTATTCCCCATATTTTTTATTGTTCGAAGGGCCATTGATCCGCAAGGCGGATTGAAACCCTCTCGTTCATGTGTGCCCCGGCGCGTTTTCGGCGGTTCGAAGGGCCATTGATCCGCAAGGCGGATTGAAACCTGGGGAGGTACTGGAGTTGCCTAAGCGGGACGTCTGGTTCGAAGGGCCATTGATCCGCAAGGCGGATTGAAACAATGCGAAGGCGATGGCCGAAGGCGTCGTAGAGGCGGTTCGAAGGGCCATTGATCCGCAAGGCGGATTGAAACAGCATTTCTGCCACCGTCTGGTCGAGACCCGTATCGTTCGAAGGGCCATTGATCCGCAAGGCGGATTGAAACAAGACCCCAGGAGGGCCACCGCCGGCAGAGGCGCCGGGTTCGAAGGGCCATTGATCCGCAAGGCGGATTGAAACAGCCGCTCGAGAAGGGCTTCCTGTGCCACACGAGCCTTAGTTCGAAGGGCCATTGATCCGCAAGGCGGATTGAAACTTTGGTACTTTGGGCGCTTCGCGCGATCTTCTTCTGTTCGAAGGGCCATTGATCCGCAAGGCGGATTGAAACGCCTGAGCGCTGTCTCGGCCGGCGGGGGTTTCGTGGTTCGAAGGGCCATTGATCCGCAAGGCGGATTGAAACCATCGACGCAATCGCGGACTTCCTGGCTGAGCAGGGGTTCGAAGGGCCATTGATCCGCAAGGCGGATTGAAACTCGTGAGGCCGGGGACGAAGCGGGCGATAGTACATCGGGTTCGAAGGGCCATTGATCCGCAAGGCGGATTGAAACTTCCGCCAAAGTTAGGCACAACGAAAAATGAGAGAGTTCGAAGGGCCATTGATCCGCAAGGCGGATTGAAACAGGCCGTTTACCCGCTTCCGCCGGAGGTCACATTCGACGTTCGAAGGGCCATTGATCCGCAAGGCGGATTGAAACTAGAAGCCGGCGGAGCTGGTGCCGGCCCCGGCGAGAGTTCGAAGGGCCATTGATCCGCAAGGCGGATTGAAACAATCGCCGCGTCCTGGGCCTGTGCTGCCGAGAATTGGTTCGAAGGGCCATTGATCCGCAAGGCGGATTGAAACTCGTGTATCCCCATCTCAGTGACCGCCACCGACTTCCCGTTCGAAGGGCCATTGATCCGCAAGGCGGATTGAAACTATCGATGAGATGCGCACGCGGATGCTGCCCGAATAGTTCGAAGGGCCATTGATCCGCAAGGCGGATTGAAACTATTCACTAAGCGTAGCCACCTTGTTTGTCTCCCTTGTTCGAAGGGCCATTGATCCGCAAGGCGGATTGAAACTGAGCGGAGGGGCCGGATAGGTCGGCCCTGAGAAGTTCGAAGGGCCATTGATCCGCAAGGCGGATTGAAACGTAATTTTTTCCAATCGGAACGTACTGCGTCTAGCAGTGTTCGAAGGGCCATTGATCCGCAAGGCGGATTGAAACAAGTTGTCCCGACCGCTCTCATCACGCCCAAGATAGTGTTCGAAGGGCCATTGATCCGCAAGGCGGATTGAAACAGCCTCAATGGTCAGACGCGCCCGGCGAGAAGCGATGAGTTCGAAGGGCCATTGATCCGCAAGGCGGATTGAAACTCCCGGAAGAGCCCGTCAGAGTGGCCGTATTCCAGGTTCGAAGGGCCATTGATCCGCAAGGCGGATTGAAACCTTGTCGTAAATGTAGTTGGACGGCACCTTGTCAAGTTCGAAGGGCCATTGATCCGCAAGGCGGATTGAAACCAGGTCGTACCGTCCGCGCTGGCGAAGAACTGGAAGTGTTCGAAGGGCCATTGATCCGCAAGGCGGATTGAAACCTTCATCTGCTTCGGTCCTCGTGACCGACAGGGCTGGCGTTCGAAGGGCCATTGATCCGCAAGGCGGATTGAAACTTCTTCTCCTCTGTCACAGCGTCTTCGTTCGGTGAAGTTCGAAGGGCCATTGATCCGCAAGGCGGATTGAAACATCCCAGCTCGGCGGGGGGGGGGGGTGGTGCAGGCGTTCGAAGGGCCATTGATCCGCAAGGCGGATTGAAACACCTGAACATTAATGAGGTTGCGGCCCTGCACCAGGACGGTTCGAAGGGCCATTGATCCGCAAGGCGGATTGAAACTGATTGCCGCTCGGTTCGCTACCACTGCGCCTTTCAGTTCGAAGGGCCATTGATCCGCAAGGCGGATTGAAACAATAGCACCAGGCAGACCGTAGGCACCTTGAAAACGGTTCGAAGGGCCATTGATCCGCAAGGCGGATTGAAACATTATGCGATGAGGATAGAGGCAGAAAGCCTCATGAGTTCGAAGGGCCATTGATCCGCAAGGCGGATTGAAACACTCTGGGCACTGGCACCCGCAAGCAGGCAGCCCAGTTCGAAGGGCCATTGATCCGCAAGGCGGATTGAAACGGTCTTGTGTGTCGTGAAGCGCACTCTCCAAATATTGTTCGAAGGGCCATTGATCCGCAAGGCGGATTGAAACTGGCGTGCTGACGCTGAAGGATATCGCAGCCCGTGTGTTCGAAGGGCCATTGATCCGCAAGGCGGATTGAAACACGCGAGCTGGAGGCCCGGGGTGTATGGCACGACGAGTTCGAAGGGCCATTGATCCGCAAGGCGGATTGAAACGCCGCCGCAACTATTGCGCGCGCAAATGTCGCGTGTGTTCGAAGGGCCATTGATCCGCAAGGCGGATTGAAACCAGCCGATGGACCGGCCCACGGGGCAGATTTTTCACGTTCGAAGGGCCATTGATCCGCAAGGCGGATTGAAACCATTACCTTGTGGCAGCGTACCGCCGGGCACCGGGCGTTCGAAGGGCCATTGATCCGCAAGGCGGATTGAAACTGATCCGTGTGTCCTGCACCCGGCGACCGTAATCGTCGTTCGAAGGGCCATTGATCCGCAAGGCGGATTGAAACACACTTCAGGCACCGAGCAGCAGCGCCGTCGAAATTGTTCGAAGGGCCATTGATCCGCAAGGCGGATTGAAACTGGGGCGGCCGTTAAATACGCCCGCAAACACGGCCAGGTTCGAAGGGCCATTGATCCGCAAGGCGGATTGAAACTTTGGGCGCGAGGTCCGGAAGAGTGACTGGGGCCGGAGTTCGAAGGGCCATTGATCCGCAAGGCGGATTGAAACTCGCAAGCCGGTTCGGCATCTTCACACTTAGCAACGTTCGAAGGGCCATTGATCCGCAAGGCGGATTGAAACCGAACGAGAAAGGCTGGGTGCCAGATGAGCGACCTCGTTCGAAGGGCCATTGATCCGCAAGGCGGATTGAAACCTCCCCTGGGGCACAGCCGCCTCGGCGGCCCAGTTGTTCGAAGGGCCATTGATCCGCAAGGCGGATTGAAACCGCGACTGGAACGAGCTGGTGGCCTATTTCACAACGTTCGAAGGGCCATTGATCCGCAAGGCGGATTGAAACCTTCTAACGCACTCATCAGCGCTTCCTTTCAGCACGGTTCGAAGGGCCATTGATCCGCAAGGCGGATTGAAACTACAGCCGTCTGCTAGACCCCACCAAAGAAGCAGACAAGTTCGAAGGGCCATTGATCCGCAAGGCGGATTGAAACGAATGCATCTTCGCTTGCGTCGCGGGGCATCTTGCCGTTCGAAGGGCCATTGATCCGCAAGGCGGATTGAAACTCCACCGCACGGGAATGCGGCTTTCCCGGTTTCCGGGGTTCGAAGGGCCATTGATCCGCAAGGCGGATTGAAACAGATCTTTCTCGTACAGTTTACGCTGCGGCGTAAAGTTCGAAGGGCCATTGATCCGCAAGGCGGATTGAAACGAGGGCTGGATTTAGAGAAAAAGACGCCGTGGCCGCGGTTCGAAGGGCCATTGATCCGCAAGGCGGATTGAAACCCGACAAGAGCAACGGCGTCGTGTTCAGCCTCGGCCGTTCGAAGGGCCATTGATCCGCAAGGCGGATTGAAACTGGGCAATGGTACGGCGGGCGGGCTCGCCCTCGCCCGTTCGAAGGGCCATTGATCCGCAAGGCGGATTGAAACGTTGAGGAATTTCGCGCGTGGGTCAAACTCCGGCCAGATGGTTCGAAGGGCCATTGATCCGCAAGGCGGATTGAAACACCCCCAGCGGATGTATGCAAACAACTCCGCGGTGTTCGAAGGGCCATTGATCCGCAAGGCGGATTGAAACTGGTGGTAGACAGCGGCCTGGTGCGCGTGGTTGGTGTTCGAAGGGCCATTGATCCGCAAGGCGGATTGAAACTCAACTATCTGCTCGATACCCGGGAGAGTACCCTTGACGTTCGAAGGGCCATTGATCCGCAAGGCGGATTGAAACCACCGCTGAGCGCGGTCCGTTTTCTCTTGCAGGACGTTCGAAGGGCCATTGATCCGCAAGGCGGATTGAAACCCCAACTACTACGAAGCCGAGCAAGACCAGCGGGCGTTGGAAGTTCGAAGGGCCATTGATCCGCAAGGCGGATTGAAACAATATCTGCCTGCGATCGGCTCTTGCCAGCGCGATAGGTTCGAAGGGCCATTGATCCGCAAGGCGGATTGAAACGTGTACGCCGGAGATTGGAAAACGAGCCCGCTCATGTTCGAAGGGCCATTGATCCGCAAGGCGGATTGAAACTATACTCTGCGCCCATCGGTAGCTCTCCCTATTACGCGGGTTCGAAGGGCCATTGATCCGCAAGGCGGATTGAAACATTTTACCTCGTTGATTGAGCGGTTTAACTTGCCGCGGTTCGAAGGGCCATTGATCCGCAAGGCGGATTGAAACAACAGGCCCCTACTCGGGCGTTGTCGGACCCACGAGAGTTCGAAGGGCCATTGATCCGCAAGGCGGATTGAAACCTGGACTACACGTCGATTGTCTTTCACGACTATGGAGTTCGAAGGGCCATTGATCCGCAAGGCGGATTGAAACCTTCGCCAGCTACGGGAACAGGTCAGCGCTTCAGGGCGTTCGAAGGGCCATTGATCCGCAAGGCGGATTGAAACTTATCGCGGTGATGCTTATCCTGATGGTGCCAGTTTCCAGTTCGAAGGGCCATTGATCCGCAAGGCGGATTGAAACTCTGAGTGGTTGCGACGGACTTTTCTCGCCGACCCCGTTCGAAGGGCCATTGATCCGCAAGGCGGATTGAAACCGGCAAAACTGGACCGAGCACCAGCCGAGTGTGACGTTCGAAGGGCCATTGATCCGCAAGGCGGATTGAAACAATATGCTCCCCCTTCAATCTCAATTGGTGAAGCGCGCGTTCGAAGGGCCATTGATCCGCAAGGCGGATTGAAACTTGCGGGAAGAGCGAAGTGGCAGCGGGTGTTTGGGGCCGGGTTCGAAGGGCCATTGATCCGCAAGGCGGATTGAAACTATCCACTGGACGTTGCTTCCGGGCGACGACAAGGAGTTCGAAGGGCCATTGATCCGCAAGGCGGATTGAAACTGCCCACAGGTAGTTGTCATTGCGCACATACATAGTTCGAAGGGCCATTGATCCGCAAGGCGGATTGAAACCCGTTCGAGCTGTCCCACTCGCGTTGTACGACCTGGTTCGAAGGGCCATTGATCCGCAAGGCGGATTGAAACCTCCAGGCTGATAGCCGCTCGGCGGCAATCATTGGGAGTTCGAAGGGCCATTGATCCGCAAGGCGGATTGAAACATGCACCAGCGGGCCGGGGCACTCGGACTGCATAGGCGTTCGAAGGGCCATTGATCCGCAAGGCGGATTGAAACCGGTAGACAGAGCACTGCCTCGTCGCGGGCCTTCCTGGTTCGAAGGGCCATTGATCCGCAAGGCGGATTGAAACAACTCAGCAGAATGGCGAATTCTGGTCGCCACCTAGTTCGAAGGGCCATTGATCCGCAAGGCGGATTGAAACCGAATGATTGCCGGGGCAACGGGGATCACCATCCCCGGTTCGAAGGGCCATTGATCCGCAAGGCGGATTGAAACATGCAGAGAAACGCCGAGGGGCTCGCTGCTGGCCGCGTTCGAAGGGCCATTGATCCGCAAGGCGGATTGAAACCTGAGCAGCCCTGACAGTCCTGAGAGAGCGGCTGAGCGTTCGAAGGGCCATTGATCCGCAAGGCGGATTGAAACACGTCGACGGCGGCAAGAAGCTCCCTGCCTGCTCGATGTTCGAAGGGCCATTGATCCGCAAGGCGGATTGAAACGATGATTGCCGCTATCAGGTCGATTGCGCGATCGTCGGTTCGAAGGGCCATTGATCCGCAAGGCGGATTGAAACATGACCTACAACTTCTTCGCACAGACGTCGGATCTCGTTCGAAGGGCCATTGATCCGCAAGGCGGATTGAAACCAATCACTGCGTCGTCTTGTGCTCCCACACAAGGCGGGTTCGAAGGGCCATTGATCCGCAAGGCGGATTGAAACTGGGCTGGCTACCAACGCGATCGCGGCCGGGATGTGGTTCGAAGGGCCATTGATCCGCAAGGCGGATTGAAACGACAGGCGGCACAGGCTGTCGCTCATCTCGGCGCTCGTTCGAAGGGCCATTGATCCGCAAGGCGGATTGAAACCACACCTGACAGCACGCACCAGCGCCGGGGGGGGCTAGTTCGAAGGGCCATTGATCCGCAAGGCGGATTGAAACTGGTACATCCCCGAAGATGAGCTTGATCGCGTGCTCCGGTTCGAAGGGCCATTGATCCGCAAGGCGGATTGAAACCCTGCCCGTCGGGGGTGGCCGCATACAGCTCGCCTAGTTCGAAGGGCCATTGATCCGCAAGGCGGATTGAAACTGCCCTGGGCCGCCCTGCAGACGGCCCTGGATGCCGTGTTCGAAGGGCCATTGATCCGCAAGGCGGATTGAAACCCGACAAGAGCAACGGCGTCGTGTTCAGCCTCGGCCGTTCGAAGGGCCATTGATCCGCAAGGCGGATTGAAACTTAGTTGACTCCAGCCCAAGCACATCGTACAGCAGCGTCGTTCGAAGGGCCATTGATCCGCAAGGCGGATTGAAACTGCCGCTGACTGCAGACATTCTCGCTTGCAGCTGAGTTCGAAGGGCCATTGATCCGCAAGGCGGATTGAAACGTAGGGCGCGGGAGAATTGTCCCCACACAGCGGGGCCGGTTCGAAGGGCCATTGATCCGCAAGGCGGATTGAAACCTACTCCTTGCTTGTTCCTTGCTCGTTCGTTGCTCGCGTTCGAAGGGCCATTGATCCGCAAGGCGGATTGAAACGCGATCGGGATTGGCCTGCCCTCGGGGCCGCTTATGTTCGAAGGGCCATTGATCCGCAAGGCGGATTGAAACAAGGCTATTTCGTGGTGTGGGCGAAGGAGGCAGCAAGTTCGAAGGGCCATTGATCCGCAAGGCGGATTGAAACTAGTTCTCACGGAGCGGGCCGCTCACACCCAGGTCGGCCGTTCGAAGGGCCATTGATCCGCAAGGCGGATTGAAACCTCTGTCGAGCTGGACCTCGGGGCCCATTCTCGTGACAGTTCGAAGGGCCATTGATCCGCAAGGCGGATTGAAACCTTCAACTCCCCGAAAACCGCCCACAGAGAGTACAGTTCGAAGGGCCATTGATCCGCAAGGCGGATTGAAACCAGGCGCAAACGGAGCGACGAAGCGGGCTCCCCCAGGCGTTCGAAGGGCCATTGATCCGCAAGGCGGATTGAAACCTAATACACGCCGCCTCAACAACCATTAAAGGGGAGGTTCGAAGGGCCATTGATCCGCAAGGCGGATTGAAACTACGCGTGATGGCCTCGATGCAAACCCCAACAGGGAGTTCGAAGGGCCATTGATCCGCAAGGCGGATTGAAACCTGCTTGCTAGCGTGACCTGCCGTACCGAAGTCGAGTTCGAAGGGCCATTGATCCGCAAGGCGGATTGAAACCAGCCAGTATCAATCTGAGGAGAGCCTGCGAGACGAGTTCGAAGGGCCATTGATCCGCAAGGCGGATTGAAACCATTATGAACGGGGCGCTGGCGGCCACCCTCGACGTTCGAAGGGCCATTGATCCGCAAGGCGGATTGAAACTGGTTGGAAGGGGAAGCTTCCCCAGCCAGAGCTGCCCGTTCGAAGGGCCATTGATCCGCAAGGCGGATTGAAACAACTACCAGGGCCTGGCGGTGTTCCTGGGCAGAGCGTTCGAAGGGCCATTGATCCGCAAGGCGGATTGAAACCCCTTGGCAGCATTTCTGCCCCGGTGTGGGCTCTTATTGTTCGAAGGGCCATTGATCCGCAAGGCGGATTGAAACGGAGAAGGAGACCGCCGGCGGCGGCGGTGGTGGAGGTGGTTCGAAGGGCCATTGATCCGCAAGGCGGATTGAAACTGCGGCCAGGCAGGCGGTCGAGCGATTGCGGCCAGGTTCGAAGGGCCATTGATCCGCAAGGCGGATTGAAACCGGCCGCCCAGTCAAGCCACTCGGCGCGAACATGCGTTCGAAGGGCCATTGATCCGCAAGGCGGATTGAAACTCGTGAAGGACCCGGTGCTCCGTAATCTCGTGACGAGGTTCGAAGGGCCATTGATCCGCAAGGCGGATTGAAACCGCCACCGCTGGATGTGGAGGAGCACCTTCTGAGCGTAGTTCGAAGGGCCATTGATCCGCAAGGCGGATTGAAACTCTTTGATAGCGAACCTGATGGGCCGTTCGCGACGGGTTCGAAGGGCCATTGATCCGCAAGGCGGATTGAAACTTGTCTGGGACTGGCTGATTGCTGGCCACAGTGGGGTTCGAAGGGCCATTGATCCGCAAGGCGGATTGAAACAAGGGGCTCCGAGCGGCCAGCCGCGAAAGCAAGAAGTTCGAAGGGCCATTGATCCGCAAGGCGGATTGAAACAATCCCAACCAGCTCGGACAGCCGAGCTCCAGAAGTGTTCGAAGGGCCATTGATCCGCAAGGCGGATTGAAACGAGATAGTCATGTATCAACGGAATGGAGTAGTTGCCAGTTCGAAGGGCCATTGATCCGCAAGGCGGATTGAAACGTTAGACATTCACGC
>Ga0272446_1005542_pt1 | contig 13839 bp, 11 predicted proteins | sample YNPCB0061_FD_194587 | JGI IMG/M metagenome (GOLD analysis project Ga0272446, IMG submission 194587) | Hot spring microbial mat communities from Yellowstone National Park, WY, United States - YNP-CB-006-1 | ecosystem: Environmental > Aquatic > Thermal springs > Hot (42-90C) > Sediment | place...
TTTCTGGCCCAGGTGATGGGCTCGAAGGCATCGATCACCAGGGCTTCGAATCGGCTGAGTTCAGAGGGAGCGACCGATCGGAACGAAAGGGGCACGGGCTCACCTCCCCAGGCGCGGGAAGCTTCCCACCGCGGTGGGCGCGACCTGCCGGGCCATGCTCTCGCGGTAGGCGCTCTGAATCTGTTCGGGGAAGGTGGTCATCAACCGGTCGATGCGGGCGCGAATCTCGGCGACTACGCGCGGATTCTCCGGCGCCATGTCATAGCTCTCATCGGGATCGTTTTCGAGGTCGTACAACTCGGGCGCGGGCAGGGGCAGGTTCTGGCGTCCGCCGGGAGGCGCGGGGTTGTAAGCGGCCGAGTTGTAGCGGGCCACGTGCAGCTTCCATTTGCCCCAGCGCGCGCACTGCAAGTAGATGTTGTCGAAGTAAAGGAGCGCCTCGCGTTCCAGTTGCTGTTTGCGGCCGGTCAGCAGCGGCCAGATGTCGATGCCGTCGAGCGGTTTGGAGGGCAGGGGCGCATCGCACAGGCGCGCCACGGTGGGCAGGATGTCGACGGTCCCGGCAACCGCCTTCGAGACCAAGCCCTTGGGAATGCGGCCCGGGAAACGCGCCAGGAACGGTTCCCGGACGCCGCCTTCGTAGGTCGAGCCCTTGCGGCCGCGCAGGCGTCCCGGACTGCCCTGGTACCAGGGGCCGTTGTCGGAGGAGAACATCACCAGAGTGTTCGAGTCCAGGTTGTGTTTTTTCAGGGCATCCAGCACCTGGCCGACGCTCCAGTCGAGCTCTTCGATGACGTCGCCATACAGCCCGGCGTTGGATTTTCCGCGGAACCGTTCGGACGCCGCCAGAGGGATGTGGGGAAAGGTATGGGGCATGTAGAGAAAGAACGGGCCGCCTTGAGAGCGCTCGATGAACTTCACCGCCTGCTCGGTGTAGCGCAGGGTGAGGGTCTCCAGCCGGGCGGGCTCCTCGAGGGTTTCGGTGTTGTGCAGCAGGGGCCTGGGTTTCATGTCGTTGCTGTAAGGGATGCCGAAGTATTCGTCGAAGCCGCGGCGGGTGGGCAGAAACTGAGGCAGGTGTCCGAGGTGCCACTTGCCGATGCACATGGTCTTGTAGCTGCGCTGCTTCAGCACCTGGGCGAGGGTGGTTTCCGAATCCGGCAGGCCGGTCGAGTCGGTAGGGAAGAGCACGCGGGGCACGCCCACCCGGGTGGGATAACGTCCGGTGAGCAGGGCGGCACGGGAGGGCGAGCAGACGGGATTAGCGGAATAGAACTGGGTGAAACGCATGCCCTCGGAGGCCATGCGATCCAGGTTGGGGGTGCGGAGGTTGGACCCGTAGCAGCCCAGGTCCCCGTAACCGAGGTCGTCGGCATAGATAAAGATGATATTCGGCGGAGGGCTCGCGGCTGCGATGAGCGGGGCCGCCAAAGCCGCTCCGGCGGTTCTCAGGAAATCACGTCGCGTATCAGTCATGATGGGTCATCATACTACCGCACCAGGGGGACGATAGGCGTGAGGTCGGGCAGGTCGAAATCGCGCAGGACGCCGGGAATCAGGATGGCCTCGGTGTTCTCGTGCAGGGGCGCGCGCACGATGGCGAGGTAGGAGGGGAGCGGGGATTCGAGGCGCACCTGGTGGAAGCGGGGTTCGACGGCCGCCGCCAGCAGAGCCAGCACGGCTCCGCTGCCTCTGCCGAGCAGGGAGATCCGCTCCGGGTCGACGCCGGGACGCGCAGCCAGATAGTCGAACGCCCGGAGCACGTCGTAAACCTGCATGCCCGGCAGGTTCTTGCCCACCAGGATGGCGCGCATGGCGGTCTGGTAGTCCGCCGTGTATCCGGATTTTCCGGCTTGGGGGGCGGCTTCGCCCCAGCCGCGCACGGTGAGACTGAACACGATCTGGTCCGGCAGGGTGGCCGGCGCACCGGCGGGATCGAGCACGATGGTGGCCGGTTTGCGGGCCGGACCCTCGGGGGGAACCGAGACGAGTCCCCGCACGGCGATGCCGGGTTCGGTCTCCAGCACGATGGCAGCGCCGTCTTCGGAAAGAGGAGGCACACCCCGCGCGGAGGGCAGGGCGAGGCGCCGGGCAACCAGAGCGCGGAGGGCGGCCGGGTCCTGGAGGCGCGCCGCCGCCCGTTGCGGATAGATGCGCTCGGCGAAAGCCCGGTTCAGGGAATACACGGTTTCCCCTTTCGGCGGGTGGCATTGCAGTTCCCCTTCGGGCTCGGTATCGAATTCGGCTTCGACACCATCGTCCTCACGGCCGTGGAGCCACTTTTCCAGCCAGCGGTAGGTGGCCTCGCGCCTGGGCTTCGACCAGCCGTGAGGGTCGTCGTACTCGAAGTAGCCCACCTTGCCGGCCGCGCCCGCGACCTCGAAAATGCGGCGGGCTTCGGCGAAGGTGGCCCGCGCACCTTCAATCGGGAAGAAGTCCTTGACCGCGGCCAGCATTTGAATCGGTTTGGGAGCAAAAGCGATCAGGAAATCGCCGAAGTCAAGCTCATCGCGGAGGAAATTGGCAAACACCTGCTCGGAGTCCTGAGGACCCGGACCCGCCCAGAGCTTCTCCCAGGAGGTGATGTAGCAGGAGGGCACGGCGGCGGCCAGGCGCGGTTCGAATACGGCCAGATAGGCGCTTTGCGTGCCCCCGCCGGAATTGCCGACGACGGCGATTTTCTTCGGGTCGACGTCCGGGCGCGTGAGCAGGTAGTCGACCGCCCGTATGCCATCCCAGATTTCGTAAGCGGCGATATTCGAGCCCGCCAGCAGGCACTGCTCGCCGGCCATGATGTGCTGGGGCACGCCCGGCCGGAGGTAGGCGTATTCCAGCCGCTCGCCCTGGGCGGGAGGGTCATAGGCGATGACCAGGAAACCGCGTTTGACCAAACCGATCCAGGCCCGCTGATACAGCGGATAGGCCTTGCCGGAGTCGCTGTGACCGGCCGTGCCCAGGACCGCGGCGAAAGGACCGGCGCCGTCCGGCACGTAGACATTCGCGGTGACATAGAAGCCCGGCCGGCTCTCGAAAATCAGCTTTTCGACGCGGTAGCCGGAACGCCGCAAGACGCCGGTAATCCGCGCATTGAGGGGCGTCTTTTCCGGAAAGCCGCCGATCTCATCGAGCATGGTGGCGCGGATGTAGCGCTGCCGGGCCGCGACCTCGGCGGGCGTCCGGATGGCGGCTACGGCGGCGGCGCGAGCCTGCCAGCACCGCTCCGCAAGGGCGGTAAGATAGCGGTCGAGCTGTTGCGCGCCAAGCGCCGGGGCCAGGGTCAGAAGTACCAGGGTCCGTCTCATCATGACGATGATATATCCTGCTCGAAGGAGCGCTTATGGCAAGCAAGAAGATTTTGATGCTGGTTGGCGACTACGTGGAAGATTATGAAGTCATGGTGCCGTTTCAGGCCCTGCTGATGGTGGGACACCAGGTGGAGGCGGTCTGCCCGAACAAGAAAGCCGGCGAGGTGGTGCGCACGGCGATCCACGATTTCGAAGGCGACCAGACCTACAGCGAGAAACGCGGGCACAACTTCGCGCTGAATGCGACCTTCGACGAAGTCAGAGCGGAGACCTACGACGCGCTGGTGATCCCGGGCGGCCGGGCTCCGGAGTACCTGCGGCTGAACCCGCGGGTGGTGGAAATCGTGCGCCACTTCGCGGGAGCCGGCAAGCCGATCGCGGCCATCTGCCACGGGGCGCAGATTCTGGCCGCGGCGGGAGTCATCGGGAACAGGTGCGTGAGCTGTTATCCGGCGGTGGGGCCGGAGGTGGCCGCCGCCGGCGGCAAATACATGGATATCGCTATCGACGCGGCCCATGCAGATGGAAAGCTGGTGACGGCCCCGGCGTGGCCCGCGCACCCGGCCTGGCTGGCGAAATTCCTGGCGGTGCTGGGCACACGCATCGAGCCCTGACGGGCGCCTACACCAGCCCAACAATCCTGCCGGTATCGTCCACGTCCATGCGGACGGCCTAGGGCGACTTGCCCAAGCCCGGCATCAGGATGTCCAGGTACTTCTCCGCACCCAGGTCCGCGCCGAATCCCGTCTCGTTGACCACGTAGCCGGCCAGTTGCATACCCATCCGCTGGGCGATGACACTGCTGGCACCGTGGGCGATATTGGCGAACGGCCCGGCGTGCACCAGGGCGGGCGTGTGCTCGGTGGTCTGCACCAGGTTGGGCATGATGGCTTCGTTCAGCAGCACCATCATGGCGCCGGTTGCCTCCAGGTCGCCCGCACGCACGACCTTGCCGTCCAGATCGAAGCCGATGACGATCTCGCTCAAGCGGCGGCGCAGGTCGTCCCGGCCGTTGGCGAGCGCCAGGATCGCCATGACTTCGGATGCGGCCGTGATCACGAATCCGGTTTCGCGGGGAACGCCGTTGGCCTTCCGGGACACTGAGCTTGTCCGCAATCTCGCGTATGAGCGGTAGTCCAGACGGCATAGAGCAATTCCCGCTACTTGGCCGGGGCGGGCGGGCTATTGCGGGCAGCGGTGGAAAGCTGCTCGTACAGCCTGGCTACCGCTTCGGTGACATCCACGGCGTCGGAGGCAAACAGGACTCCCGAGTCCGCGGAACTCACGTCAAAGATCAGCACGAAGCCATTCTCCCGGGCGTACTTTTCGATGACCGGCCGGAACTTGTCGGTGAGGTCCCGCACCACGCGCACCTGTTCCTGGTTGAACTCGATTTCCTGTTCCTGGGAATCGCGGGTTAAGGAGCGATCCTTCAACTCGACTTCCCGCTCGAGCCTGCCCAAGGCCTCGGGTTTCAGGACGTAGCGGCTGTTCTGGAGCTGGCTCCGCAGGGCCTGTAATTCGCTCTGGCGCTTCTGGAGCAGGCGCTGGGCTTCTTCGTACCGGTTGCCGTAATTCTCGTAAGCCTTCTTGCCGTCGGTGGTCCGGATGATGGACTGTTTGATGTTGATAATACCCACCTTGTTGGCTTGGGCCGGCTGCCCGTAGCCGAGGGAGAGCAGGCCACTGCCGAGGGTGGCGAGTAAGCACAGGGTCTTGTTCACGGAATCGACCTAGGGTCATGATAGCCTTGGCCTGGGGGGCGGTTCAACCAGAGGAAGGCGGAAGATCGGGACAATTTGTCCGTCTGCGCAGACAGACTGTCGCCAGAGCCTATCTGTCTTGTTTACATTAAGATAACTGGCTGAATGGCGGGGGGGCGGGACAGATTGTCCCAACCCAAATCGAATCCGGGAGAGCCCAACCTGTGAGCCTGAAAGGGTTTGCCGGCTTACAGGACTGTGGTCCCTGGAATGCTTTGAATGGAGCGTCATGATGTCAGTACGAGCGAACCGCATAATACAACTTACGGGCATCGTCGTCCTGTTACTCTTCGCCGGCGTCGCTTTCGGGAAGCACGCCAAGCTCGCCAAGGATCTGGAGAATCTCAGCCCGGGGGCCCAGGTTAATGTCATTGTCCGGTTTCGGGAGCATCCCGGCGAGACGCATCATCAGAAGGTCGGCAGGGCAGGAGGAATGCTTCGCCGGCAGTTGGAGCTGGTCGACGGGGCGGCCTACACGATTCCAGCCGCGGGGCTTGAGGCGCTGGCCGCGCTGCCGGAAGTAGACTACGTCACCCCGGACCGGCCCGTTCACGCCACTCTCGATTACGCCGAACCCACAGTAAAGGATCAATCAGTTCTCAGCTCGAACCTGGACGGGACCGGAATCGGGATCGCGGTGATCGACAGCGGCATCGAGCCGGTTGATGACCTGAAGGGGGCCGGACCCGGCAAGTCGCGCGTGGTGTACCGGGAGAGTTTCGTTTCCCAGGTGCAAAGCGACGACGACTACGGGCATGGCACGCACGTGGCCGGAATTCTGGCCGGTAATGGAAACCGCTCCACGGGCAAACCCTTCAAGACCACTTTCCGGGGGATGGCTCCGAAGGCGAATCTGATCGACCTGCGGGTGCTGGATGCGACGGGCACTGGCTCGGACGCGGGTGTGATTGCGGCCATCGAGAGGGCCATTCAACTCAAGGACCGATACAATATCCGGATCATCAATCTCTCGCTGGGACGGCCGGTTTTCGAAAGCTACCAGCGCGACCCGCTCTGCGCCGCCGTAGAGAAGGCCTGGCAGGCGGGAATCACGGTGGTGGTGGCCGCCGGGAACTTCGGGCGGGACAACAGTTTCGGCAACCAAGGGTACTTCACGATCACAGCTCCCGGCAACGATCCCTACGTGATCACGGTGGGCGCGATGAAGACCATGTCCACGGCGGTGCGCAGCGACGACCTGATCGCCAGCTACAGCTCGAAGGGACCGTCGGCCATAGACTTCGTCGTGAAGCCCGACCTGGTTGCGCCGGGCAACTCCATCATCAGCACGATTCCCACGAAGTCCTATCTGCTCAGCAACTATGCGGGCAACCGGGTGCCGCTGAGCTACTACCTGGCGAACGCCCAGGGCGGCATGACCTCGCCGGACTACTTCCGGCTCAGCGGAACCAGCATGGCTACGCCTATCGTGAGCGGGGCCGCGGCGCTCATGCTGCAACAGGAACCGGATCTGACTCCAGACCAAGTGAAGGCGCGGCTGATGAAGACCGCGACCAAGAATTTCCCGCCCTACAGCACGGCCACCGACCCGGGGACCGGACGGACGTACCAGAGCCAGTACGATCTGTTCACGGTCGGGGCCGGATATCTGGACATCGGCGCGGCGTTGCGAAACAGGGAACGTGCGCCGGCGGCGGCGATCTCGCCGGTGGCGGCCTACGATCCGGTAACCTCGACGGTGTACCTGGTGGGAAGCGCTTCGGCCGTGTGGGGGACCTCGGCGGTATGGGGGACCTCGGCCGTTTGGGGCACTTCCGCGGTATGGGGCACTTCCGCGGTATGGGGCACGTCGGCGGTATGGGGCACGTCGGCTGTATGGGGCACGTCGGCTGTATGGGGCACATCGGCCGTGTGGGGCACTTCGGCAGTCTGGGGCACCGCCGACGTCACGCAGGGGGAATAGCCGGGCAATCGCCACTTCCCAGTAAGGTTCGCTCCCCGGGGCCGGCGCCTGACCGGCCCCTTTTTTCATTTCGGCTTGCCTGAGGAGGGCGTTTGTGGTCTATTGACAGACGCTATGTCCAACACCTCATCGCGCAGATCTTTCCTGTATGCCCCGGCGGCCGCAGCCGGCGCGGTTTCTTACGGCCGGATCTTGGGGGCCAATGACCGGATCCGGCTGGGTGTCATCGGCACGGGAGGCCGAGGCCAGTACCTGATGAGAGAGGCCGCGCGCGCCGGCGAGATCGAATGGGTGGCCGTGTGCGACGTCTACAGCGCCCGGCGCGACAAGGCGGCGAGCATCGCCGGCGGGGCGGTGAAGACGTATAACGACCACAGACAATTGCTTGATATAAGTGACATCGACGCCGTGATCGTGGCCACTCCCGACCACTGGCACGCCCCGGTGGCGGTGGACGCCATGAAAGCCGGCAAGGACGTATACGTCGAGAAGCCCATGGTGCATTACCCGAAAGACGGGCAAGCCATTGTCAAAGCCGCCCGCCAGTACAAACGCATCGTGCAGGTGGGCATGCAGGCGCGGGCGATTCCCCACTTCCAGGAAGCCCGGCAGCGGTACGTGGACTCCGGCGTGATGGGCAAGATCGGCCTGGTGCGGACCTGGTACGACGCGAACAGCGGCTATGTGCTGGTAGCGCCTCCCGGGATGGAGCAGAAGCCGGACGGGCTGGATTGGGACCGGTGGTGCGGCCCGGGTCCGAAAGTGCCGTGGAATCCGAACATCTACTTCAGCCCCTATAAGTGGCTGCATTACGACGGCGGCATGGTGATGGGGATCGGCATTCACGTGGTCGACTCCGCTCATCAGTTTCTGAAGCTCAAGAACCCGAAAGCGGCAGTAGCGGGCGGCGGCATCTACCACTACAAGGACGGCCGCGATACCCCCGACGTGGTGAACCTGGTGCTGGAGTACCCGCAGGAGGTCAACGTGACCTTTGAGGCCGAGATCATGACCGCGGGGATGCCGAGCTCGACGGCCGGCCTGGTGTTCAAGGGTACGGGCGGTGAACTCACCGTGCTGCGCTACGACCGCAAGCTGGGCTATCAATACGTGCCCAACCCCAAGAACAGCACTACCCCGCCCGCTCAGGCTCCCGGGGACCCGGCCAGCGCGGAATGGTTGCTGCGCAACTGGCTGGATTGCATACGAACCCGCCAGAAGACGGTTGCCAACGAAGAGGAAGGCTACTGGTCGGCGATGGCGTGCTTTATGGGCAACCAGGCCTTGCGCACCAGGTCGCGCGTAGTCTGGGACGAGAAATGGAACCTCCCCGCATAAGGGGGTAGTACGAATTCGCGAAAAGGATCGTCAAATCGCCCTGAAAATCTGCGAGAATCGGTCAGGATATCGCAGCGGTGCTCGCGCCTGCCGCTCGCAACCGGAGTGGAGATATGGCGATTGGTGGCGAGGCAGAGCATTACCGGACGCTGTTTGAGAGCTTGCCGGTGGGCATTTGGGAGGAGGATTTTACCGAGATCCGGGCCTTCCTCGACCGCCTGCCCGCCTCCGGCATCGCCGACTTGGGGGAATACCTGCGCCAGCACACCGATGTGGTGCGCCAGTTGGTGCGCATGATCAAAGTGCTGGACGTGAATCGCCGCGCGGTCGAATTTTACGGGGCGCAGAGCAAAGATGATCTGATCGAAAGACTGCCCGATCTCTTCGACGAACGAACCAGCGAGATATTCGGACGGAAGATTGCCGCTCTGGCGCGAGGAGAGCAGACCTTCGCCTGCGAAGTTCCCGCCCGGACCCTCAGTGGCGAGCCCCGGGTGGCGGACATGTGCGTCTGCCTTCAGCCCGAGGTCCGGCCGCCATGGTCGCGGGTGATCGTGTCGTTCGTAGATATCACCGAGCGTAAGCGGCTGGAAGAACACTACCGGCAAAACCAGAAGCTGGAGAGCATCGGGCGGCTGGCCGGCGGCGTAGCGCACGATTTCAACAACCTGCTGACGGTGATCAACGGTTACTGTGAGCTGCTGCTCGAGCAGGCCGGGGAATCCAGCCCGCTGCGGGCCGGGCTGCTTGAAATCAGGAACGCCGGGGAGAGAGCGCGCGAACTTACCCAACAGTTGCTGGCTTTCGGGGGGAGGCTTTTCCTGCGACCCAGGACACTCAATGTGAACGCTCTGGTCGCGGAAATCGCTGAAGGACTCCGGCCCCTCATTGGGAAGAGAATCGAATTTTCCACCGTCCTGGATCCCGGACTTGGGGCCGTGATGGCGGACCCGGACCGGATTCGCGAGGTGATCACCCGCCTGATCCGGAACGCCGGGGATTCGATGCCGGAGGGTGGCAAACTTGGGGTGGAAACCAGCAACGTGGATCTGGACGCCGCCTTCGCGGCGCGGCATCCCGGGTTCGAACCGGGCGCTTACGTCCGGATCGCGTTCCGGGACACCGGGCCGGGTTTGGACGAGGAAGCCAAAGCGAGGCTTTTCGAGCCCTTCGCCGCCACCGGACGGCCGCGAGCGGACAGCAGCCTGGGGCTGGCCACGGCGTTCGGAATCGTCAGACAGAGCGGCGGACATATCCGGGCCGAGAGCCAGCCGGGCCAAGGGTCCACCTTTGAGGTGTACCTGCCGCGGGCAGGGGAAATCGCCGCCGCGCCGGAACGCACAGGCGTCGCAGAGACATTCGAACCGCGGGGCGCTGCCACGGTGCTGGTGGTGGACGACCAGAGGGAGGTTCGGCGGCTGGTCTGCGAGGTTTTCGCGGGCAGCGGATACCGTGTGATTGAGGCGGACGGCGGCGCCGAGGCTCTCGAGCTGGCCGAGCGTCACGCCGGGAGCCTGCACCTGCTGGTCACCGACATCGTGATGCCCGGCATGACGGGAAAGGAGCTGGCGCAGCGCATCAAGACCGCCTGTCCGTCTATCCGGGTGATTTTCGTTTCCGGCTACAGCGATCAGAACGGCACACCAGGCGGGAGCGTGGAACAGGACGCCGTGTTCTTGCAGAAACCCCTCTCGCCGCCGGCCCTGCTGCGCACGGCGCGGGAACTCCTCAGCCGTTAAAGCGGACCGAGCGAACCATCTGGTCGAACGCGCCCTGCAACTGCGGGTAAGCGCGTTGAGGAGCGATCAGGACCATGTAGAAGATCCCTTCCGGACGCGACACCGTGATCAGGAGATCGGTTTCATCGCCTCCGAAAGCGGAGGCGCTGGAAAGGGTGGTGGAGAGGGCCGGACTGCCGTCCACCTTCAGTTTGCGGCCGGGCGAACGCACCTCCATACCGGGATTGGCGGCGCGCAGGCGCCGGATCAGATCGCTGGTGGCGGTTTGCAGGTCCATATCGGGGGGCTCCGGCAAGTAGTAGCTGATCATGGCTCCATACCCTACCGACACGTTGCCGTTGGAGGCTTGCACCAGGCCCTCGCGGGGGGCGATCGTTACCGTATTCGAATTACGATCGCCAAAGACCTGCCAGTTGGATGGATAATTCAGTCTGAACTTCTGGCCGCTGAACTGCCGGGAGTCCGCCGAAGGAGGCTCGGGGGCGGCCGGGCTGTTCTGCGCGCGGGGCGCTTTGGGTGGCGGCGGGGCGGGCAACTGCGCCACCAGGGCCTTGATGCGCGCGAAATCGCCGCTTTCGGCGTTGTAAGCGCGGCGGGGGAAAGCCTGGATCTCCTGCTCGACGGCGCGCACGCGGTTGCCGGGATTGGGGTGGTCGGAGAGGAACTGAGGGGCGCGGGAGCCGCCCTGGGCTTCCAGCTTCTCGAAGAAACGGGCCATCTCGATGGGGTTATATCCGGCCTCGGACATGATCCGGGCCCCCAGCGCGTCGGCCTGTTCCTCGGCGGTGCGCGAGAACTTCAGCAGCACCGAGTTGGCGCCGAGACCAATGCCGAGCTGGGCCAGTTGTCCCAGCATGCTGCCATTGCCGATCATCGCCCCAGCCAGCATGGCCGGCAACTGGATCAGGTTCGCCTTGGAGGCCTGATTCGTGCCGTGGCGCAGGGCTACATGGGAAATCTCGTGGGCCAGCACCCCGGCCAACTGGGCCTCATTGTCGGCCTCGAGGATGAGGCCGGTGAAGACAAAGGCCGGACCGCCCGGCAAGGCAAAGGCATTCACGCTCTTCTCATTGAGCAGGGTGAAGGTGTACGGATAGCCGCCGGCTTCCGGCTGCTTCGCCAGCCGCTGCCCGACCCGGTTGATGTAGTCCTGCAATTCGCGATTCTGCACCACCTGGTACTGCTGCCGCACCTGGGCGGCGGCTTCCTTGCCCAACTGAATGTCCTGCTCTTTGGAGAACAGGTTGAATCCGGGTTTGATCTCGCTGCCGGGCTTGCGGGCGGCGCAGGAGGCGGCCACCGCCAGGACCAGCATGAGGAGGCGCGAAAAACGCTTCATCCGCATGAATCTCCCTCTCCCTACAGGATACGCCAGCGCGCTCAACCGGTGACATTTTGCCGCTATAATGTAGCCATGTTGACGCCCACAGAGAAGATCTGGCATAACGGCAGGTTCATCGACTGGAACGACGCAAAAATCCACGTGCTGTCGCACGTGGTCAGCTACGGCACGTCGATTTTCGAAGGCATCCGGTGCTACGCCACCCCGTCGGGGCCGGCTGTATTCCGCCTCGCCGATCATGTGCGCCGCATGGTGGACTCAGCCAAGATCTACCGCATGGAGAAACTCGGCTACACGCGGGAGCAACTGGCTGAAGCGTTGCTGGAACTGGTGCGCGTCAACCGCATGCAATCCTGCTACCTGCGCCCGATCCTGATCCGCGGGTATGGCGAGATGGGGGTCAACCCCATGAACAACCCGATTGACATCTACCTGGCCTGTTGGGAGTGGGGCAAGTACCTGGGCGAGGAGGCCCTGGCCGAAGGCGTCGACGTGTGCATCTCGAGCTGGAAAAGGCTGGCGCCGAACACCCTGCCGGCTCTGGCCAAAGCCGGCGCCAATTACATGAACTCGCAGTTGATCAAGATGGAGGCGCTGATCAACGGTTACTCGGAAGGCATCGCGCTGGACGAGGCCGGGTACGTGAGTGAAGGTTCGGGCGAGAACGTGTTTGTGGTGCGCGACGGCAAGATCACCACTCCGCCGCTGGGCGCCTCGGTGCTGCCGGGCATCACGCGGGACACGGTGATTCGTCTGGCCGAAGACCTGGGCATTCCGCTGGTGGAGGGGCTGGTCCCCCGCGAAATGCTTTATATCGCCGACGAGGTGTTCTTCACCGGAACCGCGGCGGAAATCACGCCGATCCGTTCCGTGGACCGGATCAAGATTGGACAGGGACGGCGCGGACCGGTCACCGAGAAATTGCAGAAGGAGTTTTTTGCGATCATCAACGGGACCAAAGCGGACCGTTACGGCTGGCTGACTCCGGTAGGCGCGCCGCAACCGGCGAGTGCGGCAAGGTGAGCAAGCTGCGGGCGACTGGCACCGGCCACCTCCCCCGAGATTTTACCGGTTTCCGCCGCCTCGCAGCCGACTTTTGTATTCCCTTTTGTACCGCGATGCCGGCCGGCGACGCCACCCGTAAGGGCCTCTTTTCAGGGGTTTTTCAACAACTCTTTCTCGTGCCGTTGCTGCAAGTTGGCGGGCCGGTGCTGTGATAAAGCTGTGAAAAAAACATGAACCCGAAAACCTGTCGAGCCAAGGACGCCTTTACCGGGGCTCCGGTCGAGATCAGCTTCAACGCGGACATCCATTCGGTGGCAACCGCCGAAGGCGCGCCGGAGGTGTACGTAAGCCCCGGGTGGGTGGATGTCCAGGTGAACGGGTACGCCGGCGCCGACTACAACAACCCGGCAGTCTCCGAGGAGGAGATCGCGCGTTCCATCCAGGCGCTGTTTCGCACCGGCGTCAGCCGTTTCTATGCCACGGTGATCACCAATTCCCCGGAGAACATGACCGGCTGCCTGGCCAATCTGGCCAAGGCTAAAGAGACGCTCCGGGGAGGCGCGGCGATGGAAGGATTCCACGTCGAGGGCCCGCACATATCTCCGGAAGACGGTCCCCGGGGCGCGCATCCGAAACAGTGGGTGCGGCCGCCGGACGCCGGCGAGTTCCGCCGCTGGCAGGAAGCGGCGCGCGGCCAGATCCGAATGGTGACGCTGGCGCCGGAGTGGCCGCAAGCGCCGCGCTACATCGAGATGCTGGTGAAGGAGGGGGTGGTGGCCGCCATCGGCCACACCGGCGCGGACGCCGCCCGGATTCAGGACGCCGTCCGCGCGGGCGCGACGATGAGCACCCATTTGGGCAACGGGGCCCACGCCGTCCTGCGCCGGCACCCCAACTACATCTGGGAGCAACTGGCCGAGGACCGGCTGATGGCGAGCTTCATTGTGGATGGGGTCCACCTGCCGGCGGCCTTCGTGAAGGCGGCGGTGCGCGCCAAAGGGATCGGGCGGAGTGTGCTGGTTACCGACGCCGCAGCGCCCTCCGGCTGCGCGCCCGGCAGATACCGGGTGGGGGAAATCGAAGTGGAACTCACCAAAGACAACCGCATTGTGCTGGCCGGAGAAGCCCGTCTGGCGGCATCGGCGCTGAGCATGGACCGGGGGATTGAGAACCTGATGAGGCTGGCGGGACTCACTCTCGGGGATGCGGTGCGCCTGGCGACGGTGAACGCCGCGCGCGCGGGACGCCTGGCGGGACGCCAGCAGGGCCTCGCGGCCGGCGAGCGCGCCGATTTCACCCTGTTCCGGTTCGACCCGCAGAGCCTCAGCATCCGGGTGGAGGCAACCTACGTCGGCGGCGAGAGAGTTTTCGGATAGCCTGGCGCGGAGAAAGGGACTCGAACCCGCTGCGGGTTGTTCACAGG
>Ga0272446_1005543_pt1 | contig 13829 bp, 9 predicted proteins | sample YNPCB0061_FD_194587 | JGI IMG/M metagenome (GOLD analysis project Ga0272446, IMG submission 194587) | Hot spring microbial mat communities from Yellowstone National Park, WY, United States - YNP-CB-006-1 | ecosystem: Environmental > Aquatic > Thermal springs > Hot (42-90C) > Sediment | place...
GACGGCGAACGGCGCATACTGCCGATCCGCAACCCACCGCCCATCGCGCCGATAGCTATCGTACAGCGATGGGAAGTACCGCTGATCCACGTCGGCAGTCAGTTGGAAGGTTACGGTGAGGCCGCCTAAATTCCGCACCTGAACGGTCTGACCGGGCAACCACCCCATCTGATCCATCAACGAACGGCTGGCGATCATCGGGACGAGCGGCGCTTCAGGATAGTTTAGCAGTAGCCCCAGTTGGGCCGTCTCTGCCGTCTGATCCCACATCACGCCGACGCCGACCCGCCCCGATTCGGTCAGATTAGGGGTGGCTTGCCCCTCGCTCAATGCGCCCGAATCGTAGGCAAACTCCCAGTTGGGGGAACGCAGTACATCCAGTGGTTCAGCTTTCCCCACCGCATCGTAAGCGGTGAGGTCGGTCAGGTACAGGCGGGCGAAGCGCTCCCCGCTGCGTGAATTGCTCCGATGCCGCCAATATAGCGACACCATTCGCACGGGGGCAACAGGGGCGTAATTGAGCACGCTGAAGTCGGCCTCAAAGAGCGCCCACCCATTCGTGACGAACTCTCCGCCCCCGCCGAGTCCGGGTGCGAGCGGGCCGGTTCGCTCATATTCGGCTTCGACCAGCCGGAACGGCGCGATCAGCCACGTGCCTGCTGCGTCCTGCAGCCGCGCATACAGCGTGATCCGGCGGCGCAGGCGGGCCAGATCAGGGACGTGGTTAACGCCCGTCCATGCGTCGAAGCGCGCCCACAACCTCAGCCGATGCGGGGCGAACGGCAATTCCTCCCCGACAGGGGGCAGCGGCGCAGTGGCAGGGGGGGTATTCAGCGTCCCCAGATCGTCCCGCCAATAGACGGCACGGCCGAAGGTGGTCGGGTCTACCGCCAACAGGTTCCCGATCAAAGCGGTCTTCGTCGGGTCAGATTGGTAGTTCACGGCGGTTTGGCGCCACGCAAACGAAACCGCCTCCACGCCCGGCAAAGCCGTATAGACCTCCGCAGGGCGGGCGCGGGAGACGTTCAGGCGCAAATCGCGCTCCGCAGCCCGAATATCTGTGCCAACGCGGTATTGGGCTTGGTCGTTTTGGCTGCGATTGACGGTAGCGCGGAAACTCGTTGCGAACCAACCGATGCCAATCGCCAGCGCCAGTAGAAACGTCACGCGCCCGTAGTGAATTGGCTCCCGGCTGAGTTGCCATGTTGCCAGCGCCCCGATTAGCCCGCGCCCAGCGGCCAGCACACGGGCTGCGATCCCAGCCATGACCGGAAACAGGCGCAGCAAGATGCTCCCCAAGCCCAAGAAGAGCAAGGCCGGGGCGAGCAGCAAGAACGGATCGGAGGCCGCCCCGCCCGACGAGGTCGTAAATAGCGGCGTCTCCCGCCCGACGAGGCGGAGCAAGGCCGCGATGCCCAACACGGCCAACACCACATCTAAGTAATACCGTTGCCACCATGCCTGTTTATCGGCGCGGCCTGCGACCCCGCCACCGGTGATCAGGGGTAGGCGCAACACCGGCCGCAACGTCGCCATCAGGGCGAGGAAGGCAGCAGCGGCGGCCACCCCCGCATAGGCGAAGACTTCCCCCGTAAGGGGTAAAGGCAACTCCGGGTAGCGGGCGAAGAACGGGGCGATCAGAACCAGCAGCTGTTGGGCCAAAAACGGTGCGCTCAAGGTTGCCAGTAGGCACAGGACGGCTGCTTCAAGGCCGCGCACCAGCACGACGGCCCGATCCGCCGCCCCGCGACTTTGCAACAGAGCGATCTCGCGGCGTTCGCCACGCCGCACCAGCGCCGCCGTAACCATCAAGAAGAACACGACCAACGCCCCGACCTGTAGCAGCAACAGACCAAAGGGCGCATCGAGTGACCGTGCATCCTGACCGTAACGGGCAAGAATACCCCGATCCACGTTCTGGTCGCCCGCCAGTTGCCAATCGATCAGCTGCGTGTGCCGGACGAGGTTGAGTTCTAGCGCGGCGTTATCCCGAAAGGTCGACACAATGGCCGTATCGAAGGTGGTCAGGGCGGCGCGGGCCTCTGCCAGACGCCGAAAGGGTAGCCGGGCGTGGTCAAAACTGACGCGCCACCCAAAACGGAGTTGGGTATCCGGCAGGAAATCCACCGCCGCCCGCTGGACGGCTTCCCGCGTGGTGAGGGCGGCAAATTCGGCGCGGTAATCGCCCGTCAGGGTGTTAAAGCGCAACGGGGAAGGCGGCATAAAGTAGGCCCGATCAACGGCGCTCAGCACGTCCGGCGGGTTGACGACGCCCACCACCCGCGCCCGGATGTTCTGACTCGTCGGCCAACCGCCACGCGGCCCGCCCTGATCCAAGATCAGCACGTCGTTGAGGGCGATTCCGAGCGTATTCTGGGCCTCAAAGGGGATGGCAATCTCGATGTCTGCATCGGGGTCGGGGGCGTTGGTCGGCAACCGTCCGGCCAACACGCTGACCGCCTCCGGCCAGCCCTCATAATAGGCCAGATAAGCGCGGGTCGTTGGGTTGGGGATGCGCGGCGGCCCACCTGCTTCGCCGGGTTCGGCGGGAGGGTTAATATCGAGGGCGGTGGTTTCGAGGAAAAGGGTGGTTCGGGTCGGCCAGCCGGGAAAGGCTGCCGTTAAATCGCGCTGGACGGCCTGCCGTGCCTGCGCATCGTAGGCGGGAATAGCCTCCACAAGGGGGGGAGAGCTGCTGGCAGACACAAGGGCGAGGCTAAAGGCATAATGGCCATCTTCGGTCGGGTGTTGGTTAAAGCGCTCGACCATGCCCACTTGGGCAACGGCGGCGGTATACAACGGCACAAGCGCCCCCACCAGCGCACTGAGTAGCGTCCCCGCAATGACGGTGAGCAGCGAACGCCATTGGGCGCTGAGTCGGCGTAGCGCCAAACGCCCGGCCCAAAAGAGACGGTCTAGCACGCGGTTGGCTCCCTCCCAAATGTTACACTTCTTCGCCTTCGCTGGAGCCGCGCCGCACGTAGCGGTAGGTGATGCGGCCACGCCGGAGGTCGTATTCGCTCAATTCCACTCGGACGCGATCCCCCAACAAGATACGGATGTAGTGCTTACGCATTTTACCAGACAGATACGCCATGACTTCGTGGCCGTTATCGAGCAGCACGCGGAAGGTTGCATTCGGGAGCGTTTCGATCACGCTGCCTTCAATTTCGATCTTGGATTCGGACTCTTTGGGCATTCAGTTAGGCTTCTCCTTTTTGCTTTCGTGAAGAGGGCGGCAGGCGCACCTACCGCCCAGAATAACCCTCCGATGGGGAAGGGCGCACCGTGCTCAACGTCATCCGCCCATGTTCTTTTGCTTGCGGCGCGAACGGCGAATGGCCTTCTTCTTCTGGATGCGGCGCAATTCGCTCTTAGAAACGTGCCAACGCTTGCGGCGCACGGTGCTTAGAATACCGCTTTTAGCCACCTGCTTACGGAAACGCTTCAGCAACTGCTCTTGCGATTCGTTAGGACGCAGAAAAACCGACAACCTTTTCACCCCCCTTCACCGAAAATTTTTCAGGGAACAGCATAAAGGCAGGCGAACGGCCTGCCTTGTACGCGACATTGATGCGACGGAAAATACTTGCGTTTCAGCGTGGGGATCATCAGCCCCACGTTGGGCATCATTCAGCTTGCGTGCCTTCGGATTCAGATTTTACCGGAGAATTGGCCTTTACGCTAGGCGTAAGGGTCGCCAATTTGGTGCCCGTCTCTTGTTCCCAGCGGGTACGTTCTTCTTCGGAGACATCTTTCAGGCTCAGGCCCAAGCGTTGACGGTGGCTCTCGATGCTGATGATCCGCATCAGCAGTTTGTCGTTTTCGTTCAACAGGCCAGTCGGGTCTTCGGGGGCCGGGTCGCCCATTTGGTTGGTGTGCAGTAGCGCTTCGATGCCCGGCTCAAGGCTGACGAACGCCCCGAACTGCGCCACGCGGCTGATCGTACCTTCCACCAACTGCCCAACGTGGTACATCTCATCGACCAGCGTCCAAGGGTTGGGTTGTAAGCGCTTCAGCGACAGGCCGATCCGCTTGGTATCCCGATCCAGCCGGAGGATGTACACATCAATTTCGTCGCCGACGGCCAGCAATTCACGCGGGTGCTTGACGCGCCGCCAAGACAGCTCGCTGATGTGGATCAGCCCGTCCGCCCCGCCGAGGTCGACAAACGCGCCGAAGTCCCGCAGGCCGCTGACCGTCCCCTTGCGGATTTGGCCCTCTTGCAGTTCTTCCAGCAGGTTTTCCTTGTGCAGGTCACGCACGTTGCGCTGGGCGTCACGCTGCGAAAGCACCAAACGGCGGCGCTTGCGGTTGACTTCGATCACCTTGAAGGCGATCCGCTTGCCGACAAGGGCCGTCATGTGGTCTTTGCGGTCATCTTCGTTGAGGCCACGCGGCAGGTCGGCGACGTGGCTGGCGGGGATGAAGCCGCGCAGGTTACCAAACGGCACGATCAGGCCGCCCCGATTGGCATCGGCAACTTCGCCCTCCGCAATTTCGCCGCTGTTCATCAGTTCCTCTGCCCGAAGCCAGTCTTCGCTTTGGCGGGCCTGAGACAGCGAGACGACGAGGTTTCCGTCTTGGTCTTCGGGGTTGATGACGATGATCGGCACTTCTTGGCCGACGGTGAAGGTGACGCCTTCCATGCGCTCCAAATCGCTACGCGGGACGACGGCATCGCGCTTCATCTTCACATCGATGATTGCACCTTGCGTGTCAATCGCCAAAATCGTACCGATCAGTAGCTCGCCGCGTTCCGGCGGCTCATAACTGAAAGCGGACTCTTGGAACAGGGTGAGGAAGTCCATTTCAGGACTAAGCTCAGAACGTGTGGTATCCATAAAACCTAGAACCCCCCTACGGGTATTTTTTGACGACGGCAAAAGAACAGGGCACACGCCACTCGCCCTTCAAGGCGAAGGACAAGCTGCCACGTTGGGCAGTTTTCAGCGCCCCAGCACGAGGGGTACTGGCTCACGACGCTGAACGATTGGCGGTGAAAGCGCTACGCTTGGCGGAGTCAAGGGTGCAGCGCGTCACAGTGGACGCTTTCTTGCCGAAGTCGGGGTACAGTGTATCTGTTGGAATGTTGTTTGTCAAACCGAATCAAGCCGTTGGCGCTGCAAAAAACTGGTAAAAGTCTCGCTAAGTTGGTGGCTTGCAGTAGAGGCGTAGTATGCCCTCGTCAGATGGGTGTAACGTATTATAGTTCAGCATTTCTCTAACTGACTAGTGCTTGTTTTTTTTAAATTGCGGTAAAATGAAAAACAACAAGCCCAAATTCCATTTCAAGGTTTCAACTATGACTCGTCGTTTCAATCACTGTTTCGTCGAAATTGCTTTGGTGGTGGCCTTGCTTGCTGCCTTCTTCCCCCTCAGCACTGCGCCTGTACAGGCCGCCCCCATCAATCGGCGGCAATTGTGGGCAACAGATGGCGTCGTCCTTACCTCCGTCCAGCGCGGCGGAACCTTATACATTGGCGGCAATTTTAGTTATGTGGCCCCGATGGTGCAGAACTTTGCCCTGCTCCAACCGACGGGGGAAGGCCGCCTAGCCATGCAGGCCCCCCGCGTCAACAATACCATTTTCGCCATTGAGCCGGACGGCTTCGGCGGCTGGTTCATTGGGGGTAATTTCAGCAGTGTAGACGGCCTAACCCGCAATGGGATCGCCCACATTTTGCCGGACGGAACCGTTAACCCCACATAGAACCCCAACCCCGACGTGAACAGCGTGATCAATGTCCTCAAACGCTCCGGGAGCGTACTGTATGTGGGCGGCAACTTTGCCACCATTGGCGGGCAAACGCGGCCATTCCTCGCTGCGCTGAACACAACGGGCACAGGCACAGCCACCACATGGAATCCGAGTGCGGGTGGCAATGTAAACGGAGAAGTCTTCGCGCTGGCCGTGAGTGGTTCTACCCTTTATGTGGGGGGACGCTTTACCTTCATCGGCGGGCAAACCCGTAACCGCGCTGCCGCCTTCACCCTACCCAGCAACACGGCCAATAGCTGGAATCCGAATGTGGGTGGAACAGGTTTGCCAACGGTTTTCACCATTTCCGTAACGGGCAGCACGGCCTATCTGGGTGGCCAATTTGATACCGTCGGCGGGCCAGCCCGGAACGCCCTCGCTGCCACTAATGCCACAACAGGCGCGGTCACGACGTGGGCACCCAACGTGGTGAACATTTTCGGGGCCGAGATCATCTATGCCATTATCGCCACTGCCAGCACGGTGTACATCGGCGGCCAATTTACCGATATTGGGACATCCGATGCGGGCGGGATAGCCGCCCTGAGTGCCACGACGGGGGCATTGGTGGCGGGTTGGCAGGCCAATGAATCTACTTCTGTTGTGTATGCGCTGGCCCTTGTTGGAACCACGATCTACGCGGGCGGATTGTTCTCCCGTATGGAATTCACCGGGCCGGATCGGAGCAGCATTGCGGCGCTCAACGCCACCAACGGGGATACGCTGGGTTGGAATCCGCGTGCCCAAGTAGGTTCGGGGTTAGCGAGCGTGAATGCCCTCGCCGTACAAAATAACGTGGTGGCGGCGGGCGGCACGATTGACCTCATCGGCGGGGTGGCGACGGAGGATGTGGCGGCCATCAACATCAACACGGGCGAAGCCTTCTCCAATTTCATCATGGATATTGAATCTTTTGGAGACGGGGTTCATGCCCTCGTATTGAGCAGTGATAACAATACCCTGTTCATGGGCGGCGATTTCGATCAGGTGGGGATAAACGGTAGCGCCCTTCAAAACCGGACGGATTTGGCGTCGATCAACCTGATCAACAACACGCTCAATCCTTGGAATCCGGGTGCAAACAGCCCCGGAATCGAAACAACCTTCGCGCTTGCCGTTTCTGGCAATACGCTGTACGTTGGAGGAACATTTAGTGAACTGGGCGGCCAAACTCGAAATTATCTCGGCGCGGTGAGTACCATCACGGGCACAACCACCACGTGGAACCCCAACGCCAATGGCACTGTCTTCACGATGGATATTAGCGGGAATACCCTGTATGTCGGCGGGCAGTTTAGCCAGATGTTCAGCACAACCCGCAACAATGCCGTCGCCTTCGACCTTACGACGGGTAACTTAACCAGTTGGAACCCCAATGTGACTCCCAACCGTGTAGAGGCTATCGAAGCGACCCCAAGCGTCGTGTACTTGGGAGGGTGGTTTACGAATGTGGGCGGCAATACCCGCCGCTATGCGGCTGCTGTGAATACCACGACGGGCGCGGCCACCGCATGGAACCCCGATCTTGACAACTTCGTGTATTCAATCGCTGTCGGCAATGGCGGAACGGTCTATGTGGGCGGGGATTTCAGCCAAGCGGGGACGACGGCCCGTAGCGGACTCGCGGCGTTTAGCCCGGCGGGGGCGTTGCTAAGCTGGAATCCCGGCATGAACGATAGAGTATATGATCTCCGCACCTTCCGCGGAGAAGTCTTTGTCGGGGGTAGGTTTAGCGCCGTGAACGGCTTCCGCTGGCTAAACTTCGGATCGGTGTACGAACCTGCCAGCGCCCAAGATACCATCGGGGTATTCCGGTCTAGCAATTCGTTCTTCTACCTGCGGAATGCCAACTCCGCCGGGCCGATCACGCTCAGTATCCGGTTTGGTAGCCCCAACGATATTCCCCTCACGGGCGATTGGAACGGCGACGGCGTAGACACCATCGGGGTTTACCGCCCGTCTAATTCCACCTTCTATCTTTCCAACACCGCCACTAGTACGAATAGCCCGGCCCCCGTCAACATCACGGCGGTGTTTGGCCTCGCAGGGGATATTCCGGTTGTGGGCGATTGGAACGGTGACGGGATCGACTCGATTGGGGTATTCCGCCCGTCTACGGGGCGCTTCCTGCTACGGGATGCCAACAGTACCGGCCCGGTAACGTATAACATCGGCTTCGGGGTGAACGGGGATCGGCCTTTCGCGGGCAATTGGAACGGCGTCGGTGGGGATACGCCGGGCGTGTGGCGGCCCGGCAACCGCATTTTCTACCTGACCAACACGCTCTGCACGAACTGTTCGGCCCCCGTCAACCTGAACTTTAGCTACGGGCTTGCCAACGATCTGCCCTTCGTCGGGGATTGGGACGGCAACGGCAAAACGGGGGTTGGGGTATTCCGGCCTAGCAATAAGTTCATGTATTTGCGGAATACGCTCAGTGCGGGCAACCCAGAAATCAGCTTTAGCTTCGGCCTCAGCACGGATAAACCCGTTGCGGGGCATTGGGTATCCGGCCCGTTGGCAGATGAACCCGTCGCTCCGAGTTTCGTACCGAAGCAGTAGGCGCATAAGAACCTCACCCCCTAGCCCCCTCCCTGCAAGCGAGGAGGGGGAATCGGCGGGGAGACTCTCCGCCGCGAATCCGGGCCGCGAATCCGGCTCTCCCCTTCCTCCATTTGGGGGAAGGGGGGCGGGGGGATGGGGTCAGCGGGCGGCGATGCGGGCAAAGGGGTCTTTGAACGCGTTCGGATCGTCGCCCTTCAACTTCTGACGGGCTAAATCCATGTAGCTGGTGATCTCCTGTTCCAACCCGCCCGCGTCCCGGACGATGAACAAAAACGCCTGATCGCGGGGGCTGATCATCATCTTCCCGACCCGCCGCTGAATGGTCTTGGGCGGTAGCGGGTATTCGTCCACCAGCATCTCGAGGGCGCGGATGGCATACTTCCCCGCCACGCGCTCTTTGGCGAGGGCATTCAAAATGTACTTTTGGCGGCCCTTCGCCCCCTTCGTTGGGAAAAAGACTTCCACTGGGGCGGTTTTGAAGGTGTTGATCCGGCGGTAGGTGCAAGCGACCCGCCCCGACGACGTGTTGATCAGCAGGTAATCCGGCAGGCACTGGACGTAAGCCAACCGCGACTCCAACAGCGAGACGATGAACAGCCCCGCCCCCGCCACTAACGCCACGATTCCTACGTAAGAGAGCGTCTCAAAGTCCAGCAGGGCGCTTTCGGCCCGCAGTTGGGGCACCAAGCGCGGCAGCTGCGCCATGATCCCGATCACGATGAGCAATACCCCCACCGGGCGGTAACGCCGCGCCAAGACACGCGGCACAAGTAACGGGTACTTCTTGCCAGCAGGCGGGTTTTCCGATTGTTGGGCCATACGAAACGAGTCCTTTCGGGAGATGAAGGCCGATCAGCAGTCAGCAGTCAGCAGTCAAAAAATCTCAGAAATCAGTACGGCAACACGCGCTTTTCGGGCGGGTGGGCGGCCAAGAATTTACTGGGAATCTGCACGCCGTCCGCCGTGACGATCATGGTATTGATGATCCGGTAGCCGTCCACGCCGGGCCGATAAATGCCGGGTTCGTTAGAAAAGACCATGCCCGGCTGGATGATGGTCTCATCGCCGGGCGCTAAATACGGCGATTCGTGGTTTTGCAGGCCTAAAGCGTGCCCGATCCGATGGCGGACGAAGGGGCCATAGCCCGCCTCGTACAGCACATTGAGGGCGGCGGCGTTCACGGCGGCCCCCGTCACGCCGGGCCGCAGCGCTGCCACGCCCGCATCGTTACAAGCGACGGTGGTTTCAAGGCAGCGCATTTGGTCGGGGGTGGCGTGGCCGAGCACGAAGGTTGCCCCGCTTTCGGCATGGTAGCCGCCGACGTTGGCCCCGATCCCCGCAATGAGCGTTTCGCCGGGCTGCGGCACGCGCTGGTTGGGGCGCCCGTGGGGGAGGGCGGCTTGCGGCCCGCTGTGTACCGTCCCCACCACCGCCCCTCGGAATAGTTCGAAAATATCGCCGATTTCGCGGGCCATCTTCTCTTGCGTGGCACGGAGGCAGGCCGTCAAAATATCCAGTTCGGAGCGGCCTTCGCGGGCCATCGGCCCAGCCAGATCGCGCACTTGTTCCAGCGTGTAATCGGCGTAGCTGGCGGCCAATTCGGTCAGGGCGATCTCTTCGGGCGTCTTGATCCAGCGCATGTGTTCAATAATTGGGCTGGTCTCGATGTGGTGGCCCGCCGCCGCCAACCGCTTGTAGAGGTCGTAGCTGAGCACATCGACGGCCAACCGTTCAGCCTGCGCCTCCCGCGCCATCCACAAGACTGGGTGTTCTGGGGCGGGGTATTCAAAGTACACCCGGACGTCGCCGATCCATGTGGCGGCGGCGTGTTCTTGCTCCAAGAGGGGGACGTACAGGCGCGGCTCCCCCACGCGGGGGATGTACAAACCCAACGGGCGCTCTGACGGGACATGGAAAAACCCGCACGCATAGATTACGTTGACGCTGTTCAGGACGAGGAAGCCGCCGAATCCGGCCTCGTCGATCTTGGCCTGAATCGCGGCGACGCGGGCGCGGTAGAAGGCTTCCCCAAAACGGATCGTCGGGCGGGTCGGTGTGGACACGTACGTCAGATTCCCTTCTCTAAAGCCATTTACGAAGGCGCAGGAAGCCAAAAAAGGCCAACTCTACAGCAACCATCAGGCCGATGACCAGCAAGACGCCGTTGGGGGTGTTGAAGGGCGGCCACGTCTGTTCAAAGTTCATGCCGTAAAAGCCCGTCAACACACTCAGCGCCCCAACCGCGATGGTAATGACCGTCAGCCGATTGACGACCTTGTTCAGGCGGTTAGAAGTGGCCGACATGTGCAGGTCGAGCAGGCTGGTCAGGTTTTCGCGCAGGTTAGCGATGATTTCTGCCAGCCGCAGCAGGTGATCTTGCACGTCGCGGAAGTAGTATTCAAGCTGTTCGCCGTCCAACATATGGTAGTGGTTGGCAATGTAGGTCATCACGGTTTGGGTCGGCCACACCACGCGGGAGAGGTCGCGCATCATCCGCTTAAGTTGTACCAGTTCCTCCGTGATGGGCGGCGTGCGGTCATCAAGCAACTTATCTTCAACGGCTTCGATGGCATCTACAGCGTCTTCCACCAACGGAAAGTAACTATCCACCACCACATCCAGCAGGGTGTGTAGCAGCACCCCCGACGATGGGCTGATGCCTTTGCGCATGTCCATGAAGCGGCTGCGTGCCTCTGCCAGCAGGGGTTCGGGGGCGGGGTGTACCGTCACCACGTAGTTTTTTCCGACGAAAATATCTAGCTCCCGGAGTTCGATGCGGTTGTGATCGGGGTCGTGTGTGAGGGGGTTAATCACGATGAACAGGTGATCGGCATATTGTTCTAGCTTGGCCCGCGTCTCGTTATGGATCGAATCTTCAACGGCCAGCGGATGGAAGCGGAAGACGTGCTGCATCAGGTCGATTTCGGCATGGGAGGGCGCTTCAATATCTACCCACAGGAGGTTGGCCTGCATCAGCGCCGCCGGAAGTTCGGCGATGGCGAGGCTCCGCGCCCCACTTGGCTCAAAAACCGTGACGGTAACGCTCATGGCCGTTTAGTATCCCCGTGTAATGCTCACCCGATTGAGCAGATCGCGCTTTTCAAGGTAGCGCTCCAGATTCTGGGCGAAAAGATCAGCGGCGCGTTCGTTATAGCGCAAGTGGTTGCCGGCCAAATGCGGGCTAATGATGACGTTTTCCATGCCCCACAACGGACTAGATTGGGGGAGGGGTTCTTGGGCGAACACGTCGAGGGCCGCGCCCGCAATGGTGCCGTTTTGCAGCGCCGCAACGAGCGCCGGTTCGTCGACCACGCCGCCGCGCCCGACGTTGATCAGGTAGGCGGTGCGCTTCATAGCCGCCAACACGTCGGCGTTGATCATTTTGTGGGTATGGGGGGTCAGCGGCACCGTGACCACCACGAAATCACATTCGGAGAGCATCGATTTGATGGCCTCTGGCGGGTATAGGCGGTCTACGCAGGTGGCGTCGGGGTCGCCCACGCCGATTTCTTCCCATTCGTTGGCGCTGGCTGGGCGCATGACGTCCCGTTTAGAGGCGAGCACTGTCATGCCGAAGGCCTTCGCCAGCCGCGCCGTTGCCCGCCCAATGCTGCCATAGCCGACAATGCCGAGCGTCGCATCGCGCAGTTCGGTGGGCATGAGTAGCTCAAAGCGGTTTTCGGGCCATTCGGCCTTCTTTTGCAGCCGTAACATGGTCGGGATTTTGCGGGCGAGGGCGAGGATCATGGCGAAGGAATATTCAGCCATTGTCGAGGCATGAACGCCGCTGGCCGACGTCACGATCACGCTCTCGTTTTGCAGCAGGGGCGAATCCATGACGGCATCGGCCCCTGCGAAGTGGAGTTGCACCCACCGCAGGCGGAGCGCCACATCCGGTTCGGGCAGAACGTTGGCGGTATACAGGATTTCAGTCGTGGCCCAAAGGCTATCCGGCACATCGCGGGGGGAGCGCGTGGGCAGGCGGTGAATCCGCAAGCGCGGCGAAACAGATTTTAGTTTGTTAACCAATTCATCCGAAAAATTAACGAGCAACAGCACATTGATCGGATCGTTCATGGGCGCATTCATCATCAAATCCAGATGGGGTTGGGCGGGCAAGCCAGTATGCCGCCAACTTTACCACGCTACGGCCCAAATAAAAAACGGCAGGGTGGATCGCGCCACGCCTGCCGCCTTGTGAACCCTGTGCGCGGGGGAAAATGCCTGAAGCTACTGGCCCGCCAACACCCATTTTGCCGCACCCGTTGAAGCCGGTCAGGTTACCGCCGCAGGGAAATCACCACAGTGATGACTGAATTAAACACCCATTTGGCAAAAGCGCAAGCCGGAGGGAATGCCCATAGCCCCCGGCTTGCCGCCCGAAACATGCAGGGGAGGGGTTGCTTGCCCCCCGCCGGCCCGCCCGTGCGCTACGTGAAGAAAGTTCCCCTTACCCACCCTCGCTGCCAAGAAATCGTCGTCAGAAGCGTGGTCATACCCCGTTAGCCTTACCCCATTCCCATGTACGCAGAACTCAATACACCTTGACTTGGAGTTCATCCCGTTTTGAGGATAAGTGGCGTTTAGCCGGTTACTTCTCGCCCGACAATCGCTTAACAACTACCAACGGGGGCCGTAGCCGCCCCCAAACATCCCCGCCGCGTGTCCTGCTTGGCCACGCGAACATCGCTGCCGAAGATACGTCTGAATGTGGCTTTACGGGGGGAACCCCCTCCCCCCGAAGCCGTCTCTGTCCGCAAGCCCGCGCCGAACCATTCCATTACACAACCGTACCCCTGCGCCGAACTTGCAACTTCCACTTACAATCGCGTTCCGTGCCGAGTGTCCTTTTTGCGTGAGTTAGTACATATCTCTTTTGAATGGCGGCCACCGCTGCAATCGTGTCCTCTCCGGTGGATGCAGTGGCTCGCGGGCGGAACTTATGCGCTTGGTTCAGACTTCTGGGAAAAGGGTTATCCATCCAACCTTTGCTTCATTCCACCCGCTGCCATTCGTGTGTACCGCGTTGCGGCATCCGTGCAGGTGGAAGCTAACCCTCTACCAAGTCGACCAGCCAGTTTGCTTCTTGGATGCGCGTGTCCAACTCCCGATAACGTTGTGAAAGTTGGTCGATCTGCTTTTGCAGTGCGCTGATCTCAACCGTTGGCAGCCACTTGACTTCGTTGCGGGTGACGCCATAACCTCGCGGTTCGCTCACCCTCGCGGCGTTGGCCAACTGTTGGTAGACATTGCGTTCACTAGACAGCCTGTCGCGCTCTGCGATGGCCTCCATGAGGGTCACGTCCTCTCCGGCCAGTTTTGCCCTAGAATTCGTCTTGTTAATCTGCAAGGTGACTCGCTTGATGGCTTCTACGATGGCGCGGGCTTCACTCAGCAAGTCGGCGGGGTCTTCAGGGGGCTTTTCCCCCTCCTGCACGATTGCGCTCGCCTGCAAACGCGCTATGATGCGCTGGTAGCGCTCGGTCAGGTCTTTGCGCTGTAT
>Ga0272446_1005544_pt1 | contig 13826 bp, 11 predicted proteins | sample YNPCB0061_FD_194587 | JGI IMG/M metagenome (GOLD analysis project Ga0272446, IMG submission 194587) | Hot spring microbial mat communities from Yellowstone National Park, WY, United States - YNP-CB-006-1 | ecosystem: Environmental > Aquatic > Thermal springs > Hot (42-90C) > Sediment | place...
CGCGCTCGAGAACCACGAACAGCGCGAGGTTGAAGATGAAGATCATTACCCAGACGGTTGGGTCCGAGCCAAAATGCCAGCGACCGGCTTCTGCGAGCATATTGGGACCGGAAGCCTGTGCGGGCTCGGCATTGGCTACGGGTGCAGCAGGTGCATTCGCTGTCGGTGCTGCTGTTTGTTGTGCAGTAATAAACCAGCTCTCTGAGAGGACCAAGAGAGCTGCGATAGTAAATAAACGCATGCGCATACGGCTAAAAAGGAGCGCTGAAGCCGGCGTAAAGTTTAACAGCAGGAAACTGTTAGACGCTCTGAAACAATGTTCCGATTATACGCGTATGCGTGTGCGTGTACTCATGAGCCTGTTGTTGGCCTTTAACCTTTTTGCCGAAGTTAAGATTACCCCTTTGGGCGACGGTGTGAACTCCCGCTACGACGAGCTGGCTCCGGTTTTGGCGCCCGATGGCAATACAATATTTTTCTGCCGTGAAGGCCACCCGGAAAATGTGGGAGTGCGGACGATTGTCGACGGCGCCAGTGCGCTGCGCGACGACCAGGATATTTGGATGAGCAGGCGCAAATCGGATGGTTCCTGGGCTGAGGCGGAGCACATTAATGCCCCGTTCAATTCGCGCACCTATGATTTTCCTGTCGGTACTTCGGCTGACGGTAAAACACTTTATATCGGCAACGTTTACTCCAAAGACGGGAGCGTTTCACCTGGCGTGTCGAAAACCCGGTTCAGGGGCGGCAAATGGACTTTCCCCGAACCGTTGCGCATACAGAATTTCTATAACGAAGCCAACCTCGTGAACTACTCTCTTTCCGCCGACGAACGCACCCTGATTCTCAACCTGCAGCGCAAGGATACGGTGGGCCGTATGGACCTCTACGTCAGCTTTTTGCAACCAGATGATTCTTGGTCCGAACCGATGAATTTGGGCAAGGAAATCAATTCAGCTTACATGGAAGTCACACCCTTTCTGGCATCGGATAACAAGACGCTCTACTTTGCCTCAAATCGCCCGGGCGGCGTAGGGCAGTTTGATATGTATATGTCGCGCCGACTGGACAATACCTGGACTCACTGGACAGAACCGGTGAATCTTGGACCCAATATCAACACGGCGGGCAATGATATTAATTACATTATCGCTCCCACCGGTGATTATGCGATTTTTGCCTCCGATACGCCAGGCAAAGGCAAGGACCTCTACCGGATTTCGCTGCCCGAAGAATTGCGTCCCGAAAAATCGGTACTGGTGTTTGGTAAGGTCGTTGGCAAGGATGGTAAGGGCGTGCAGAGTAGGGTGGTCTTTGAACGGCTGAGTGACGGTGCACTGCTTGCTCGCACCGAGACAAATGAAGACGGGGATTTCAAAATGCACCTGCCACTCGGCGAGGTCTATGGCATTCACGCCGAGTCAGGCGGTTATCTGCCGCAGAGTACGACGATTGATCTGCAAAAGGGATTTAGCAAAGAACACCCGATTGAGCTCACCATGACGCAGCTGGCGCCGGGAGCCAAAATGCCGATCAATAATATTTTCTTTCGTAAGGGGTCTTATCAGTTGTCTAAAGAATCGTACGCAGAACTCAACCGGCTCACGAAGCTGCTCAAGGGTTACCCGGGACTCAAGGTGGAGATCGGCGGGCACACCGATAATACCGGCGATGAACGCAGCAACATGGAGCTCTCAAAGAACCGCGCCCGCGCGGTGATGGATTATCTGATTGAAAAGGGTATGCCCCGCAACGCTATCAAGGCCGTGGGTTACGGGGAATCACGCCCAGTAGCAACCAATAATACCCCGGAGGGAAAGAAAAAGAATCGCCGCGTAGAGCTGACTATCCTGTCGATCGACAAGAAATAGGAATGCAACTTTTGTCACCCTTAGGTCCGTTTTGGGTATCCGTCTTTGGGGCCCGTCGAAGGGTGATGCCTGCCGCCAGACTTCGACAGGCTCAGTCTGACGCTACTTAGAGACTTTTTTCTCGATAAATTTTACGTGCTTACGCACTTTCGGGTCGTATTTCATGACCTCGAGCTTACCGCCCTGCGCTTTCTTATTGCGGGTAGTGGTGTAAAAGAAGCCCGTGCCGGCGGTCGATTCGAGTTTTACAATTTCTCGCATGAGGCATCGGCAGGTTTCTCTACAGGGTGTAAACCGCAAATGGGGCTGCCCGACCTGCCGCGCAGCCCCACAGCCCGGGAAAAGACTCAAGTTTGGCCATGCCGGAAGCCGAATCAAAAAATGAAGACCTCCCCCCAGTGGAGGTTTGCGATCTGAGGGCGAAAAACTCTCAGGTCGTGCGTCTTCTCACCCGTTTGCCCTGAAAGAGAAAAATCCAGCGGGGCAAACGGGTTTTTTGATTTCTGTTGGACGGCGTAGCGTTCCATGAGAAACCAATCTCCATGATTAACTCTAACCACATCAAACGGGGCATGGCGCTCAAGGTCGACGGCGATCTGGTCATTATCCAGAGCTTTGAGCACCATAAACCCGGAAAGGGCGCCGCGATCGTGCGCGTGCGCGTCAAGTCGCTCAGCAAAGGTACTACGGTGGAACGTACCTGGCGTTCGGGCGAGATGCTCGAGGATGTCGAGCTTGAAAAGCGTAATGCGACTTTCAACTATGAAGATGGAGACCAGCTGGTCTTCATGGACAGCGAAACCTACGACCAGATTCACGTCGATAAGAAAGATCTTGAAGACATCCTGAAATTTATCACTGACGGCATGGAGTTCCAGATTCTGCTCCATGAAGGCAAGCCGGTCAGCGTGATACCTCCGAACTTCATCGTAGCAAAAGTCGAATACGCCGAAGAGGGGCTTAAAGGCGACACGGCGACCACCGCGTACAAAGAAGTTACGGTCGAAGGCGGGGGCAAGATACAGACTCCGCTTTTTGTCAAAACCGGTGACTTGATCAAGATCGACCTGCGCGACATGACGTACGTCGAGCGAGTAAACCAAAAATAGATATTGCGCTTGATCGGGTGCGAAGCAGACGGTCAGCCGGTCCGTTATGAATGACCTGGCCGCCGGCTTTGAGCTTTTTCGCGGTGGGCATTTTGCTGAGGCGCGAACGGCTGCGCTCCAGTTGCTTGCGAAGCAGCCTGAGGCCTTCTGGGCGCATTACCTTGCGGCCATTGCCAGCGCTTTTTCCAGCGAAATCCGCGATTTTGAAGCTGACCTTGCGGCGCTCGAGGGCTTGGCATTGCCCGAGTCAGGAAAGGTATACCTGCACTACCTGCAGGCCTGGCATGCGCTGCTGGCGCGTGATACCGAGAAAGCACTTTGGCACTACCTGCAGATTGCGGACGACGCTGAAGGCTGGCTCGCGCGTTCGCTGATTCAGAAATTTCGGAAACAGAAAGAAATCGCCAATCCTGCTTACCATGCGGCCGATTATATTGTTCTGCCTGCGACTCTGCCGCCGCAGCCCAAAAAGACAATCACGGATGCAGCGGCAGAAAAACAAGCGTCCGGCTGGCTGTATGAACGTCCTGAAAAAAAGCAGCTCCCACGCATTCGCCTCGCAACCTTTTCCTGGGCCCGGCTTTCGGTAGCGGCATTGCTGGCCGCCGCTGTGGGAGTTGCTGCGTTCTGGTTCTACGGCCGTTTGCGCCTGCAGTCGGCCCCGCCGGAAATACCTGCGCTGCAGGTTGCCGATTCTGCCGCAGTAATGCCGGTCGGTAACGGTGCGCGTGTGCTCTATACTTACCGCACACGCGACGCAATCATTGCAGATTTTGAAAAAGCAAAGCGGTTTCTCGCAGAGCGTAAGGTGAACCAGAGCAGGTTTGTACTGCAGCGCCTGATTGAGTCGAATGCCGATTTTCAGACGCGCGAGAAGGCAAGACTTTTCCTGACTTTTATACCAGACCTGCCCTTTGCTGAGTTCAACGATAACATTCTGCTGCGCGATATTTTTGCAGACACGAAGCCGCGGCTCGGTAGTCTTATCCTATTGGCCGGCGAGCTGCGGGACGCAGCGACGCGCTCCGGCGCAACAACCTACCATTTCATGGTCCGCGAAGGCGAACGTGAATATTCGGTACAGGCATTCCGAGATGCTAATTTGCCAGAAGAGAAGCTTGAAAGCCCGGATAAAAAATCGCATATCCAGGTTTACGGACGTTTTCGCGGTCTGGTCGGCGAACAAAAGACTGTTTACCTTGAAGCGATGCGCGTTTGGCGATCGGGCTAATATCCCGGGGAGGATTCCCGGCACGCAGGGCTGCGTGCCCTGCCGCGCAGCCTCATGCATCTCTCACAGCTCACCTTTCCGCACTGAGTGGGTGAGAACGCCGTCATCAGCGAGACTCTTCAACCCCCAACAAAAGCCGCGATCTTCGAGAGCGCGGCTTCGATTTCCTTGCGTGCGGTGGCGTACGAGCAGCGGATAAAACCTTCGCCTGAATCGCCAAAGGCTGTACCGGGAACTACTGCCACATTCTGCGCCTCGAGCAATTCAGTGGCAAACTGCATCGAGTTTTTTCCCGTTGAACGAATGTCGGGAAAAACGTAGAAGGCACCCTGCGGCATAAAGCACTTGAGCCCCATGTCGTTAAATCCCTTGACAATCAGGTCACGGCGCAGGCGGTATTCGTCGCGCATCTTGTCGCGTTCAGCGATGGCGTACTTGAGGGCAGTCTCGGCTGCAATCTGGCCCAGCGTGGGTGCGCAAAGCATCGAGTACTGGTGTATCTTGGTCATCGATTTGATTAGGTTCTCATCGCCGCAGGCATAACCTATGCGCCAGCCGGTCATGGCGAAAGCCTTTGAGAAGCCACCCAGCAGGAGCGTGCGTTCTTTCATGCCGGGTAACGTCGCAAACGGTAGATGTTCCGATTCATAGCTGAGCTCACCGTAGATCTCGTCAGAAATGACGATGAGATCCTGTTCCTCTGCCAGTCTGGCAATACGCCTGAGCTCGTCTGCGCCAATGGAAGCACCGGTGGGATTAGACGGATAGTTGAGAAACAGAGCCTTGCTTTGGACACCACCGGCATGCACAACGCTGCTGATATTCTCAGCCTTGAGCGAGAAATCGTTCTCGGCCGTGGCAAGCACCTTTTGTGGCACGCCGCCCGCAAGGCGGATCATGGGGTCATACGAAACATAACACGGTTCGGGATAGAGCACGCCGTCGCCGGGGTTGAGCAGCGCGCGGAATGCCAGATCGACACCCTGCGAAACACCCACCGTGATCAGTATTTCCTTTTCGGGGTTGTAGGATAACCGATATTCTTTCTCGAGATAGCGCGCGATTTCACGGCGCAGCGAGAGAAATCCTGAATTACCTGTGTAGTGTGTATAGCCGTCGCGCAGCGCCTGTATCGAATGGTCGATAACGACCTGCGGCGTAACAAAATCGGGTTCGCCGACACCGAGCGAAATGCAGTCTTTGCGCGTGGCGACAATATCAAAGAACTGCCTTATACCTGACGGCTTAAGTGTCTGCACAACAGACGAGAGTTTTTCTGACCAGTCGATCATGAAAATTGACGAACCCGCCTGCCAGCAACCTGCTGGTAAACGGGATACGAATTTACTTCAGTAGCGCCTCAACACCGGGCAGTTTTTTGCCTTCAAGGTATTCGAGCGTCGCACCGCCGCCGGTCGATACATGCGTCATCTTATCTTCAAGCCCTGCCTGTGTCAGGGCGAATATTGAATCTCCGCCGCCGACAATCGTGGTGCCCTTTACCTTGGCCATTGCTTTGGCTATCGCCAAGGTGCCGGCGGAGAACTTTTTCATTTCAAAAACGCCCATCGGCCCATTCCAAAGGACCGTTTTAGCTTTTTTGATGACTTTTGCGTAGTGCTCGGCTGTTTTAGGACCGATGTCCATGCCCATAAAACCGTCGGGTATCGACTTTTTGACTGTCCTGATCTTGCCATTCTCGCCGAATTCTGAGGAAACGACATGATCTTCAGGGAGCAGAAATTCACGCTTGTTGAATGCTGCCTTGTCGACAATCTGGAATGCCTGGCTCAGGTAGTCTTTTTCGATCATGGAGTTGCCGACCTCAATTAAGCGCGATTTCAGGAACGTATACGCCATCGCTCCCCCAATCAAAATGCTGTCAGCCTTGGTGATCAGGTTTTCGAGCACGCCCAGCTTGCTCGAAACCTTTGAGCCGCCAATAACTGCCACGAACGGTCGGGGCGGGTCGGTAATCAGCTTCTGCAAAATGTCGATTTCTTTTTTCAGCAGAAGGCCAGCGAAGCCGGGAAGCAGTTTCGCGCACTCGTAGATCGACGCGTGCGCCCGGTGCGCTGCGCCGAAGGCATCGTTGACGTAGATGTCTGCCAGTTTGCAGAGCTTCTTCGCAAACTCCGTGCGCACTTTTTCGTCTTTGGCAGTCTCTTCGTCATAATAGCGGATGTTCTCGAGCACCAGGACTTCGCCGCTTTTGAGCTTACCCGCGAGTTCTTCTGCCACCGGGCCGATCGCTTCGCTCGAAAATTTTACGGTCCGACCGGGCAGCAAGTTGCCCAGATGGGCAGCGACATTTTTGAGCGAGAGCGCAGGATCGCCTTTTTTTTCAGGTCGGCCAAGGTGTGAAATGATGATAAGCGACGCTCCACGATTCAGGAGCAACTCGATTGTCGGCAAGCTCTTTACGATGCGCGTATCGTCGCTGATCGCGCCGCTCGCCTTGTCGAGGGGTACGTTAAAATCGACGCGCAGGAGGACTTTTTTGCCGCTGACTTCGGCATTTTCAATTGAGGGCAATCCCATACAGCAGTAACCTAGATTTTCGCCGCGGGGTAAATCATTTATGGGGCTGTGCGCGATGAAGCCAGAAACCTGTGGCGGCCAAGGCTGCCGCCTTGTGGGATTGCCGGTTTTTTGCTCTGCCAGACCATCAACAATGGCCGATGACTATAAACAGTAATGGCTGAAACGCAGGACAGGGGCAGGTCGCGCAGGGCGTTGGGGTTGCTCTTTGAACAGGCGCTTGAGGCTGAAAAACGCGGCGACTTGCGCACCGCACTGGAGAAATACAAGATGGCTCTGCAGATTGACCAGAACTTTTTCGATGCCTGGCTGAATGCCGGAGCAATTTACACCCGCCTGGGACGCTCCGACAAGGCAATTGTCTGCTACCAGCGGGCGCTCGTTTCTAAGAACGACGTGCGCGCGCACTACAACCTCGCGGTGGAGTTCTATAAGCGGGAAGATTTTGCCGGAGCGGAAAAGGCCCTGCGCTCGGTGCTTAAACTCGATTCGCGCTACCTGAATGCGCACCTTCTGCTCGGCTACGTATTTGGTAAAACCGGGCGCAATGATAAGTCGGAAATTTCCATCCGCAACGCGCTCAAGATTGACCCGCAGAACGTGCAGGCGCAGACTGCTCTGGCACTGCTCTATTTTCACACCGGCCGCCACGACCTGGCACAGCGACAGATACAGCTACTGTTGAACAAGAACCCTGAAGACAAGGTTCTGCTGGGCCTTTCTGCGAAAATTTCTCTCGCTGGCGATGACTTGCGCGCCGCCAGCGCGGGATTTAAGAAGATCGCGGCGCGTGACCCGCAGCTCAAGTCATTTTACGAAGCGCTCCGCAGCGAAGTACCCCAGGAGAAAAAGCAGCATATTCGCTCGAAGCGCGAAAAAGTGGAAAAGCAGGAAAAAAAATCTGCAAGGGATATGCTCGATCTTTCCCTGCTGCAATTTTTTGACGGTGACCCGCAGCAGGCATTTTCTACGCTGGAGCAGCTGACGGCCGCGCTCGAAAGCAAGAAACTGCGCAAGCACTGAGAGGTCTTGTGGGGCTGCGCGGCAGGTCGCGCAAGCGTTAAACGATGAAGCAACTTTTCTGCTTTCGCAGATGGCCAATTTCGCTGCACAGGCGAAAAATCGCGACGGATTCGCGCCAGAATGGCGCCCCGTAGAGCAAATTCGCAGAATTTGCGGAGGAATTCGTCGCGATTAGGTTATCTGCGCAAGCAGAAAAGTTGCACCAGCGACTTGCCGCGCAGCCCCTTGTTTCATTTGCAGGATAATTTCGCAGAACGCTCGACACTCTGTCAGTGAGCTTGACGGTACGCGCAATGCGCAATAGCTCCCTCTCGCTGAAGCGTAGGCAATACCAAAAGAGCATCATCTCGTTGCTCAATATCGAAGATGCGATTGCACGTGTGCAGGAGCTGATCGATGAAATTTTTACAGATGCGCATTCGATAGTCCTCTACTGGAACGACGCAGCGGGTGCGTTCATACCTGTTAAAGAAGCCGACCGCAGCGAAAAGCTTAAGTTCAGGATTTTTGACGACTTCATGCTCTGGCTGGGCGAGCAGGATCGGATTTTCAGCCGGCATGACTTTACGCACAGCCGCAGGTTCGCGCACATACGGGCGTCTGCGCTGGCTTTCTTTGAAACGACGGGAGCGGAAATCCTGGTGCCGTTTAATCTCAACAAATCGGTACTGGCGCTGCTCTATCTTGTTGGTCGCGAAGACGGCAAAGCGTACTCGAAAAAAGAACTGCGGTTTTTGCTTGAGATAAGGGATATTACAACCGTCTCGTTGTCTAACGCCGCGCTCTACGAACGCCTGCACGCGATGCTTTTTCATCTCGAAGAGAAAGTCAAAGAGCGAACCAGCGAGCTCGCCAACGCGCAGGCCCAGCTGATACAGCAGGAAAAAATGGCGAGCCTCGGTGTCATGGTTGCAGGCATTGCGCACGAGATTAATACACCGACATCGGTCGTCAGTGGCGCGGCAGAAAATCTCAGCAACAATCTGCAGCACATTATCACCCAGATCATCAACGAGGCGATTCCGCCCGAACGGATGCGCAGGCTCCTCATGCAAGCACAGCGCGTGCGCGACCTCAAGACCGGTGAGCCGCTTTCGGCGATTGCCAAGTTACGGGCCGGACGCGAGCTGGTGCCGCGTCTGACTGCGCCGGGTATCATCGACGAAAACGAAGCCCTGGCACGCGCCGACCTGCTCATCGATCTTGGGCTCAACCGGGAAGAAGAAATCATCAACCTGACCGCGCAATCCCCTCCAGTGGAGTTTCAGTTTTTTCGCGCTGTGGTAAATATCGACAAGAACCTGCGCAATATGCGTTTTGCACTATCTTCCATTCTCAGCATCGTCAAAGCGCTGAAACACTACTCACACCGCGACCAGGCAGAGGCCGAGAATATTGATGTGCGCGAGGGCGTTGAAAATACGCTCACGGTGTTTCATAATCAGCTAAAGCATGGTATTCTGGTGAACCGGCATTATGAGGACGTGAGCAAAATTACCTGTAATCCGGGGGAACTCAACCAGATTTACAGTAACCTGTTGGTCAATTCAGTGCACGCCATGAAAGGTAAAGGGACGATCGACATCTTTATTCGCGAACGCTCGATTGATGGCGTGCTGGACACAAAAAGCGTGCACGATGACAGGAAGCTCGAGACACTGCTGGCAGATAAGCCGCAGAACAGGTATGTTCTGATTACCCTGCAGGACTCAGGACCAGGCATTCCGGCTGAATACCAGACTAAGATCTTTGACCCGTTTTTTACCACTAAGGCGCCCGGTGAGGGCACCGGTCTCGGCCTCGGAATCATCCGCAACGTCGTGCTGAAGCACAATGGCCTGTTGGCCTTTTCCAGTCAGCCGGGTTGTACTCGCTTCACTATTGCCTTGCCTGTCGAGCATGTCACCGCGGGTCGGGCGGAATAGGCGATTCGGCGGTTGCTGCTTGCAGGAACTCTTTACTTCTCTGGCGGAGCTAAGACAGTTTTAATTCTATCGAGCCCTATGCGATTAACGAAATCCCCAAGGCGTTCTCCAGCGTTACTTTCCGCAGCCCAAAAGGCGAAGGCCTTGTCGAGATAAGCGGGCAGCTCCTGCATCTGCACCTTTTGCAGGACAGCTTCACCGACGCGCGTACCGATATGGTTGCCGCCGAGAAAGATTGCGTATTTGCCGCCATTTTGCTGGCCGACAATGCCGATTTCAGCAGAATAGGGTCGGGCGCAGCCATTTGGGCAGCCGGTCATGCGTACGAGCGGTGCGCGATCCATGAGCCCATATTTTTCCACGATGCGATTGATATCGCGCAGTACGTGCGGAAAGTAGCGCTCGCCCTCCGTCAGAGCAAGCGAGCAGGTGGGAAGTGCGACACAGGCGAGTGCCCGCCGGTAGAGCGGGTTGGGGCGATTAGTGTTGATTCCATGGGCGCGGAAAATATGCACGAGTTCGTGCCGCTGTTTTTCGTCAAGGTTGAGAAAGAGCAGATCCTGGTCGGGGGTCACCTGCACTGAGCACTTTGTCCGCGCGACCACCAGCTGGATGGCGGTTTTAAGACGATATCCCGGCAAATCGCGTATGCGACCGTTCATAATGTAGAGCCCGAAGTTGTAGGTGCCATCCGATTTACTGATGAAACCGTGGTGCTCGGGAATCTTCCATGGCGGCAACGGGCGCACAGTGTCAAATTTCACCTTCGAGCGCTGCTCGATTTCGGCCCTGAACCATTCAACACCACGATCCGCGAGCACGTATTTGAGACGTGCGTGTTTGCGGTTTGTGCGATCTCCCCAGTCACGGTGCGCCGTAACAATCGCCGTGGCGACCGGCAGCAGTGCATCGACAGGTATCCAGCCAAGCAGGTCGGCAGCGCGGGGAAAAGTCTCCGGTTTGTTGTGCGTCATACCCGCGCCACCGCCGGCAAAAACAAAGAATCCGTCGATTTTTCCTTTGCTGTGGGTTGCGGCAAAGCCCATATCGTTGGCATAAATGTCGACGCCGTTTTCCCCGGCGAAGCAGACGGCGATCTTGAACTTGCGCGGCAGATAAGTTTTTCCGTAGATACGTTCCTGCCTGACCGGATTTTGCTGCACATCGTCGAGCCAGATTTCCACGTAGGCGGTCGTTTCAAATTTGAAATAGTCAGAAAGCTGCTGTGAAAAAAAGCTCAGCTGGTTGTAGAGGGGATTTCCGGTAATATTGAGTGCCTCAGTCACGTTGCGGACTACATCTCCGCAGGCACCCATGGTTGTGAGCCCGACCCGGTGGATTTCCTGAATTACTGTCTTGAGGTCTTCCTTGAGCAGGCCGTGCAGCTGTATCGATTGGCGTGTTGTCAGTCGTAAACTACCGCCGCCGTAGCGCTCGCCGAGGTAATCCCATGCCAGGTACTGCTCGGCGGTTAATCGGCCGCCGGGTATACGCCCGCGCAGCATGAACGTGTTGCGTTTCTCCGGCTCGTCTTCCGCCCGCTTGTCGCGGTCTTTCTGCTGGTACAGTCCGTGGAATTTGAGTAACTGCTTCTCGGCTTCCTCAAACTTGTCGGTGCCGTTGACAAGGTCGCGCGCAATGTTGCCGCGCAGATAATCCGATGCCTCTTTTATGGCCTCAACTTCTGAGAGTTCAGCGGTCTGCTTGTTCATCTTTTTGGTCCTTTGTGGCGCGAAAAAACTTTTGTTCAATATCACGTACAATGTTTGTTATGACGGATTTTTTTTCACTCACGGACTGTAAAGCAATGGCGCGTTTTCTGAGGTCAAATACGCGCTCCCAGTCTTCGTCGATCTCGGGTGGCAGCAATTCTTCGAGGTGCCGCCGCAGAATCGCGCTGAAGCCCGCAAACCGTCCCTGCGTGGAGACGGACAGCGTGACGGGACCGCGTTCGATCAGTGCGTTCGTAAAAAAGTCACAACGAGTGCGGTCATCGGCACTATTGATGAGGATCTTCTCTTGCCGGCAGAGTCGGAAGATCTGTTCGGCGACAGCTTCGTCGTCAACAGCACTAAAAACCATAAATTTACCTGCGATATCCTGTGGGGTAAATGGGCGTTCGATTACCGTTACCACGGCCGGAGTAGCCGATTTCAGCGCTTCCAGAAATTCAGGTTTGAACTCCCGCGCAACAATGGTCAGGCGGCACGCGGTGCGCCGCAGCTGCGCGTATTTTTCGAGCGCTGCTTTGCCGCCGCCGACGAGCAGAATTTCCCGTCCGTCGAGATCAAAGCTGAAGGGCAGCAGCATATTCGGCCTCCTTGGCGGCAGTCTTTTCGCTGAGCGCCTCGCCAAAAAGGAGAATCCCGGGTCCATGGGTGCAACGTGTTATCGCACCGGCTGCGGCGTCTGCGACTGAACCGCGGCTCACCGTGCGGCGTGCTGAGCCTGCGTTTTCTACCAACACGCAGGGCTTGGATGCGTCGATACCATGCGAGAGCAGCAGTTGTGCAATCTCGCATGTGCGGCCGGCTCCCATGTAAAAGACCAGCGTTCCGGGAAAAGCCGCCATGCTCGCAGCGTGTTTCTTCAGATCGTCTGAATGGCCATCAGTAATCCAGATATGCCGGCTTATGCCACGCGTTGTCAGCGGGCTACCCAGGTCGGCTGCTGCAGCCAGCATCGCTGTGACTCCGGGTAGAATGCGGGTCTCAATGCCGAGGTGACGTAAAGCTTCGATTTCGGCAGAAAGATGGGCAAAGACAGCCGGATCGCCGCCCTTTAGGCGCAGCACTTTTTGTCCGGCCATGGCGTGTTCGATCATCGCTGCAATAATCATCGTCTGTGTGTAGGCATGGTTGCCGCAGCGTTTGCCGACGTAAATAGCCTTCGCGTTCCGGGGAAACTCCGCGATGATCGAGTCACCGATCAGGGCATCATAGAGTATAACATCTGCTGCATGTATGGCACGCAGTGCACCGATAGTCAGATGTTCCAGCTCTCCCGGGCCTGCGCCGGCTATCGTAACGATGCCTTTCATTCTATGCTGCCCGCATTCATGACTGCGCAGGCAGTCATATTTGTCTGCGCGTCTACGAGGACTCCGGCACCGGTAGTCCAGTTTTCTGCGTAGGCATCAAAGACCACGGGTTGGGCCGTTTTGAGAGTCACCTCTGCGATTTCATTGAGCGCTACGCTCCCGTCGGTTGCTGTAAACTTGAGCGTGTGGATATCGAGCTTGCTTTCCACCGACTTTACCATTGCCTTCACCTTGCGGGTACCTGTCAGCAGATAGTACGCGTAGTTGAGTTTGAGAGGGCTTGTATCGAGATGTGTGAGATAAACTCTAAATAGCGATGCCTTGGGGGTTTTTTCCCCGGCATGCGTGAAAATATCGCCGCGGCTGATATCAATGTCCCGGTCGAGCTCCACGACCGCAGAATCATCGGCGTAGATTTCTTCTGCGGGTTGGCCAGAGTAGTGCAAAGCGGTGATGGTTGCTTCCTGACCCGACGGTTCAACACGAATGTTATCGCCTTTGCGCAGCATGCCAGAGCGCAAGACACCGGCAAAGCCACGGAAGTCGTGCAGATCGGTGGATTGTGGCCGCAATACATACTGAACCGTGAATCTGGTACCTTCCGCATTTTTACGGTGCACGTCACTCTCTTCCAGAGTCGTCAGCAGAGGTTTTCCCGTGTACCACGGCATGGCTGCCGATGCGTTCACTATATTGTCACCCTTGAGCGCCGAGATGGGGATCAGCGTTGTCTGCTTGAAGGAAAGCTCCCCCGCCATTTTTACGAAATCCGCTTCAATTTCTGCAAACCTATCGGCGCTGTAGCCCACGAGATCCATCTTGTTGATACAGACGATCAGGTGTGGCACTCGTAGCAGGTGCGAGATAAAACTGTGCCTGCGGGTTTGCTCAAGAATACCCTGCCGGGCGTCGATCAGGATTATTGCCGTATCGGCGAGCGAGGCTCCCGTAACCATATTACGCGTGTACTGCACATGCCCCGGTGTATCGGCGATGATGAACTTGCGTTTGGGAGTAGAGAAATACTTATAGGCTACATCGATAGTGATGCCTTGTTCGCGCTCCGCCTTGAGGCCGTCGGTTAAC
>Ga0272446_1005545_pt1 | contig 13824 bp, 8 predicted proteins | sample YNPCB0061_FD_194587 | JGI IMG/M metagenome (GOLD analysis project Ga0272446, IMG submission 194587) | Hot spring microbial mat communities from Yellowstone National Park, WY, United States - YNP-CB-006-1 | ecosystem: Environmental > Aquatic > Thermal springs > Hot (42-90C) > Sediment | place...
CACGGGGGTTCCCCAAAATTTAAAAAAAAAAAACCCCCGGGGGGGGGGGGCCCGCCCCCCCCCACCCCCAATTGGGCAGAAGCAACGTACAAAGAACAGCGATTACGGTCGCGTCATCGCCGAGACATCGCCGCCGATGTCCTCGATGCTGTCGTAGAGCGTCTGCAAGATGTACTCGCCGTTATGCGTGAATGCGCCGGGGTCTTTGCTTGCCCACTGGTAGTTGTACGCAGCGCGGAGCAGGCGCGGCGTCCAGGCGGCGTAGCCATTCTCGCGGACAGCTTCCTCGGGATCGACGACGCCGTTTGCATTGCCATCCGTGAAGAAGTAGGGATACGCGTGAGCGTCGTACGCAATCGGCGCGCCAATCGTCTCGGCGGCGTAGGCTTGAATCGCCGCATAGAGATCGACCAGCATGGTGTCGACTTCGTAGTAAAGCCCTTCTTCCTCATCGCCATCGCCATCGTAATCCACCAACGTATAGCGAATGTCGCGCACGTCGAGGCTGCGCTCAATCTCCTCGTGGCACTCAGCGCAATCATCGACCTTGACCTCCAGGCGATGTGTGCTATGGCAGTCGCCGCACTGGGCATCCTCCGCGTCGCCGTGGTCATAGAAACCTGCGTATTCCTTCCCCGCATACTGATAGGCGCCATTGGCCTCTGCACCCCAGCGGGTGGCGCCAGCGGCAAAGTAATGCGGATTCAGGAAGCGCAGACCTTCTGCCTGTGCATCGGGCGCGGCATCACCAATCAGCTTGTCCACGCCGACGCCCGACTCACGTCCCATGTGGCAACTCATACACAGGTTGGAATCTGGATCGCCGCTGTCGATGACGGCGCCACTCGGGAACTTCACTTCGCTCACTTCATAGATGGAGAACTCTTGCAGATCGTTGTGGCAGGTCGCACACTGGAAGCCATTGGCAGGTGGCATCGATGTGTTGACGCCTTCCGCCAGGAACTGCGGCAGACCGCCAGCGGAATGACACCTGGCGCACGCACCAGGTACGACGCCCTCAGCATCCCAGTGACGGAACGCCTGTTCAGAGCCAGCAAAATGGCCGGCGTCGATGCGACGCATCGCCGTCATGTCGGTTGGCTCGGAGATCACTTCGTTCAGGCTGGCGATCGAGTCGTAGAGCAACTGGATGGTGTATTTGCCGCCATGTGAATAGTTGCCGGGGTCCTTGGCCGCAACCTGATAGTTGTAGGCAGCCTGCAACAGACGCGGCGTCCATGTGGCATAACGACCGTCGCTGTTGAGTTCATCCTCGGACAACTCACCATCGCCATTTGCATCGATGTACCAATAGGGATACGCAGTCGGCGTATAGCCAATGGCGACGCCTACGACCTCGCTCGCATAGGCCTGGATCGTGGCAAGCAGAGCCTCCTTCAAGCCCTCGATCTCAAAGAAGATGCCTTCTTCGGTGTCGCCGTCGCCGTCATAGTCGACGCCCGACCCTGCCATGCGGATGTTCTTGAGATCATCGGTGCTCTCAATCGCCAGCTCATCGGTTGCGTGGCAGGTAGCGCATTCTTCCAGCTTCAACTCCAACGTGTGCGAGTTGTGGCACCCGTTGCATGTCTCATAGCCATCCACATGCGCAAACATCGCATCGTAGGTCATGCCATCATACTCATACCCACCCTTCGCCAGCGTGCCATACTTGGTGGCGGCGGCAGCGTAGTAATGGATATTCTTGAAGCCAAGCTTGTCACTCACTGTGTCCGCATCGACGCCGGCGTCTGCAATCGCCTTGTCGACGCTCATCTTCGACTCGCGCCCCTGGTGACACTCCATGCAGCGCGACTCCGCGCCCAACCCGGTGATTTCCAGTCCCGACGGCATGATCACGCTGGTTTTGCTCACGGTGACGTTGTTGTGGCAGGCGACGCAGTCAACCACCGTGCCCACTGGATGCGGGGCGTTCACCACGCCAGCTTCTGTACCATCAACGCCGAGAAAGTCCTGGAAACCTGTGCTGCTGTGGCACTTGGCGCATGACTCTGGCACTTCCGCCGGGCTTTCCTCGTCCCAATGGGTGAATGCCTCCGCCGCCGCATCAGCGTGACCAGATGACATCCATTCTTCGAGGAACGGCACTGTCACGGGCGCTGGTTCATCCTGCGCGGGTGGCGCAGCGCTGGCGATGCCGGTAACCAGCAATAGCGCCAACATTCCCACGACCACTGCACTAATAAGAATCTTGCTCTTCCTCACTTTGTTACCCCCTTCTGGGTTCCAAAGAATGCTTACTCTTTACGGATCGGAAAAAGAGGTGCTTCAATGCATACTGAAGTTTTGATGTCGAGATTCTCCTTTCCTTTTTACTGAATTTCAAGGGTTGGAGTTCGCTGCTTCCTCAGAAGTTGCTTCTGCCGACAAACGCAGTCCTGAGATTGAAGTGTGGGAGCAAAGACGTAAGAGCAATTACAATTCTACGATGCTTTGTGCGAGGATGCAATTGGGCGATCTGACCGATTTTTCAGGCAGAACAGGCGCTGTGCAGATGGCGAGGGTGCTGCGTGTTGCGTGCTGCGTGTTGCGTCCACCGTGCTGTCACATCCACGCAACACGCAACACGTTCCACGCCACGCACCCTGGCGCCGAGGTGCGCCGGGGTGCGTGGCGTAATCGAAGGCTATGGCCTGATCAACTTCGACACATCGCCCCCCAGGTCTTCGATGCTGTCGTAGAGCGTCTGGACGATGTAGGGGCCATTGTGGGCAAACGCGCCGGGATCGGCCTGCGAGTTCTGGTAATTGTAGGCGGCGCGCAGCAGCCGCGGCGTCCACGCAGTGAAGAGGTTGTCCGTCTTGATCTCTTCGCGGTCAGCCACGCCGTTGGCGTTGCGATCGACCACAAAGAAAACAGGGTACTGCTTCGGCGCATAGGCGATTGCCTGGCCGGTCACATCGCGGGCGTACCGCTGAAGCTCCGTCAGCAGCAAACTCTGCAAGGTCTCGATCTCATAGTACATCCCTTCGGCGCTGTCCCCGTCGCCGTCGTAATCGATCTGATTCATCCGAATGGCGTGCGTCCCTTCCGGGCTGGTGGCCGCCGGATGGCAAGTGGCGCACAATGTGCTCCTGATTTCCTGGGTGTGCACATCGTGACAGTCTTTGCATTGGTTCAGTTGCCCAAAACCATGCGTAAAGAAGCCGCCATATTCCTTGCCCGAGTATTCATAAGCGCCCTGAGCCTCTGCGCCCCAACGAGTGGCTGAGGCAGCGAAGTAATGCACGTCGGGGAAACGTAGCCCTTTGACCTGCGTATCAGGCGTCGCATCTCCAAGCATGCGGTTGAGGCTGACGGTCGACTCGCGCCCCTGATGACAGTGCAAGCACAGATTGACGCCCGGGTCGCCGCTGTCGATCACGGCGCCGCTGGGGAAGCGCACCGGTCCTGTTGCCCGCAGGTCATAGGTGCTCAAATCTGTATGACAGGTCGTGCAGTGCAGTCGATTGCTTGGCGGCGTGAGCACGTTGACCGTTTCTTTCAGATAGACGGGCAGGCCGTTTTCGGTGTGACAGCGCGCACATGCACCCGGCACGACGCCTTTCGCATCCCAATAGCGAAAAGCCGCTTTGGCGCCAGAGAAGTGGCTCGCGCCGATGCGTTCCAGCGTCGTCAGGTCGATGGGTGAAGCCAGACGCGTGTTGAGATCAGCCAGCGCATCGTAGAGCAGTTGGATTGCGTATTGGCTGGCGTGCACATACGCGCCGCGATCCATCTGCACGACATGATAGTTGTAGGCGGCGCGCAACAGACGCGGCGTCCAGGCGGCAAAGCGATTCTCTGCCGCAACCTCCGCCGCCTCTGCCTCGCCGTTCTCGTTCGCATCGATAAAGAAGTAAGGCGGCGTATCGGCGGCATAGACGAGCGCCGTTCCGGCGATGTCGCGCGCGTAGGCCTGAATGCTGGTGAGCAGCAGCGCTTGCAAACCAGCCAGCTCCTCATAGATGCCCTCGGTCACGTTGCCATCCCCGTCAAAATCTCGACGTGAGCCATCCATGCGGATGCTGTGCAGGTCGGTGACGGTCTTCATGCCGGGGTGACACCCTGCGCAGGCCGCCAGGTCAACCGCTGCTGTGTGCGGATCGTGACACTCGACGCACGTCTGGTAGCCCGTGACATGCGTTGTCATGACATCATAGCGCTGTCCACTGTATTCGTAGCCGCCCTGCGCGAGTGTGCCAAAGTGAAGCGCACTGCCGGCGTCGGTGTGGTAGCCTGAGAACTCCAGCGCTGTGCTGACCGTGTCCGGCTCGACGCCAGCATCGGTGATCATCGCCTCAAGCGTGCTCCTGGCCGCTGTCCCCCGATGACATTCCATACACACTGCGGATGCGCCGATGCCCTTCAACTCCATTCCCGATGGCATGATGACGTTGTCTTTGCGCAGAGTCACCTCATTATGACAACTGTCGCAATCGATGACGCTGCCGAGTGCGTGGGTTGCATCGACGCCTGGCGCGCTGCCGTCGCTGCCCAGCGCGTCCTGGAATCCTGCGCCACTGTGACAGCCGGCGCACTCGACAGGAATGCGCGGCGGCGTCTCCTCGTTCCAATAGGTAAATGCCCGACTAGCGGCGTTGGCATGGCTGGAGGATGCCCAGGCGTCCCAAATGGGAAAACGCGCCACTGGCGGCGTCGTTGGCCCGGTCTGCGCCAGTGGTGCGGCCAGCGTCGCCCCATGCGTAAGCCACAACGCCAGTGCGACCGACCCGATCATCACCGCGGTAGTGATACCCCTTCGCATAACCCCTTCCTTTGTTAGCAAACGCCCAACGCAGGCGTTTTAGCTTCACAAGTGATGCACCACTGCGTCTTGCGCCAGAGGCTGGTCAGGGACGCAGCAACGTTGTGACGTCACCGCCCAGGTCTTCGATACTGTCGTACAATGTCTGGATGATGTACTGACTGTTGTGCGCAAAGGCGCCGGCATCCCCTGATGCATATTGGTAATTGAAGGCTGCCCGCAACAGGCGCGGCGTCCAGGCGTTGTAGGCGTTTTCAGCCGTAATCTCCCGACGATCAGGGACGCCGTCGCTATCCAGATCAAAGAAAAAATAGGGATAGCCGGTGGGGACATAGACGATCGGTTTGCCGATCGTTTCCGCGGCGTAACGCCGCATCTCAGCGTAGAGCAACTTTTGCAGCGTCTCGATTTCGTAGTAGATGCCTTCAGTCTCGTCGCCATCACCGTCGAAGTCGCCGGGCAAGAAGCGGATATCCCGCAGTGCAGCACCACGTTCGATCTCCTCGTGGCAGTTGACGCAGTCGTTGGCGCGCACCTCCAGAGCATGGGTGCGGTGACAGTCGGTGCACTGGTTGAAGTACCCATAGCCATGATCGTTGAAGCCCTTATAACTCTTGCCTGGATACTCATAGGCAGGTTTGGCTTCGCTGCCGTAGCGGGTCGCTGCTGCTGAAAATCTGTGTGAATCGACAAAGAACGTGGGCGCCAATGGGTCATCCGGCGCCGTATTCCCGATCAGCTTGGTCAGCCCTGCAATCGCATACCGCCCCTGGTGGCAGCTCATGCACAGGTTGGTCTCCACGTAGCCACTGTCGAGAACCGCGCCAGAGGGAAAAACGACTGACTTGATCTGATACAAGGAATAGGTGGTCAGGTCGTCGTGACAGGTGTTGCAGTCGAAACCATTCGACGGCGGTTGTGAAGTGTTGACGCCATTCGCCAAAAAGGTAGGCAGCCCCTGCGCCGAGTGACACTTGGCGCACAGACGCGGCACCTCGCCCTCAGCGTCCCAACGGCGGAACGTCTCCTCTGAGCCGGCAAAGTGACCGGTGTCGATGCGGTGGAGCTGACTCATATCGATCTGATTCCACACCGCCTGATTCAGACTGGCAGTGGCGTCATACAGAAGCTGGATCACGTACTTCGGGTTGTGAGCATAGGCGCCGGGATCGCGCAGCGATGCCTCATAGTTGTAGGCGGCGCGCAACAGGCGCGGCGTCCAGTCCCGAAAGCGATTATCGTAGGCGGCTTCGCTCGCCTCCAGCTTGCCGTTCTGGTTGAGGTCGTTGAAGAAATACGGGTATGTGTCGGGGGTGTGGACAAGCGGATGCCCCGAGACCTCACGGGCGTATGTCTGGATGTTCTGATAGAGCATTGCCTGCAAGGAGGCGATCTCAGCAAAGATGCCTTCATCCACGTTGCCGTTGCCGTTATAGTCGACAGCCGAGCCAGCCATGCGAATCTTGACCAGGTCCGCCGCTGTCTTGACTTCGGTGTGACACGTCTGGCATTCCTCCACCCTGACCGCCATCGAGAAGGCGTCATGACATTCTGTACAGGTGCGATACCCGGGCACGTGCGTAAATTCGCTGTCATAGGCTTTGCCCGCATACTCATAGCCACCTTTGGCGGCGGTTCCGTACTTGAGCGCCACGCCAGGGTTGTTGTGGGTGCGGCCAAAGTCAAGCGCATCGCTCACCGTGTCCAACGATGCACCGGCATTCTGGATCATCGCATCGATGCCCATCGCCGACTGCCGCCCCTGGTGGCACTCGGCGCAGCGCGTCTCGTCCGCGGCGGCGTGAAGCTCAATTCCCGACGGCATCGTGACAGTTGTCTTGTTGGTGAAGGCATCGTTGTGACACGCAACACAGTCGATCACCGTGCCCACTGGGTGCGGGCGATCGACCTGGCCGGCGGGAGTGCCGTCGACGCCCAGAAAATCCTCGAAGCCGGTGCGGCTGTGACACTTGGCGCAGCCTTTGGGGATCAGTGACGGCTCCAGGTCGTTCCAGTAGCTGAACGCAGGCGACGTGAGATCGGCATGCGGGCTGCCTAGCCAACGCTCAAAGAAGGGCAAGTCCGCCGTAATGTCAGGAGGCAGGTTGTCCTCCTGCGCCACCGCCGGGCGCCCGGTCATGGTGAACGCCGCCACAACGCTCACCAGTATGATGAAAAGCAGGCCGAGCAGTTGCCTGGGCATGTCGATGTCGCCTCCATGATGATTGATTGCCGGGTGCGGCGCCCTGGACAGAACAACGCCAGGCGTATTACAACACTACACGCCTTGCGTCACGACTTCAACCACAAAAGGCTATAGCTTTTTGGGTGGGTCATCCAACATTTGCCCGATTCTTACTCAGACAACGCGTAGGTTTGCGCGCGAAGGAACGCGCAGGGGAAACTTCCAGAACCAATCAACGGCGCTGCGCGCCGAGACGCAACACGGAACACGCAGCACGCAACACGCAGGCTATTGCACGCGCTCAGGTTGCGGCGTCAGCGGTGTGAAAACGTCCACCTGCTGACGCGGCACAGTGGTGATCGCAGTCTGTTCGTAGGTGACAAAGAAGTAGAGGCCGATCAGCAGCACGATCGTGATGACCGTTGCCACCGGCGTAAACACGCGCTGACGCCGCCGCACCGCCTCTGGATCAGGCTCCAGGCGCGCGCCGCGTGCGAGCGCTTCCAACTCCAGCGCGTGCTCCTCCTCCATCTCTTCGTGACTGATCTTACCGGTGAACATGCTGCGGTTGAAGCGCTTGACATGGACATTATAGAAGTGCCACGTCACGATCGAAAGCACCGCCAGCAGCGCCTCGTTGCCATGCGCCGCCTTAGCGGCGGGTATGAACTCGCCGGGCAGGAACGCAGTCGTGGCAATCGGGTTCCACAACATGAAGCCGGTAAGCACCATCACCACAGTGCCCCAGATCACGGCCCAGTACTCGATCTTTTCGCCAAAGTTGTAACGACCCATGCGCGGCGGCGTCTTGACCAGGCCAACGTTGTAGCCCAATGCTTGCAAACCATCTTTGACATCTTGCCAGCCGGGCAACATGGTCATCGCCACACGCCGGACAAAGACACGATAGGCGACGGCCACAAAATGATAAAGCGTGCCCACGATCAAGAGCACGGCGGCTGTGCGATGGATGATCCGCACCGTCTCGATGCCGCCCATCGACGAGATCATGAACGCGGCCCAGGGGTGCAGCGCAAACATCTGCGGCAAGCCCGTGATCGCCAACACCGTGAAACTCACCAGCAGCACGCCGTGCTCGATGCGTTGAAACAGATTGAAGCGATCGTATTGAGGCTGTGCGTTATGCATCCTTCCCCCTCTGGCGCTGACGGCCAACCCATACGCGGATGCCGCGAAAAATATCTGTGCCGATGAAGAGCAAAAAGCCACCCACCGTAACCGGAATCACAATCATGTAGAACAGATTCACAAAGTACACCAGCGGGTTATGCTCAAGCGACGGCTTGAAGTGACTCGTCCACGCATCTGGGAAATTTTCGGTGGCGTCCGGGTGACACTGCTGACAGGTCACCAGCAAGTTCGCCTTGATCACCTGCGAGTTCTCATCGGTGACGGGTAAAATATTGTGGACGCCATGACAGTCGTAGCAGACCGCTTTGTTCGTCTCCTCATTGGGCGTCTGATGCTCGAAGAGCGTCACCGTCGTTCCGTGAAAATCAGCCACATAGGTGTCGAACACCTCAGTTGAGATGTTATATTTGCTCATCAACTCGGCGTCGGCATGACAGCGCCCGCACATCTGCGGCGAGCTGAGGCGAAACGCCGCCGTCGTCGGGTCAGGGATGTTGTGAGCGCCATGACAGTCGGTGCAGACAGGCACGTCGGGGTTTTGCTCGCCCAACAGCGCCGCACCGTGGACGCTGGTCGCATACTGTGCGTTGATCTCGGAATGGCAGTTGCCGCACATCTGCGAAATACGCTCGCGCGGCTCGTCAGGGTCATGGATGGCGTGATTGCCGTGACAGTCCGCACAGGTGGCCGCCTCCAGGTTGCCATCGACGATGTGCTGCGCATGGACGCCGTCTGCATTGCGGTCGAAGATGTCGCTGTGACATTCCTGACAGACCTGCTGCATCCCGATCGTGAGATCGCGATGCGTGGCGGCGTCAACAGGCTGGTGCGGAAAGCCTCGCAATCCCTGCTCGCGGTGACAATCAGTGCAGCGCAATGTCGTGTACTGCACGCCCTGGATCACCCGCGCGCCGTGCACCGAGTTGACGATCTCCTCCGGGTTGACGTGCAGATCGATGGTGTCGCCCGATGACAACGTCAACTGGCGCGTCAGCAAGCTGTGACAGCTCTGGCAACGGGCGTCTTCGTTTTGCGGCTCGTCGGCGTGGCAGCTCTGACAAGACTGCCCCACGCCAAAGTTTGCCACCACTTCGGCGTGGACATCCGCCAGGAGCGGGTCGTCGAATTGCTGATGACATTGCTGGCATGCGCCCACCGGGTCGGCTTGCAGCGCCGCCACCGGCGCAGTTTCATGGCCGTTGTGACAATCCACGCAATTGGGCGCAGCGCTGCCTGCCGCAGCCTCCAGATGCCCCGGATTGTGCATCTGCGCCGGGAGGTGACACTGCTCGCAATTGGCGGCGATCTCCGCCTGGAATTGCGCCAGGTCTTGCGCCGGGTTTGCGGCGTGCGGGTATTGATACCGCTGCCGCGGCGCGTGACAGTCGGTGCAGTAGACCGGTGCGGCCGCACTGGCGCCATGCACCGACGCAGCGACCGCGCTCAGGTCAACGCCAGCATGGATGACGTCGCCCGAGGGCAGCGTCATCGTCTCCGTGCTGGCGGCGTGACAAAGCCTGCACGCTGCATCGGGCGGCGTCACGGGCTGCAGGGTGGGCTGCACGGGAGGTTGCGCCGTTTGCGCTGCCACTGGCTGGCTGCACAACAGGGTTGCGCCCATAACAGCAACCCAGGCTATCGCCAGCCACAACAGGTGGGGCCAGCCCATCCTTAGGACTCGGGTGCTCCTGCATCGCTCCATGAAAAACTCGGCTCCTCAATACCACGCCACCTTAGGGACAGCCAGGTTGAGGCATTATGCCGCTTGTGGTGCGTATGATGTGCCTGACATAGCACGCTCACAACCTGCTCGCCTGGCAATCACTCACGCTTGTTTTCGCTGCCAGCCTGCGCCCGGTCATGAAAACCGGTCGCCACTTCGACCAGGCGCGCATCTTCCAGCACTGGCGCGCGCCCTGCTTCGCTGTGACAACTCTTGCACGCAAACGCCACGGTGATGTCCGGCTCCGCCTGCGTGCCATCTTTGTTGAATTGCGATTTGGCGAAGGGGTTGATCGCAAACATGTGGGTGCGAACATCACCGCTGAAACGCGCCGGGTCGGCGACGGCGCTCCTGGTGGCGCGCGGCATGTGGCAGTCGACGCACGACGCGTGACGACGATCCGTGATCTTCTGAAATTCCTTTTGCTCGTAGTGACACGTCTCGCAATCAGATTTGTCAGCGCCATCCCCGTAAAGCGTCGATTCATGTGGGTTGTGACAATCCACACAGTTCATCACACGCTTCCTGGACGAGAACAATTCACTATACTGCTGATTGTGGTCGATAAAACCATCGTGCGCCTCGATGGTCGTCACTTCAGTGCGGCGGTGACAGGCGCCACACGCCTCGCTGTCACGGACGACGGACATCGACACTTGATAGGGAGCGTTGACGTGATTGCTGCCCGGCCCGTGGCAATTCTCACAGCCGACGCCCTCTTCCACCCAGACGCCGAGCAAACCGGGCAGCCCATCCTGATTGCCTTCGGCCACGTAGCCGGTCGTGTGGCAACGGGCGCAATCGAAGGGGAGTTCCTCGCCGGCATGATAGGCGACCCAGCCAGCCTCGGTCTTGAGCGACCGGTTCGCCAGGTTGTACTGCGTCAGCGCATCGGCGTCGCCGGTGATCAGGTAGCCCTGTTTGTCCACGAAGCGCGCCATCCACCCGTAACCGCCAATCACATATTGGATGTCATCCCAGGTGAAGCCGGCCGGTGGGTCGGCGACCTCCGACTCTGGAAATGCGGGCGCGGCGCCATCGACGACCTTGTGTAGCGCGTGGGCATGACCGGCGCCCAGATAAGCCGCGTAGAGATCGGCATGGCACTCCTTGCAGGCGTTGCGCCCGACGTAGTTCGGTGCGGTGTAGTCGAGCCCGGGGTCGCCTTTGACGCCGGGCGGACCTTGTTCGCCACGCGGGCCGGGTGGCCCCATCGGGCCAGGCGGTCCTGCTGGTCCGCGTTCGCCCGGCGGCCCTACCTGAACGGTCGGCGTCGCGGTGCACCCTGTCAGTACGCCAATTGCAACCAACAAGCACAAAAGCGCAACAACCTTTTTCATGTCGGCACGCTCCTCGGCGGGCGGGCGTTGACCTTCGTCAACTGGATGATTCCTTTGGTTGGCTGGTGTGAACGCCAGGTTCGATCCGGCGCACGACCTCCATCAATTGCGCCTTCAACGTGGCGCGGCGTCGCAGCCACTCGGCGTCACTGATCTGCCCCAGCGCGTGTTGGTCATCGATGTGTGCGATCTGGGTCATAAGCGCGTTGCGCAATCCATGCAGGTCTTGCCGTGTCGTGGCGGTGGTGAGCGTGCCACGCTGGAGGGCAACACCTACCACCCCCAACAAGATCGCGCCCACCAGGGCAATCATCACCCAGGTTGCCCACGCCTCCATCGGCGGATCGATCGTCGCCAGCTGGCCGGCGCTGCTGGTGGTTGCCGTGCGTGGGTCGGCTGCGCCCGGCTCAAGCAATCCCTGCAACTTGACCTCAACCGTCCCCGGCCCAAAAGCCGTCTGTCCCCAAACCTGATACTCTGCACCCTGAATAGTCTGGACGCTGTCGAAGGTCAATGCAGGTGCATCGACGCGCAGGTCAGGGTAATTCGCGATCAGGAGCGAGAGCGAATCCACCGGATAGATAAACTCCTGTTTCAAGTCAAGTGCGGCGCCATCATGCGGGATTACATATTGCATGATGATCTGCTGCGTATTCTTGCCAGGCGTCACCGGCATGGTGTCGTAGACCATGTCGCCCACGCGTCGGAAGCGGTCGCCCAGCGCACCGTTCTCGAAGTTCAACTCGACTGCGTCTACGGGCGCCTGAAATCCGACTGTCACCGGAACATCGACGCCCTCCACCTTTTGGCCGACAAAGGTTCGTTCGCCATCGTTGCCTACCAGGTAGATTTGAAGGACCACCAGCGCGCCGGGCTGCGACTCGAGAATCCAATGTGCGCGATTGATGCGAATAGCGGCGGGGCTGTCGGTCACGGCATAAATGTTGATGCTTGTCGCTGCCGTTGGCTGGTCGGGCGTCAGGCTCACCATGCCGCTGCTGTAGCTGATGCCATCGGCCAGGGCGGTGGCGAGATAGGTCACGTTGGGATCGACATCAAGGTCTTCGAAGCGGAAGGTGTTGTCGGCGCTCACAGTGGCGGTGAAGGAGGCAATCTGGTCGAAACCCAGGTAGGCGTCGAGAAAGACATTGCCCCCCTCGACCTGCTGCGGCGCGTCGGGGCCAAAAACCACGGTTCCGGTGATGACCCCGGCGCCGGCGCGGTAGGGCGAGACCCAGGGGGGGATGTAGCTGAAGGTGCGGATGTATTCGAGGGTGTTTTCCTTCTGCTCCTGCGTCCAGTCGGCGCCAATTTCGGCGTGCGCCGCCTGCCAGCCAGCAAGCCATGCGGCCTGGCTGACAAAGGTGGTGTACGTCAGGTCGGTGAAATCGGTCACTGCGCCCGTCGCCTCCGGCCCATCGCCAGCGCCGGTGGCGCCGTGACACGCGGCGCAGTTGGCGGCGTAAAGCTGAGCGCCCATTGCGCTCTTGTCAGCATCGGTGTGCAGGCTCCACGCGTAAGCCACCGTGTTCCAGATTTCGTCGTCGGTCAAGCGATTGGCCCACGGCGGCATCAATTTCTCCAATCGGCCAAACTTGGTCGTGTGAAACAGTTGCGCCGGGCTGCGTTCCCACAGCGCGGCGGCGTCGGCGAAAGCGGTGGCCGGGCCGGGCAGGTCGCTTGCCGTCGGGCCATCGGCGCGCCCTTGTTCACCATGGCAGGGCGCGCAGTTTTCCAGATAGCTGGCGCGCCCGGCGGCGGCAAACGGCAGGGTGGTGGGCACGGTCACTTGCGCCCGATCATAGGGGGGCGATGTGCGCGCAGGTTGATCTTGCGCAGCGACTGGCAGGGTGCGCAAGCCGGTCAGAAACAGCACGCCCGTCAGTAGTGGCGTCAACACGACGGCGACGATGCGTCGGTGCTTCAGGTGCGATCTGTGGTTTGACATGAGCAACGATCAATCAGGTGGAAGAAGATAGCATGAGGCAGCCCGTCGGCTGTTGACCAACCGGGCTGCCCACAATCGACACGATAGAGGGGGCCAGTGCTTATTGATTCGCCGTGACGAAGACTTCTTCTGGCTCCTCTTCATAGCGGCTCGGACACTTGAGCAAGAGCGTCTCCGCCTGGAATGAGCCATCCGGCAGCAGTTCGCCCTCGACGATGGCTGAAGCTGCCCGCTGAAAGTTGTCTGGGCGCGGCCCCGAAAAGACGATCGGCAACTGGGCGCCATTCTCGTCGGCGATGGTGAAGCGCAACGTGACCTCCTGCGGGCGCCAATCTTCGCTGCCTTCGACTACAGTGCCGCTGACGCGCACGCGTTCGCCAACAATGCTGGCGCCGCGCCCTTGCAGTTCGCTCACCGTCATGTAGTAAGCGCCCGTCGACACCGTTGCCTGCACCATGAGCACGATGATCAGTCCGATCAACAGAAGGCCGCCCAGCACAAACTTCAAATTTTTACCTGACGCCTTGCCTTCAGCCAGATCGACCGGAATAGAGTGAACTTGCGTTGTGGAATGGGACATGAATTGCTTCTTGCCTTTCTGCTAATGCAAAAACCGCACCGCTACATTATACAACATTGGTTGAAATGAATGTAGCACGACTCATTGAACCAGCAGTTCTCAATTTGAAATTGACGTAGCGGTTGGGG